>ENA-UESD01000001-UESD01000001.1-human-gut-metagenome-genome-assembly--contig:-NODE-1-length-332773-cov-9.535026_pt1 | contig 332773 bp, 263 predicted proteins | sample MGYA00242985_ERZ507986 | MGnify/ENA primary metagenome ERZ507986 (study PRJEB26167, sample SAMN06115408) | human gut metagenome | host: Homo sapiens | place: China:Guangxi | collected 2016-04-06... | reverse complement strand
GCGTTCTATCGCGATCTTGATCTCATGGCGTTCGATGTTTTAGCGGTTAAGCATCTGGCAGCCATAAAAGAAGAGCGTAAAAAAAGAAAATTACAGCATCAATGAATAAAAAAGTAATCATCATCGGCGGCGAAGGCAACGGAGGCGTGATCGCTGCCTGTATCGAAGACAACCGCAAACGGTTCGGCGACCTCGAGTGGGAGGTGGCCGGCTTCGTCAACGACTACGAAACACAGGTCTGCGGTTATCCCGTGCTCGGCGGGACGGACGACGTGCAGGAACTGCTCAAAAATCCGGACTACCATTTCATGTGGGGCATCCACATGATCGGCCGCAACATACTGACCGAAAAAACCTTTCGCAAAGTGAACATTCCGCGCGAGCGATTCGCCACGATCGTCCACAAAACCGCATTCGTGGCCGACAGCGCCGTACTCGAACCGGGCGTCTTCGTCATGTCGAACTGCTACGTCGGGGCCCAGGCGCGGCTCGGCCAGTGTTCGCTGATGATGGCCAACTCGTTGGTAGGACACAACACGACAGTCGGACCGCTTTGCCATTTCTCGGTCGGCTCGATCACCAGCTCGTACATCACTATCGGCCTTTGCTCCGACGTTACACTCGGTGCCAAAGTGATCGAAAAAGTCAAAATCGGCGACTTCGCCGTGGCCGGAGCTGGAAGTCTAGTCACGCACAATATTCCAGACTACGAAATTCACGTCGGGACACCCGCCAAATTTATGAAACGCGTCCGCGAGGATTAACACAAATAAGCGATGATCAAATTTCTCGATTTACAGAAAGTAACCGAAAGCCATGGCGCGGATATCCGTGAGGCTGTGGAGCGTGTCATTCGTTCTGGCTGGTACCTTCAGGGAACAGAGAACGCGCAGTTTGAAGCCAACTACGCCCGCTACATCGGGACGCGTCACGCGATCGGCGTTGCCAACGGGCTCGATGCACTAGTCTGGATCTTCCGCGCCTACCTCGAAATGGGTGTACTCCAACCCGGCGACGAAGTAATTGTCCCAGCGAACACCTACATCGCCTCTATTCTCGCGATCACTGAGAACGGACTCGTCCCGGTGCTTGTCGAACCAGACTTACAGACTTACCAGATCGATGATACACGCATCGAAGCCGCCATCACTCCCCGTACCCGGGCTATTCTGATAGTCCACCTTTACGGGCAGTGCGCTTACACGGACAGAATCGGCCAACTGTGCCGGAAATACGGGCTGAAACTGGTCGAAGACAACGCACAGGCGCACGGCTGCCTCTACCGCGGCCGGCGAACCGGATCGCTCGGCGACGCCGCCGGGCACAGCTTCTACCCGGGCAAGAACCTCGGAGCACTGGGCGATGCCGGAGGAGTAACCACGGACGACGACGAGCTGGCCGCCACAGTGCGCGCGCTGGCCAATTACGGCTCAACACAAAAATATGTTTTCCGGTACACCGGCCGCAACAGTCGACTCGATGAAATCGAAGCCGCCATACTCGACGTGAAGCTCCGCCACCTCGACGAGGATAACGCTCGGCGCAAAGCCATCGCTGCCCACTATCTGACCCACATCACTAATCCGAAAGTCGTCTTGCCTCAGGTGCCGGCCCCCGACGCACACGTATTCCACATCTTTCCGGTACGGTGCGCCGAACGCGACGCCTTGCAGCAGTACCTGACCGCGAACGGTGTTCAGACCCTCATCCACTATCCGATCCCGCCCCACAAGCAGGAGTGCTACCGGGCGTGGAACGACCGCTCGCTGCCGATCACCGAACTGATCCACGACGAGGAGCTCAGCCTGCCCATCAGCCAGGTCATGAGCGATGAAGAGGTCCGATATGTCGTCACAACGATCAATGCCTTTTGATGTCCCCATTCGGAGCGCTGAAAGAACTGATCGGCCGTTTTTGCCGTTCCGAGCTCGTCAAGGTATTTTCGCTCTCATCGGTAGCCACGCTAGTCAAGATGCTCACCGGGCTGATCAGCACCAAGGTCGTTGCGGTACTGATCGGACCGGGCGGTGTAGCTTTGTTGGGCCAACTGAACAATCTAGTCTATATCGTTCAATACCTGGCCAGCGGAGCGATCAATAACGGGGTCGTCAAATACGTCTCTGAACACAAGGGATCGGTCGGCAAAGTACGGACGCTACTGACCAATGCGCTGCTCGTCACGGTCGTTTGCTCACTCGCGTGCGGCACGGCCATGATCGCGTGCCACGGCAGATTGAGTCGCTGGATCATGCTCTCGGACGAATACGGCTATATTTTCATCGTTTTCGGGGTAACGGTCATCCTCTATGCGTTCAATATGCTGTTACTTTCGATCGTCAACGGCTACCGGGAATATAAAATGTTTATCCGGATCAATGTGGCGAACAGCCTGGCCGGGCTCGTCTTCGCCGTCGTCCTGACTCTGCTGTACGGCCTGCCCGGTGCCCTGATCGGAGCGACGACCTACCAGAGTGCCGTCTTCTTCGTCACGCTCTATATGGTGCGTCGGAAACCCTGGGCACGGTGGTCGTATTTCCGCGGCAGGATCGACCGGAGCATTATCCGCAACTACCTGAAATATGCTTTGATGACCCTTGTGTCGATCGGGACGATGCCGGTGGCTCAGATCCTCATCCGGCGCTATATCATGCTCGACCTGTCGGAGCTCGAAGCCGGATGGTGGGAAGCGATGAACCGTATCTCCAACATTTATCTATTGGTAGTGACGACATCGTTCAGCGTCTATTACCTGCCCCGCCTTTCTGAGATCACCGAGCCGAACGAGGTGCGGCGCGAGATCGGTAAGGCATTCAAGGTCATTATTCCGCTTCTGCTCACAGGTTTCGTATTGGTTTATCTATGCCGTTTCCTAATCATCCGAATTTTGTTTACGTCGGAATTTTTACCTATGGCCAAGTTATTCGGCTGGCAAATGGGCAGCGACCTGTTCAAGATAGGTTGCTATATTCTGACCTATGTGATGATTGCCAAAGCGCGTACTGTGGTTTACGTAACGACCGAAATAGTGTTCACTATAATTTATATCGGATTAGCCTGCCAGCTAATGCAAACGAGCGCCGGGATCATCGGCGTCACACAAGCGGGTATGGCTGCCTATTTACTTCATATGGGGGTGGTGTATCTCTATTTACGAAAGATAGGTTATGTATGACTTCTTTTCCATGAAATTCACACAACGCGATATACGGAATATTTTCGATAAAGTGAAGCGGCAGGCTATCAAAGCTTGCGGGAAAACGCGATATGACCGTGCCATTCGGTACGTCGAGTGTGCGACGATGATCGCATATCAAACCAATGAAATTTATGCCGATGACGATCTTGAGGAGCTGATCGGCAGTCTATCCCGAGGATTAATTGTCCAATCGACCGGCACTCCTCGCCCCATGCCGGGTAAGATCGTGTTTTATGATTCGTCCGGTATAGACAACGTAGCTCTTACGCAACAATACCTCACCGCTTTCGCCACCTGGAATATTGAGTTACTATACATTCTCAACAATCCGTATTCCAACGCAAGACGGGCTGCCTACATCAACGATGCGTTACGAAAAAACGACAAAGCGACTGTATTTTGTGTACCGTCACACCTCACACGAAGCGAGGCCGTACGTGCCATTCACCGTGAGATCATCGCTTTTGTTCCAGAGAAAATACTGCTCCATCTTGCACCGTCGGACGTCGTACCGCTAATTGTTTGCAATGCCCTATCTCAATGCGAACGGTATCTGATTAACATAACGGACCATGCATTCTGGCTTGGACGAGATTCGGTCGATTACTTCCTGGAATTCAGGAACTTCGGAATAACAATCTCAACAGAAAAGCGTAAAATAGACCCTAAACGTTTGTTATTGCAGTACTATTATCCGATCATTTCATGCCAGCCATTTCGCGGGTTACCGCCGGTACCAGACGATCGTGCGGTCCGTATCTTTTCCGGAGGAGCGCTTTATAAAATTTACGGCGAGAACGAACGCTATTTCGGATTGCTCAGATTGTTACTCAATCACTATCCCGAAGTAGTTATCTATATAGCAGGAAGCGGTAATGAGGCTCCTATCCGACGATTTATCCACCGGAACGGTTATGAGAATCGTTTGCATTTGATCGGTCAGCGTGACGATATCGTCCATGTTTTCCGGAATATCGACATTTACCTGTCGACTTATCCCATCGGCGGAGGGTTGATGACACAACTTGCCGCATATTGCAGTGTTCCCGTCTTGGCCTTTGCGGATAAAAACATTTCCTGCAAATACATAGACGAGTTGTTGCCCTACGGTCCTCAAGGAGACAGGCCGATTGTCCGAGGAAACATTGAGGAATTCTGTTGCTATGCAGAAAGATTGATCGGCGATAAGACGTTTCGTAAAGCTGAAGGTGAAGCCTTGCATAGCCGATTGCTGCCTCCCGAAGCATTCTCTCGTTCGCTGCACACACATCTATTCGGACAATCGAAGCAACCAGCTTCGTTCGTCCACGTTCCAATCGACTATGAGGCAATCACAGCTATCTATATGGAGGTAGAGAACCGATATATGCATAACTGTGTGTATGAACTTGTGTCCGTATTCCAAGGGAAAATGCTCTGGCTATTTCCCAAAGCAACGGCCTCGCTCATACGAATAGTCCTGAAAAAAGAGACATTGCTGCGCATTGTCTCCCGAATAAAAAAAGGATATGGCCTTTTCCGAAGAAACTAACACGTGAATACTCTCTGTATTGTTGGAATACTGTTTGTGCTCTGTTGTTTCATAGCACTGATAGAACCGGCTTTAAAGACACGCCAGTGTCTATTTTTATATGCATCGGTAGGAGTGGCCATGGTACTAATTGCCGGACTACGTGACGGGAATACGGTCGGAGACTATAAGGTGTATCTCGAAATGTATCGATTTCCGGAAGAGACACCTACGGTAGAACCCACATTTACCCTCATCAGTTCCCTTGTCAAAGCGGTTTGTCCGTGGCCCGTCCTGTTATTCGTGATTTACGCGAGCATCGGCGTCACATGCAAGATTTTCGCAATCAAGAGACTAACTTCACTATTATTTCTGTCGTTAGTCATTTACATATCGAACGTGTACTTGCTACACGACATGACGCAAATCAGAGCCGGAGTTGCGTCCGGTATTTTTTTGCTAGCCATCCGACCACTCGCCGAGCACAAAATATTCCGTTATACGGCTTTGATTCTGCTGGCCTCGCTTTTCCATTATTCTTCACTGTTGCTATTACCGCTAGTCGTGTTGAAAAACCAACCGATTGCAAGCAAAAGCAAATACCTCTGGTGGAGTATCGTACCGCTGGGATTCATAGTCCACGGTACGATGTTCGATATTTCCGTCATTCCCATCGAAAGCATTCGACTCAAACTGGAAATGTATCAACATCTTCAGGAACAAAGCGTACAAGGGTTTACGGACGCCAATTTATTCAACCCGTACTTTTTGTTCCGATGTGCGCTGTATTACGGCATGCTGTGGAAACGTGACACGATCGGAACGTACAATCCCTATTTCCCGCTATTGATTAAGATAGAAGGAATCGCCCTCTTTCTGTTTCCCGCGCTTTCATTCATCTCGTTACTCGGGTATCGGGGATCCGAATTACTGGGCGTCGTCGAGATTATCCTGTATCCGCTGTTCATGTACGCATTCCGGCCTCGAATAGCTGCCAAGATGGCGGTGATCGGAATCGGCACTCTGCTACTGGCGGTCAACATCATTCATAAACATTTGATTTTTACATGAAACCATCTATTTCTGTATGCATGGCAACCTACAATGGGTCAGATTATATCCGGGAACAACTAGACTCAATCTTACCTCAATTGAACGACGACGACGAAATAGTCATATCGGACGACCATTCATCGGACGATACAATCGAACGGATCAAAGCTTTGGGAGACCCACGCATCAAAATTTTCTACAACACTGGAGAACAGGGATTCACATCTAATTTCGAAAATGCCTTGAAACATGCCACTAAACCGATCATATTCCTGTCGGATCAAGACGATATATGGATGCCCTCCAAAGTCACCTATTGCATGGAGCGTCTGGCCGGAGGGTGCGATCTGGTAGTCCACGATGCCGTCGTCGTCGACGAGAACAAAAACGTTTTACACGACTCTTTCTACCGTGTGAGGCATGTTCATAGAACGCTCATAGGCAATCTTGTCAAATTCGGATATTTGGGATGCTGCATGGCTTTCCGACGCGAGATTCTGGAAGTAGCTCTACCGTTTCCGACGAATCGCAAATATTGTCTCCACGATAATTGGCTCTATCTGGTAGGAAGCGCTTTTTTCAAAAGCATAATTGTGAACGAGAAATTAATTCTCTATCGTCGACACACCCATAACACCTCGACCGGCGGCATAGGTTCTTCCACCACGACAGTGGGTTTTAAACTGAAGTATCGTTTCTACCTGCTATGCCGATTGATCGATCGAATGCGACTTGATCGTCGTCGAAAATAAATATTCCTATGACAAATATTCTGGCAACGGACAGCTGCAGACTTTATCGACTCGCATATCATACTCAGCTTCAAAACAAAGGATGTGAATTCACCGTGCACAACAACCCTTAGCCGTAGATTCACGGTAGGGATCAAAAGAACGCTTCCCCGCTATACCGCAGCATATGCGACCAGATACGTTTTCTGAGGGTAGCGTAACCAATCGCAACGACTACGAGCCGCGAACCCTCGATGGACAGCATGTCGTGATCCATTTAGCTACCGAGAGCGGCACGGAACAGTCGATGTACGAAATAGAGAAATACACCTCTGTCAATATCGACAACACCTCGTTGATGCTTGGTCTACTCACAAACACAAAATACGGTCGAAAGGGTGGCCACCGACGTATTGACGAAACCCAGATGCTGATCGCCGTATATGGAAGTGAGGTACCGTGGAGGTGAGCAACAACTCGCGGTTGGGCGACATCCGCCACAACTATGCGGACTTTTCGAAGGCTCGCCGGTTGTTGAGTTTCACCCCTTGCTGGCCATTCGAGCGCGGGATCACCGAGTCCACCCGTTGGGTCGACGGGCAGCAGGTTCAGGCAGACCATGACAAAGCTTCGATCGAAGAGAGGAAACTAAAAGTACAGTATTAGGAAATATAGATTTTCTGGGATTTGATTACAGACGGGGGTAACAGACCGAATCGTAGATAGTCTTCGCAAGTATAAACTCCGTCTAAAACCAAAATATGCAAGATCCGCCCTCTTGTGATAGGGCCATTTCTACGACCGACATCCATCTGTATATCTTAGTTCGGTACTCTGTATAGAAACTTTTTCAATATGGTACCATGATGGCCGGTGTTCTCATAATATAGCTCACCGAGGATGTACAAAAACACATGACTTCTTTCCGATTAACCAATATGACCACTGACAATAAGGTCAATTTGGAAAATACTTACAGAGTTGCACCTAATCCGCCATATGACAGAATTGAAGGTATACGGACAACCCTTCAATGGATACAAGAACTGCAATGAAGATTTCAATCATAACAGCAGCCTGGAATAGTGCCGCGACCATCGAGGACACTCTGCGGTCTATATTAGCCCAAACCTATCAGGATTGGGAATGTATTGTTATAGACGGTGCATCGTCAGATGGGACACGCAATATATTGCGCAGTTATGAAACGCGTTTTAACGGCCGGCTTCACTGGATAAGTGAACCGGACCAAGGGATCTACGATGCCATGAACAAAGGCATCGCAATAGCATCCGGCCAAGTTATCGGGATGCTCAATGCTGACGATTTTTATTCTGCCAACAACATTTTGGATCAGGTAGCGAAAGCTTTTACTGCTGATAAATATCTAGATGGAGTATACGGAGATATTCATTTTGTTCATCCCGACGATCTATCTAAAACAGTCCGCTATTATTCATCCAAATCATTTACGCGAGCCAAAATGAAATTCGGGTTTATGCCGGCTCACCCGTCATTTTACGTCAAAAAAGAGGTATACGATCGATTCGGGAAGTTCGATATCCAATACAAAATTGCCGCAGATTTCGAATCTCTTTTACGTTACATTTATATTCACCGCATAAAAACACAATATCTCGACATGGATTTTGTCACCATGCGAACAGGTGGAGCCAGCACGGCCTCCCTTGCAAATAGAGTGACAATTATGCGAGAACATTTGAGAGCATTCCGGAATCACGGAATTAAAAACAATGCATTAAGGCTAAGTCTACGTTACTTTTCTAAACTCTGGGAATCAGTTCCCCATTTAGTCCGATAGAAATATCCATACCGCCTTTTCTCCAAGCATATGATCAAAAAATTATTGTCACTTCCTGCCAATCTGGTAGGAAGCTTCCATAATATTGAACACGCAGACCCGAACGAATGGTTCTGTACATCTGATCCCTCTGGGACAAAAGTCGGTTCCGGCGGCGGAACAGCCTGGCTGCTGGAACAAAGCTACCGGCATGATACAGATAGCTCTGCAATCGCCCCCGAGAGTAGAGAGGTCCCTAACAGGCAAGTGATTCCCTGGCTGGCAGCGAACAAGCGAATCATCCTCCACGCAGGAGGCCAAAGCCGCCGGCTGCCAGCTTATGCTCCTTCCGGGAAAATACTCACCCCCATCCCCGTTTTCCGTTGGGCACGCGGACAACGCATCGACCAGAACCTGCTCGAACTGCAACTACCGCTGCTCGAGCAAATGATCAGCGAAGCGCCCCGAAACATCAACACCCTGATCGCCAGCGGCGATGTCTATATCCGCTCGACACAACCCCTGGCTCCGATCCCGGATGTGGATATCGTTTGCTACGGACTTTGGGGCGATCCCTCTCTCGCAACCAACCACGGCGTATTCATCTCGGACCGAAACTCCCCGAATACGCTCAAATACATGCTCCAGAAGCCATCCGTAACGGTGCTGGACGAACTGATCGAGAGCCATCTTTTCCTGATGGATATCGGCATATGGCTGCTCAGCGACCGGGCGGTCGAATTGTTGATCCGCAAATCGCACAACCGGCCCGACGGAGAGATCGGATACTACGACCTGTACAGCGATTTCGGGCTCGCCCTGGGCGAAGAACCTTCACGTCCCGATCCGGAGATCGGGTCCCTCTCGGTCGCTATCCTGCCGCTCGAAGGCGGCGAATTCTACCATTACGGCACCAGCCGTGAACTGATCTCCTCTACCCTCGCCCTGCAAAACCTGATTGCAGACCAGCGGGAGATCAAACAGCGCAAAGTCAAACCGCATCCCGCCATTTTCACCCAAAATGCCAACGTCGATCTCACCTTCACCTCGGGGAATGCCCAGGTCTGGATTGAAAACAGTTGCATCGGAAACGGCTGGCATCTTTCGGATCATCACATCCTCACAGGTATTCCCGAAAACAACTGGCAGATCGACATCCCCGCCGGCGTATGCGTGGACATCGTCCCGGTCGGGGAGCGGCAATACGCCGTACGCCCGTATGGCTTCAACGATCCGTTCAAAGGCGATGTCCGGGCCGAGGAAACCGTATGGATGGGGAACAAACTGACGGATTGGTGTAAAGAACGTAACCTGGCATTCTCCGCATGCGGCGAAACCGGAACCGACCTGCAGAATGCACCGCTATTTCCACTCTGCGACTCGGCCCGGGAGATTGAAACGGTATTGAGGTTTATGATCGGGGAACCGGGCGAGGGGTCCGGCAGGCAACTTTGGCTGGAACGGGAAAAGTTATCGGCAGACGAGATTTCAAACCGGGCGAACCTGGTCAGGTTATATGCCCAAAGAGATTATTTCCGCAGCCGCAACCTGCCGATGCTGGCCGCAAACTACCGCAAAAGCGTCTTTTACCAGTTGAATCTGGACGATGCCGCCCGCCAATATGCAACACACGGTTTACCCCTTCCCGCGGAATTGTCCGAACAGGAATCCCCGTTGGTTCGGATGCACGACCTGATGTTCCGGTCCAAGGCCATACAGCAGGAACAACCCGGACAGGCCGACGCCTACGAACGACAAGCGTTCGGCCTGCTCAGTGAAACCATCATCCGCACGGCGGCCGGACGGAAACGGGAACCCCGGCTCACGATCCATCCCGACCAGATCGTCTGGAGCCGTTGCCCGGTGCGTATCGATCTGGCCGGCGGATGGACGGATACTCCGCCGCAATGTTTTCTCGAAGGAGGCCATGTCGTTAACATCGCCATCGAACTGAACGGACAGCCGCCGATCCAGATTTATATCAAACCATGCAGGGAATTCCACATCGTTTTCCGCTCGATCGACCTCGGCAATGCAGAACGGGTTCGCACCTGGGAAGAGCTGCAACAATTCACGACGGTCGGTTCCCCGTTCTCCATCCCGAAAGCCGCCGTAGCGCTCGCCGGATTCCTGCCCCGGTTCTGCTCCCGGTCGTATTCCTCACTCGAAGCCCAACTCAAAGAGTTCGGTTCAGGATTCGAAGTCACGCTGCTTTCGGCCATTCCGGCCGGATCGGGACTGGGTACCAGCTCTATCCTCGCCGCGACGGTACTGGGCGCATTGAATGATTTTTGCGGGCTCGCCTGGGATAAAAACGACATTTGCCAGCAATCGCTTATCCTGGAGCAACTGCTCACCACCGGAGGCGGATGGCAGGATCAGTACGGCGGCGTCTTCCACGGCGTGAAATTGCTGCAAACAGTACCCGGAACAGGACAGACCCCGGCTATCCGGTGGACTCCGAACTTCCTCTTTTCCGATCCGGCCCACAAGGAGTGCCACCTGCTTTATTACACCGGCATCACCCGGGTGGCGAAAAACATCCTTGCGGACATCGTTCGGAATATGTTCCTGAACACCACGGAACAGCTCGATTTGCTGTACGCGATGAAACAACACGCCCTCGAAACTTTCGACGCGATCCAGGCGGGGGATTTCGACCGACTGGGACATCTGGTCGGAAAAACATGGGAGCAGAACAAACGACTCGACGCCGGAACCAATCCTCCGCAAGTCGATGCCATCATCGACCGGATCAAAGACTATATCCTCGGCTGTAAATTACCCGGAGCCGGCGGAGGGGGCTACCTCTACATGATTGCCAAAGACCCCGGGGCCGCACGGCGGATCCGCGAAATCCTGACCCGGAACCCGCCGAACGACAAGGCCCGGTTCGTCGAGATGGTCATTTCGATGACGGGACTGCAAACCAGCAGATCGTAACACAGCCGACCCTACGATCCGAACCCACACATGTATTTCGCAGCAAAGAGGCAGCCGAAGGCTGCCTCTTTGCTGTCTTAAGGTGCTTCCTCTTGGTCCGTCCACAGCACGTCCAAATTGTGCATTGCCGACCGATAGAACATCTCGGATCGATACATCGGAGGGTTTTCACATCCGACCAACTCCTTCTGAAACGCATACCGTGGTGGCGAATCGCCAATTTTTAATATCTTTACCAAAGAAAAACCATATTTTCCCACGCATGATCATACGCAGCAAAGCCCCGTTGCGGTTGGGACTGGCCGGAGGAGGCAGCGATGTATCCCCTTACAGCGACCTCTACGGGGGCCTGATCCTCAACGCCACGATTAACCTCTATGCATATTGCACGATCGAAGAGACCGACAACGGCCGGATCGAGATCGAAGCGACCGATATCCGGCAACGCCAGGTATTCGATTCGGCTCCGCAGTTGCCGATCGACGGCGTCGTCGACCTGCACAAGGGCGTTTACAACCGGATCATGCGCGATTACACCCCCGGCAGGCTGTCGTTCAGAATCACCACCTACTCCGATGCCGCACCGGGAAGCGGGCTGGGCTCGTCGTCCACCATGGTCGTGGCGATCCTCAAGGCTTTCTCCGAATGGCTCCACCTGCCCGTAGGAGATTATGAAATCGCAAGACTGGCTTATGACATCGAGCGAAACGACCTGAAGCTGAGCGGGGGCAAGCAGGATCAATATGCAGCCGCCTTCGGCGGGTTCAACTTCATGGAGTTCCTTCCGGACAACCATGTAATCGTCAACCCACTGCGCATCAAGCGGTGGATCGTCGACGAACTGGAAGCGAATATTTTGCTCTATTATACGGGGGCTTCCCGTTCATCGGCCGCAATCATCGACGAGCAGAAAGTCAACACGACGCAGGGCAACCGGCAAGCCGTCGAAGCGATGCACCGTATCAAACAGAGCGCGTTAGACATGAAAGGTGCGCTGCTGACCGGCGACATCGGGCATTTTACCGAAATCCTCGGCAACGCCTGGGAAGACAAGAAAAAAATGGCCGCATCGATTACCAATCCCCAAATCGAAAAAGTATTCCGGGTCGCACTCGAAGCCGGAGCCACGACCGGAAAGGTCTCGGGCGCAGGCGGCGGGGGCTTCATCATGTTTGCCGTTGAACCGACCAAACGGGTGCAGGTAGTCCGCGCACTCAACCGATTGGAGGGATGCGTCGTCGAATTCCAATTCACCGAAGGAGGAACACACGGTTGGAAAATCTTCACCAAATAAGCAAATAATAATCAGTAATCATTTTGGAACAGCAACCTTTACGTTATCCCCGTCCCGAGCATAAACCCGGCTCTGCAGGTCTGGATGCGATTATTCTGGCCGGGGGGCTGGGCACAAGGCTGCGAAGCGTCGTGCAGGACCTGCCCAAATGCATGGCCCCGGTGGGCGGACACCCATTCCTGTACTACCTACTGGAATACTTGAAAAAACAAGGCGTCCGGCGTGTCATCCTGTCACTGGGCTATCTGCACGAAACCGTCGAGGAGTGGATTGCCAAAACCCCGGCCCTTTCCGGATTCGAATTCGTCTACTCGGTCGAAAGCGAACCGCTGGGCACCGGAGGCGCGGTCAAGCAGGCCCTGGCACAGGCCACTGGAAACGAAGTCCTGATTCTCAACGGCGATACGCTGTTCGATGCGAATATCGAAGCGCTGGTAGCCGCCCACCGCCAACGGGGGGCTGCACTGAGCATGGCACTCAAACCGATGGAGCATTTCGACCGGTACGGGACCGTTACGACCGATGGAGAGGGGCGCGTTACGGCTTTTCACGAAAAACGCTTCTGCACCCAAGGGACGATCAACGGCGGAGTCTACATACTCCAAACGCACAACTCGCTTTTCGACGGAATGCCCGCACGATTCTCCTTCGAAACGGAGATTCTCGAAAAACAGGTCGGCAAGGGGAACCTGTTCGGTTTTCCCGACAACGGTTATTTTATCGATATCGGTATTCCATCCGACTACGCCAAGGCCGAAACCGACTTTAAAAACATGTTCGATGGCACAACTCGGTAACCGCACATACGACACGCTTTTCCTGGACCGCGACGGGATTATCAACAGGCTCAGGCCCGGCGACTACGTCAAAAGCTGGGACGAATTCGAATTTCTGCCCGGAGCCCTGAACGCGCTGACCAAATGCAACGCGATGTTCCGCCGCATCCTGGTCGTCACGAACCAGCGGGGAGTCGGCAAGGGCCTCATGACCCGGCAGGCGCTGGATGAAATTCACCGCCGGATGCTCCAAACGATCGCTGCACACGGAGGCCGTATCGACAAAATCTACTGCTGTACCGGACTGTCCGAGAACGATCCGTGCCGCAAGCCCAATATCGGGATGGCCTTACAAGCGCAAAAGGAGTTTCCGGAGATCGATTTTGCATCGGCGCTTATGGTGGGCGACACTTCCTCCGACCTGTTGTTCGGCCGGAACGCAGGCATGCACACCGTCCTGATCGGAGAAGACGACCCGCAGGCTGACTACATTTCGCTGCACCAATTCTCGGCATCCCTGTTATAAACCGCTCAAGTATTGAAGCCATACAAAGATCCATCATCCAAAAGTCCGGCGGCCGGACGTTCTCCGATAACAAAACTCCCTGTTACAATAAAATGTAACAGGGAGTTTTGTTTACCGGGACACAGGCACCGCCATGAAACCCATAATACCAACCCTCTGAACCTCAAATTCACCCCAAACCGTTAACCCTAATAGCCCACAGCAAACAATTACCGGAAACAAAGTCCGCGAACCGGGCACAACGATTCTTGGCAGACTTTATGCGGATTCCGAATTAAAGATGAACAGTTGAAACAATCCGATCCCCTCACGGTGAAACACTTGCCGCCAATGACAGATAAATTACCAAGTATCACCATCAATCCCTTATTAATCCACTATTATGAATAGGGAAACAACTCGCTATTCCTACCCGTGCAGCCGCCACACGGGATTGCAACGGCAATCGGGACGGCTGCCGCCCGGAACCGCATCATCCGCGGCAATCAACGTCCGGGCCCCGGCCACGAGCGTTGGTCGCGAAAGCCACCAAAAAAGCCGCTAAATAAGAGAAAAACGGAAAGCCTCCGTCCATCAGTGGAAACCCGATCTTTCGGGGACGGTATGGACAAGTACTCTGCTGCGTCCGGCAACATGTACCGCAACAGCACCCGGCTGTGATTTTCGTATTTCACAAACAGGAGGTTAGACAGGACTGCAAAACGACGCTTCCCGTCAAACCGCCGGTTTCAGATCCGAAATCAGTAGGCTGCCGAGAGTCAAAGTTGCCGATTTACGAACCGGAGGAATAAAACGGATTACCTATTTTTGCATTGGTTATGATGGTCACAGAAATGGTACAGACCTGAAATAGCAGCAAAAAGACAAAACCATCAAAACAAAGAGAAGAGGATACCTACATCCCAATTATAGAAGTAAATATCAAATAAACCTACAATCAATCCGAGTAACCACAATCCCTTATTCCGAAGGTAAAAACCATGAAGCTGGTCACGGCGCAACAAGACCATGTTAACAGTTGGGCCCGGATTGCCGAACGGGTTTGTTGGGAAGATTGATGATTAATCGGCAATCCGGATTCAAAACGGCCTCACCTTCGGGATGAGGCCGTTTCTTTTTGCAGGCTCAACTCTCCCCTGTTTAGAACGGAATTTCTTCCGTTTATGTAGACTCTGCAAAAAATCTCCCTTAAAAAAGCGCCTTCATCCTCTCCCCAAAATTTTTGTTCCGGGATTGATAATCAGTCCCGTTATAACATGTTCAGGTGCATTAATGGTGCATAAGGACGCGTTGCGAGCATATACCGCACACTGCTGGTTACCGTCGTTTCGTTAGGTAAATGGCTTCATATGCGCCAATTTAGCCGCGTGAACAATAAAAACTATGTATCTATGGTTATCGCTTATTTAAGAATCAGCACTGGCAAACAACACATTGCAAACCAGCAGGATGAGATCATGCGATTCGCCCTATCCAAAGACCTCGAGATCCACAAATGGGTTACCGAAGTGGTCAGCGGAAAGAAAGCGAAGAAAGAGCGCAAATTAGGCAAGACTTTACGCCGCCTCAAACAGGGAGACATCCTTATTGTTACCGAACTGTCGCGACTGAGTCGTACACTGACTGAAATCATGTCTATCGTCGGAGAATGTCTCGAACGTAAAATCACGATTTACAGTACGAAAGACGGTTATGCATTCGACGACAGTATTAACAGCAAGGTACTTTGCTTTGCATTCGGCCTGGTAGCGGAGATCGAGCGCAACCTCATCTCCATGCGAACCAAAGAGGCTCTCGCACTCCGCCGTGCCGAAGGCATCCAACTCGGACGCCGCAAAGGAAGTTGTACGAAACTGCAAATCCTGATCGACAACCGTAACGATGTGATCAAAAAACTCAAATACGGACAGTCGATCATCAGGATTTGCCGTGACTACGGCGTTTCCCGCGATACATTCAACAAATTCCGGAATCGTTATGCCTCGGTTCAGGAACTGATCGCGAAACGACAACAACTGGCGAGTTGAGTCGGGTTACCGGAAGCTGACGTCCATTTATAAAAACGTATAATTTACATGAATAAAGTTTTACACACGGACAAAGCAAAGTAGCAAGCCTGTAATCTCATTTTCTGTATTTCCCCGGAAGTATCCGCAATGCGGGTCTCCGGGGATTTTTCCATCAGCTGAACGAGAGCACATACACGCCGTAACGGTACAAGGTTTGCTCCTTTTTCAACCATAACCTTATTGACGTAAACCTCTACGGTATTGCTTTACACCGCCACGATCCCATGAGACTTTGGTCTATCCATCCTGCCTATCTGGACCCGGCAGGCCTTACGGCCTGCTGGCGCGAAGGCCTGCTGGCCCGAAAAGTATTGCTGAACCAAACCACAGGCTACCGCAACCACCCGCAACTGGCACGCTTCCGCCACTGCACCAATCCGTCAGCCGCCATCGACACATACCTGCACGGCATCTGCGACGAAGCGCACCGAAGGGGCTACCGCTTCGACAGGAACAAACTGGGAACCGACGACCCGGCACTGCAAATAACGGTCACAGACGGACAACTCGCTTACGAATTGGAACACTTATGCCATAAATTGCTTCGGCGCAGTCCTGAAACCGCATTGCTACTGCCCGGCGCGGAACCAGACGGGGAAACGGGTACAACGGAAAGATGCGACCCAGGACCGGAAAAACAAATTACCATCCGACCGCACCCTCTGTTTTCGGTCACATCGGGACCTGTCGAACCCTGGGAGAAGATCAAATAAACGGCAATTCACAGAGCGCCCCTCCCCTGCAGCCCAAACCTCATTCACCGATCATAAAATCCAAATCAGGCAAAGATCCGCCGGGATAGGCTTCACTTGTGTTTGTATGCCGACGGCGAGATGCCGGTATGGTGTTTGAAGTATTTACCGAAGAAAGACTGCGTGGAAAAATTCAGTTCATAGGCGATCTCCTGAATGCTGAGGCCGGAATACCGCAACAACGCTTTGGCTTCCAGAATGACGTATTGATCGATCCATTCGGCGGCAGACTTGCCGCTGACCTCTTTGATGACCGAGGAGAGATATTTGGGTGTAATGTGCAACCGCTCGGCATAAAAGCCCATGCTCCGTTCCTGTTTATGATACTGCGTGAGCAATTCCATAAACCGCTCGAAAAACTCCTCACGGCGACCGCGGCGAAAACTGACTTCCGGCACCTTGTTCTGATGGATTGCCAGTATTTTGTAGAACATCGCCTCGAGCAGCCGTTGGATAATGGCAGGCCGGTGAATATCGTCCGAAGAGCGCAGTACGCAACGGATCGTCTCGTAGAACATGTTCAGCACGGAATGTTCCTCTTCGGTAATGTGTATCGCAGGATTATCTTTCAGGTGCATAAAGATCGGAATAGCCTGCTTCAGGTCGATATGCATCTCTTGGATGAACTGCGAAGAAAGTACGATCGCACTCGCTTCGAAATCGTCACTTTGCGACCAGAACTGCAACAGGTGCTCGCGATGGAACACCGCGAGCATCCCCTCTTCGATCCGGTGAGGCATCAGGTTGACACTGCCGTTCAGCCACCCCTTGCGGCAGATGAGCAGCACGACACCGTCCATCCGGTGCGGATGCTGAAACAACTTGGCATTGTAATTGACCCGCTCGCCGATAAACAACCGGTCGTCGAACAGGTTACCGGATTTTTCGTCACTCTTGCTGCAATGAAACAAGTCCGCAATCGAATAGATACCAGGGGTGGAAAATGTGTCCATTTTTACCATTTCTATCTTTTTTCACCTTCAAATATAGGGTAAATATGTTCCTTATCACAAGAAAACAGACATTTAGAACAAAAAATCAGGACAGCAAGACTTTAACCTGAACCACCGGAGCGTGACCTTTGCAACAAATCCAGCCCATGCTACGAATTTTTCTTCTCTTTTTGCTGGTTGCCCATGCAACTATCCTGCCCGGCAAGGCCATCGGCCAAGAACGGCAAACGCGCCATGCCCGGCTCGCACAGCTGCCCGACAGCGACAGCGTACGCCGCGAGATCGACCGGGAGCCCCCGTTCGGGATCTACAAAGACAACTATTTCGTAACGGGAAGCAGCTTTTCGCACGGTGGTCCGAACAAATACAATTCAGACGCGAAGTTCCAGATCAGCCTGCGCTACCGCCTGATCCAGGGCGTATTGCCCTATAACACCTACCTTTTTCTGACTTACACGCAAAAGTCGTTTTGGGAGATTTACCGCAAATCGAAGCCATTTTCGGACAATAACTACAACCCGACCCTGGGGCTGGGCAACCTGCTGCGGAAAAATGGGAAAGCGGTGGGGTTGGTGATGCTGCAATACGAACACGAATCGAACGGACGAGACAGCATCTGGTCGCGCAGTTGGAACCGGATCAGCCTGCTGGGACAAATCTTCTTCAGCCGCAACTGGTCGATGGAAGTGAAACTATGGGCGCCGTTTTCGCTGGACGATCCCAACCGCGACATCGTTTATTACAACGGCTACGGACTCGTGGCAGCCAATTACAAGAGCGACAACGAGCGGCTCTGGTTGTCGGCGTGCATTACCAAACGCGGCGGATGGAACCTCAACGCAAACACTGAACTCGAGGTAGCCTGGCGCGCCATCCGTAAATGCAACCTCTACCTGACGCTGCAATACTACAACGGCTACGGCGAAGGCCTACTCGCCTACAACCAGTTTCACAACTACCTTCGCATCGGGTTCGTCATCAAACCGCGCCATGTAAGCATCTTCTGAACCGATGCTTCACTATTTTCAAGGTGGATTTTACTCTTCTTTGGGTTCGAATGCACTGCCCGGCATGCCGCAGACGGGACAAACATAATCCGGTGCCTCGCCGCTCATATCTCCCCTGTGCAGATAACCGCAGACCGGACAGACGTAATCCGCCTTTCCTGCCTGCGAAACAGGAGCATCCTTCGGCGCAGCGGCAGGTGGCGCAACAGGCGCAGCAACTGCGGGTTGCGCCTTTGCAACGGATGCCGGCGAACTTTCCTCCGGCACAACCGAATCCTCCTCGGCCCGGTAGGTCGGAGCATTCTTGGGAGCACGCCCCTTAACCACTTTATGGTAATATTCGTACGTCATCGGATGCGCATCCGGTTCGCCGGGCAACGTATCGAGCAACCGGGCGAAAACGACCTCATGGGTACCGCAATCGACCGTATGCAACACTTCACAAACCAATCGCCCGGCAAAACATCCTTTCACCAAAGGGACGCCCCGCAGGGAGTCATAACCGTAAGCGGCGTATTTATCGCAGTCACGGCTACACTGGAACCCGAAAATAGGGATAATACTACGATCGGTCCGCTCGGCAATAACCGACAGTCCGAAACGGCGCGTGCGTTTCACGGCACTGAGGGTATAATTGTTTTTATTGAGCGACACCGCCAAAACCGGTTCGTCACTGGTAATCTGAATACAAGTGTTGATAATACACCCAACGGGCCTTCCAGCGTCGCTGGCACCGACCACATACATGCCGTAAGAGAGGCCGTACAATACCGATTTATCCATTTTGTCAAAGGGTTAGCAGGAATGTCGCGTGAAGGTAGGCAAAAATAGCGGCAGATACAAACACAAAGCAGGGAAAGCACAGCCTTCCCCGCAGACGACGAATTCTACAAATTTCTTCGTAAAACAAACCTACCAAGGTACTTCAATCGTGCTACCTTTTACAATATTGGGATATGAACTGAACAAATCAATGGAAGCCCCGCCGGCGTACTCCGTTCCTTCGATTCTCCCGGACGAAGATCGTCCGCTTTCGATTAAATGAAGCGTATGATATGGATGGCTCTGGGAGACGTAGGAAAACTGGAGAGAATTCTGCAAATTGGCTTGAGCATTGTACACTCCGTCAACCTGTGTAGCGATCACTTCAGTTCCCATTTTCGAAATCACCAGACAAATGTAGATGGTACGAGGTTCAATCTCAGCATTACTTCCATTAGAACATTGGATGTCAACACCATAACCTGTCCAAGATAAAAACAGGAAAGCAAGCATTACGAATAACTTCTTCATAATAACACAAATTTAAGGGATTAAACAATTGGATAAAAAATCAGATGTTTCACATCAATGCAAAAAGTGATACGAACGTACAATTCCGAATTCCGCAAAGGGAATAATAATACTGAAAGGCATCAACACCGGGTATACACCGACCCAAGATAAAACCGGGAAGGATGATTAATGTCCTTCCCGGTTTATTTCGACACCTCCGGCAGGTTCAGAACCACCCGCCGAATGACATATACCCCGATTACAGGTTAATCTCGCTTCCTTTCACGTAAACGTATTGAGAATCTTGTGAAGGACGGAGCATTTCAATATCCGCTCCGTAAGTATAATTCGAGCCTTCGATCCGTCCTGATGAAGAGCTTCCTTGCGGAATGTAGTACACGTAACCTGTCTGATGACTTTCCGAACTGTAATCGAACGAAACTTCACTCGCAACCGCAACCTGCGCATTGTAATCCCCGTTGACCCGCGTAGCGATCACCTCGGTTCCGGAGCTCGAAGTAACCACACAAATGTAAACCGTTTGTTGCTGGGCATCCGCATTAACTTCGGAGCCGGCCTGACCGCTTGCACAATAACCTGCCACCGCCAGTGAAAGGAATGTGAACATCATCCATAATTTTTTCATGGTAGAAAAATTTAAATGGTTAATAATAATGAAGTGAATGATTCGGCGGCCGGAATCAGGAGAGCTTCCTCCTGGCCTTCCGGAAATAAAAATAGCAAAACAATCCTCATTTTATACTATTAATTTACAATGACATGCAAATAAATATTTTGCAAAACGACGAAGATGCCTTTTTGAAACACCATCCGGAGACCATAAAAAAACCGGCGGCCTCAGCCGCCGGCGATACAATATACATTGCAAACAAAAGTTTGTTCTGAAAAAATTTTAAAAACCCGGAAAATACTCTGTTTGGCCACACCTGTTATTCCACCCACGGATCGGAAATCGGGTCAAAAGTCCTACGGAGCCAAACCCGGTAACGTACCGCAGGATGCCAGGTATTCCCTGCAGAAGCGAAATCGCACAGCGGTACCTGCACAATTCCGGCAGCGCGCCCTTCGGTATCGGTCCCGAGTTTCATCGGGGCCGAAAAAGCCATCCAAACTCCTGCGGGTTTATCGGTAACAGGCATCAATTCCACATATCCGCCACTCGTTTGCACGACGCAGGTTTCATCGACAAATCCCTCGCCCAGGCGCGTGTCACGGGCGAGAACCACCGGACCGCGTTCGATTGCCTGATAGCCGTTCAGCTCCGTCAACCGCCCGCGCATATCGAAATTCAGCGCGATCTTATCGCCCTCTTTCCAAGTCCGGGACACGGTCAGATAACTGCCGGGGCGCACATCGGCCACCGCCTGGCCATTGACCGTCACCATCGTTATCTTGCTCCAGGCCGGAATACGCACCGCAACGGCGAATTCACGGCTCTTGCGGGGATTGACAGTCAATTCGACACTGCCCTGCTCGGGATAGTTGGTCTGCTGGCGTAAAATCACCTCTCCCCCCGCAAGCGGCACTTTCGAGACAGACTCCCCGTAAAGATTCACGAACAACGTATCGGCCGCACAGGTAGCCATCAGTTCGGGAATCATCGCAAAAGCACGCGGGCCGTTCATGTTGCAACAATTCACATGCATTCCGCACTGCGGCCCGCCAGGCGAACGCACCCCCTCAAGCGGGCTGTATTTCGCAATTTGGGAACCGTCGCCTTTCAATGCGGCCAGCAAAGCGTTATAGACCGTCCGCTCGATCTGGTCGGCATAAAGCGGATCATGAGTCAATTCCAACAGGTGTCCGCACAATTGCATCCAGGTCATCGTCACACAGGTCTCCATCATGCTGTAGGCCGGTGTCGTCTGCATCCGGCGGCCATGATAGAAACATTCGCCGGCACTACCCGAACCGGCGATATTGATCTCTTCATCGATAATGTTCCGCACACTCTTTTCGGCAGCCTTCAGGTAATCGGCATTGCGGGTGAGCGCATAAAGCCCCAGCAATCCATCGTAGCACGACATCATCTCATAGGCTTTCTGACCGTTTTCCCACGACCACCACGCCTGTGCCGACCCGTGACTCGGGAAACGTTCCGCCACCGGCACATCCGCAAGCGCTTTCGACACCAGCTGCGGACCGTCGGGAGTCTCCCATTCGGAAACGATATATTTCGCAAAATCGAGGTAACGGCTGTCCATCGTGCGATTATAGAGCATCACCATCGGCACGAGTACCGAACTGGGCGGCATTCCCCGGTAATATCCGGCACGAACGATACTCTCCTGCGCGGGAATTTGGGTCAGCAGGTGGTCGGCAAGCTTCACGGCCCCTTCAAGGCTCTTTTTGTCACCGGTAAGATCATAATAGGCAAGCAGGCCGAGCATGGTGTATTTACGCCCCCAGACATCCCAGCCCCCGAGTTGTGCGTCCGGAGCATAGTTACCGATATAACCGTCCGGCGACTGTGTGGCGAGGATCGCCTGTACGCCGCGCGTAATCTTGGCCAACAGCTCCGGATCCCGGTTGTAACGGTAAGAACCGACAGCCCCAAGCGTCCATTTTCCCCAGAATTCACTCTGCCAAAGCTCCTTTTCGTCCCGCTGCTTAAAAGGTGCGACGAGCGACAGTTCGTCCTCGCTCATCACCCGCTGGCGAATGCAGGCGTTCATACGCTCGCCCAACCGGCCTTCGAGTTGGGTTTGTACCGCAGCAGGCAGCGGAGCCGGTTTGGCTTTCGGGGCCCGTTTGGGAGCGGCTTCAACGGTCAGAGTTGCGCCTGACAACAGGCAACAGAGAATCAATTTAAATCGTATCATATCAGGGTTAGTTTACGGACATTCATCGACAACCGTGTGCCGGAGTGCTAAGATAAACAAAATCCCATAACAGGAAGAAACGGACACGACAAAATTAGGGCTCGCCCGCAACGAATATACATGCGCTCGACCATAGCCGACAAATGCGACGATTGCCGGACGGATGCCGGTAGGACAATCCGGACCAGACATCACATTATCGAATTTTCACTATTTTTAACGAAGAAAATAAGCCGCTTCGCCAAGGAAAGCGCATAACAAGGAAATATACAAACAGACCTGAAACGCTCCTACACCGACAGAAAAGAGTAATTCGTCAAAAAGCGATTTACTTCGACCCGGCAGTATAAAATTAAACACTCACCATGGAACGCAGACAAAAAGTACTCGACTACCTCGACCGAACCGGAATCCCATACGAATATTACGAACACCCCGAAGCCCCTACCATCGAAATCGCACGGCAATACTGGCACGACGACGGTTCTAAACACTGCAAGAACCTATTCTTCCGCAACCACAAGGGTAACCGCCACTACCTGGTCGTATTCGATTGCGACCGGCAGTTGGCCATCCACGACCTCGAGCACCGGCTCCGGCAAGGGAAGCTTTCATTCGCTTCCGAACAGCGCATGGAACGCTATCTCGGACTGCGCCCCGGTTCGGTATCACCTTTCGGGCTAATCAACGACCTGGAAAACCACGTCCACCTATTCCTCGACCAGACACTCCGCGACCAACCCGCATTGAGTTTTCATCCCAACGACAATACCGCCACTGTCGTGATTCGTCACGGAGCATTCCTGCAATTTCTGGAAAGTTGCGGCAACAGTTACGAATTTATCGAACTATACTGAACCTCGGAGACACATTTTCTCCATTTGTACTCTCCCGGCAGAATGGAAGCAATCAAAGGTCAAACACACATTCGGATTCTCCTTTGCCAAAGAAAATATACGAACACAAAAAGCCTCCGTAGTCGGAGGCTTTTTATCTGACAGTTCATTTGATATTTTCGTAGCGAGACCGGGACTTGAACCCGGGACCTCAGGATTATGAATCATGCGCTCTAACCAGCTGAGCTATCTCGCCATCCCTAAAACCGAGTGCAAAAGTAATCATTTTTTCCATCCATGCAAACCTTTACGGCAAGAAAAAAGCGATTTAACCGTAAAATCGGGACTCAACCCGATCTACGTTACATCTCACAAGGAGATGAATTCCCCGGCAAAAAAAGAACCCTGCATCGCCTCAACGATACAGGGTCCCTAATGGTTCCGGGGAATCAAATGACTGCACCCCGGGGCGTCTCGGTTATTTTACCTCGATTTCCTTTTCTTTCGGCTTTTCAGCTTCGGCACTATTCTTAGGAATCGAAATATTCAGGACACCATCCTCGACACAGGCAGCAATCTTATCCTTTTCCACATTATCGGGCAGCAACAGTGTCTGCTGGTACTTGGAATACGAAAATTCGCGGCGCAGGTAGCGTCCGTCTTTTTTCTCCTCGCTCTGTTCCTGTTTCTTTTCCATAGTCACCACCAACTGGTTCTCATCGTTGACCCGGATCTTGAAATCATCCTTCGTCAGCCCCGGAGCTGCCAGTTCGACCTTATACTCTTTATCGGTTTCGAGAATGTTGATAGCCGGTGCGGCCGAATTACTCTTTTCCATCCATTCATTACCGAAAAAGTCATTAAAAATACCCGGTAACCAGTTCTGAGATTTTTTCGTCGGTAACATAATCTTGTCCTCCTATATTTGGTTAAGTTTTGCGTTTTCATGCTCCGGATTCTTCCGGATTCACGGTGTAATTTTTCAAAACCTGTGCCAGATACTTGAACGGGACATACCGGCAAAAGGAGCGCCAAAATTACATTAGCAACTGACAACAAGACACTTATACTGAAATTTTGTCACTAATCCAGACACGCGCAACTCCAAAAGAAATTGCTACGGATTGGCTTTCCGGTTGAACTGCTTATCTTTGTGACGAAGAAAAAAATCACAAAAAAGTCCGAATGGAAAAAATTTGTCCCCGCTGCGGCGCCCGTTTCGAGTGCCGGCATGATTCGATCGAATCGTGCCACTGTACATCGGTGCGCCTTTCGGACGAGCAACGCGACTATATCGCACGTAATTACAGCGGCTGTCTTTGCCATCACTGTCTGGAGAATATAACAACAGAACCGCATCCGGTCTCGGTACGGGAACTTGCCAACTTTCTGCTCGACCTCTCACGCACCCTGATGGGAGCGGGCGCTCATACCTCCCGCGTGGTACGTAACGTGACACGTATTGCCGAATCGTTCGGCTACAAAGTCGACATGACCATTTTCCAGATGCATATCACCATGACGATCCGCCATGCCGGGGACGATACCATCCGGCGTACGTCAGTCGGCAAGATCGGGCCTGCGGCATTCAATTTCGACATTATTTCACAAATCAGTTCCCTGAGTTGGGAAGCGCACGACGAACACCTCTCGTTCCGGGAACTGACCGAAAAATACGAGCGAATCATCCGGAAACCACGCATTTCAAGGTGGTGGGTACTCATGCTGGTCACGGCGGCGAATGCCTGTTTCTGCCGCCTCTTCGGCGGGGATGTCCCTGCAATGGGACTCGTCGCAGCAGCCACTTTCGTCGGTTTTTTCGTACGTCAGGAGATGAGCACGCGCCATGCGAACCACATGGCCATTTTCTTGATCTGCTCCTTCATCGCATCCCTGATCGCCTCTGCCGGCTTCCGGTTTCATCTCGGCACCACGCCGGAAACCGCCCTCGGTACGAGCGTACTGTTCCTGATTCCCGGCGTGCCGCTGATCAACTCGATCTTCGACCTGCTCGAAGGACATGTGCTGGTAGGAATCTCACGCGCAGTCAACGCGCTGATCCTGATCGTCTGCATTGCGCTCGGGCTTTCGGCCACGCTGTTAATCTTAGGACTCGACACACTATGAACTGGGATGTAATCGGACAACTTCTGGGAGACGGCCTGCTTGCCGCCGTCGCGGCAATCGGATTCGCCGTAATCTCGAACCCGCCCCGCAAGGCCATCTTCATCTCGGCCCTGCTGGCTGCCGTAGGGCACGCTCTGCGTTTCTACCTGATCCGCTACACGCCACTCGACATCGCAATGGCATCCTTGGTGGCGGCTTTCACTATCGGCATGTTCAGTATGCTGTTCGCCAAACTGATCCACTGTCCGGCCGTAATTTTCTCGTTTCCATCGTTGCTGCCGATGGTTCCGGGCATGTACGCTTACAAAACGGTCCTGGCCCTGATGCAATTCATCGGAGGGGGCGACGTGACACGCCAGAACGAACTGATGGTCGAATTCTTCCGTAACGGGCTCACCACGCTGTTCATCATGTTCGCATTGGTGATCGGCGTCGCATTGCCGGTGTTCATCTTCCACAAGCAGTCGTTCATGATGACCCGACTGCTCAAAATCAAACAGAAGCCCCCGCAGCACGCCTGCAAACAATAAATCCCGCTCTTAAGAGCGGGATTTAAGTTTTCGCGGAATTCTTTTCGCGGACTATTCCTCCGCTACACATATTCGCCCTACAACCACTATTCGCCCCACAGCCGCGCCAGGTTCACCAAGGTCCGACAGGCCCGCTCCATCGTATCGACCGAGCAGTATTCGAATTTACCGTGGAAATTCATTCCGCCCGTAAAAAGATTCGGGCAGGGCAATCCCATGTAAGAGAGCCGCGAGCCGTCGGTACCTCCGCGGATAGGACGCACCACAGGCGTCACGCCCGTCAGTTTCATCGCCTCTTCGGCCTTTTCGACCACCTCCGGATGCGGCTCGACCATTTCACGCATGTTGTAGTACTGGTCTTTCAGCGTCAGCGTAATGACTCCTTCACCGTATTTCTCAGCCAACAACTTCACGGCACTTTGCAGGTAAGCCTTTTTCGCCTCGAACTTTTCGCGCGAGTGGTCGCGGATAATGTATTCCGAAGCAGCCTGCTCGACCGTCCCGTTAATGCCGACCAGATGATAGAAACCGTCATATTCTTCGGTATGTTCGGGACGTTGGGCGGCAGGCAACAGCGCGTTGATCTCGCAAACCACCTGAAGCGCATTGATCATCTTGTCCTTGGCGTATCCGGGATGGATGTTGCGCCCCTGCACGGCGATCTTCGCGCTCGCGGCATTGAAATTTTCATACTCCAACTCCCCTTCGAAACCGCCGTCCACCGTATAGGCGAACTGCGCGCCGAAAGCCTCCACATCAAAGAAATCGACGCCCCGCCCTACCTCTTCGTCGGGCGTGAAACCGATCCGCAGTTTGCCGTGCGGAATTTCGGGATGGGCCATCAAGTATTCGACAGCCGTCATAATCTCGGCCACCCCCGCCTTATCATCGGCTCCCAACAGCGTCGTACCATCCGTGGTAATCAACGTATGTCCCTTGAAAAAGGCCAGTTCCGGAAAATCCGCCACACGCATCGTCAGCGTATCGTTTAACCGAATGTCATTGCCGTCGTAATCCTGCACAAATTGCGGTTTCACTCCGGCTCCCGCCATGTCAGGGCTCGTATCCACATGCGAAATCAATCCGATGACGGGTTTCCCCTCGTGCCCCGGCGTCGCCGGAACGGTACCTGTCACATAACCGTGCGGGTCGATCTCCGCATCGGAGAGTCCCAGTGCGAGCATCTCTTCGAGCAACAGGTTCAGCAGCGTTAACTGCTTGGCCGTCGAAGGGAATGTTTCGCTCTGCGGATCGCTCTGGGTATCGACGGACACGTAACGCAGGAACCGCTCCACCAGCCTCTCCCGACTAATCTTAATTTCCATTTTATTATGTCTTAATTAATTTCGTTTTAGCTACTTTACAACATTTGCGACCGGTTCGGCTTACTCGGCCTCGGGTTTGGCTCGCAGACTGTCCCAGATGAAATAACCGATAATGGCCACATACATTACCACGGCCAATATTTCGGCCCCTGAAGTGGCGTTCCACGACGAGGCGAACCAGTCGGCCCCGAAATACTTGAGCAGCGCACTCACCACGCCCATCAGCGCTCCGCCCGCGATAAAGCCCGACGCGATCAGTGTTCCGCGCTCGCGCCGCGCCTTTTTCCCGCGTTCACTGCCGCTGCGGCTGGCCACATACCAGCTGATCAGGCCGCCGACCAGAAGCGGAGTATTGAGTTCCAGCGGAATGAACATTCCCAGCGCGAATGCCAGCGCCGGCACGCCGATCATCGTCAGAATCAGCGCCAGTGCAGCACCGGCCAGGTAGAGCATCCAAGGGGTGGCGCCGCCCTCCATCAGCGGCTTGATCACCGCAGCCATCGCATTGGCTTGCGGAGCGACCAGCGCCCCTTCGCCGACAAAGCCGTATGTTTTGTTCAGGATCATCATCACACCGGCCACTGTCGCCGCGGACACCGCCGTACCGAGGAACTTCCAGCCCTCCTGTTTCGCGGGGGTAGATCCGAGCCAGAAACCGATCTTCAGGTCGGTGATAAAACCTCCGGCCATCGCCAGGGCCGTACAAACCACCCCGCCGATAATCATCGCCGCAGTCATGCCGCCCGTTCCGGTCAGCCCGGCGCTCACCAGTACCAGAGAACTGAGAATCAGCGTCATCAAAGTCATACCCGAAACCGGATTGGTTCCGACGATGGCGATCGCATTGGCCGCCACGGTCGTGAACAGGAATGCGATGACAAAAACGATCAGGATCGCAATGCACGCATGAAACCAATTGTTCAGCACCCCGAACTGGAAAAATATAAAAGTAGTCAGCAGCGTAGCGATCAGCACCGTGAGGATCAGTTTCATCGGCAGGTCGCGTTGCGTACGCTCGGCCGTCTCGTCGGCTTCTTTTTTCCCTTTGAGTTCGCTGACGGCCAACCCCAGCGCCTGCCGGATAATCTTCGACGAACGGATAATACCTACGACGCCCGCCATGGCGATGCCGCCGATACCGATATGGCGCGCATAGTTACGGAAGATCTCTTCCGGGCTCATATCCCGCAGCAAGGTCGTCACACCTTCGCCCACAGCGATGGTCTGCCCGTCGGCAAAATGGCTGATAAAGGGAATCAGCACAAACCATACGGTGAACGATCCGGCGCAAATGATCGCGGCGTATTTCAGCCCCACGATGTAGCCGAGCCCCAGCACCGCCGCGCCGGTATTGACCTTGAACACCAGTTTGGTTTTGTCGGCCAGCACCGTGCCCCACTGCATGATCCTCGTCGAAATCTCTTCGGTCCACCAACCGAACGTACTGACGACGAAATCGTACAAGCCGCCGATCAGTCCGCTCACGGCCAGCAGTTTGGCCTGATTACCCTTCTTTTCCCCCGAAACGAGCACTTCGGTAGTGGCTGTCGCCTCCGGGAAGGGATAACGTCCCTGCATATCTTTGACAAAATATTTCCGGAACGGAATCAGCAGCACGATACCGAGCAGGCCGCCGAACAGCGACGAGAGGAAAATCTGGTAGAACTGCGCCTCCAGTCCCAGAATATAAAGCGCCGGCAGCGTGAAAATCGCCCCGGCGACGATAACGCCCGAAGTGGCGCCGATGGACTGGATAATGACATTTTGTCCCAGCATATTTTTACGGCCGGTAAGGTTACCCACGCCCACCGCGATGATGGCGATGGGGATAGCCGCTTCGAAGACCTGCCCGACCCGAAGGCCCAGGTAGGCGGCGGCGGCGGAAAAGACGATGGCCATCACAATACCGAACAGGACAGAATAAAGCGTGACCTCTTGCGGACGGCTCGCGGCCGGCATGACGGGATGATACTCTTCGCCGGGGCGCAGTTCGCGGTATGCGTTGTCCGGCAGTGAATTGGACTGAATGTTTTCGGGTTGGGTGTTTTCGGATTGCATTTTTATCTGATCTGGTTATCTGTATTATATGCTTGATCGATGACCTGCGGACCGGGGAAAGCCACAAGCCGCCCCTGCCGCCGGCGGTGCCGGCTCGACAGTACCCGCACCGACCGGATAACTCTTATCGCAAGGCCTTTACGCGAGCAATACCGCCACGGTCCGGCAAAGCAACCCAAAGGTAGCCGATTTTAGCGAAAAGTGGAAAAATTCCGTTAAATTTGCCCCCCGAAACCGGGACGGGAAACACCCCGGACAAACCTGATCCGCCCATGTGGTTAGCCTTCGCCTTCCTTTCGGCCCTGTTACTGGGCTTCTACGACGTATTCAAAAAACAGTCGCTCGACGGGAATGCCGTCCTGCCGGTACTGCTGCTCAACACACTGTTTTCTTCGCTGATCTTCCTGCCGTTTATCCTGCTTTCGGCGCGGATGCCCGAACAGATGGCCGCCCATCCGCTGATTTACGTTCCCGCCGCAGGATGGGAAGTGCACCGCCTGATCCTGCTCAAATCGCTGATCGTACTCAGTTCATGGATGCTCGGCTATTTCGGTCTCAAACACCTGCCCATCACGATCGTGGGTCCGATCAATGCGACACGGCCGGTCATGGTGCTCGTTGGTGCGATGCTGATCTTCGACGAACGGCTGAACCTCTGGCAGTGGATCGGCGTCATCCTCGCCGCCGTGTCGTTCCTGATGCTGAGCCGCTCGGGACGGAAGGAAGGTATCGACTTCAAACATAACCGCTGGATCTTCTGCATCGTACTCGCCGCATTGCTCGGGGCCGTCAGCGGCCTCTACGACAAATTCCTGATGCGGCGGCTCGACCCGATGCTCGTCCAATCGTGGTACAATCTCTACCAACTGGGAATCATGTCCGTCGTGCTGCCCGCCCTGTGGTGGCCGCATCGTGCCTCATCCCCATTCCATTGGCACTGGAGTATTCCGCTGATCTCGATCTTCCTGTCGGCAGCCGACTTCGCCTATTTTTATGCGCTGAGCCTCGACGGTTCGATGATTTCGGTCGTATCGATGGTGCGGCGGGGCAGCGTCATCGTCTCCTTCGCATTCGGAGCGATGCTGTTCCGCGAAAAAAATCTGCGCAGCAAAGCGGTCGACCTGGTGCTGGTGTTGATCGGCATGCTCTTCCTCTACTGGGGATCGAGATAGCCCGCGGCTGCCTATTTCCTGTGTCGGGATTCATTTCCCATTCGCACACACCTCCCGTTTAACGAAAGGAATATACTGCGCCCAGTCCCAAGCCGTCACGTCATGCTGCCCGGTACGCAGGTGGTAGCCCACGCGGTGCGCCAATGGTCGATCGGCCGGAGGCATCGTAAAGGTATCCAGCCCCCGGTACCCGTACAGCGCATACACTTCTCCGGCATGCGCCGCCGAAAGGAACTCTCCGCGCGGATCGGCCCACAGGTCTTCCGTCGCGCTGGCCACGTAGGCCGGACGCGGAGCCATCAGTGCGATCAATTCATGCTGGTCGACCGGTAAAGCCGCTTCGTTGTTGCGGTATTGCTGGAAATTCGGACAGAACCAGTATCCCACCGGTCCGCAAATCAGGTCCGCCGTCTCGCCGAATTCGCGGCGGAAAAGGGCCGCTCCCCCACAACCCGAATTGGTCGAAATCACCGCTGCGAACCGCCGATCCTGCGCCGCAGCCCACAAAGCAGTTTTGCCGAGCCGTGAATGTCCCGTAACGGTAACCCGCGAAGCATCCACTCCGGGTGCCTGTTCCAGATAGTCCATAATGCGGCTGAGCCCCCACGCCCAGGCCGAAATAGCGCCCCAACCGTCGGCCCGCTGCAACGTGTCGCCGAACAGGCGGATCACACTCCGATCCCGGTTACCCGTCCCATCGGGATAGATGTCGTTATAGCATGCGGTCACCAATCCGAAACCCTCGGACAGCAATGTATCGACCGGCCAGCTCCACGCATTACTCCCCCGGATCGCCTTGCTGCCGTCGTGATCGGTCACGCCGAAACGCTCGTTATTGCGGCACCAGGAGATAGTCGGCAGAATACCTGGATCGGCATTTACCGTCTGATTCCCGTAAAAATTGTATGCCAGGAACACCGGCACCCCACGCTGGTTACCGCGATGTTCACCGGTCGCTTTATCTTTAGGCAGATAGATCAACACCAGCACATCCTGCCGATCGGCCGGCGAACGGCCTGTCGCCGGCCGGACAAAGCGGATGCGTACCTGACGGCGAATCGCACGCCCGTCGAGCGCCTCCTCTTCGGACAGCACGGTGTACTCCGTCGATAACGGCACTTCCGGTGCCGGCACATAACCATACATCTGCGACCGGAACAGCGGCAGGATCTCCCGGTCCCGGCGCGATTCCCACTCCCCGACCGAAGTCACGCGCCTGCCGTCGTTGCCCACGAGCGGTTCAGGCAGCCTATAATGCGGCACTTTCGATTCATCATAGTTGGCCTTGTCCGCCTGCGCCGCGACACGGCCGGCACCCAGCAAAAGCGCACCGCCGGACAGCACTGCGCATATCCCGGCCTTCCGGATACGCAGCCTGCTGCACCATCCGCACTTCTTGATTGGTTTCATCTTCATCCGTTTTTAGGTCATCCGATTAGCTCGATAAAAATCTGCGATCGGGAAAATCCGCTCCGGACCTCGTCCTGCGAGGTTCGCCAAACGATCCGATATCAGGAGATGCCCGCCGGATAAAGATAGCAAAAAGTAAATTTTCGGAAAAACCGCTTCCCTGCACATGGACCTCAGGCCCTACCAGAATACGATATTGACGGCGATACCGAGTGTCGAAGAGGTACTGAAGTGCTTGACATTGGTCTGTTTGGAAGCCCCGTCGGCATTATAAGTGGTCACAGCCAGATTGGCCGAGGAAAAATTACAGTCGTAAAATATGCGGACCCCGAAATTACGTTCAACCAGATAAGTGAACGACAAGCCGGAACCGAAACCGAAATTGCCGGTTTCTCCGAGGGCCACCATCGGCAGCCGCAATTCTCCGGGCGCCGACGACGATTCGGAAGAGGAGGTTTCAAAGTCCGGATTACCACTACGTCCCCAAGGCCGCTCCGCATTCCCCTGCACAATATTGCCATGCGCGACATGCCGGAGTGCGGCATCTCCAGAAGCGGAGGCGGTTTGCTGATCGTTGCTTTGTCCCACCACGGCATTGATTTCACTGCGGCGCATATGATAATAGCCGACCAGCAGCTTCGTTCCCAGCAGCCAGCGGTTCGTTACCGGATAAGAGAAATAGGGTCCGGCCATGATCTGCGATATTTTGAGCGACGAAAGCTCGATCCGCTGCAAATTCGCGGCAAACCCGGGGTGAGCCTCGAAATACAGGTCGTTATCGATCGACATGGGGATACTGGCGCATGTAAACCTGCCGCCCACACCGATATAACGGTTCATGAACCAGGCCCCCTCGACGCCGACATTGGCACCGGTAGAGAAACGCAGATTCAGGTCGCCGACGGGCGCGATATGCCGGTTCGCCCAGCTGAAACCCGTATAGAGACCGAAAAAAGAGGATTTACGAGCGTAGTTGAATTTCGTATAATCCTGCTCGGGCCGGCGCAGTCCGCGATCCTTGTAGATCAGGTCGGCCAGAAAATACCCCAACTCGGTCGACAGGATGCCGATCCCGGCCCCCATCAGCACATCCGAGAGCCAGTGCTTGTTATTCATCTGGCGAGTCATGCCGATGCACGTCGCTATGGTGTACCCCCCGATACTGTACCACGGGCTCCTCGTAAGGCCGTATTCCTTATGCAGCATCGTCGCAGCCATAAAAGCCGTCGCGGTATGCCCCGAAGGAAACGAATTGTTGCCCGAACCGTCGGGACGGGGCTGGTTCACGGTATATTTGAGGCCATTGACCATCAACGCCATCAATCCGGCGGAAAACGCGTCCGAAACCAACATCCTCCCCCACGAACTGCGGCTCTCCACGCCCGCGACTTTCAACCCGAACATCAGTGCCATGGGAGCGTATTGCAGGTAATCGTCGAAATCGTAGCGGAACGTAGGCATATAAGAGTTGCGCAGGTCGCAGAAATGGTTGCGCTCGCTATTGACGGCAATGCCGGCTACCATCAACGGCACGGCGATATAAGTCATTTTATAGGCCCGGGTAGTGGTCATGCGGTCGACCCCGGCACGGAACTTATCCCAACCGGTAAGCCTGATGGTCGTGTCGGGTCTTACGGTATCGATTTGCGAAACACCGGCCCAGGCTGCATGCTCCATCCTGTCCGCCATGCTGGAATCTTGGGCTGCCGAACCCGTCAAAGAAATATTCGCCACTCCGTTCCGCAACGTATCCTGCACCGGGGTATCCATCGTATCGCAGGCAACGCAAACGGAGAAACCGCCTGGCGCGGTTTCGGCGGTATCCAGCGCGGTCACACATTTTTTTGCCATCGTGTCAGAAATGACGGACGGCAAAGCACACACCGGAAAAATTCCGCGCAACAACATTACGGATACAGCTACGGCTAGCCGGCACAGAGCTGCGAATCGATATGTTTTCAAAAAATTACATTTGGGTTAATGTCCCAAAAGTACATTTTTTTGTTCTTTTTGATGTATTATGACAATATTTTTTGCATTCCGGGACAAAAATAAAATCCGATCCATGCAAATCGAAACATCAGGTATCCAGACAACGACCATCCCGCAAGCCCGGCACAGGTAAGCTCTAACGCTTGCTCAACCGGTACTCCTTGGGGGTCATGCCCACATGTTTTTTGAAATATTGCCCGAAGAAAGAGGGCGTAGGAAAATTGAGATAGTCGGCTACCTGCTGGACGGTCAGCTGTGAATTCTCGAGCAACGCCTGGGCATTGCGGATCACCGTGTGGATGATCCATTCGGTAGCGCTCTCACCCGAAGCCTGCTTGATGATCGACGAAAGGTATTTCGGCGTCAGGCACATTTGCTCGGCATAGAAATTCAGGCTACGCTGGGTGCGGTAATGGGTCGCCACCAGATAAAGGAACTTTTCGAACAGCTCTTCCTGCCGCCTGCGTGCTTTTTGGCGCAGCGGCTGTCCCCGATGGCAAATCGCGCTGATTTCGTAAAACAGGGTGAGAATCAGGTGTTCGACAACTTCCCGGTGATAAGGATGTCCCGTGCGTTGCAATTTCTTTTTAATCAAATCGCACAGCTCCAGGAGTGTCTGCAAATCTCCGTCATGGAGTGCAAGGCAAGGATTGTCCCGGACCGTAAGATAGAACTGGAGACCGACCGAAGAGTCGATTTCCGCCACCCGGTCGGGTTTAAGGCCGAGTACATAACCGACGAAATCATCGCTGCGGCCGATGGGCTGTATCACCACCCCGGGCAGGATAATAAACATTTCCCCCTTATGCACCGTATAATGCTTCAGGTCGATGGATATCCGGACTTCACCGGCCAGACAAATGCAGAGGCCCATCCCCCGGATTTGATGCGGAGCGAGGGCCTCCATGGGCAAAGGATGATCCTGGGCGGTAGCGGTAAAAATTTTAAACAACGACTCTTCATCCTGGCCTTCGAACGGATCAAGTATTTTCGCAGCAGTCTCTTTCACGTTCACTTACAAAACGGTTTCGACAAAACTAACGAAATAATTGCAAACCGATTGCCCTTATCCGACAAAAAATCGTGACTTTACAACACTTTTTTATCTTCGGCGGGTAATTCGTCAGGCAGGAATCCCAACCATTTTCCGGTTTTACCCATGTGTGAAACCGACACTGCCGCACCACGCCGCTTCCGTCCCCGGATCGGGCTACTGGGCTGTGCGAACAAATGCCGTTCAGAGCTTTTCCGCCTTATAACCAGCGTCCACGACGGCCGCAACGATTTTATCGTCCGGTTCGTCCGAAGTGACGGTCAATATCCGTTCAGGAGTCGTCAGGTCGATATCCCATTGTTGTCCCGGTATCATCTTATCCAGCTTTTCTCCTATGCGCGCGACACATCCGCCGCACTTCGCATTCGTTTTGAATTTACTCGTTTTCATAATTTACTCCTTTATTTTCAGGTTCACACCTTCGTTATTTTTTCAATATAATTTTATCCCCGGATGTTTTGATTGATCCTGTCCGGAATGCTGTCCCGATAATTTTTGTCGTCCCCTGCAGCCGCAATGCCGTTCATTCGCTATTTCCACCGGAGCCGCAGGCTGTTCAGTACCACCGACACCGAACTGAAAGCCATCGCAGCACTGGCCAACATCGGATTGAGCAAAATTCCCCATACCGGGTAGAGTACTCCGGCCGCGATCGGAATACCCACCACATTGTAAACAAACGCCCAGAAAAGATTCTGCCGGATGGCACGTACCGTATCGCGCGAAAGTTTATAGGCCCGCGGTACGAGCAGCAAATCGGAGTTCATCAGCGTCACCATCGCCACCTCCATGGCAATATCGGTGCCGCGCCCCATCGCGATGCTCACGTCGGCACGCGAAAGCGCCTGTGAATCGTTAATGCCGTCGCCGACCATCGCCACCGTGCGCCCTTCAGCCTGCAACCGCCGGATAAATTGGTCCTTGTCCGCAGGGAGCACTTCGGCTTCATAACGTCCGATCCCCAATTCCGCCGCAATCGAAGCGGCCGTTTTGCGTCCGTCCCCGGTCAGCATGCAGATTTCCAACCCCAATGCCCGCAATTCGGACAATGCGGCAGGTGTCGTCGGCTTAATCCGGTCGCTGATTACAGCTACCGCCAACAACCGTGTACCGCTCCCGAAAAACACAGTGCTGCGCCCCTCCTGTTCATAGGAGGTAATTTGCCGAGAAAGTGCGTCATCCATTGCGGCTCCGTATGCGGCCAGCAGATTACGGCTGCCGATCCAGTAGGTTTTTCCCTCCTCCGACTCCACCCCGGAAACCGTGTCCGAAACGGAACGTCCATCCGGAATCGTATCCGGACCGGAAACAGGATTCTCTCCCGCTGCGGGAATACCTTCCGGCTCCCTGAACCTAATTCCCTTTCCCGTCAGGCTTTCAAAGCCCGAGAGCGGACAGGCAGTCGCCCCCTGCCCCTCCAGGTAACGCACGACCGCCTCTCCCAACGGATGCTCCGAACGCAGTTCAGCGGAATAGAACAGGTCGCGCCAACGGTTTCTGAGCCGTTCGGTTCCGGGTGAGCGCCGGTCGTCGTCACGTACGGCGGATCCGGCCCCGCCGACATTGCCGACATCCTGCCCGCTGTCCGAGCAGCCGGTCCACAGCCATCCCGTCACTTCGGGCCGCCCCTCGGTCAACGTGCCGGTCTTATCGAGCACTACCGTATCCACTTTGCACATCCTTTCGAGGGCGGCGGCATCCTTGATCAGGATCTGATGCTCGGCCCCCTTGCCGATTCCCACCATCAGGGCCGTAGGAGTCGCCAATCCCAATGCGCATGGACAGGCGATCACCAGCACGGAGACCATTGCCAACAACCCGTAGGTAAACGCTCCGCCGCCGCCGAAGACCAACCACAGGATGAAAGTCAACACCGCCAGTGCAATCACTGTCGGCACGAATACAGCCGCAATACGGTCGGCGATACGCTGTACCGGGGCTTTGCTGCCCTGTGCCTCCTGCACCATGCGGATGATCTGAGCGAGCAGCGTATCGCTACCCACTTTCGACGCCTCCAGCACAAATGCACCGCGCTGGTTGACCGTCCCGGCCAACACCGCAGCCCCCGGCTCCTTCTCCACCGGCAGCGGCTCGCCGGTAATCATGCTCTCATCGACAAACGAATCGCCCGAAACCACCGTCCCGTCGACCGGGATTTTCTCCCCGGGCCGCACGCTGATACGCTCTCCGGCCTGTAGCCGGGTTACGGGCACATCCTGTTCGGTACCGTCCTGCAACACGACCCGCGCGGTGCGGGGCTGGAGTCCCATCAGTTTGCGGATCGCCGACGAAGTATTTCCCTTGGCCCGTTCCTCGAGCAATTTACCAAGCAGCACGAATGCGACGATCATCCCGGCCGCTTCGTAATAAACATGCGGTTCGAGTCCTCTCGCCAGCCAGTATTGCGGGAACAGTGTATTGAAAAGGCTGAACAGGAAAGCAATCGAAGTGCTGAGGGCCACCAGCGTATCCATATTCGCGGTACGGTGATGCGCCTGCTTCCAGGCATTTACGAAGAAAATACGTCCGAACCACAACACCGGCACGCAAAGTCCCAGCATCAGCCACGCAGCCCAGCCATCGTGCATAAAAGCCATGCCGGCCACCATCAGCGGCAATGCAAAAATCCATGCTCCGACCGCATCGCGGCGCAAAGCGCGGTAATGAGACTGCTGGGCCTGTTGCTGCTCTTCAGCCGCATGGTCTTCGTCGATAATCAGATCGTACCCGATCGAGCGCACCGCTTCCTGCAACCGCCCGGGAGTCACCTGCACCGGATCGTACTCCACGTTCAGCAGGTTCGATGCAAAATTTACCGAGGCCGCCTCCACGCCGGGAATGCTCCGCACCATGCTTTCGACGCTCATTGCACACGATGCGCAGCTCATCTCCAATACCGGAAAATTCTTTTTGACCGTTGCCATTTTATTCCTTCTATCTCTACTTTTTATTTTACTCTCTGCTTCACGAATTAAGTACCGGACCATCCGGATTATCCGCCGGGGACACGGATCCCGGCAACTCCGGCCATATCCCGGAAACACCTCCGCACCGACCCGTACGGACTGCACAAATAATACCCAAAGTTAAGCTTTTGGAAATAAAATCCTACCTTTGTCCCCCGGCAGCGCTCACGGAATACACTACGGATATAACCCGAACTGAACCGCACCGAACTGAAACCGAAGTCAAGTCACCCCCTTCATAAATAAACAACGATCGGCCCCGGCATGACCTTGCGGCCAACCGCAATCCACAGGTGCCGAAAATATACAAACCCGTCCCGCAACACCCCGCATGAAAGCTTACAGCAACCGGCATATCTGGCAAATCACCTACCCGATCCTCATCAGCCTGCTGATGGAGAATATGATCGGGCTGACCGACACGGCTTTCCTGGGACGTGTGGGAGAGGTGGAACTGGGCGCATCGGCCCTGGCCGGCGTTTATTACATGGCCATCTTCATGCTCGGCTTCGGATTCAGTATCGGCGTGCAAATCCTGATCGCCCGGCGTAACGGCGAAGGCCGCCTGCGCGAGATCGGACCGATTTTCCAGCAAGGACTGCTCTTTTTGCTGTTTTTTGCCGCGGTGATGTTCTTCGTTTCGAAAAGTTTCACGCCGCTGCTGCTGCGCAGACTAATCGATTCGGATGCCGTTTACACCGCTGCGATCAGCTATCTCGACTGGCGCATCTACGGCTTCTTCTTCTCGTTCGCGGCCGTCCTGTTCCGCGCCTTTTACGTCGGCACGACCAACACCCGTATCCTTACCGCGAACTCGGTCGTAATGGTACTCACGAATGTCGTCCTGAACTACATCCTGATCTTCGGCAAGTTGGGTTGTCCTGCACTCGGCATCGCCGGTGCGGCGATCGCTTCGTCGGCAGCGGAATTGGTTTCATTGCTTTTTTTCGCTATCTACACCCGCCTGAAAGGCAATCCGCGCCGTTACAGGCTGTTCCGTTTCCGGGGCGTGAACTTCCGTGAACTGGGCCTGATTTTCAACGTTTCGATCTGGACCATGATGCAGGCATTCATCTCCACCGCCACTTGGTTCCTTTTCTTCCTGGCCGTCGAACACCTCGGCGAACGGCAACTCGCCATCTCGAACATCGTGCGCAGCCTCTCGTCGATCCTTTTCGTAACGATCAGCGCATTCGGTTCAACCACGAGCGCCCTCGTCAGTACCCTGATGGGCCGCGGCGAGCCGAAACTGGTAATGCCGACCGTCTGGCAAATCGTCCGGATGTCCTATTGGGCCGCCCTTCCGGTCATGGCCCTGATGGCCCTCTTCCCATCCCTCGTGCTGCACATCTATACCGGCGACCAATCGCTGATCTCCGCGTCGATCGCCTCGCTGTGGGTGATGGTGGCGATCTACTTCACCCTCATCCCGAGCAACATGCTGTTCTGCGCCGTGTCGGGCACCGGTAATACGCGTGCAGCCATGCTGATGGAACTGGTCGCCCTGGTGGTATACGTGGGCGCTATCTGGCAAATCATCATCGTAAACCGTCCCGACATCGCCGTATGTTGGACAGTCGATCACATCTATAGCATCGTATTGCTATTATTTACCTATCTTTACCTCATAAAAGCAAACTGGCAAAACAAAAAAATATAAAAGTCAATGACAGAACTTACTCTTTCAACGCCCTCGATTCTCTTTTCAGCCATTTCACTGATCCTGCTGGCTTATACGAACCGTTTCCTCTCTTACGCACAGGTCGTGCGCAACCTGAAAGCCGACCACGACAAAAATCCGTCGGCCATCACGCGCCTGCAGCTGGCCAACCTGCGCCGGAGGCTTTACATGGCCCGGCAAATGCAGCTTTTCGGCGTGAGCAGCCTGTTGCTGTGCGTTGTCTGCACCTTCCTGATCTACATCGGCCTGCAAATGGCAGCCGTCTACACGTTCGGCATCGCATTGGTCCTGTTGGTAATTTCGTTAGGAATCTCGATCCGCGAACTGCTCATTTCGGTCAAAGCACTCGAAATACACCTCGACACCCTGGAACGGATGAAGACGCTCACGGCCACTACCGGACGTGAAGGCGACATCGAAACGGGACGCCGCCGCACCGCTTCCGCATCGGGAAATTCCCGCAGCACGTCGGCCTCCGGCAGCAACCGCGCCAACCGAGGGAACAGCACCGGCAAAGAGACAGCCAAAGAGCAATCTTCCGGGAAAAATGCAGCGGCATCCGGTTCGGATCGTACACGCAGCGGCAGAAATACGAAAAAACAGGATCCGGAAAAATCTACTCCGGATCAGACACCGGGACATACAGGTGCCGGCAGGAAAGGCGCGGATAAGCCCACACCGGCATCTCCCGAACACGCTTCAGTATCCACTGACACCGCTGATGAGGCTACAAACGCCGAAGGTGCTGCAACCCGCAGCCGTTCACGCGGCGGACGCCGCCGCGGCGGTCGGGGACGCGGCACGGCCGCTGCCGAAACAGGCGCAGAAACCACGGAAACCACCGGAAACAACGATACGGCGGTAAATACAGACGCCGGGGCCGGTAGCGCCCAACCTGCAACACCCGCACAGGCGTCCTCTCCTTCCATAACGGAAGCCTGACGGGATGCAAAACAGAATAACCCAATAGAACAATAAAGCACATTATAATAAAACCGTCCTACCGAGGACGGTTTTATTATAATCCGTAACGAAGGACAAACAACATCGACCTTCCTTCCGCCCCGGCTATCTCACCAGCACATCCCGGATGCCGAGCATCTTATCGAACACGGCACGGGCGAACGAACAGAGCGGGATCACTTTGCGGCTGTTCGCACGCGCATATTCCGCCAGCGTCACCACCAACAATTTACCGACACCCTCTCCGGAGTAATGTCCCGCCACTTCGGTGTGGTCGATAATCATCCGATCCGGTTCAGCATCCACATACGATATCAATCCTGCTTCCACGCTCCCGTCAACGGCGCGAAAGAACCCTTTGCGGTCCCCGCGGATATGTTCCATCTTCATAGCTTCCCGGTTTTAGTTTACGAGAAAAGATGTTCCAAATTTCAGACCAAAGAACGGCTCAGCGCCCTCTCCGATCCATTTCGGCCACACTTTACGCCAAACATTCCGGAATCTGGCCCTTAGTCGCGGGGGACTATTTGCCCACGACCGACTTGGGTTGTGGTTTCCAAGATCGTCACAGCGGACGCCCTAGCGTCGCCAGACGTTGACAATCTCGACCACGTACATCTTGTGCAGGTCTCCCGTCGGGTACCACTGCTCCAGAATGCCCGGTAAGGCAAATGCCTCCGGCCGGAGCATTTCGGCGTAAAGCTTGCGGCACTCCAACACCAGCGACGCCTCACCGAAAGCGACATTCCCGCCCGGAGTAGGCTCCGGCGTCAGTCCGGCTTCGGCCACTTTATCGGTATCCCGTCCCGAGCGCGAACCGCATATTTTCAATGCGTCGCGGTACTCCTCCCCGAAAAAAGAGAGCGTGAGTCCGCTGTTCTCCTCCGCAAACTGGAACGTATAGCGCTGCGGCCGGATAAACACGAAAGCCACTGGCCGGTTCCACAGGAACCCAAGGCCGCCCCAACTGGCCGTCATCGTATTGAAATGCGCGGGATTTCCGGCCGTTACCAACATCCACTGGCTGCCGATCAACCGGATCACATTTTCATCGATCTGTTTCGGATCGATCTTCGTCATATTTTTCATAATTCTCCTTATTGTTAAATAAAACCTGACATGATCTTTATTTTCTAACCGTCGTTTATCCGCGCCGTTGCAGATAGAGTTCGGTAAGGCGCGACACGGCATAGTCGGATACCTCGCCGTCAGCGACTACACAGCCGTCCGGTGGCAACGGGTGCGAGAATGCCTCCACTTCGATTTCATAAAAACAGGCGTGGATAGTCCGGTGGGAAAGTTGGTGTTTGGGCATCGCCACTCGGTGCAACACGGCATATTCCGTGCCGCCGAGCAACGCCCGGAAACGGGGATCGTCCCGCAATACGTCGAACGCTACCGGAGTCCCGGTCTCCAGCAACGGAAACTCATACAGGTTGCGCCAGATATCGCTTCCGGTCCGCTTGACCAGCACGGTACGGCCGCCGTTGCGCAGATGCAGGTAATTGAAATAGCGCGGCTTCACCTCCGTCCGCCCCGCTTTGACCGGAAGTTCATCTACACGCCCCTGCCTGAGCGCGGCACACCGGCCTGCCAGCGGGCAAACCGTGCAATCGGGCGAGCGCGGTACGCACTGCAGGGCTCCGAACTCCATCATCGCCTGGTTGTGCAGTCCCGCCCGCGCCGGATCGAGCAGCGAACCGGCCAAAACGGCAAACTCCCGCTTGCCGGCAGGAGTATCGATAGGCATCTCAAGCCCGTATAAGCGCGCCAGTACGCGGTAAACATTCCCGTCCACCGTCGCATGAGGCAGCCCGAATGCAAACGAGCAGATCGCGGCTGCAGTATAGTCGCCGATCCCTTTCAAGGCCCGCACGCTAGCATAATCGGCAGGGAACAGACCGGCATATTTCCCGGAGACCTCACGGGCCGCCGCATGGAGGTTCCGGGCGCGGCTGTAATACCCCAAACCCTGCCACAACTTCATCACTTCGTCCTCGTGCGCCCCGGCCAGCGACCGAACGTCGGGAAAACGTTCCACGAAACGCAGGTAATACTCCAATCCCTGCGCAACCCGCGTCTGTTGCAAGATAATTTCCGATATCCAGATCCGGTAGGGATCGGTAGTCTCACGCCAGGGCAACTCCCTGCGGTGAGTTTCGTACCACCGAATCAATACTGCGCTTATCTCATTGGGTAGCGATTGCTTACCTTCCTCCATCGTTTTCCTCCGTCTCCGTATCCTGTTCGTATCCGGCCATTTTATCGCCGTTACCCGTCTCCGTTCCGTCCTTTTCCAACAGCCGCCCGTCTTACAAATTCTCAGAGCAAGTCGGTCACCACGGCATCCGCATAACGCACCAGGTCGTCCGGAGCCATCCGCAATTGCAGTCCGCGTACGCCTGCACTCACATAAATGTGGTCGAAATCCCTGCAACTCGAATGGATATACGTGGGAAAACTCTTTTTCATCCCTATCGGCGAACAACCACCGCGAATATATCCTGTCGTAGGCAGCAGTTCTTTCACATGCAACATTTCGACGCTTTTGTTCCCGGACACTTTCGCCGCCAGCTTGAGGTTCACCTCGCCGTCGCCCGGTATGACACAAACCAAAATGCCGGTCCGGTCGCCTCTCAATACCAACGTTTTAAACACCTGCGCGATATCTTCATTGAGTTGTTCTGCCACATGCGCCGCGGCGAGATGCTCCTCATCCACCTCGTACGGCACCAGTTCATACGCTATATGCGCCCGGTCCAATAACCGGGCTGCATTGGTCTTATTGATTTTCATTCCCATCACAACGACCGCTGTTGATCGGTCGAATAGGTTTATGTACGTAGTAATACAAAAAATCCGCGGCTCGAGCCGGCAGGCAAATATTCCCCACGTTCCACACCGCAACGGCGAAGATAGCGGATTTACCCCACAATTAAAAAACCTGCGCTGCATACCAGCCGGCAGCCATTATACCCGACGCCCCATTTTGCAAAGGACTCCCGGCAAAAAACCGGAATTTTCGGTCGCCCGTCATCCTGATTCCTCCGCTCCGGCCGCCTCCGGAATAAACAAAGAGCATTCCGGATGCATAATTGGTATCAGAATTGTATCTTTACAAACAGATTAAAACCCAATGTTATGGACAATGTAAAAGTCAACTTCAAAGGCAGTCCCGTCACGTTAGTGGGGACGCACCTGCAAACAGGCGACAAAGCTCCGCGTTTTACGGTACTCGACGGGGACCTGCAACCGGTATCCCTGTCGCAGTACAAAAACAAAAACCTCATCATAAGCGTTTTCCCGTCGGTCGACACGTCGGTCTGCGCCCTGCAGAACATCCGTTTCAACAAAGAGGCCAGCAAACTGAAAGGCGATGTCGAAATCCTTTCGATTTCGGTGGACCTGCCCTTTGCACAAAAACGTTTTTGCGCTGCCGAAGGCATCGACAACGTGCATGTATATTCCGATTACCGCGACCTCGACTTCGGTATGAAGTACGGCTTCGTAATCAAGGAACTGAGGCTATTGGCCCGCGGCGTAATCGTAATCGACAAAAAGGGCATTATCCGCTACATCGAATACGTCCCCGAAATTGCACAGGAGCCCAATTACGAAGCGGCCCTCAAAGCGGTCAAGGAATTGGAATAGCCCCCGCTCGCGCACCGACCGATCCGCCCGGAGCCTGATCCTGATCCGGAAGCGGCGCACCCGCAGGTCCTCATTCCTGTAAATACCGCTTTTCAACGCACCTTTTCAACGCACCCCGGAAGGGAAATCCCTTCCGGGGTGCGTTGTTAATCATATCTTAACACGGTTTTAAGATTAGCTTAACGTTGTCCGATTACTTTTGCCGCAAACTTGCAGTACAGGGGACGAACACGATCCGGTAAGCCATCCGGACGACAGAACGATGCCACAGCCCATGCAACCTGCCAGATACCGCATACCGGACAACAGAACTATATGAAACACCGCTTTACAGCTCTTTGCACACTCCTTTCCCTGGCTACAGGGATTGCCGGGACTTCCGCCCAAAAGCTCAAGGGCAGCGACACGCTGCTGCCGCTCGTGCAAAAGACCTCCGAAAGCTACTTCCACTCACATCCCGGCGCCGAAATTACCGTCACAGGCGGCGGCAGCGGCGTGGGTATCTCAGCGCTGAGGGAAGGCACCACCGACATTGCCATGGCCTCGCGCCGCATGAAATTCGACGAACGGATGAAACTGCAGGCGGCCGGACACCCGCCCGTCGAGGTTACGGTAGCCTTCGACGCGCTGGCCGTAGTAGTGAACCCGGCCAATCCGGTCTCGAAACTTACGCGCGAACAGCTCGAAGCAATTTTCCGCGGCAAGATCACGAACTGGAAAGAAGTAGGCGGCCCTGACATGCGCATTGTGGTCTATTCGCGCGAGACGAGCTCCGGCACCTATGAATTCTTCAAAGAGAGCGTCCTCCGCCACCGTAACTACATGGCTTCGATCCTCAGTATGCCGGCTACCGGTGCCGTGATCCAGTCCGTCAGCCAGACGCCCGGCGCAATCGGCTATGTGGGCCTCGCTTACCTCGGTAAGAAAAACATCAAACCGGTCAGCATCTCCTACGACGGCGGAAAAAACTATGTCGCGCCGAACTTCGAAAACTCGAAAAACCGTACCTATCCGGTCGTACGACCCCTTTATTTCTATTACGACCAGGCCAATGAAAAGCGGATCAAACCCTACCTCGACTACCTGCTCTCGGACCAGGGGCAGCGGATGGTCGCCGAAACCGGTTTTATCCCCGTCAAATAACGCAAATACCCGATAAGATACCCCCTCTCATCCTGAAATTCCAAGCGCGGCAAACTTCCGGCACCCATGAAAACACTTCTCAAAGTCCTCGAAACGATCACCGAAAAATTGCTGATGGCCAGCGGCTACATCACCAGCATCACGATCATCCTGATGGTCGTGTTCCTCTTCCGCGAAGGAGCCGGACTGTTCAACACGCCCGACATCGAGGAAGGATACGTACTGGCCGTGAACCGCGAGAATCCGGTACAGAAGCTCTCCCCGCAGCAGGTGATGCAGGTATTCGACGGCGACATCGCCTCCTGGGGAACCCTCGGCTGGGGCGGCGGCGATTCGATCCGCCTGTTCCGGCTCGACGACATCACCGCCTACGCGACGCCCGAAGAACTGGGCGAGAAACTGGAAAACGTTCCGCAATGCCTAAGCCGCATCGTTGCCTCGCACAAGAACATCATCGCCTACCTGCCGAAACAACTGATCGCCGAGGATTTCGCCGGACGCATACTCGACGAAGGCAAAATCACTCCTGCGAGCTTTCTGGGCGGCAAACTGTGGTACCCCACCGCACAACCCGCGCCGCAATTCGGTGTACTGCCGCTGATCCTCGGCACCCTGTGGGTATCGCTCGCGGCAATTCTCATTGCACTGCCCTTCGGGTTGGCCGTTGCGATCTACATGGCCGAGCTGGCCGGACACCGGTTGCGTAGCCTGCTCAAACCGGTCATCGAACTGCTGGCCGGCATTCCGTCCGTCGTCTACGGCTTTTTCGGGCTGGTCGTGATCGTCCCACTCGTACAGCGCACCTTCTCGCTGCCCGTAGGCGAAACGGGACTGGCGGGTGCCATCATCCTGGCCATTATGGCATTGCCGACGATCATTACCGTAGCCGAAGACGCTATCCGCAATACCCCGCGTGCGATGAAGGAGTCGAGCCTGGCACTCGGCGCTACCCACTGGCAGACCATCCGCAAGGTGGTGGTTCCCTACTCCATTTCGGGTATCACTGCCGCGGTCGTACTCGGTATCGGCCGCGCATTGGGCGAAACGATGGCCGTGCTGATGGTCACCGGTAACGCCGCCGTCATGCCGCATACGCTGCTCGAACCGCTGCGCACGATTCCCGCGACGATCGCCGCCGAACTGGGCGAAGCTCCCGCCGGAGGAGCGCATTACGAAGCGCTCTTCCTGTTGGGCTGCATCCTCTTCCTGTTGACGCTCGTGATCAGCATCAGCGTCGAAATGATCAATGCGAAACGTCCCAAGCAATCCGTCTAAGCCATGACCATCCCCCAACACACTTCCGGCATCCGCCGCAAAAAGTTCTCCGAACAGACCGCTTTCTGGCTCTTCCGGCTGATGAGCCTCGCCGTGGTCGGTGTACTCTTCTGGATACTGGGTTTCATCATCGTCAAAGGCATCGGGGTCATCAGCTGGGAATTCCTCACTGGCATGCCCCGCAACGGCATGACAGCAGGGGGTATCCTCCCCTCCATCGTCGGGACGCTATGCCTGACCCTGGGAAGCATAGTGATCGCCTTCCCGCTGGGAATCCTCTCGGGCATCTATATCAGCGAGTACACGCGCGACAACTGGCTCGTCAAACTTATCCGCATCATGACGAACAACCTCAGCGGCGTGCCGTCGATCGTGTTCGGCCTGTTCGGCATGGCGCTGTTCGTCAATACGCTCGGCTTCGGCGATTCGATCATAGCGGGATCGTTCACCCTCGCACTGCTCGTACTGCCCATCGTGATCCGTACCACCGAAGAAGCGCTGCGCCGCATCGACGACTCGTACCGGCTCGGCAGCCTCGCACTCGGGGCCACCAAACTGCAAACGATCCGCCGCGTACTGCTGCCGATGGCCATGCCCAACATCATCACCGGGCTGATCCTTTCGGTAGGGCGCGTTTCGGGCGAAACCGCCCCGATCCTCTTCACGGCGGTAGCCTATTTCCTGCCGAAACTGCCTTCGAGTATTTTCGACCAGGTAATGGCCCTTCCGTACCACCTGTACGTGATCGCCACCAGCGGCACAGACCTCGAAGCGACGCGCCCGATGGCTTACGGCACGGCGCTTGTGCTGATCGCCATCGTACTGGTGATCAACTTGGCGGCAAACGGACTGCGACGCTATTTCAACAAAAAGGTAAAAATGAATTAAACCGGATAATCCATACCCCATGATAACCATTGATGCCAAAGAGGTAAATTTTTATTACGGCGATTTCCACGCGCTGAAAAACATCACGATGGAGATGGAACGCAACACCGTCACGGCGTTCATAGGTCCGTCCGGCTGCGGCAAATCGACTTTTTTGAGGTTGCTGAACCGAATGAACGACCTGATTCCCGGCACGCGGCTCACCGGCGAAATCCTGATCGACGGCGAGAACATCTATGCCCGCCAGACCGAAGTGGTCGAACTGCGCAAAAAGGTGGGCATGGTGTTCCAGAAACCCAATCCTTTTCCGAAATCGATCTTCGAGAACGTAGCATACGGCCTGCGCGTAAACGGCATAAAAGACCGGGCGCTGATCGCCGAGCGCGTCGAACGCTCTTTACAGGGCGCGGCCCTCTGGAACGAAGTGAAAGACAAACTAAAAAAATCGGCTTTCGAACTCTCCGGGGGCCAGCAACAGCGGCTCTGCATCGCCCGGGCCCTGGCCGTCGAACCGTCGATCCTGCTGATGGATGAACCGGCCTCGGCACTCGATCCCATCTCGACCACCAAGATCGAAGACCTGATCTACGAACTGAAAAAAGAGTATACGATCGTGATCGTGACGCACAACATGCAACAGGCGGCACGTGTCAGCGACCGCACGGCATTTTTTTATCTCGGCGAGCTGATCGAGTACGACGATACGCAAAAGATATTCGTCAGCCCGACCAAAGAGGCCACCCAAAATTACGTCACGGGGCGTTTCGGCTGATCCCCCCAAAATCGTCCCCGACAGGACAGACACCCCAGCTGTATCCCAAATCCGCCGATACCTTCCCATCAAAAAACCGACCGCTATGAAACATACCGAAGATTCGATCCGCAACATCAAAAAATCCCTGGCCGAGATGTGGAGCCTCGTGCAAAGCCAGGTGGAGAAGTCATCCGCCGCACTGCTCGACGGTAACAAAGAACTCGCGCACGAGATCACCAGCCGCGAAAAGCTGGTCGATTCCTACGAATTGACCGTGGATCGGGAGTGTGAAAACTTTTTCGCATTGCTCACGCCCGTAGCCGTCGACCTGCGGATGATCCTTTCGATCATCAAAATCAACAACAACCTCGAACGAATCGGCGACTTCGCGGACGGCATCGCACACTTCGTCATCCACAACCAGACCGAAAAGATCAATACCGAACTACTCGGACAACTACAGATCCGCGAAATGTTCGACGAGGTGATCTGCATGCTCAAACTCTGCAAATCGGCACTCGCGAACGAAGACAGCCACATGGCAGGAAAGGTATTCGCCAAAGACACCGTCGTGGACCGGCTCAACACCGAAAATGTACACCGGCTGGCCACCTACATGGAACAGAACCCGGACGCAATCTTGGACGGCCTCTATCTGCATTCGGCCATCCGGCGTATCGAACGTATCGGCGACCGTTGCAACAACATCGCCGAGGACATCATTTTCTACCTGGATGCTAAAGTGATGAAACACCTGCACACCCAGGACGAACAATAACCCCAAGAGACAAGAACAAAAAGGCCGGCCCGGCCCTCATCCGGTCATGTGGGCAGATACAGCCGAACCTTAGACACGAAGCAACGATAAAGATAACGCCCCGGAATGCAATTCATTCCGGGGCGTTATCTTTATTATACAGGCTGCACTCAAACAGTCGGTAAAACTATGTTATCAGAAAACGATGACGGTATACCGGAAATCTCCCGGACGAATACCGACACCGCACGGGTACGGCCTACATGCCGAAGCTCAGGGGAACCAGGCTGTCGTACACCACGCTCAGAATACCCAGCAGGATAATACCGGCGCTGCAGACCACGAGGCTGAGGCGCATGTAATTGTCGCTACGGAATTTTTCGATCGGCGCGTCGTTTTTGTTGATGAACATCGCCTTAACCACCAACAGGTAGTAGTAGAGCGAGATAATCGTATTGAGCAGTGCGATGAACACCAATACGTAGAAGCCCATCTGAGCGGCCGACACGAAAATGAAGAACTTACTGAAGAACCCGGCGAACGGCGGAATACCGGCCAACGAAAAGAGCGCGATCATCATCACGAAACTCAACTTCGGGTTGGTCTGGTACAGGCCGTTGTAATCGTCCATCGTCACCTTACCGGTCTTGTACTCCACAGCCGAAATCACGCCGAATGCAGCGAGGTTCGAAACCAGATAGACCAGTACATAATACACCAGTGCGGTCATGCCCAGCGGGTTGCCGCCGATCACGCCCAGCATGATGTAACCGGCCTGTGACACCGATGAATAAGCGAGGAAACGCTTGAGGTTCTTCTGGCGGATCGCAAAAAGGTTGGCCACGGTGATCGTCAGGATGATCAGCCCGTATAGCATCGCCTGCCATTGCAGTACGAAGGGGGCGAACACCTTGATCAGGATCGTCAGCAGCACGAATGCTCCCGCACCTTTCGAGATGACAGACAGGTAAGCGGTCACGCTCGTCGGCGCACCTTCGTAGACGTCCGGCGTCCAGAGGTGGAACGGCACGAGCGAAATCTTGAAGAAAAGGCCCACGAGGAAGAAAATCATCGCCATGATCTGCAGTGCGCTGCCGTCGAGCATCATCGGGATGTCGGCGAAATAGAGCGTTCCGGTCGTACCGTAAAGCAGCGACAGGCCGTACAGCGACAAACCCGATGCAAAGGCGGCGTTCAGGATATATTTCGCACCGGCTTCGGCCGATTTGTGCTTGTACTTATCGAAAGCCACGAGCGTAGCCATCGGGATCGACGCGGTTTCCAGCCCTAAATAGAAAAGCATGAAATTGCCCGCCGAAATCATGAAATACATACCCAACAGCGTAGAGAGCGTCAGGAAATAGAACTCCCCGCGCCGGATAATAGCATCCCTTTCGAGCCAATTACGGGCCTGCAGGAAGACGATCAACGTACCGATCGTGAGGATGGTTTTGAGAACGCTCGCCATCGGGGTGGACTGGTACATCCCGCCGAGAATCTCGACATTGCCCGTAGGAACAATGTTATAGAGGATCTGGGCGGCCACCAGGATACAGGCCAGCGGCTGGAACCAGCGCATGCCCTTTTCCCCGGCGAACAGGTCGTATATCAACAGGATCACCATCACCGCGACGAGTGACAGCTCCGCTTTCATCTCCAAAAAACTACTGTAATCCATAGGACGTTATCGGGTTAATTGTTCAATTACGGGTAAGAGGCTCTGCTGGATCATGTCCGACACCCACAGCGGCATCATACCCAGACCGGCAATCGCAACGATCAGCGTCACGACCGAGAAACGCTCGTACCATACGGCATCGGTAAGCGTCAGGTGATGCTGGTCGTATACTTTGCCGTAAAGCAGCTTGCCCACCACGCGCAGGATATAAACCGCGGTGATGACGATCGATGTGCAGGCCGCGATGGTCAGCACGCGATGGAATGTATCGTGATGTTCGAACGAACCGACAAAAACGGTCATTTCGGCCACGAAACCGCTCAGGCCCGGGAGGCCGAGCGATGCGAGACCCGCAATCACGTAGCACACGCCGAGGAACGGCATGATTTTCATCAGGCCGCCCATCTCGCGGATGTCACGCGTGTGCGTACGTCCGTAGATCATACCGATCAGTGCGAAGAAGAGGGCCGTCATCAGACCGTGCGAGAGCATCTGCAACACGGCACCGGTCATCGCCGTCTGGTTCAGCATCAGGATCGCAAAGAGAACCAAACCGCAGTGACTCACCGAAGAGTAGGCGTTGATATACTTGAGGTCGGTCTGTACGCAGGCGGAGAAAGCTCCGTATACAACGCTGATCCCGGTCAGGATCAGGAAGATCCACGCCAGTTCATTTGCAGCTTCAGGCATCAGGTAGATCGCAACCCGGAAGCAGCCGTAACCGCCCAGCTTCATCAGCACCCCCGCATGGAGCATCGACACCGCCGTAGGAGCCGAAGCGTGACCGTCGGGAGACCAGGTGTGGAACGGGAAAAGCGCTCCCAACACGCCGAAACCGATGAAAGTCAGCGGGAATAAGTAATATTGCACGCCTACGGGAATGGTTCCCCGGGCGATCTCCAGAAGGTTCATCGTGTAGTAACCGCTTTCGGCACCGGTGAAGAAATAGATACCGAGGATACCCACCAGCAACAGCGCGGAACCGCCCATCAGCATCAGGGTCAGCTTCATGGCCGAGTATTCCTTGCGGCCCGTGCCCCACACCCCGATCAGCAGGTACATCGGGATCAGCGCCACTTCATAGAAGAGGAACATCGTGAAGAGGTCGATCGAAATGAAAAAGCCGTAAACCCCCGTCGAGAGCAGGCAGAACCACAAGAAAAACTCTTTGGGCAGCGGATCGATCTTCCACGACGCAAACACACCCGTGAACACAATCACCGACGAAAGCAGCAGCATCGCTACCGAAATTCCGTCTACCCCGACAGAATAATTGATATTGAGCGGCGTGAACCACGGCATTTCGGCCATGAAAAGCATTTCGGCATCGTTCCCGGCGGCGCGTTCACCCAGGAAGAGGAACGTCAGCACGACCGAGAGCACCAGCAGTAGCGAGGCTCCCGTAGCAGCTACCCAACGGATCTGCTTCATGTTGCGGGAAAGGAACAGCCCGCCGAGCATCAGGATGGGTATCAGCACAAATAACGATAAGAAGTTCATATCCAGTCTTTATATTTTATCCGTTAACAAAACACGATCAGGATCGTCAGCGCCAGCGTGCCGATCAGGAATACATAAGCATACCACTGTACCTGGCCGGACTGCAGGCCGCGAATAGCCAGCGAGAGGCGCTGCGTAACCGCGGCGATGCCGTTGAGCGAGCCGTCCACCACATGGCGGTCGAACCAGGCGATACCCGAACAAATCCCGCCGAAGATAATCTTCTTGGTGACGAACATATATACCTCATCGATATAGAAACGGTGATAAGCTGCGGTATAGAGTCCTTTGAAAGTAGATTCGAGTTTGCCGGGAATCGGATTCTGGCGGCGGTAGAACCACGTCGCGATACCGATCGAAATGCAGGCGATCACTACGCTGGTGATGGCCACGGCCGGATCGAGGTGGATGATGTAAGGCGCTCCGTCGCTGGTAACGAATTTACCGAAAGGTATAAATCCGGCCACACAGGTAATGGCAGCGAGAATAATCAGCGGCGTGGTCATCGTACCGGGGGCTTCATGCGGCGTATGCTCGTGCTCCGAAGGAGTGCCCCAGAAAATACGATAGTAAAGACGGAACATATAGAAGGCCGTCAGCGCAGCGATGAAGGTCATCACCCAGCCCATCGCAGGACTGAACATGAACGCCGCAGAGAGGATTTCGTCCTTGCTGAAGAAGCCCGAGAAGGGCGGAATACCCGCAATCGCGAGGCAGGCGATCAGGAAGGTGATGTGCGTAATGGGAAGCTGTTTGCGCAGGCCGCCCATGTGGCTCATTTCGTTGCTGTGTACGGCATGGATGATCGCACCGGCACCGAGGAACAGCAACGCCTTGAACATAGCGTGCGTGAAGAGGTGGAACATACCGGCCATGTAACCGAGGCCGTGGTGTCCGCCGTAACCCGATACGCCGAGGGCCACCATCATGAAACCGATCTGCGAAATGGTCGAGAAGGCGAGCACGCGCTTGATGTCGGTCTGCACACAGGCGATCACCGCCGCGAACAGCGAGGTGAACGCTCCGACCACCGCAATGCCCACGAGCACCTCGGGAGTCTGGAAGTAATACACAGGGAAGAGGCGTGCGACCAGGTAGACGCCGGCCACGACCATCGTCGCGGCATGGATCAGCGCCGATACCGGGGTCGGACCTTCCATCGCGTCGGGCAGCCAGATATGCAGCGGGAACATCGCCGATTTACCGGCACCGCCGATAAAGATCAGCGCCATCGCCCAGGCCATCACCGAGCACCCCATGAAGGTCTTGCCCGCAGCTCCTGCGAAGATGCTGCCGTTACCGGCTGCGCTCGAGGTAATTTCCCCGAAGTTGAATGTCTGGGTAAAGTACGATAAGAGCAGGATACCGATCAGGAAGAACATATCGGCGAATCGCGTCACGATAAAAGCCTTTTTCGATGCGGCAATCGCCTCGGGCTTCGTATAGTAGAACCCGATGAGCAGGTAGGAGGAAACGCCCACCAACTCCCAGAAAATGTACATCTGGAAAATATTGGTGGCCACGACCAGCCCCAGCATCGAAAAGGTGAACAGCGACAGGAATGCGTAATAACGCTGGAAGCCCACCTCGCCTTTCATGTAGCCGAGGCTGTAGATATGTACCATCAGCGACACGGTGGAGATGACCACCAGCATCATCACCGAAATCGGATCGAGCAGGATGCCCAGGTCGATGTGCAGGTTCTGCGTGAAACCGAGCCACTCGACGTTGAACACCGTCCACGGCTGGTAGATGCCGTCGACGCGTGCCGTCGAAAAGTACTGCGCCGCTACCGTATAGGACATCGCAGCGACCGCAGCCAGCACGATCGAACCGATGCAGCCCGAAACGAACGGCCGGAGCTTGGTACCCAGCAGGCCGAGGCAGAGGAAACTCAGCAACGGCAGGATCAGGATGAGTATCGTATATTCCATCTTCTATTTTCGGTTTAGTCTTTCAGTTCGTTGAGTTTCTTCACCTCAATATTGCGGATATTCCGGTAAATATTGATGATGATGGCGATGGCGACGGCCGTTTCGGCAGCGGCCACGGCAATGGAAAACAGCGCGAAGAAGAGCCCTTCGAGCGCACCGGGATAGAGATAATGGTTGAACACCGCGAAGTTGATGTTCACCGCATTGAGGATCAACTCAATCGAGATAAGGATGGCCAGCAGGTTGCGGCGCGTGATGAAACCGTAGATGCCCGCGAAAAGCATCACCGCGCTGACGATCAGGTAAAACTGCATTGGTATCATAGCTTATTGTCTTTTTCGTGCAATCATAATTCCTCCGATGATGCAGGCCAGCAGCAGGATACTCACCAGCTCGAACGGCAACAGGTACTGGTACTTGCCGGTGCCCATCATCGTATAACCGATCGCCTTCATCGGCAGCTCCGTCTCCGGCAACGCATAAACGGCCGGGAAGGTATGTGTCAGCAACAGGAAGAGGCTCAGCGCGACGCCCACGGCCGAAGCGGCCAGGCCGGCCACCTTGCGGCGGTTGCGCAGCGGCTCCTTCTTATCCGCATCGGAACTGGTCAGCAGGATCGAGAATACGTACAGCACGATGATGCCGCCCGCATAGATGGTGAGCTGTACCGCACCGAGGAACGAATAGTTCATTTGAAAATAGAGGCCTGCCGTGGCGAAAAGCACGAAAAGCAGGTAGGTCGCCGCCCTCAGGATCCGGCGCGTAGTGACGGTCAGTACCGAGCAGACCAAAATCACCGCGGCAAGGATAAAGAAGACTATCTGTTGTGATGTAAGTTCCATAGACGTCTATTTTTTTGCAAGAGTTGAACCTTCGTGATTGAGCTGCTCGCGCAGTTTGCCGCGCGTGAAGACGGCGTGCTCGTAAGTATTGATGAACTTAATCGCATCGTGCGGGCAGGTACGCACGCACAACTGGCAGAAGAGGCAGCTGCCCAGATCGTATTCGTAACGGTCGAGTACCTTGCGGGCCTTACCCGTCTCCTCGTCGGTCACCTGCTTGGTGACGACATTGATCGTTCCGTTGGGACAGTTCATCTGGCAGATGCCGCAGGCAACGCAACGATGCTCGTTCTTGTCGTTGTGGATCATGACCAGCTCGCCGCGGAAGCGGTCCGAAATCTTCAGCGTGGCACGATTTTCGGGGTACTGCTCCGTCGTCTTGCGCCGGAAAAAGACCTTGATCGTGGTGCCCATACCCACCAGCAGGGAGCGCAGGCCGCTGAAAAATGAAGTGATGTATTCTTTAAATGTCATAGCTCGTCATGTTTAAAAATGTAAACCGAAGACAATAATCAGCGCCATCAGCAACAAATTGATCAGGTTGATCGGCAGCAGGTACTTCCATTCGAGTTTCAGGAGCTGGTCGATCCTCAGGCGGGGGAAAGTCCACTTGAACCACATGATGATGAAGATCATCACAGCGACCTTGCCGAGGAACCAGATAATCGACGGAATGTAGTCCATCGCCTGGTTGAAACCGTCCCAACCCGAGATGTGCAGCGGCATCCAGCCGCCCCAGAAGAGGGTCGCGGCCACCGAAGCGACGATAAACATGTTCAGGTACTCGGCCAGGTAGAAGAATCCGAAGTGCATACCCGAATATTCGGTATGGTAACCTGCGGTCAGCTCCGATTCGGCCTCGGGAAGGTCGAACGGGCCGCGGTTGGTTTCGGCCGTACCGGCGATGATATAGATCAGGAATGCGATGATCGCGGGAATATGCCCCGTGAAAATAAACCAGCCTCCGGCCTGCGCCTCGACGATCCCCGAAAGGGACATCGTGCCCGCGAGCATCACCATCGTCAGGATAGAAAGCCCGATCGAAAGCTCGTAACTGATCATCTGCGCACCGCTTCGCATGGCGCCGATCAGCGTATACTTGTTATTACTCGACCATCCGGCCAGCAGGATTCCGACGATACCGATCGACGAAACGGCCAGCAGGAAGAAGATACCGATATTGAAATCGAGCACCTGCAGCCCCTTGGCAAAGGGAATACAACTGAATGCCAGCACCGAGGAAATAATAACGATATAAGGTGCTAAACCAAACAGGAACTTATCGATATGGTTGATGTGGATGATCTCCTTGATGAGCATCTTGAACATGTCGGCAACGCTCTGGATCACTCCATAGGGTCCCACGCGGTTCGGCCCGAGGCGGCACTGGAAGAATGCGCAGACTTTACGCTCGATGTAGATCAGCGCCAGCGCGATCACGGCATAACCCAACAAGAGGCAAACCCCTACCAGCACACACTCAACGATCACGGCCGCCGTCGGGGACATCCAGCTCCGCAACAGCGTGTCGACCCATTGAGTCACGATTGAAAAATCAAACATATTTGTTTTAATTATCAGGTTAAACTTGGGTTAGCGGTCCACGTCGGGTACCACATAGTCGAGCGACCCACCGATCGCGATCAGGTCGCCGATCTTCGCGCCGCGCGCAAGCGGGTCTACCACCGACACCAGCGGCAGGCATGACGAACGGAACTTCATGCGGTAGGGATATTTGTCGCCACGGCTTTCGATATACGCGCCGAACTCGCCGCGGGGCGCTTCGACGCTTGCGAAATACTCCCCTTCCGGCAGGCGGATGATGGGTTTGGTTTTGGTAGCGTAATCGCCCTCCGGGATGTTGTCGATCAGCTGTTCGATAATGTGCAGCGACTCGAGGATCTCCTCCATACGCACCATGTAGCGGGCGAACGAGTCGCCTTCGGTATGGATCACCTCTTTGAATTCTACCTTGTCGTAAACGCCGTAAGGATGTACCTTGCGCACATCGCAGGCCCACCCCGAAGCTCGGCCCGTGGGACCCGTCGCACCGTAAGAGATCGCATCCTCCTTCGAAAGGACGCCGACGCCCTTGAGACGCTGCTGTGCGATCACGTTGCCAGTAAATACCGCGTGGTACTCTTTCAGCACACCGGGCAGGTAAGCGATGAATTTTTTAACCTTCTCCACGAAATCGGGAGCCAGGTCGGCCATCACGCCTCCGATCACATTGTAATTCTGGATCAGGCGGCCGCCGGTGGTACCCTCGAAAATATCGAGCACCATTTCACGGTCGCGGAAACCGTAAAAGAACGGTGTCAGACCGCCCATGTCCATACACATCGTGGCATAGAACAGCAGGTGCGAATCGATACGCTGCAGCTCGTCCATGATCGTGCGGATGTACTGTGCACGGGCGGGAACCTCGAGCTGCATCGCCTTTTCGATACACATACAAAGCGCATGGCGGTTCTGATGCGCCCCCAGATAATCGAAACGATCGGTCAGCGAGAGCGTCTGCGGATAGGTCATGCTCTCGCACATTTTCTCCGCACCGCGGTGGATATAACCGCAATGCACGTCGATCTTCTTGATGATCTCGCCCTCGAGCGAGGTACGGAAGCGCAGTACGCCGTGCGTCGCAGGGTGCTGGGGGCCGATGTTGACCACATACTCCTCTTCGTCGAAGAGCACATGTTCTCCCTTTTCGATCTTACCGTCCTTGAGCTCGTAGCAGGGAGCCTCGTCCTCGGTCGGTTCATTGGTCTCCGGTACCGGATTGATCTCCGGGTTCGCATCGTAATCCTTGCGGAAAGGATAGCCGACCCAGTCGTTGCGCAGGTACAGCCGGCGCATATCGGGATGGCCCGTAAACCGGATGCCGTAAAAGTCGTATACTTCACGCTCGTTCAGGTTGGCCGAATGCCACAAGTCGCATACACTGGGCAAAACCGGATGTTCACGGTCGGCCGTCTCGATACGCAGCACCACTTCGTGGCCCAGCGTAGTCGAACGCAGGTGGTACACCACACCGAGGGTTTCGCCCCAGTCGGCTCCGGTCATGCAAACCAGAAAATCGAACTGCGTCTCACGGTCGTCGCGCAGCATCTCCGCCACGGCGTGGAAATTCTCCGCCGGAACCGTCACGGTCAGCACTTCGCCCTCTTTCACCGTCGCGGCGGGAGCCAGTGCCAGTATCTTATCTTGTATCAGGTTACTCATTGTCGCCTCCTTCCTGTTCCATTTCCTTCAACTCTGCGGGCATCTTCTCCTTGCGGTTCGCACCGCCAAAGAAGCGCTGCGCCTTTACTTTGCGCTGCAACTGCATCATGCCGTACAACAGCGACTCGGGACGCGGGGGACACCCCGGCACATAAACGTCCACCGGAATGATCGTATCGACACCCTGCACCACATGGTAAGACTTTTTGAACGGACCGCCGGAGATGGAGCAGGCCCCCATCGCGATCACATACTTCGGCTCGGCCATCTGGTCGTAAAGCCGTTTGAGCACAGGCGCCATCTTGTGCGTGATCGTACCGGCAACGATAATTACGTCGGCCTGGCGCGGGCTGGCGCGGGCCACTTCAAACCCGAACCGGGCGAAGTCATACCGGGCGGCGCCGACCGACATGAACTCGATACCGCAGCAGCTCGTAGCGAACGTCAGCGGCCAGAGCGAATTGGAACGCCCCCAGTTGATCAGTTCGTCCAGAACGCCGATCGCGACAGGCACGCCCTCTTGCTGCAGTTTTGCATAGGTCTCCAGGTATTCGTTGTCCCTGAAGTCCTCGTATTTCATCGATTTGATCTTTATTTCCATTCCAAAGCTCCTTTCCTCCAGGCGTAAACCAGACCCAGAACCAAGATAAACAAGAAGAAGATGATCGTTACGAGGCCCTCTACGCCCACTTCACGCAGGATCACCGCCCACGGGAAGAGGAACACGGCCTCGACGTCGAACATCAGGAAAAGGATGGCGAACAGGTAGTAGCCCACCTTGAACTGCATCCACGACTTACCCCGCGTGGGAATACCGCATTCGTAGGCTTCGCCCTTCTGCTTGTTGAACGAGCGGGGCGAAATGAGCAGGGCTATACCCAGCGCCGCTACGACAAGCATCACCGCCGTAATCAAAACGGTAACAAACAACGTCAGATTCATAGATTATGGTATCTTATTGGTAATCAAAGAGTGAAAAACGGAACCGACATCCCCCGGAACGCAATTTCCGGCCGGGAAACACGACACGCGGCGCAAATATACAGAAATATTCGCGGAACCACCAACAAAAAAACCTTTTTCTTCCACCACCACGGCCTTCCGGCACACGCGCCCTTCTTCACTGCATCTATCAGCCGCACACGATCATAGCCAAGACCGCCGTGCAATACCCGATCCGCCTCTTTCCCGAAAAGACAAATTGCATCCGCGCCGAAACGACAGCAGGTGGCAAACAGCCCAAATTTTCCAACCACAATATTTCGAATACAAAAACAATCGGATAGACGAAAAAATTAAGAAAGGCCGCGATCAAATCGCAGCCTTCCCAGAATCATCCGGACAGTTTCCAGAGCTATCATCCGAAATAAATCACCCGGAACATATACCTCAATGAATACAACGCGCGCGGACCTTCGGCCTCAAGTACGAAATTACGGCGAAACCGACCGGTTTAGGTATGATACCCCGCCTATGGACGAACGGAATCAGACGATCTCGATCAGTTGCGCGTCCGCAGCCACCGTATCGCCCTCGGCAACCAACAACTGCTTGACCGTTCCTCCCGCACTGGCCATGATACTGTTCTCCATCTTCATCGCCTCGAGGATAACCACGTCCTGCCCGGCCTCCACTTTATCGCCCGGCTTCACCAGCACCCGGATGATACGGCCCGGCATCGGCGCACTCACCACCCGTCCCGTAATCGGCTCTTTGGCCTTGGCCGACGAAGTCTCGCCGGCCTTCGCAGCCGTCCCTTCCGGCTCGGCCGCAACTGCGGGTTTGCTCTCTTCGTAACGTTTCTTTTTCTGGTCGGTCAGGAAACCTTTGGCTACCAACGGGAACAGTTCGAGTAACAGTACCTCTTTCTCGTTCTCGGCCAGTTTCACGCCGCCGCACTCGTCAAGTACCGGGTTGGGCTGCATCCGGTACTTGGATGTATCGTACGGGGTCTCCTCGCGCACGCCGGCAATCTTCAGCCGGAACTCCGGATCGACCGGAACGGGCGTTTTGCCGTATTCGCCCTTGACGAGCCCTACGAACTGGTTCGAAACATTCGAGTACATCGGTTTGCCGCTGCGGGCATCCAACGCACAGTTCACCGCCTGCGCCCCTACGATCTGGCTCGTGGGCGTCACCAGCGGCGGCAACCCGGCATCGAGGCGCACGCGCGGAATCAACTCCATCGCCTTCTCGAGGATATCCTCGGCCTTGAGTTGCTTGAGCTGCGCCACCATATTCGTATACATACCGCCCGGAATCTCTGCTTTTTTAACCAGTTCGTTCGGGGCCGGGAAATTGAAATGGCGTTCGATAGCATGGCAGGCAGCGATCAGGTCGGCCTCGTTCATATTGCGGGCCGCCTCAATCGCACGGTCGAACTCCTTGTCCACCTCGGCAGGCAACGTATCGGTAAGCGGATTGAACGGATTGGGGAACTGCTTGACGGCGTCGAACTGCTCCAGCTCCTTGCGGATGCGCAGCAGCTCGCTGTTGATCTTCGCTACGGCTCCCATGTTGATATCCAGCTCGACACCCATCTTCTGACAGAAGATGTAGATCAGCTCGATGGCCGGAGCGGCGGGACCGCCCGCGAAATACCAAATGTTGGTATCCACGATATCCGCCCCGCTGACGATGGCCGACAGCACCGAAGCCAGGCCGTAACCCGGCGTGCAGTGCGTATGGAAATCCACCGGCACTTTAAGATTATGTTTGAACAGGCGTATCAACCCGGCCACCCGTTTGGGAGGAATCAGGCCGCTCATGTCCTTGATCGTGATCATGTCGGCGCCGAGCGCCTCCATTTGCCTGGCTTTATCCAGGAAATAGGCGTCGGTAAAAACTTTGCCCGGCAGCTTCTTGCCCTTGAGCAGCGACGTAAACCGCTCGCCCACCGAAAAGTGCGGGTCGATCGTATAGCAAACCGCACAATCGGCCAGTCCACCGTATTTCTTTACATATTTGACGGTCGATTTGATGTTCTCCACATCGTTCAGCGCATCGAAGATACGCATGATGCCGAGACCGGATTCGATCGCATTGCGGCAAAATCCTTCGATAATTTCATCGGTATAGGGGCTGTACCCGAACAGGTTTCGCCCGCGCGAAAGGGCCGTCAGCTTCGAGACATCACCCACTACCGCCTTGATCTTCTCCAGGCGGTCCCACGGGTTCTCGCCCAGGTAACGCATCACCGAGTCGGGCACCGCTCCGCCCCATACTTCCATTGCGTAAAAACCGGCCTCTTTATAATAAGGTAGCACCCTGTCCACCTGATTCTGGTTCATGCGCGTGGCGAACGACGATTGCTGACCGTCACGAAGAGTCAGATCCCGGATCAAAATTTTCTTTGCCATATCAATATGCATTTGTTGGTCACCCGTGCGGGTTTTGTTATTCCAATAACAAAGATAAGAAATAAACGTCAACCTGTGCAGGTGAATTTGTTTTTGTCCGAAAAAAAACGCACTTTTGCGTCGCAATGGTTCCCGCTGGGGCTCTCCGCCCGGGGATTAAAAGGGAATGCCGTGCGATTCGGCAACAGTTCCCGCTGCTGTAAGTCCCGCCCGCAAGGGCCGGTGCTCTCCGCACAAGCCACTATTCTGTCACAGCGACAGGACGGGAAGGCGCGGAGAGCGGGATAAGTCAGAAGACCTGCCGCTGCGACATAGATTTTACAACCTGCGGCGATATGGGTTGGCAAAGTCCCCGACGGCAATTCCGGTATTTTCCCGACTTTCTCTGATTTTCCGTCGCTGTTGAAAAATCTATGGAACAAAAACAACAGCGATGCGTATTCCATTACTCCTTATACGGCGTATCTTACGGACCTGCTTTACGGAAGCGGGAGCCTGCCGCATCCGTAAACCGGCAAGCGCGGCATTGCTGTGCCTGGGTCTGTCGCTTCCGCTTGCGGGTTGTATGGAGTACGGCCCCGTCGAACCGATCGACATCACGCTGCCGGGGCGGGGGCTGTTTATTTCCAACGAAGGAAATTTCACATACGGCAACGCATCGCTAAGCTACTACGATATCACGCACAGCGCGCTGGTCACCAACGAAGACGGATCGAACGATATTTTTTACAGTGCCAACGGAATCCCGTTGGGCGACGTGGCGCAATCGGCGATCGTACGGGGCAACACGGTCTATGTAATCATCAACAATTCGGGCGTCATTTTCGCCATCGACCGGCGGACGGCCAAAATCACCGGCACGATCCGGGGACTCACTTCGCCCCGCTACATGCACTTTCTGAGCGACACGAAAGCCTACGTCACGGACCTCTACGCACGGGCCATCACGATCGTCAACCCCGAAAGCTGCCAGATTACCGGCCGCATCGACGTCAACAACGGCTACGGACGGCAGCATCCTACCGAACAGATGGTGCAATACAAAAACTTCGTCTTTACGAACTGCTGGTCATACGACAACAAGATCCTGGTGATCGACTCCGATACGGACAGCGTCGTGGATTCGATCGAGGTCGGCATCCAGCCCACATCGCTGGTGATCGACAAGTACGACAAAATCTGGACGATCACCGACGGAGGATACAAAGGCAATCCCTACGGGCACGAGGAGCCCTGCCTCTACCGGATCGACGCGGAAACCCGGCAAATCGAAAAACGGATCGTGTTCGACCTCAACGACGCCCCTTCGGAGGTGTGCCTCAACGGAACGCGCGACACGCTCTATTTTATCAACGAGGCCGTCTGGCGTATGGACGTAAGGGCCGATGCCGTACCCAGAGAACCGTTCCTCAAATACAACAATACGATCTATTACGGCCTTACGGTCGACCCGAAAACCTCGGAGGTATACGTCGCCGACGCGATCGACTATGTCCAGAACGGTGTGGTCTACCGTTTCTCGCCACAGGCTGTTCCGCTCGACACACTGCGGGTCGGCATCACCCCCGGAGCCTTCTGTTTTGCCGAATGACAGGAAGGCCCTCACCCCGCTGCAAACGTTTCCCGATGACCTCGAAAATATAACGACATAACCTAACACTACGCACTGCTATGAAACAGTTTTTAATCCTCTCACTGGCCCTCTGCCTGAGCGCAGCCGTTTTCAGCTCATGCAACAACGAAGACAATACGCCCGAAGCCCCTTCGATCTCGTTTAAGGATAACACCGACGGAACGTTTTACGCCAAAGCGGGCTTTCCGCTGACCCTCACCCCGCAGGTCGAAAACGGCGACGGAGCACAATACAGCTGGACGCTGGGCGGACAGCAGGTAGGCACGTCGGCTACCTATACGTTCCAGTCGGACGAGACAGGAACCTATGCGCTGACCCTGACGGTCAAAACCGCAGGCGGTGAAGCGACCCAACAACTTTCGGTCACGGTCGAGCCGGTGGACGTGCACTACCGTCCCGCCACGCAGAACAGCCTGGCGGCCTGCAATGCCGTATACGAATACACCCCGGCCCCGGGCCAGTTCATCAACGAACCCCAATCCGGCTTCAAGAATGAAAACACCCCGGAAGCGGCCTGCGCCTATGCGCTCGAACGAATGGGGAAAAGCGCATATGTTTCGCTGGGCGGATTCGGCGGTTACCTGATCGTGGGCTTCGACCACAGCATCTACAACGAAAAAGGGGCGGACTTTTCGATCGCGGGAAATTCTTTCTCGGGCAGTTCCGAACCGGGAATCGTCTACGTCATGCAGGATGAAAACGGCAACGGCAAACCCGACGACACCTGGTACGAACTCAAAGGCAGCGAATACGGCAAACCCGAAACACTGAAAGATTACAGCGTCACCTATTACAAGCCGCAGTCCGCAGGAACCGACATCCGTTGGGAAGACAACGAAGGCAACGAAGGGATGGTCTATTACCTGCCCGGTTTCCACAAACAAGACACCTATTACCCGGCCTGGATCACTGCGGACAGTTACACGCTCAGCGGCACTCGCCTCGCTACAAATTCCGATTGGGAGGAGGGTACCGGTTGGGTCAACAAAGCCTACGACTGGGGCTATGCGGATAACTTCAGCCCGAAAGACGGGACCGGCAGCAATGCCGACGGCACCGGCGCGAGAGTCAATAATTTCGAGATCGACAACGCCGTGAAGGCCGACGGCACCCCGGCCGGCCTGCGCCACATCGACTTCGTCAAGATCCAGACAGGCGTACATTTCACCACCGAATCCATCGGCGAACTATCGACCGAAGTGCTCGGTGTCAAGGATCTCCATGCAGGAAAATAAACCCGGACAAAGTCGTGCATTTCCCGCAATCGGCCCCCTCCGTAAACCGACAGACCCAACCACCACATAAAATCATTCATTTCTCAATCTATTTATGAAAAAACTATTATTCGCCCTTTTCGGACTGCTGGTCATCACCTCCTGCAGCAAGGAGCACGAACCGCTCCCCACTCCGCAGGTTTCGATCGAAGCGCCTGCAGGCACCGATCCGACCCAACCCATCGCACTGACACTGGGCGGCACGCTGACCCTCAAAGCAGTCAGCGCCAACACCGACGAGGCTACTTACCTCTGGGAAGTCAACAACGAACAGGTCGGACAAGCCCAGGAGTACACCTTCACGGCAACCGAATTGGGTAACTACATCGTCAACGTGACCGTTTTCAACGCCGAAGGCACCGGCAACACCGTAGGATGCGAAGTAACCGTTTACGGCCCCTACCACACCGGCACCTTCATCCTCAACGAAGGCAACTTTACCTCCGTGCCCAGCTCGCTCATCTTCATCGGCGACGACGGACAGGTCACCGAATCGGTCTATACGAAGGCCAATCCGACGCGCAAACTCGGTATCACGGCGCAGGACATGTGCTTCTTCGGCGGTAAAGCCTACATCCTCACCCAGAACGGCAAAAAGGCCGAAGGATTCGACGGTTACCTGACCGTTACGAACGCCGAGACGATGACCTATGTGACCGACTACACGAACGACGAGTTCAGCGACCTGAGCGCACCGACCCACCTCGCGGTAGTCAGCGCCGACAAAGCCTATATCCGAGACGGCCGTGCAATCTACGTCGCCGACCTGAAGAACCGCAAGCTCAACGGCAAAATCGCAGGTTCGGAAGGCGCCCTGAAAATCAAGATGGTCAATACCGGCAGCAAGGTATACGCCGCAGCGGGCTCCAAACTGCTGGTGATCGACCCGGCCAGCGACGCCGTCACGAAAACAATCGACCTGCCGGGTACCTCTTCGGGCATCGTGCTGGGCAAAGACGGCAACATCTGGTCGTCCTGCGCAGGCACGCCGTCCTACATGGTGCAGATACTGACCGCAACGGACGCCATCGGCGTCAAGAACGAGGTCAAGGACATCAACCTCTCTGGCGGCTGGGTACCTTCTATCGGCCTCTGCGCTTCGAAAACCGACAACGTTCTCTATTTCTGGAAAGACGAATCCCCGGATTGGAGCCACTACGACTATCCGATCTACAAGCACGACTGCACGACCGGGAAAACCGAAAAGTTCATTTCATTGTCTGAAACGGCTAAAGACGGCAATTACCTGATATACGGCGGCATGGGCGTACATCCGCTCACCAACCAGCTTTTCGTAAATTCCATCAAAGGATACGGCACCGATTACCTGACCAACAGCATCCACTCGTTCAGCAACCAGGGCAAATTGGTCAAGACCTATTCGGACAAGACCTCCTTCCCGGCCGGTGTATTCTTCAAGACCGAATAGCTTGCAACCGGAATAACGCATTGAACTGAGGAAAAACGTGAACAGAACCGCGTTCATACTCTGCATGACACTTGCCGCCATCGGGGCCGGCCCGCTTCAGGGCCAGGCCCCGAAACGGCTCGTGCAGTTGCAGGAGGTATCGGTTACCGGTAAACGGCCGCTTACGGACGTGGGAACCACCAAAACCGACCTGGATACCCTGACGCTGCGCGAAACGGTGGTCAACAGCATGGCGGACGTCCTCTCGCAAAACACGCCCATATTCATCAAATCGTACGGACGCGGGTCCCTCGCCACCGCATCGTTTCGGGGTACTTCCCCGTCGCACACGCAAGTGTTGTGGAACGGCTTGAAGCTCAACTCGCCGACGCTCGGCATGGTCGATTTCTCGATGATACCGTCGTTTTTCATCGACCGCGGCAGCCTCTACCACGGGGCCAGCTCGGTGGGTGTCTCGGGAGGAGGACTCGGCGGTGCCGTCGCGCTCGACACGAAACCGACACAGGGACTCGACGGCATAAAACTCAATTTCATCCAGGGCATCAGCAGTTTCAACACCTACGACGAATTCCTGCGGGTGCAGTACGGCAGCCCGAAATTCCAATCCTCGACCCGTTTCTATTACGCCAACGCGAAGAACGACTTCCCGTACGTGAACTTCAACAAGCGCAACGAGGACGGCACCTACCCCACCGAACGCAACAAAAACGGTTCGTACCGCGACCTGCACCTGTTGCAGGAACTCTATTGGCAGGGGCGCAACAACAACAAATACGGCTTTACCGGATGGTTCCTCGATTCGCGGCGCGGCGTACCGATGCTCAACGTGAACTACCGCGAAGAGGACCAGTCCAAAAACCAGCAGGACGAAACGACCGTACGGCTGGTCGGCACCTGGGACCGCTACAACGACCTGTGGAAACTCTCCGCGAAGGCCGGATACAGCTATTCGAACATGCTGTACACCTACAAGGGCGAGAACGGCACTGAAGAACTGGTCGAGATGATCCACTCGCTGAGCCGTATCCACACCGGCTACGCCCAGTTCTCCGCCGACTGGTATCTTTCGCCCAAATGGATGTTCAAAGCCAATGCGTCGGTGAACCTCAACGCCGTGAACAGCTACGACAAATACGACAAAACGGGTTACGACAAGCAGCGCGCCGAAGCATCGCTCTTCGCCACGGCCAAATACCGCCCGGCCAAAGGGCTGAGCTTTGCCGCGGACCTGCGCGCCGAGAGCTACGGACAGCACCTCACCCCGCTGATTCCCGCTTTTTTCGCCGAATACGTCCTTTGGCCGCAAGCGGGCCTGGTCGTCAAAGCTTCGGTCGCGCGCAACTTCCGCTACCCGTCGCTCAACGACCTCTATTTCCTGCCCGGCGGCAACGATTCGCTGCGGTGCGAACGGGGTTTCACCTATGACGGAGGCATCGAAACGGGATTCGAAGCGGGACGCTTCACCTTCCGGGGCGAGGCGACCGTCTACAATTCGAAAATCAAAGACTGGATCCTCTGGCTTCCGACAGCCAAAGGCTACTGGACGCCGAGCAACGTGAAGCAGGTGCACAGCTACGGCTTCGAGCTGCGCGGCCGGCTCAGCGTCGACCTGGGCCGCCAATGGGGTATCCGCTTCGACGGCAACTGGGCCAAGACCCGTTCGATCAACCAGGGCGAACCGCAGAGCTGGGCCGACCAGTCGATCGGAAAACAGTTGGTCTACATTCCCGAATACTCCTCGTCTGTGACGGGGCGCCTCAGCTGGAAACGCTTTACGCTCCTCTACAAATACAACCACTACAGCGAACGCTATACCACTTCGAGCAACGATCCGGGGCGGCTCGGCGTACTGAAACCCTATTACATGAACGACGCCTCGCTCGAAAAGGTCTTCATCTCACGCGCCGGCGAGCTTTCGCTAAAATTCTCGGTTTACAACCTCTTCAACGAGAAATACGTATCGGTGCTCTCGCGCCCGATGCCCGGTCGCAACTACGGCTTCTTCCTCAGCATCACCCCGCACTGGAAAACACGCAAAACGGCGCCCGGCTCCGGATCGGATGCCCTAACCGGTACGGTTTCATCCCGCTAAAGGGGCAGGAGCTGTTCTGCCGCACTCATCCCGCCGTCTGCCGGCTTCCGTTCCCGATAGAGTTGCCCCGTTCTATTCCTACGGCCCCTTTACCGATCATGCCCCCGATGATCTCCAATTGAAACATTGTTTTTCCGATGCAAAAAGTTTATCTTTGCTAGTATCCCTACAGATGGTTCCGGCAAGGCTCCCGGTTCCTTCGTGCGGATAATCAGCCATGTACTAATACAAACCTTTGCATGATAAACCGATCCAGACTTGCCGCGCTCACAGCCGTACTGCTGTTGGGTGCCTCAGCCTCTTCCCCCGTTTCAGCAACCGGTACCCGGACTACAGACCTGCCCGGCACGGCGGGATCCGCCGATGCCGGCAACAGCCGCCGCCCGGAAAACCGTCCCGCCGCTGGGGTCGATCCGCTCTATTCACGTACTGCACCGGCCCCCGCCCCGGACACCCTGCCGGGTTCACCGTGGTTGTATGCCGATACGGAACTGGAAGCGTGGCGGCTGCACCTGATGCGCCAGCGGGTCAAGGAGGCCCGGCTGCGGGTCAGGTATCCCGGCAACTACTACGAGCCCAGTAACCGTGCCTATTTCCGCATCCCGGCATCGGTCGACGCACACTACCCGAGGTGGGTATCGCTCAACGCATACGGCAACGTACGCGTCATGATGGACGGACAGACGATTTATACCGGTGCAGCCAGCACCTCCCCGCACAAATTCAAGCTCTCCGCACCGGGAACCTTGATGGTCGCACTCACGACCGAACAGGAACCGCCCGCACTATGGGTCGAAAAAGGTGAGTTCGCCACCGGCAACCCGCTCTGGCAGGCTTCTGCGGACAGCCTCTCCTGGAGTTATCCGTGCGCTTATCCCCGCCACAAAGACGGGACGCTGCCGCACAGGTTCGAAACCCCTACCGTCCGGTTGCAACCGGCGTCCCAAAACGACACCCTCTACGATTTCGGCCGGGAGCTGTTCGGTTTTATCGTACTGAAAGCCGACAGCAAGCCGCAATTCTTTGCCGGCGAATCGATACTCGAAGCAGTCGATACCGCAGCGCGCCCGCGTGAACAGAGCTTCGATCTGGAAGCGGCCGGCAAAGGCCTTTGGCGTTCGGTGACGCCGGTGGCGTTCCGCTACGCTTACCTGCCGGACGGAGCCTCGGTACAAACGGTCGCATGCGATGCCTACGCCCACCCGGCCCGCTACCGGGGCGATTTCCACTCCGCAGACACACTGCTCAACGACATTTGGTTCAAAAGCGCCTACACGCTGCGCCTCTGCATGCACGAATTCCTGATGGACGGCATCAAGCGCGACCGCCTGCCTTGGGCGGGCGACCTGGCGATGAGCATGATGGTAAACGCCTACACGTTTGCCGACCGGGAGATCGTACGGCGCACGATCGCAATGCTCGGCCGCGAAGGAATCGCACAGACCGACATCAACGACATCGCCGACTACTCGCTCTGGTGGCTGATCGCACAGGATCGCTACCAACTGTTCTTCGGCGACCGGCTCCACCTGCAACGCGAATGGCCGCGCATCAAAAAAGCCCTCAATGTACTCGAAAGCCGCTGCGATCAAAACGGCATTCTGACCGACAGCATCCGCTGGCTCTTCATCGACTGGGTCGATGTCGAGAAGGAAAACGCCTTGCAGGTGCTTTGGTGGTGGGCGCAGCAAAGCGCCGTATCGCTCGCGGAACGGATGGGCGACAAACCGTTGGCGGCCTATTGGCAGAAGAAATCCGACGCGCTCAAAAGCGTACTGCTCGCACGCGGTTACGATCCCGTGCGGCAGGCATGGCGCGGCAAACCCGACGGGGAGAGCAAGCCGAACCGCCACGCGAACTTCCTCGCGGTAATATCGGGTCTCGCCACCCCGTCGCAATACCCGGGCATCCTCAACATTTTGGGGGATACGACCGTGACAGCGGTCGGAACCCCCTACATGGCCGGATTCGAATACATGGCCCTCTCCCGGATGCGTGCTCCCGAACGGATGCTGAAGCAGATGAAAGAGTATTGGGGCGGTATGATCGCCCAGGGAGCGACAAGTTTCTGGGAAGGCTACGATGCGAATGAAGACGAAGTGAAACAGTACGGTTTTTACGGGCGTCCGTTCGGCAAGAGCCTCTGCCATGCCTGGAGCAGCGGCCCGGCAGCGCTGATCCCGTCCGAACTGCTGGGCATCCGCCCGTTGAGCGACGGTTGGGCGACCTTCGAGATCGACCCGCAGGTTCCCGCTTCGATGCAGCCGCTCGAAGCGACTATCCCCACCCCGTACGGCGATATCCGGGTTTGGCTGCGGGATAACCAGCTGAAAGTCGAAGTGCCGCAAGGAAGCACCGCAAAATTCCGCGGCAAAAGCTACACCTCGGCAGTGCCACTGGAGGTCCGGCTGTAACCGGAAAACGAATTCCACACAACAAGGAAACATCCGCAACCGGACATTTCCGGCGGGTCTTTGCCGCCAAACCGACACAATCGGGATGGCCGCGGAACCGTCCGTGAGGAATCGTCCCGCCAACGAAACAACTTTACGAAAGGTGCAAAAGCGGCAAATTATTGCTATTTTTGCCGTGGTTTCCAACCTACAACTACCCAACGGATAAAAGATGGAGAAATACAGCCTCAAAGAAGTAACCACCCGGAACGATGCCCGCGAATTCCTCGACTTCGCCAAACGGCTTTACCGCGACGAACCGAATTGGATCTGCCCGCTGGACCAGGACATCGAACGCCGCTTCGACCCCAAATACAACGAACTGTTGCGGAACGGAGAGGCGATCCGCTGGCTCGCCCTCGACACGCAGGGCCGCACCGTCGGACGCATCGCGGCGTTCTATAACCCGGAACTGGCTGCCGCTGCAGATGGACAGCCGACGGGTGGCTGCGGTTTCTTCGAATCGATCGACGACCAGCAGGTAGCCGACCTGATGTTCGACGCAGCCAAAGAATGGCTCGCCAAGAAAGGGATGGAGGCGATGGACGGCCCCGTCAATTTCGGGGACCGCGACCAGTGGTGGGGCCTGCTTACGAAAGGCTTCGAATTCACGCCGCTGTATACCAATCCCTATAATTTCGAATACTACATCCGCCTGTTCGAAAACTACGGGTTCCAGAACTACTTCAACCAGCACACCTACCTGCGTGAACTGGCCGAAGGACTCTTCCCGGACAACGTCTACGAACGTGTCAAGCGCCTGCAGGAGGAGCCGCGTTACAGCTTCGAGCACATGGACAAGCGTAAACGGAGCCTACAGCAGTATGCCGAAGATTTCCGTACCGTATACAACAAAGCCTGGGCGAAATTCACCGGCGTCAAGCCGATCGAGAGGGCACATGCGCTCGCGCTGATGAATTCGCTGCGCCCGATCATCGACCAACGGCTCATGTATTTCGCGTACTACGATGGAAAACCGATCGGTTTCTACCTGATGATTCCCGACCTGAACGGCGTGATCGCACCGCTGAAAGGGCATTTCGGAGCCTGGGACAAGCTGCGGTTCCTGTGGCGGCTGAAGGTAAGCCGCAAAGCGACGCGCATTTTTGCACTGATCTTCGGGGTCATTCCCGAGTTCCAGGGAAAAGGGATCGAATCGGGCATGATTTATAACTTCGAACAGCAGGTGAACACTCCTCACCTGAAACGGTACAAGAGCCTCGAACTGGCTTGGATCGGCGATTTCAACCCGCTGATGATGCGCATGGTAGAGACGCTCGTCTGCGCGAAAAAGCACAAGATGCACACGACCTACCGCTACCTGTTCGACCGCGAAAAACCGTTCACCCGCGCGCCGAAAATGACCGTCAAGAAGGACTAAGTCAGAATAAAGCGAAAAAGGCGGTTGGGTTGCCGTTACGCTTGCGACGCCGCGCTGCCATCAGGCGTTACAGCGCCAGGAGAATTTTACCACCGGCTCTTAGGGAACAGCCGAAGTCGTACCATACTCCTGCTGAATGCCGGTATCGGCAATGGCCTTGTGGTAAGCAGCAATAGCCACTTTCTGATTAAAGTTGGCGGTAATCGTATTCGTGTAAGCCTGCAACCACGAGAGTTGGGCCGAAATCACATCCAGAATGGTCAACAAGCCTTCGTTATAACTGAACGTATTGAGGCTGAGATTTTCCCGGGCCACTTCGAGGTTCGCCCGAGCGATGTCGATCTGCGAGGCCGATTCCACGATATTCGTCCAGGCGGTCATAATCTCCTGGGTGATGTTGTCGATCAGCTGCAATTTTTCGTACTCCGAAGACCGCACCGCCGCCTGCGAAGCCGTCACGGCATGCCGCCGTTCGCCCCAGTGGAAGATGGGCACGCTCAACCGCAGGAAAGCCAGTCCGTCGAGATCGGTTCCGCCGAGGTTGGGAGTGTTGTTGCGCCAAAGCCCCTGCACACCCGCCGAGAGCTGCGGGTTGAACTTCGCTGAGGCGAGTTTGACGCCGTACCGGTTGTATTCGACCCGGCGGTCGGCCGACAGGTAGTCGGGACGGCGGCTCAGCGCCTCCTGAACGCCCGCATACATCGGCAATTGGACCGGCATCGTCACCGAATCGGCAACGGTGTGCTGCGTCAGCGGCACGGCGCCCATCAGGATATTGAAATTCTGCAGCGACACACGGTACAGGTTATCGGCATTGACCCGGCTGTATTCGGCCTCCCTGAGCCGCGTTTCGATCATCAGCAGGTCGTTTTTGGCCACATACCCGTCGTCGAAGCGGGTACGTACCACGTTGTACATGTTGCGCACGATCCCCTCGTACCGCGTCGCGATGGCGAGCAGTGCCTCGTTCGAAGCGAGGTTCCAATAGTTGTACTCGGCCAGGTAAGCCACGCTGAGTTGCGACTGTTCCTCGCCGTAACGCGCGATCTCAGAGCTGATCTTCGCCTGTTCGTAACTGTTCCGCACCGCACCTCCCGTGTAGATGTTCTGCACGAGGGCCGGTTGCAACGAAAACGCATAAGGATGCAACAGTTGGCTTGCGCCGTTCGATACCGCATAACGATCCTTGAAATTGACCGAGAAATCCCCCGCCGCACTCAGCGCGGGAAGGAATCCCGTATAGCTTTGCCGGACGCCCGCTTCTGCGGCAGCACGGTTTTCACGCGCCATTTTCAACGTATAACTGTAATCGAGCACCCGTTCCCGGTACTCGTCCAGCGAAATCGGCCCTTGCGCCGGAGCGCTCCACGCACCGCCGAGCAACAGCGCCAGCGCAATCAAAGAAATATATGTCGGTCTGTTCATGAGTTTGTCTCTTTAGTGGGATAAATCCGGAAAAAGATACAGTACGTAACGGGCAGTACGAGCAAAGTCAGCAGCGATGCGACCAGAAGCCCTCCCATGATCGTCGCGGCCATACCGCCGAACATCGAGTCGAAGAGCAGCGGCAGCATCCCGAGGATCGTCGTCCCGGAGGCCATCATCACCGGTACGATGCGCGAACGCGTCGCGATCGTTACCGCCTCGTAGGGCGATTTGCCGGAAGAGGTCTCCACGCCGATCTGGTCGACCAGAACGATGGCATTCTTGATGTTCATCCCCACGAGACCCAACAGGCCCAGCATCGCGAAAAAATCGAACTGCTTGCCCGTCACGACGAGTCCCGCCACCACGCCGATAAAGATCATCGGCACCATCAGCAGGATCACGATCGGCTTCTTATACGCCCGGAACAGCAGCAGCAGCGTAATGAAGATCAGGATGAACGTAAGCGGCATATTGGCCGCGAGCGCCGCATTCGATTCCTCCTGCGACTGCTCCTCGCCGAAGACCTGCATACGGTACCCCTCCGGCAGGCTGATCTTTTCCCGAACCTGTTTCAATACCTCCGTGAAAGCCGCTTTGGTATTGGCCCCGCGCACCGGATCGCACTGGGCCATCATCACCCGCTCGCGGTTGTAGCGCTTGATCACGTTGTAGTGGTAACTCAGGTAAACGCTGTCCACGACCGATTCGAGCGGGTAGACATTCCCGGAAGCGGAATAGATTGGCAGCGAACGCAGGTTATTCAGGTTGAAGCCTTCCTGGTTCTCGTCGGCCAGCACGATCGGCAGGAACTGATCCTCGTGACGGTACTCGCCCAACGGGAACCCGGAAGTGGCGAAATTCATCTCGCGGGCCATTGCCGAGCGCGAAATACCCATACGCGGGCCCTTTTCCTGCGAATAAACCGGAGTCCAGACCGGAACCGGGTTGCCCCAACTGTTACGAATGTCACCCACGGCAGGAATGCCCCGCATAATCTCCTGCGCCTGTGTCGTCAATTTTACCAGCGTATCGATGTTGCTGCCGATAAACCCGATCTCGATCGCCGCTTCGACGGCCGGAGAAAGCTTGAACAGCGACGAACGGGCCAGTACATCGGGATAATTCTCCCGCACATAACGGTTGAAGCGCTCTTCGACGGCCGCCGTGGAATCCTTCGTCGTCAGTTCGACCAGGATATTGGCAAAATTGGGCTTGGGCCCGAACGACGTACTCGCCAGATAGTAGCGGGGCGGCGAAGCGCCCATCGTCACCGACACGTTCCTGACCGAAGGCTGCCGGCGCAACCAGGCCTCGATACCCGCCATATTACGTTCCGTATCACGAATATTGTAACCGTCGGGCAGGAAACAGTCGGCCTTGAAGTAAGGTTTATCGAGGTTCGGGAAGAAGTTCTGCGGGAGAGCTCCCATCACCAGCAACGATACGGCGAAGAGGCCCGCCACAATTCCGACCGTTAGATAACGGCGGGCGATCAGCCGTTCCAACAGTCGGTCGAACCGGCGGTAAAACTTGCCGGCATACGGATTGCGCGGTTCGGCCGCCGTGTCCTGTTTGAGGATAAATTCGCCGAACAGCGGCGTCTGTGTCAGCGCCAATACCCAGCTCAACGTCAGCGAAATGGCCAGCACGACGAACAACGGTTTGACGATCTCGGCCACCGCCGACGGCGCCAGGTAGAGCGGCAGGAACGAGCAGACGGCGATGAAGGTAGCCCCGAGCAGGCCCCATTGGGGGCCCGTCGCGCCGTCGATCAGCGCCTTGCGCCGGGCTACGCCGCGCAGCATGCCGTTACGCGCATTGTCAGTCACCACGATCGCATTGTCGACCAGCATCCCCATCGCAATGATGAATCCGGCCAGCGAGGTACGGTTCAGGCCCACGCCGAGGAACTGCATAATAAGCAACGTGCCGCCGATCGAGAAGATCAGCGAACTGCCGATCAGCATTCCCGAACGGAAACCCATAATCAGCATAATCAGGGCGATAACGATCGCCACCGACTCCAGCAGGTTGATCACAAACGCATTGTTGGCCTCCTGCGCGATACGGTTCTCCGGATAGAGCGTCACCAGGTCGATCCCGATCGGGATCAGCGACATCAACGTACCGAGGCGCTCTTCGATCAGTTTACCGGTTTTGACCACGTCTTTCGACGCATCGGTCGAAATGCCGATCCCGATGGCGGGCCGGCCGTTGAGCAGCATCAGCGTCGACGGGGGTTCGGCATATCCCTGTTCGACACGGGCAATGTCCCCCAGGCGGATCTGCCTTCCCTGCGACGAGGTGAGAATCTGGTCGCGGATGTCGTCGAGGTTCTTGTAAGTTCCCGTCTCGATCAGTTTGATCTGCATTTCGCCCGCGAGTTTTTCGCCGCTCGAAACAAGCGTATTCTGCGCCTGAAGCGTCTGAATCACTTCCGACGGAGTTATAAAAAGATTGTTCAGCGTCGAAAGGCTCACATAAACGTTCACCACCCCGCTCTGCTCGCCGAAAAGGGTCACTTTCTGCACGCCCTTGACGGTCACGAGCGCCGTTTTGATCCGCTGCGCCCAGCCGCGCATCTCCTCATAGGTAAACCCTTCTCCCGCCGAAAGGCCGTAATAAATCCCGAACACATCGCCGAAATCGTCGCTCACGGAGATAGGCGACGCATCCTGGGGCATCTGGGGCTGTATATTGAGCACCTTGCGGCGCAGCTCGTCCCACATCTGCGGCATCTCGTCGGCCGGCGTGGCCGGATCCAGCTCGATCATGATCTTCGAAAGCCCGTAATACGATTCGGAGGTGATCTTATAGACGCGACGCATCGACTGAATTTCACGCCCGATCGGTTCGGTCACCAGCTTTTCGACCTCCTCGGGCGTCGCTCCCGGGTAACGGGTGACGATCGAAGCGCTTTTGATGACGAACGGCGAATCCTCTTTCTTGCCGAGCTGGCCGAACGAAATCAGGCCGCCGACGAGCAACAGCGCCAGGAAAAAGTAAATCACCTTAGCGTTATCGAGGGAATATCTGGGAAGATTCATAGTATTGCGGACTCTATTCGGTTAGTATTTCCTTTGTCATTCAGGCATTTCCAAACATTCGAACACTGCAAAGAATTCAAAATCGACCGGTGATTTCCCGGATTTCACGACATGCCGGGGGAGGTCAGTAATTTCTGGGGGTCTCCGGGTGCCCGAATCTTTGCCGTCTCCGGAGCGCAAAAAGATCGGCTGCTCAATTACGGAAGAAGTTTGACCTCCTCACCTTCGACAATCTGGTACACCCCGGCCGTCACCACTTCGTCCCCGGCCTTGAGGCCATCGTCGATCATCACCATATCGCTGCCGAAAAGCTGGCCGAGCTTGACCGGTTGCGCCTTTACCCGGCGGTCGGTTCCCACGATCCATACCCATTCGCGGTTATCCCGGCTGAACACGGCGGTCAGCGGCACGGCAGTCACCGTATCGTGCTGCGGCGATTCGACCTTCATGTTGATCGTGCAGGACATTCCCGGCGCGATATCGTACCTCTTTTCATCGAACGGTTCGAGCATCAGCGCCACCGAGATTCCGGTCGCTTGTGTCGAACTCTTCATATACTCCTTGAGCCGGGCCGGAAACGGGGTATTTTGGTAAGCGTCGAACCAGACCGTAAAGGAAAGCCCCGGCATCTTGAGCATCTGCAAAGCCGTTTCAGGCATCGTGTATTTGACGGTGCGGGTCAGCGGATCGACCAACCGGGCCACCGGTTCCCCGACCTGCACGCGCTGGAAATTGTCGACGAACATCTTTTCGATTGCTCCGGAGAAGGGAGCGCGCAGTTTGGTATCCGCAAGAATGCTCTGCGAATTATTGTAGGCCGAGCGGGCACGCACATAAGCGGCGTCGGCGATCTCGTAATCCTGCCTCGATATGGCCTGTCGGTCGAGCAACCGCTTGTTGCGGTCCATCTGCGACTGGGCGGTGAGGAAAGTAGCCTTGTCGGCCTCCATCTGCAGGCGGTACTCGCGCGGATCGATCTCGGCGATAATCGCCCCCTGCCGCACCGTCTGGCCGTCCTGTACATAAACCTTGATAATCTGTCCCGACACGCGGAATGCGAGGTTCGACACGCTGTCCGCAGTGGACATCCCGGCAAAATCCTTATCCACGGCGCCGAGCGGCTCGACACGATACACCTTGACCGGACGGACGACCGGAGCGGAAGCCTTTCCGCCCGAGCCGCAACCTGCGAGCAGCACGGCTGCCAGTGCACCGGTCATGATAGCTTTCAGTTTCATACATTCATTCGGATTAAAGTCCCCCACGACGGGTTTATCGTGTTGAAGCTAAGCCAACAATCATGCCACATCCTGGTGAAAATCATCGTTCAATCCCAAGATCATGTATCCGGACGGCATTCCTGTACCATTCGAAAACAACGTGCCGGGGAACGGTTGTTCCCCGGCACGTAAAACAGGCACAAAAAGAGGCTCAGGAACGCTCCAGGGCCCGCAGCGACGGCATAAAAAACGAGACCAATGCAACCAGCGAGGCAGCCACTCCGCCCAGCAGGAACATGGCCGGAATCCCGATCCTGTCGGCCACCAGTCCCGTAGCCGTCAACCCGATCACGGCAGGCAGCGAAAGCACCTCGGCAGGCCCGGCTTCGACACTGACCCACAGAATGATAGCGAATTGCGCGACGATACTCGTAAGAATCGAGAAGAGCTGTCCCATCCATATAATGATGAACTTCCTTTTCCAGTCGTTCATAATAACTGAATTAAATTAAAAACCGTAAAAAATATTAAAGGAATAACCAAAGGCCGACCGCATACGCGGGGCACGTCCGGTACCGGGAGGAATCCGGCAGCGGAACCGATATACCTGCATCCTGCAAGGCAGCTAAGCCATCAGGATATAAGCAGCAGGTATGTCGGAGGGTGAGAGATGCATAAAATGGTATTGTAAGGGACCGCTCGTGCGCTCCGGGAGGCAAAGATAACGGTTTTCCCCGGATTCCAGCTTCCGGCAGGGAGACTTCCAACTGCTGCGGCAAAAATCCGCACTTATACGTGCCGGCGGTGGATGAAATAGACCGCGTAGAGCAGCACCAACACCACACCGCATACGCCCAGCAACCAGGAGATATTCACCTGCACGGCATGTGCGGCCACGAGCGAAAGGATGCTCTGTTCCGCATTTTCCCCATTCAGATCGGGGATGTCCCGGCAGTTCCATTTGGCAAGGATCGTTCCCTCCTTGATCACGACGAGCCCCTGGTGCGCGCGGATCAGCGACTTGAGCGTCGTACCGTCGATATTGTACAGCGGAATATGCCGGGCACCGAGTGACAATACCGAATCGGCAAGTGCAACCGGCGTAACGCCGATCATCAGCACTCCCCGGGCCAAGGCGTAATCGGCCGCGTCCGCGAGCTTGTCGCGGCATGCCCCGGACAATTCCGCCGGATCGGTCAGCGTCACGAGCAGCCACTCCTGCGGCCGGGCAAGCAGTTCGGCCGTACGGTCTCCCTGCGCATTGAAAATCGAGAATTCGGCCAGCGCAGGATCGGCTTCCCCGCCGGAAGGTTCGGCACGTTCGACAAAGCGCGTATCGACGAACTCCCAGCGCGTCGAATCGTACCAGGTCGTATCGCTCAGCGAAAACTCGTGATTTTGTCCCGTCGTTTTATCCTTGTAGATCAACGTCGTGACCAAATCGGTTCCGGATTTATTCCCCTGTACGGCCAGGTTTACCCCGGCTTTGAACGGCAGGAAGTCGATCAACGGCAGGTGACGCAAACTATACAACCCCACTCCGAGTGAAAAGAGCAGGAACAACAATCCGAGGCTCCATTCGATCAGGTGACCGCTATCGTGTTCCGGAACGTCGGGATTCCAATCCCAGCACTCTTTCTTACGGTAGCTGCCGAACCAAACCACAACAGCCAGAAACAACAGAATCAGGTTTTTATAGAAGGTCTGCCAATTCGTGAGTTTCACGGCATCGCCGAAACAGCCGCAGTCCGAAACCGGGTTCCAAAGGGCCAGCACGAGGGTCAGCAGCGTGAAGAAACCCACCACGATCAGCATCAGCCCCGGCAATCTCCGGCGGACGAAACCGAACCGGAAAAGCAGGCAGAAACCCAACAGCATTTCAGCAGATGAGAGCAGGATCGAAAAGGCATAGCGGCCCCCGGAAAGCGCATCCATCCCGAAAGCATGGAAATACTCGCCCAATTTGATGGCCGTACCCCACGGATCGACCGCCTTGACGAAGCCGGAAAAGATAAACACCAGCGCCAAAGCTATCCTGCACAAAGCCACCAATCCGTTCCTGATTCGCATACCGGTTCGTTGTCAAACAGTTGTACTGAGACAAATATAACCAATTTTTAGCTTATCCGCCATTTTACGGTATAAAACGGTCGAAAAAGCGTTCGAAAACGGAAAGAATCTTCACCCATCCCGTCCGGTAGAACCATCCGGACACGATGCACAGGAGGTGCGTTACGGCAAATTCACACTACGGGGAGGAGAAACAGCAAGGGGCAAAACAGCACCGCCCCAGAACTACCGCAACAGAAAAGACAGTAACGTAATTCGGGCTATCGGGATCAACGCCGCCGCATGGGAACCGCACGGAAATCCCGGTTGAGAAAAGAGCCGGACGATCTGTCTGGGAATTAGAACAAAGGAGACAACCGGGCCGAAATTCGTTCGAAGATCGCTTCAGGGGCACGCATCTCCCCATCCGGATCGGTGCATTCGATCACGCAGAAACAGGGATCGAGCGCCGCCTGTTCCAGATAGACGCGGCGCACACGCTCCTGCAACGACAGCGAAGCCTCGTGAATGTCCGCCTTGCCCTTCAGGTAGTCGCGGTCATCGCCCTCGCGCTGCTCGGTCAGTTTGCGCTGCGTAAACGAAAACGGCACATCGAGGAAAAGCGACAGGTCCGGCTGTGGAATACCGTTATGCCCATACTCGAGATCGATAATCCACTCCCTCAACCGCTCGCGGTCGGCCGGATCGTCAATCTTCGCACACTGGTAACCCACATTGGAATAGACATAGCGGTCGACGATCACGAATTTACCCGCTTCGAGCCAACGGCGGATCATCGGGGCGGCTTCGGCACGGTCGCCCGCATAAATCAGCGCCACAAGGTAAGGGTTGACCTGATCGAGCGCCCCCAGTTCGCCGCGCAGGAAACGTGCGACCAATTCGCCGTAAACCGGTGCGTCGAAACGCGGGAAATGAAGGTATTCATATGCGAATCCCTGGGCGGAAAGCCGCTCCTGCAACATTCTGACCTGGGTGGATTTGCCGGCCCCGTCGAGGCCTTCGAGAACAATAAAGGGCATAATATTATAACGGGTTTATGTAGTTCCTGGAATGGATGATCGGATGATCGGTCGTATACCCGGCCCTCCGATTTTGTTGAAGCATCAAATCGAATCCTTAAATTGCCGGGGCGTCGGTTTTTCAGATGACCGGATCCGAACTACCTGTCCACGGGATCGCTTGCATCGGGAGCTACCGGAAAAAGCGTCACGCCCGCAACATCCCGACCGCGCGTTGCAATCCGGCCTCGAGCCGGTCGATCTCCGAAAATTCATTGTACAGCGCAAACGAAGCACGCACCATCGACGTAATGCCATAATGGGTCATCACGGGTTCGGCACAATGCGTCCCGGTACGCACCGCAACACCCGTTTTGTCGAGAATCATCCCGATATCGTAAGGATGCGTCCCCTCGACCGTAAACGAAACGATACTGCACTTATCGGGCTGGGTGCCGTAAATGCGCAACCCGTCGATCCGTTGCAGCCGCTCGGTCGCATAAACCAGCAATTCGTGTTCGTGGCGCGCCACTTCCCCGGCATCCAGCGTACCGAGGTAACGGATCGCTTCGCCGAGGCCGATCGCACCGATATAGTTAGAAGTCCCCGCCTCGAACTTGAGCGGCAGTTCGGCGTATGTAGTACCCGAAAAACGGACCGTACCGACCATGTCTCCCCCGCCCATGAACGGCGGCATCTGTTCCAGCCATTTCTCCTTGCCGTACAACACGCCGATTCCGGTAGGTCCGTAAAGTTTGTGTCCCGAAAAGGCATAGAAATCGCAATCGAGCGCCTGCACATCGACCCCGCCGTGCACAATACCCTGACAACCGTCCACCAGCACCGGCACCCCGGCCCGGTGCGACAGGTCGATCACCGGCGACAGGTCGGGCCGCGTCCCCAGCACGTTCGACGCCTGCGTGATGCAGACGATCCGCGTCCGTTCGTCGAGCAATTCCGGCAGTTTTTCGGTCATCAGGCGCCCCGCATCGTCGAACGGTACGACTCGCAGTTCGGCCCCTTTACGCTCGCAGATCAACTGCCACGGAACGATGTTCGCGTGATGTTCCATTTCGGTGGTAATCACGTTGTCGCCCGCATGGATATACTTCTCGCCGAAACTGTACGCCACGGTATTGATCGCGGCGGTCGCCCCGGCCGTAAAAACGATCTCGCGCACGGATGCCGCACCGATCAGCGCGCGCACCTGTTCCCGTGCCGCCTCGTACTCCGAAGTGCACTCCTCGCTCAGGTAGTGCAGCCCGCGGTGGACATTGGCATTCAACTCACGGTGCAGGTAGTCGATCTTTTCGATCACCTGCAGCGGTTTCTGCGCCGTCGCACCGTTATCCAGATAAGCCAGCTCCCTGCCGTATACCTTGCGGCCCAGCAGCGGAAAATCGGCCCTTATTTTTGCAATATCGTATGCCATCTATTTTACCTGCTTGCGGGAATCACTCCAATCCCAATCCGTACGCGATGAAACCGGCATCCGGATACATACGCCTACAACGAATTCTATGCGCCTACAATCCTTCGATCTTCGAAGCGATTTCGCGGTCGAACAACTCGTTCATCTCCTGTACGCGGCTCTCGCCGAGCACGTCGAGCACGAAACCGTACATCTGCAACCGTCGCGCATCTTCAAGTCCGATACCACGCTGGCGCATGTAATAGATCGCTTCGGGGTCCAACTGTCCCACCGTCGCGCCGTGGCTGCACTTCACGTTGTCCGCATAGATCTCGAGCTGGGGTTTCGCATATACGTGCGCACCGTCGCTCAACAGCAGGTTATTGTTCTGCTGGAACGCCTGCGTGCGCTGCGCATCCTGCGCCACATAGATTCGCCCGCTGAAAACACTCGTCCCGCCGTCGGCGGCCAGTCCTTTGAAAAGCTGGTAGCTGGTACAATCCGATGCGATGTGTTCGATATCCGTAGCAAAATCCAGATGCTCCTGCTCTCCGGCAATCGTAAGCCCGTTGGTGTGGTTTTCGGCACCGCGCCCTTCCAGCAGGACGGTCTGCTCGTTGCGCATCAGGCCGGCACTCAGTCCCACCGATACGCCGTGCAGCACGGAATCGCCCTGTTGGCGCGCATAGCTTGCCGAAATCAGCGACGAACGTTCGTTGAGCCGGCAACTTTCGACCATCTCGACCCGCGTACCGCTCCCTACGAAGATTTCACGCGTGCGGCAGGCCAGGTTCCGCTCGCCGGAGAGCGTACGGTAATCGATTACGAGCTGCGCCTGGCTTCCCTCTTCGAAAATAAAGAGGTTCCGCCCGAACGATGCGACCGCTTCACCGTCACCGTAGAGGCCGCACTCGACCGCAAACGGCAGCTCGACACGAATCCCCCTGGGGACATAGACGAACGCTCCGTCCTGCACGAAAGCCGCCGTCAGTTCGGCTACCGCACTGCCACGGCCGTGCGGGAGGGTATTGTAATATTTCCCGACCAATCCGGGATATTCGCGCGCAGCGGCGGCCAGCGACCCGAACACCACACCGTCCGCCAGTCGCGTCAAATGCCGCGCATCGCAGCAGAAACCGTTGAGAAATTTCATGCGGTGCATCTGCCCCGGCAAGTCATCGGGCGCGACGCCGGGATGCGACGGGGTGAAATAGTGCTCCCATTCTTCGCCGAACACCCCGCGCAAATCGGTATAGTGATACCGGTCGCCGTTCCCCGGCCCTTTCGGCGGAATCCCCAATAGGTTCAGCGCCTCGAGTGCCGCCCGGCGCGGGCGCGTGAGCAACGGCGACTGCCCCTCGTCGAGCAGTTCGGCGTTGGAGAGGAAGAGCTCCGTCAGTTTTTTTTCGATCGAAGGTTCCATGCCGTTACTCGTATTGGTTGATCAGCCAGTCGTAACCCTGCTCCTCGAGCTTGAGGGCAAGCTCCTTGCCTGCCGAATGAATGATGCGGCCGTTATAAAGCACATGCACCACATCGGGCACGATGTAGTCCAGCAGGCGCTGGTAGTGCGTGATGACGATCGTCGCGTTGTCGGGCCGCTTGAGTTTCGTCACGCCGGTGGCAACGATCCTGAGCGCATCGATGTCCAGTCCGCTGTCCGTCTCGTCGAGAATCGCCAGCTTCGGTTCGAGCATCGCCATCTGGAAGATTTCGTTCTTCTTCTTCTCGCCGCCCGAGAACCCCTCGTTGACGGCCCGTCCCGTGAGCTTGCTGTCGATTTCGACCAACGCGCTCTTTTCACGCATCATGCGCAGGAATTCAGCGGCCGAAAGGGGCTCCTCTCCCCGGTACTTGCGTTTTTCGTTCACCGCATAGCGCAAGAAGTTGGCCATGCTCACGCCTGGAATTTCGACAGGATACTGGAAGCCGAGGAAAAGGCCCATGCGGGCACGCTCTTCGATACTTTTGTCGAAAAGATTTTCACCCTCGAACCACGCCTCGCCCCCGGTCACCTCGAAACGCTCGTTGCCCGCCAGCACCGACGCGAGCGTACTCTTGCCGGAACCGTTCGGCCCCATGATCGCATGTACCTCGCCGGCCTTGACGCTCAGGTCGATCCCTTTCAATATCTCTTTGCCGTCTACGCTGGCATGTAAATTCTTAACCTCTAACATATCTCTCCGTTTTATTTTTATCCCACGCTGCCTTCCAGCGAGATCGACAGCAATTTCTGCGCCTCGACCGCGAACTCCATCGGCAGTTTATTGAGCACCTCTTTAGCGTATCCGTTCACAATCAGCCCGACGGCATCCTCGGTCGAAATACCGCGCTGGTTGCAGTAAAAGAGTTGGTCCTCGCCGATTTTCGAGGTGGTCGCTTCGTGTTCGACGACAGCCGAACGGTTGTTCGCCTCGATATAAGGGAACGTGTGCGCACCGCACCGGTCGCCGATCAGCAGCGAGTCGCACTGCGAATAATTGCGTGCATTTTCAGCCTTTTGCGCCACTTTGACCAAACCCCGGTAGCTGTTCTGGCTCACGCCCGCCGAGATCCCTTTGCTGACGATCCGGCTGCGCGTATTGCGTCCCAGGTGGATCATCTTCGTACCGGTGTCGGCCTGCTGGCGGTTATTCGTCACAGCCACCGAATAGAACTCGCCGACCGAATTGTCGCCGGCCAGGATGCAGCTCGGATATTTCCACGTCAACGCCGAACCGGTCTCGATCTGCGTCCACGACAGCCGCGCATTCTCACCCTTGCAGATGCCGCGCTTCGTCACGAAGTTATAGATACCGCCGCGCCCCTCCTTATCGCCGGGATACCAGTTCTGCACGGTCGAATATTTCACCTCGGCATCTTTCATCACGACGATCTCCACCACGGCCGCATGCAGCTGGTTTTCATCCCGCTGGGGCGCAGTGCAGCCCTCCATGTAACTCACGTAGGCCCCTTCGTCGGCCACGATCAGCGTCCGCTCGAACTGCCCCGTCCCGGCCGCATTGATCCGGAAATAGGTCGAAAGCTCCATCGGGCAGTGAACCCCCTGGGGCACATAACAGAACGAACCGTCAGAAAAGACCGCCGCATTGAGCGACGCGAAAAAGTTATCGGTACTCGACACGACGCTGCCCAGATACTTGCGGACCAACTCCGGGTAATCGCGGATCGCCTCGGACATCGAACAAAAGATAATTCCCTTTTCCGAAAGGGTCTCCCGGAAAGTAGTCTTCACCGATACGGAATCCATCACCGCATCGACCGCCACGCCGGACATGATCATCTGCTCCTCGAGCGGTACCCCCAGCTTATCGAAAGTAGCCTTCAGCTCCGGATCGATCTCGTCCAGACTGTTCAGTTTCGGTTTGGGTTTCGGAGCCGCGTAGTAGATAATATCCTCGAAATCAATCTCCGGCAGGTCGAGGTGCGGCCAACGCGGCATCGTCATCGTCTTCCAATGCCTGAAAGCTTTCAAACGGTATTCGAGCATCCACTCCGGTTCTCCCTTTTTGGCCGAGATCAGCCGCACCACCTCCTCGTCCAAACCTTTCGGGATCATTTCGGTCTCGATGTCGGTCGTGAAGCCGTATTTGTATTCGGAACCGGTCAGTTCCGACAATATCTTATCCTGTTCTTCCATGTGACTTTCCCAGCTTAGCTTTTCGTAACGGTACTCCGGTGCGGACCTCAGCCCCACCGCAACTACCCGCTTTCCATCCAAAGTTATGGTTTACAAAAGTAATCTTTCAGCCGCTTTCCTGCAAAATTTTGTCCAAAATAAAAAAGAGCGCCCCGAAGAGCGCCCTTTTTGAAAAAATATCCCGTCCGGTTACTGCATCGACTGCAGCAATTCGTTGTATTTCTTGTAATTGTCCATATTTGCGGGGCTTTCGTCGCGCAGGCGGAAATAGAGGTTCTTCAGCAATTCGACCGTGCTGACATCCTTCGGATTCAGCGAATGTGCCTTTTCGAGCGGAGCCAAAGCCTTGGAGTACATGTTGTTCACCTTGACCAAGTCTTCGTCGAAAGCCTTCTTGCTCGTGAACGGTTTGTCCTTGAGGATGTTGTTCGCGGCATCGCCCTGCTTGATCAGCATCAGGCCGATGTTGAAGTTGGTACCGAAATCTTCCGGGGCAAGGCTCAGCGCATGGTTGAACGCCTCGATCGATTTGTCGGCCTGTCCCAGCTTGTCGTACACACGGCCCAGGCCGGCATAGAGTTCAGGATTTTTCGGGTCTTTTTGGATAGCCTCTTCCACGATCGGGATGATCGTGTTGGGATCTTCGCCCGTCGCAGCATAAACCGACAGCAGGCCTTCGACCAGTTTCGTATTCATCGGGAAAGCCTTGATACCTTCCATCAGTGTCTCCTTGGCCTCGGCATTCTTACCCTCGCCGGCCTGACAAATATTCAGGTAATAGTAAGTATCGCCACCCTTGTACAATCCGTCGTCCAGCGCTGCGGACAGATACTTTTCGCCGTCTGCGTAATCGCCAATGATCGCATAGATCAGACCGGCATTGAAACCGCTGGTGGTATCCTGTACATCGATGATACCGCCTTTGGTCAGATCGTAGGCTTTGCCGAAAGCTGCCGCTGCGGCAGGCATCGAGCGCTGCGTGTAGTTATTGTCGCCGACCTGTTTGTAAGCGTTATAGAGCGTCGTCACCCCTTCCTGCACTTTCTTCAGCGTCGAAGCATTGCCTTTGTCCAGGTCATAAGCCTTCAGGTAAGCGGCAAGGGATTTCTCCAATCCGCCGTCGTTGATGGTCTTCTTTTCTTTCCAAAATACCACGATACCGTCTTTCAGGTACACGTCGAGATAGTCGTAGGAAGCTTTACCCAATTCCATATCATTCACCGTTTCGGACGTCAGATCCCGACGTCCGAGCACCAGGTTCATCGTCGGTTCATCCATTCCTTTAAACAGTTTGGAAGTCGGTGCGGTAGTCGCTTCATAGTTGGCTTCACCCAATGCGATCCACGTCGCAGCCTTGCCACTCTTTTTCGGATCTTTGGTCGCAGCTTCGGCCTTGTCCACCTTCTGCAAAAGGCTCGACTCGTTCACTCCGGCCTGTCCGAAAGCCGTACCGGCAGCACCCAGCACAGCCACGGAAACCAATACCAATAATCGTTTCATAATTTTCAGATTTTTAATGTAACCTATTTTTCCTTGTTTGTGTTGCCTATGCATTATCCTGTGTGGAGACGCTTCCGTCCTGAGACGCGTTATCTACAGATACGCTTTCACCGGTACCGGCCTGCTCCTCGGTTGTGCCGGTTTCTCCGGCAGGCTCCTCTTCATCGCTCTTCGGCACCGGGATCACCGATGCGATCGAATCGCCGTCGCGCAGGTTGATCACCTTGACGCCCTGCGTCGCACGGCCCGAAAGGCGGATATCGCCTACCGGAATGCGGATCGTCAGGCCTGAACGGTTGATGATCATCAGGTCGTTGGCATCGGTCACCGACTTGATCGCGATCAGTTTACCCGTTTTCTCGGTGATCTGCAACGTTTTAACACCCTTACCGCCACGGTTCGTAATGCGGTAATCGTCTAGGTCGGTACGTTTGCCGTATCCGTTTTCGGAAACGACCAGTATATCCTCTTTGGTATCGGGTTCCACACAAACCATACCGATCACCTCGTCGCCGTCCTCGATGGTGATGCCCTTCACCCCGGCCCCGGTACGCCCGATCGGACGCACAGCCTGTTCATTGAAACGGATCGCCTTGCCATCCTTGGCTGCGATGAGCACTTCGCTGTTACCGGTAGTGAGCTTGGCTTCGATCAACTCGTCGCCGTCTTTGATCGTAATGGCGTTCACGCCGTTCTGGCGCGGACGGGAATATGCCTCCAGCCGGGTCTTTTTAACGATACCCGCCTTCGTACACATAATGATGTAGTTGTTGTCCACATACTCCTTGTCGTCGAGGCGGCGGACGTTGATGTAAGCGCGGATCTTATCATCGGGCTCGATCTGGATCACGTTCTGCAATGCACGCCCCTTCGAAGAGCGCGAACCCTCGGGTATCGCGTAGACCTTGAGCCAGTAACAACGGCCCTTCTCGGTAAAGAAGAGCATCGTATTGTGCATCGTCGTGACATAAATATGCTCGATGAAATCCTCGTCGCGCGTCGCACTGCCCTTCATGCCGACCCCGCCGCGGTTCTGCGTACGGTACTCAGTCAGCGGAGTACGCTTGATATAACCCATATGCGAAATGGTGATCACCATCTCCTCATCGGCGTAGAAATCTTCCGGATTGAACTCCTCGGCGCTCATCACGAGCTCCGTGCGGCGTTCGTCGCCGTATTTCTCCCGCAACTCGATCATCTCGTCCTTGATGATCTTCATCTGCAGTTCGGTATTCACCAGCACCTCCTTGAGGTATTCGATCCACTTGCACAGTTCGTCGTATTCGGCTTTGAGCTTGTCGCGCTCGAGGCCGGTCAGCGCGCGGAGGCGCATGTCGATAATCGCAGCGGCCTGCACCTCGCTCAGCGAGAAACGCTCGATCAAACCGATCTTCGCCTCGTCCGGGGTTTTCGCCGCCCGGATGATGCGGATCACCTCGTCGATGTTGTCCACCGCGATGAGCAACCCTTCGAGGATGTGCGCCCGCTTCTCGGCCTGTTCCAAATCGTACTTCGCACGGCGCACCACCACGTCGTGGCGGTGACGGACGAAATATTTGATCATGTCGCGTAGCGTCAGCAGCATCGGACGCCCGTCCACCAGTGCGATATTGTTCACCGGGAACGAAGTCTGCAGCGGCGTATATTTGTAGAGGTTGTTCAGCACCACGCTGGCCACCGCATCGGTCTTGAGGATAATGACGATACGCATGCCGCTCCGGTCGCTCTCGTCGTTAATATAGGCGATACCCTCCAGCTTTTTCTCGTTGATCAGGTCGGCGATCTTCTTGATCATCTCGGCCTTGTTGACCATGTAAGGGATCTCGGTTACGATAATGCACTCGCGACCGGTCGAGGTATGCTCGATCTCGGTCTTCGAGCGCATGATCACGCGTCCGCGGCCGGTTTCGTACGCCTCGCGCACGCCCTCATAACCGTAGACAATACCGCCCGTAGGAAAATCCGGCGCCTTGACGTAACGCAACAATTCGGATGTCTCGATCTCGGGATTGTCGATATAAGCGCAGCAGGCGTCGACCACTTCCGAAAGGTTATGCGGCGGCATATTGGTCGCCATACCTACCGCGATACCCGACGTGCCGTTGACCAGCAGCAGCGGCACCTTGGTCGGCAATACCGTGGGCTCAAGGATCGTCTCGTCGAAGTTGGGACGGAAATCGACCGTATTCTTGTCGATATCGGCCATCACCTCGTCGGTGATCTTCATCATGCGGGCCTCGGTATAACGCATGGCCGCCGGGGAATCGCCGTCGACCGAACCAAAGTTACCCTGTCCGTCAACGAGCCGGTAGCGCAGGCTCCACTCCTGGGCCATACGCACCATCGCATCGTAAACCGACAAGTCGCCGTGCGGGTGGAACTTACCGAGCACGTCGCCGACGATACGGGCCGACTTACGGTAAGGCTTGTCCGAGTAGAGGTTCAGCTCGTTGCTCATGTCATAGAGAATCCTGCGGTGCACGGGTTTGAGTCCGTCCCTCACGTCAGGCAATGCACGGGCGACGATCACCGACATCGAATAGTCGATGTAGGCGGTTTTCATCTCCTCCTCTATATTGATTTTAATAATTTTTTCTCCGGTTTCTTCCATGGTTTCACATTCATATAACTGTGCTAAATTACGGCTTTTTTGGCGAACTACCAAAAAACGGCCTTTAAAATGCGATTCCGGGGCATCTTTTCGCCGAAGCGGTTTTCCACCTCAGGAAAGATTCGTTCCAAAGGCCTTAAAAACGCCTAAAAAGGGGCAAAAACCGACTTCGCTTCAGCACTCCGGATCATCCACAACCACACATAATCGCCCCCGGTTGATACACCTATTTATTATAAGGTCGATTAAACGTATTTTTATATGATGCGACTTGTACAACTCACTGTTTTATACAACATACTGTGCAAGCCATGGCATTACTTTTTGAGTATTGCATATCACGCTCCCCCGTACCGGAAACACACGGAAACAGGTCGTCACCCGTAACCCGGAAAATCCGCCAAATTTTCACACGGCCCCGCACACCGAAAGCAAAAAATTATTATCTTTATTTCAAGCTATGCCGATACCTCTGTCATCCCAACCGATCCGCCGGCTTGTCCGGCGGCATGCAACGGGCTTTTGTAAAAGACTCCCATCCATTGCTGCGAGTACGGTACTGGCGGTTTGTACGGGCGCCGGTATTCCGGCCACGGCATCGGGCGGAGGTCCAGAACGGGTGAAGGTGGCTTTTTACAACACCGAAAACCTGTTCGACACGATCCGCAATCCGTTGATCTCGGACGGCGAGTACACCCCGCAGGGAGCACGGCACTGGGACACGCAGAGGTACGCATGCAAAATCGGCCGTATCGCCCGGGTGCTCGACGAACTGAATGCCGACATCGTGGGACTCGCGGAAGAGGAAAACGAAGCGGTAGTGCGCGACCTGATGTTTGCGATGCGTCAGGATTACAACTACATCCACCGCAATACCGACGACCCTCGCGGTATCGATGTAGCGTTGCTCTATCGCGGAAGCGCTTTCGTTCCGCAACGGGTAAACCAGGTTGGCGGAAATGCGGTACGCCGTCAATTTTTGGTGGTAGACGGCGACTTATACGGAGAGCGGGTTTGCGTTGTGGTGTGCCACATGCCGTCGATGCTAAACGACGCCGCTTTGCGCAACCGTGCCGCCGATGCGCTGCACGCGGCGGCCGATTCGCTGGCACGGCTGAACCCGGAACGCAAAGTGATCGTGATGGGCGACTTCAATGCGACGCCTCGTTCCCAGGCCGGACGCACCGTAACGGGCGAAAGGTTCTTCACGCCTTTTACCGAAAGCGAACGGTGCGGATACGGTTCGTACATTTACCGGGACCGCAGGCTGCTGTACGATTTTATTATGATGAGCCATAACCTGAGGGAAGTTCCGAAGGCCGGAACAGGGACAGATACTGAACTGCATTTCGGAGGCACCTACGGCATTTTCGTGCGGGAATACCAGCTGAACATGTCGGGATCCAAGCGGGGGTATCCGCTGCGCACCTTCGACGGGAACACATACACGGCCGGCTACAGCGACCACCTGCCGGTCTGGATTGTACTCGAACGGAAGAATACGATCCCGGTAAACGATGAAAAACAAGAATGATAAGACGTTACCGGGTCTATTTTTTGGCAAATCCGAATAAAGTGCTACCTTTGCTTCCCCGGTAGAAAGTGTAAATTTTAACAATACAGCCACCATTTTATTAAAAAATTTTAAAAAGCCCTTTTAAATCAAAAAACGCAACCATATGCCAAAAACGAAGAGAGTCTATACCTTCGGCAACAAGCAGGCCGAAGGCAACGGAAAGATGAGAGAGCTGCTCGGCGGCAAGGGAGCCAACCTGGCGGAGATGAACCTGATCGGCATTCCGGTGCCTCCGGGTTTCACGATCACGACCGAAGTGTGCGCCGAATATTATACCCTCGGCAAAGAGGGCGTCGTCAAACTGATCAAACCCGAAGTGGAAGCCGCCATGAAGGGGGTCGAGCAGATCATGAATATGAAGTTCGGTGACAGCGCCAACCCGCTGCTGGTATCGGTCCGTTCCGGCGCGCGCGCGTCGATGCCGGGCATGATGGACACGATCCTGAACCTCGGACTCAACGACGAAGTGGTCGAAGGACTGGCCAAAAAGATGAACAATCCCCGGTTCGCATGGGACTCGTACCGCCGTTTCGTACAGATGTACGGCGACGTGGTGATGGATATGAAGCCGCAGAGCAAAGAGGACGAAGATCCGTTCGAGGAGATCATCGATGCGGTGAAGAAGGAAAAGGGCGTCAAGCTCGATACCGACCTGACGACCGACGACCTCAAGGAACTCGTGAAGCGTTTTAAAGCCGCCGTGAAGAAAGTGACCGGCAAAGACTTCCCCACCGACCCGTGGGAACAGCTCTGGGGTGCCGTCTGCGCCGTGTTCAGCAGCTGGATGAACGAGCGCGCGATCCTCTACCGCAAACTCAACAACATCCCGGCCGAATGGGGCACCGCCGTGAACGTACAGTCGATGGTTTTCGGCAACATGGGCGAAACCTCGGCAACCGGCGTAGCCTTCACGCGTGACGCCGCAACGGGCGAGGACATTTTCAACGGCGAGTACCTCGTCAACGCACAAGGCGAAGACGTGGTAGCCGGCATCCGTACCCCCCAGGAGATTACGATCGAAGGATCGCGCCGCTGGGCCGAACTGCAAGGCATTTCGGAAAGCGAACGTGCGACGAAATATCCGTCCCTCGAAGAGGTGATGCCCGCCGCATTCACCGAGCTGAATGAGATCCAGCAACACCTCGAAGAGTACTTCAAGGATATGCAGGACATCGAATTCACGATCCAGAGCGGCAAACTGTGGATGTTGCAGACCCGCAGCGGCAAGCGTACCGGTGCGGCCATGGTCAAGATCGCGATGGATATGCTCGCCGAGGGCATGATCGATGCAAAGACCGCCGTACTTCGCGTGGAGCCGGCCAAACTCGACGAACTGCTGCATCCGGTATTCGACAGTGCCGCACTGAAAAAGGCCATTATCATCAGCAAAGGACTCCCCGCCTCTCCGGGCGCTGCCACGGGCCAGATCGTATTCTTCGCCGACGACGCCGAAAAATGGGCTGCCGAAGGCAAAAAGACGATCCTCGTCCGCATCGAGACCTCACCCGAAGACCTCAAGGGCATGACCCTGTCGGAAGGCATCCTGACCGCACGCGGCGGTATGACCTCGCACGCTGCCGTCGTAGCCCGCGGCATGGGCAAGTGCTGCGTATCGGGAGCCGGCGACCTGGTGATCGACTACAAGAACCGCACGATCACCGTCGGCACCAAGACCTATAAAGAGGGTGACTGGATTTCGCTCAACGGCTCGACCGGCGTGATCTACGAAGGCAAGGTAGCCACGAAAGACGCGGAAGTGAGCGGCGATTTCGCCAAACTGATGGAACTGGCCGACGAGTTCGCGCACCTGAAGGTGCGTGCGAACGCCGACACGCCGCGCGATGCGAAAACCGCATTCCGCTTCGGCGCGCAGGGCATCGGCCTGTGCCGTACCGAACACATGTTCTTCGAAGGCGACCGCATCAAAGCCGTCCGCGAGATGATCCTCGCAGACGACGAGGAGGGACGCCGCAAAGCGCTGGCCAAGTTGCTGCCGATGCAGCGCGGCGACTTCGAAGGGCTGTTCGAAACGATGAACGGCCATCCGGTAACGGTGCGCCTGCTCGACCCGCCCCTGCATGAATTCGTACCGCACTTCGAAAAGGAGATGCGCGACATGGCAGCGGAAATGAAGGTCTCCTACGAGGTAATCAAGAACAAGGTGGACGCACTGGCCGAGTCGAACCCGATGCTGGGTCACCGTGGCTGCCGCCTGGGCAACACCTATCCCGAAATCACCGAGATGCAGACCCGCGCCATCATTGAGGCTGCCCTGAACATCAAGAAAAAAGGTATCGACGTACACGTCGAGATTATGGTTCCGCTGGTAGGTACGCACCGCGAGCTGCGCGCACAGAAAGCCGTGATCGACGCTGTGGCGCAGGAGGTGTTCGCCGAACACAACATGATTATCGACTACGCCGTGGGTACGATGATCGAGATTCCGCGCGCAGCCGTCACCGCGAACCAGATCGCCGAAGTGGCCGACTTCTTCTCGTTCGGCACCAACGACCTCACGCAGATGACCTTCGGTTATTCGCGCGACGACGTGGCGAAGTTCCTGCCGATCTACCTCGAAAAGGGTATTCTCAAGTACGACCCGTTCCAGATCATCGACGTGAACGGTGTCGGCCAACTCGTTCGCGAAGCGGTATTCAAAGGCCGCAGCGTGAAACCTCAGCTCAAATGCGGTATCTGCGGCGAACACGGCGGCGAGCCGACATCGGTAGAGTTCTGCCACTATGCCGGGCTCAACTACGTCTCCTGCTCACCGTACCGCGTGCCTATCGCACGCCTGGCCGCTGCGCACGCCGCGCTGAAGCAGCAGTAACGAACTCCGGCCGGTGCAGGGACAGGCGGCTTCCACCCGGAACCGTATATCCCCTGCACCCGGTCCCCTCTCATACAGGCACGAAAAAAGGCTCCTCGAATGAGGAGCCTTTTGTTTATGGCTTTGTCCGAAAATCAGGGACGGGTTCGTGCATCGTTTCCCCGGAAAACAGGAATCGTAGCCCTGATGCAAAAGGGGAAAGGCGAAAACGGACACCGCGAACCGGACAGCCGCCGGAGAGCTTACCGGCTGATGTTGTTGCAATAGGTCGTGTACTTCGAAAAGACCTTGTTCACGAAAGCGAGCGTCTGCGAGCTGTTGAACCTGCCGCATTTCACGGCATCGTCCTTGACCACTTCGGGATCGGATTTCAGGCTCAGGTAGGTCGAGACATCGCTCCAGGAGTCGGGATTCGCCCCGTACTTGCGGGCGAGGCTCCGCGCATCGAGCACATGGCCGAGCCCGGCGTTGTAGCAGGCGAGCACGATCTTCATCCGGTCGGCGGACGACGTACCCGGGGCGAAGTCGAGCGATTTCTCGATCTTGCCCAGCACCTTGAGTGCCAGCAGCACGTTGTTTTCAGGGTCCATCAAATCGCCCTGCACACCGAACTGGCGCGCTACGCGGGGCATCACCTGCATCAGGCCTTTGGCCCCTTTGCGCGACACCACGTAAGGATTGAAGCGCGATTCGCTGTAAGCGATCGCCGAAATCAGGCGCCAGTCATAGCCCTCCTTCTCGCACATGTCGCGGAACAGGTCGTCGTACGACGAGATGCCGCCCGCATTCTTGGCGGTCAGGCCCTGGCCCATCACCCGGCCCACGATGCCGCGCTCGAAATAGAGGTCGTTGAGCATCGCGTACTCCTCGCTGCCGCGGAAATGCGACAGCCACGCCTTGAAATCCTCGCGCTGCTCCTGCGAGGAGATCACCGCGCTCATCGCGAGCGGTTCGTCGAAGGTATACACCTGCTCGACCCCCCGGACCAACGCGCTACCCAACTGCGCCTCACTCATTTCGCAGATCAGGAAATCGTACTTTCCGCTGCGGATCAGCTCCATCATATCGAAGCTGTTACGCGACGAGACGTAGATGTTCGACCCGGAAAGCGAATCGAGCAGCGACTCGTACAGCGGTGTCCCCTGCAATCCCGAAGAGACCAGCAACCGGTTCCCTTTCAGGAACGGGATCAGGTCGAAATTCTGGGCTTTGCGGGCCTCGGCAGCTTTCGTCCTGCTGCCGAGCAACACATACGAGGAGTTGTAGATCGGTACGGCTTCACCGGCCCGGTCATCGTAGACACGGGTCGCAAGGGTCGTAACGATATCCGCCGCATCCTGCTCCGGAGCCATCCGGCCACCCCGCCGGTCTCCGTCCACAATCCGCAGCCTGACGCCCAGGTAATCGGCATAGGCCTTGAACAGATCGTACTGGTAGCCATAACTTTCGCCACCCAGTACGAAGTACCCCGGCATCTCGGCATCCATCGCCACGACCAGTTCGCCTCGCTGGCGCACGGTCGTTTCCGGGGAACGGTTGCAACTTACAAAAAGACTTAAAAAAGAACTTGCGACGACCCCAAGGGCCGCCATGCTTGTTTTTTTCAGCATACGCTAAATTTTGCGGGCTGCTGACCTGCCCACAGTCTAGTCGTAGAAGCTCCAGGAGAAACCCACCTTAAGAAACCGCTTGGTCAGCGGATAATGGGCCACCGAAAAATAATTCCGGCCGCCGATCAGGTCATCGTTAAGGTGCTGCATCTTGACAAAAATCCGCATCCGTTTCCATTTCGCCGCAGCGAAAAGGTCGATAAACGGATAGCCTCCCACCTCCAGTAATTTCCCGTCCTCATCATACTCGCGCCGGTTATAGAACTGCCCGATGGCAGGATTGTAACCGAACCCGGCATACTTCGTGTTGTAACGGCCGTCGAGGCCTATCTGGAGCCGCAAGACCCCCTTGACAACATTGAATTCGTAGAAATAACTGAGATAGACGCTTGCCAGAGGCACAGGCACAACCTCCTGAGCACTGCTAAACTGGAGCAATACCCTGTGATTTAAGTGAAGTCCGCCGATGCGGAAATCCTTTTTAGCATACAGACCCGTCACGCTGACACTTCCATTGTGCTGGGCGGGAAGCGTATCCGCGCCGAAATAGATCTTGTTCGTCGTGATACTCTGATCCGCGCCCAACTCCACCCCGATGTGCGGAGCGGAGAAAGTAACAGAAAAACGGGTCTCAGTCTCTTTTTCAAAAGAGTTCGACCACGCAAAGTGGTTAGAGAAATAGTTATCCATCCAGTAGCCCGGCGTCCGCCTGTCGAGACGGATACTGCCACTGAGGGTAACGGGGTGTCCTTTGGGAAAAATACTCAGCGAAATATCTCCGCCGATGTTCATATCCTGGCTGCGGTAACCGAAAGGATGGTACTGGGCATCGGCCCGCCAACTGAAATATTTGCGCACCTTACCTTCTACCGAACCGTAAATGTAAGTGCTGTTTTCGTTATGTCCCTTGTTTTTGAACAGGTAGTCCTGCATCGCGAACTGGTAATAATGGTGTACGTCGTAGCCGATCCCGGCGTTGATGACGCCCACCACGCCGTTGCGGTCCCACGGCTGCAACTGCACGAACACCTTGTTTGAAAGCAGACTCTCGAAGGTCGAGTCGCGCGAAGCCGTCGGATTAATGTACCAATGCTCGTAGTAGGGCTTCACGTCCTCGCCTTTCGCCATCCCGCTCTTCGTATCGGTGTACTTGCGCCAGAAACGGCTGTACAGGAACGAATGGCCGATGAAAACCGACGACCGCTCGGCAATCGAAAAATCCTCGTCGCTGAGGCGCCTGAGGGGCATGCCGTACGACTGGGTCAGGTAGAAGACATTGTTCTTGTACTCGTTCTTGGCATCGGTCAAATAGACGTCGATCACCTCCGGCATGTCGAACACGGTATCGGTAATGTCCCCGTCCCGCAGAATACCGCCGTTCTCCTTGAGGCTGGCCATGTTGTAAATATAGCCCGCATGGATCGAGTATTTCTTGCCGGTGTGCGAGAAGCCCAGCGAAAGGTTCTTGTCACGGGCGCCCTGGTTCGTGTAGGTCCCGCGCGTACCGCGGCTCTTGTAGTCGATGTTCATGCCCGTAGAGGGCGATATCTGCTGCGCATGGGTGGCCCAAAGCGACTCTTCGAGGCGTTTTTTCTGACCGCCGAAAAAATAGGACAGGTGGGTGAACGGCTTTTTGGTGTTGTAGAAATTAGCCCGATCGGGGGTTACGAGGTAAGCGTCGAGGATTTGCGCGAAACTGAAGTTGCGGTAATCGGGCCTCAGCGCAGCATCCAACGGGATCGACGCACCGCCCAGGTTGCCCAAATAGGCCGAACCGATTCCGCCCCGCAAGCGCTGATACGGGTAATCGGTCTGAAAGCCGTCGATCAGGGTATCTATCGTGGACTGTTTCACCTCGTTGTACTTTAAATCCGGATGCCAGACGAAAATGGAACGCGCCCGCGTCGAATCGTCGAAGAAATAGGACTCCAGCGGTTTGCGGATTTTCGGTTTTTTCGTACTGTCGGCCTTCTGCTGGGGAGCATTGTTGTCGATCGTCCCGCTCGGGGCGCCGTACTGAATCTGGTTCTGCTCGTTGTAGCCCGTCCCGAGCGCATTGTTGCGGTTCGAGAATCCGGGCTGCTGGGCCAGCGCCGCCACACCCCACAGGGCAAAAAGCGTTCCGAACGCCGCACGCATAAGCCTGTATCTGTTTCCCGGAGAGATCATCCGCCCTGAACTTACCTTAAAATAACGGCAAAGGTAGCAATTTATTACGACTTGCGAAAACAGGCGGCACGCACCGCCAGCGACACGGCGACATAGGCGACGATGATGAAAGGAATGGCCACGATATGCCAGATTGCCAGCGACAGCAGGGCGCATACCGCAAAGATATAGCGCACCTCGTTGCCGCGGAATCCATAATGTTTGAATTTAAGCGCGAACATCGGCACGTTGCACACCAGCAGGTAGCTCAGCACGGCGGCCAGGCCCACCGCGAACCACGGACCAACGGCATACTGTCCCGTTCCGACCAGGTATCCCGAAGCGGCGACCAGCAGGGCCGAAGCGGGCGAAGGCAGGCCGATGAACTGCGTCGTCTGGTTTTCGTCGATATTGAATTTCGCCAGCCGGAGCGCAGAGAAGGCCGCCAGCACGAACACGGAATACCCCCACAGCCCCTCGCCCCCCGCGGCATAATACACGTTCAGCAATACGGCGGCAGGTGCCATTCCGAAACTGATGCAGTCGGCCAGCGAATCGAGTTCCTTACCCAGCGGCGAGTAACTTTTCAGCAGCCGTGCGGCAAAGCCGTCGAGGAAGTCGAACACGGCGGCCGTCACGATCAGCACCAACGGCCAGAACAGGTCGCCGTAGCGCAGCGCCGCCACCGTCGCCCCGGCTCCGCAGAGCAGATTACACAGGGTCAGGATATTGGGAAATGTAAACAGTTTGATTTTCATAGCGAATCATTTAAGCGTTTCACACCGGTCGGACGGCAAGCGCCCGATTTTCCGCGCAGACCGTCCCGTTCCGGCGTTTGTGCACGCCGGGGCCGTTCCCCGGCAAAATTATAAAAATTCGGGCAGATGGTTCTTCCGCCCCTGCCCCAAATGCTTGCGTATCCCGAAAAAAAGAGGTATCATTGTAGAATAAAACCACTTTTATCCCCGCGACATGGATCAAAACCGCTACTGCATTATCATGGCGGGAGGCATCGGCAGCCGTTTCTGGCCGATCAGCCGCCGCTCGCAGCCCAAACAGTTCCTCGATATCCTCGGCACCGGCAAAAGTTTCATCCGCCATACTTACGAACGCTTCGCCAAGATCATCCCGCCGGAGAACTTCCTCGTAGCGACCAACAGCATCTACAAACCGCTGGTACTCGAACACCTGCCCGAGCTGAAAGCGCATCAGGTACTCTGCGAACCGGTCGGGCGCAATACGGCCCCCTGCATCGCCTACGCCGCATGGCGGCTCCGAAGCGTCAATCCCGACGCAACGATGATCGTCACCCCCGCCGACCACCTGATCCTCAACGAAGAGGAGTTCCGCAAAGTAATATCCGAAAGCGCCGAATTCACCGAACGGCAACATGCGATGATGACCATAGGCATCCAGCCCAGCCGCCCCGACACCGGATACGGTTATATCCAGATCGACCCGGTACCGGTCGACGGCCGCCCGGCTATCCGCAAGGTCAAGACCTTCACCGAAAAACCGAATCTCGAGATGGCCAAAATCTTCATCGAAAGCGGTGAATTTTTCTGGAACTCAGGCATCTTCATCTGGAAGGTCGGCACGATCATGGAGAGCCTGAACGAATTCCTGCCCGAACTGCAACAACTATTCGCTTCGGCAGAAGGCAAATACGGCACCCCGGCCGAACAGCAAGCCATCGACGACATCTATCCCGCATGCCGCAGCATTTCGATCGACTTCGGCGTGATGGAGAAGGCGCGCAACGTTTATGTACGGTGCAGCGACTTCGGATGGTCCGATATCGGCACCTGGGGTTCGCTCTACCAACACTCGGCCAAGGACCCCGAAGGCAATGTGGAGAGCGCTCCGTGCCTGTTCTACGACACCAAAGGATGTATTGTCAAGAACAAAGAGGGTAAACTGACCGTTATCGAAGGGCTCGAGGAGTACATCGTGGTCGACACCGACGACGTGCTGATGATCTGTCCGAAGAGCAACGAGCAGAACATCAAGAAATTCATCGACGACGTCAAATACAAGATCGGAGACAAATTCATCTGACATGAAAAACGACACGCTGCACGAACTATACGAACTATTCTTGCTGCACCCGCACATTTCGACCGACAGCCGCCGGATCGAACCGGGTTCGATCTTCTTCGCACTGCACGGCGAGCATTTCGACGGAAACCGGTATGCCGCCGCAGCTCTGGAAAGCGGCGCGGTTGCCGTCGTGGTAGACGATCCGAAAGTAATCCCGCTGGTCGAGGAGGCTCCGTGCTCTTGCGGCCACGACGATGAAGCCCATACCTGCGACTGCGGCGACAAACACGAAAGTTCCGGGTGCGATTGCGGACACGGATCACCCCACGAAGCAGGATGCACCTGCGAAGAGTGCACGGAAGAAGAGTCCCGGCGAGACGGCCGTTACATCCTTGTCCCCGACACGCTGGAGGCATTGCAGGAGTTGGCCGCCTACCACAGGAGCGAACTGGGCGTGATGATTCTCGCGATCACCGGCAGCAACGGCAAGACCACGACCAAGGAGTTGGTCGGCCGTACGCTGTCGCAGAAATACGAAACGACCGTCACCCAGGGCAACCTGAACAACCACATCGGGGTTCCGCTGACACTGCTGTCGATGACGCCAGAAACCGATTTCGCCGTGGTCGAAATGGGGGCGAACCACCGGCACGAGATCGAAAAGCTCTGCGCGATCGCCCGCCCCGATTTCGGGTTGATTACGAACATCGGACGTTCCCACCTCGAAGGTTTCGGCGGACCGGAAGGCGTCCGCAAAGGCAAAGGCGAACTGCTCGACTACCTGGCCGCGAACAGCGGCACGGCATTCTACCTGAGCGACGATGCCGTCCTGAGTGAAATGGTCGCCGAGCGCCCGAACCTATACGCCATCCCGTACAACGCTTCCGGCCTGACACGCGATGACGACGGTGAAATGATCGGCGTCCGTTGGGAAGGACTCACGATCCACAGCAAGCTGGTCGGCGACTACAACCTGAACAACATCGCCGCCGCACTGGCGATGGCCGCCTACTTCGCCGTCGCCCCGGAAGGGGCCGCCGCAGCGATCGCCGGTTACACGCCGGACAACAACCGCTCGCAAAAGCAAGTGACGGCGCACAACACCCTGATCCTCGACGCATACAATGCAAATCCGTCGAGCATGCAGGCCGCGCTGGAAAATTTCGCCGCCACGGTCTCCGCCCAACCCAAAGCCGTCATCCTGGGCGACATGCGCGAACTGGGCGAATACGCCGCAGCGGAACACGCGCGCATGATCGAACTGATGCACCGGTTACAGATCAGCGAAGCCTACCTAGTAGGCGACCGTTTCGCTCTCGCGGGAGCCAACACGCCGGGTTACCGGCCCTTCGCAGACACGGAAGCGCTGCGTGCCTATCTCGCCGAACATCCCCTGCGCGACCGTTTCATTCTGATCAAGGGTTCGCGCGGCATCCAGCTCGAAAAGGTCGTAGACCTGCTCTGACGATCCGACACCAAAAACAACCGGTTTCCCGGTCCCTCCGATCCCGTCCGGACTTCCGATCGAAGTCCGGATTTGATTTTTCCGCTTCCCCTATCAATCCTCTCCCGCCCCTCTTTTCCTCTGTTCTACGACCCCTTCCCGCTTTCTTCTCTTTCACCAATGCACCCGACCCCACCCGCGGCATCCTTCCCTCTGCGCCTTTCAGCGCGACGGGTTACCGCGACAAACGCCTACCAAGCATCCGAAACGACAACATCTGTACATAAAAAGGGATCCGCCCTTTTTTGTGGCGGATCCCTTCGATCATATAAGCAATTCTAAGTTGGGTGCACGCAAAATTTACAAGACACCTTCCACAACGGTCACTTTTTCAGCATCGCTTTGACCCGGTTATAGACATTTTCGCCCGAGAAACCGAATTTACCGTCCAACACACCGGCGGGAGCCGAATAACCGAAGTGGTCGAGACCGAACACCTCGCCGTCGCAGCCGACCAACCCGGCCAACGTTACGGGCAGGCCCGAAGTGAGGCCGAATTTGGGCACACCGGCGGGCAGTACGCTCTGCTGGTACTCGGCGCTCTGGTCGCGGAACAGGCCTTCCGACGGAACCGAAACCACACGCACCTTCACACCGTCGGCTTTCAGCTTCTCTGCGCCGTCCACCAACGTAGCCACCTCGGAGCCGCTTGCCAGCAGGATCACGTCGGGTTTACCTTCGCAATCCATCACGATATAGGCACCTTTGACAGCCTGCATCGCCTCTTCGGCACGGCTGCCGCCGAGCGTCGGCAGGTCCTTGATATTCTGGCGCGACAGCACCAGCGCCGTCGGGCGCTGCTCCTCCATGGCGATCTTCCATGCGGCTACCGTCTCACGGGCATCGGCCGGACGCAGCACCACCACCGAGCGTTCGCCCTCGTGGTTGCGCAGTTGTTCCATCAGGCGCAACTGAGCCTCGTGTTCCACCGGCTGGTGCGTCGGACCGTCCTCGCCTACGCGGAACGAATCGTGTGTCCAGATGAACTTCACCGGCAGGCGCATCAGCGCCGAAAGGCGCAGTGCAGGCTTCATATAGTCCGAGAAGACGAAGAAGGTACCGCAGGCCGGAATGATTCCGCCGTGCAGGGCCATACCGTTCATGATGCAGGCCATCGTAAATTCGCACACGCCCGGCTGCAGGAAGCGGCCGCCCATATCCTCCTTGGAAATGGCACGGGTCTTTTTCAGGAAGCCGTCGGTTTTGTCCGAGTTGCTCAGGTCGGCCGAAGCGACGATCATGTTCTCGACCTTTTCGGCCAGCACGCCCAGCACAGCAGCCGAAGCGGCGCGCGTAGCGACGTTTTCACCGCACTTGATGCCGAGGTAATCGATCGCAGGCAGTTTGCCGGAAAGGAACTGGTCGAGTTTTTCGGCCAGTTCGCCGTTGGCAGCGGCCCAACTCTTCTCCTCTTCGCGGCGCAGCGCCACCCATTTACGCAATTCGGCAGCCCGCTCGGCATAGAGTTTTTTCACGTCGTCGAAAATCACGAAAGGATTTTCGGGATCGCCGCCCAGGTTAGCCACCGTTTTGGCGATGTCGGCCCCGGCAGCCGTCAGCGGCTGGCCGTGTGTCGAAACTTTGTTCTCGAAGCTCTCGCCCTCTTTGCCGAGTGCGCCCTTGCCCATTACCGTATGGCCGACGATCAGCGTCGGTTTCTCGGTTTCGTTCACGGCACGGGTCAGCGCCATGCGAATCTCACCGCCGTCGTTGCCGTCGATGCTGATCACGTTCCAACCCCACGCCTCGTATTTGGCCACGATGTCCTCGGTCGACACCTCGTCCACCTTCGTCGAAAGCTGGATATTGTTCGAATCGTAGAACATGATAAAGTTGTGCAGTCCGAGGTGGCCGGCGATACGGCCCACGCCCTGGGATACCTCCTCCTGGATGCCGCCGTCGGAGATGAATGCGAAAGTCTTGTGCGCCATCCATTCGCCGAAACGCTCGACCATGAAACGTTCTGCGATCGCCGCACCGAGAGCCATCGCATGGCCCTGTCCCAGCGGACCCGAAGTATTCTCGATAGCCCGTTTCAGGTCACGCTCGGGATGACCCGGGGTCGGGCTGCCCCACTGGCGGAAATCCTTGAGCTCGTCGAGCGTAAAATAGCCGGCCAGCGCCAACACCGAATAGAGCATCGGCGACATGTGGCCCGGATCGAGGAAGAAACGGTCGCGCAGCGGATAGGTAGGATCGTCGGGATTGTATTTCAGGAACTCGGTATAGAGGATGTTGATAAAGTCGGCACCGCCCATCGCTCCTCCGGGATGGCCCGACTTCGATTTCTCTACCATTGAGGCCGCCAGTATCCGGATATTGTCCGCGGCCAACGTCGTTACGTCTTTCATCTGCTTTAGTTTCGCTTTAAGTTAGTTATTTGGATAGTTAATTCGTTCCTCCACGGGTTGCAAACCCTTACCCGAATTTACAATTATACGAAGTACAAGTAAGGGCAGCGGTGCAACGAACTATGGAATGCACACAACACCCTCCTTCAATTGCAGCCAGAACACTATTTAACAGCCTATTATATTTCCGCTGCTTCAGATTCGGACTCCGGGTTCCGTTCGGGTTCCAAACTTCAGGCTCCCAGTTCCCCGTTACAGGTTGCGACGCTCCGGCCCCGCACTTCCGCATTCCTTTCGGCAACGGGCCTCCGGAACCGGTCCGGTAATCCTGCCGTTCGCCGGACGCAAAGAGCTGCAAAGGTATTCAGCACCGGTAAACACCGTACAAATTTATAAAAAATCGGCAGAGCGCCAAACCGCCGCCCCGCCAAATTGTCAACAATCGGCTCGCCGGAGCTTCTCCCGCACACCTGCAGGCAACAATCCGGCCCGGATCGCACACGGCACATCCATGAACCGCCCGGGGCTAATCCTGCGGTCGTCTCGCGGATACGGAACCACCGCAGGCGCATCCCCCGCTACGCCGGATCTATCTCGGCAGTGAGCCGCAAAACATTTTCGGTAGCGGAACCGACCCGGAAGCGCTCGTCCACCCTGCGGCCGACGATCCAAACGATCTCTCCGTCGGATACGACGACGAACTGCCGCCGTTTGTCGGGTAACGACACCTTGCTGTCGACCAGGAAATCGCTCACCTTTTTGTGCCCCGACATCCCGAACGGCACGAAACTGTCGCCATCCCGCCAGCGGCGCACCCGGAGCGGATACCGCAGTTTGGATTCGTCGATCAGGGCCACGTTATCGGGCTGCTGCAACGTATCGAGGTCGTCGACCTCGAGGCGTTCGAACCGAATGATATTGCCGCCGCAACTAAGTCGCCGCGTCTGCGCGTCGGCCTCCAGTTCGCACGTATCGTCCGCAGGGATCGGCATGACGATAATCCTGCGGCGGTCGATATAGGCCGCATAATCGCGCGAATAAAAATGCTTGCCGGTGCTCTGTCCTTCGTTTTCAAAACTGTGGTAGAGCTGGTTGATTACCTCCGGGTTGAAATGGAAGCCCCGGAGCAATTCGTACACGACGAACTGGACGGGCAGCATCGGATCGATCCGGTCTACCTCGATCGTATGGACATCGCCCCGGCTGAGCACCACCTGCTGGCGCAGCAGCGCCATGCCACGGTCGATAAAGCCTTGTGCGGCGGTCAGCCGTTCGACATTCGAAGTCATCGTTTCGGTGAACTGCGGCGAAATTTCCTTAATACGGGGGACGATGCCCAGCCGAATTTTGTTGCGCAGGTATTTGGTCGAAGCGTTCGACGAATCCTCGCGGAAAGGAATCTTCTTTTGCAGCGCATAGTCTAAAATCTCCTTGCGCGTGGAGAAGAGCAGCGGCCGGATCAGCCGCCCGTTGGTCACACTGATTCCGGTCAGTCCGCGCAGCCCGGTGCCGCGCAACAGGTTGATGAAAAAAGTCTCCACCGAATCGTCGCCGTGGTGGGCAATGGCGATGTGCGTATAACCGTGTTCGTCGCAGAGGCTGTCGAACCAGTCGTAGCGCAACCTCCGCGCAGCCATCTGCACCGATTCCCCGGTACGCTCCATCTCCCGGAGCGTATCGAAGCGGATGTTGTAGTGCGGTACACCGAGCTTTTCGGCACACTCCGCCACCAACTGTTCGTCCTCTTCGGCCTCGGGGCCCCGCAACTGGAAATTGCAGTGCGCTACGCCGATCCTGTAACCCGACTGGGCGAACAGCGACAACATCACCATCGAATCGACACCGCCGCTGACAGCCAGCAGGATGCGATCCCCGTGCGAGCAGATGTTATGCTCGGCCACATAATTTTCGAATTTACCCAGCAAAGTCTCCATATCGAACTTTATTACAACAACCGGCCTTTATAATACATTGACTTCCATTTCGATATCCACGCCGAAACGTTCCCGGACCTCCTGCTGCACACGGCGAGCCAGAGCGAGCACCTCGCTGCCGGACGCCCCGCCGTAATTGACCAGGACCAGTGCCTGCCGCTGGTGCATCCCGACACATCCCTCGCGTTTTCCTTTCCAGCCCGCACGGTCGATCAGCCAACCCGCTGAGAGCTTCACACGCTCCGCATCCACGTCGTAAAAAGGCATGTCGGGACAGCGTTCGCGCAGACGCAGCGCAAACTCGCGCGGCACCACGGGATTTTTGAAAAAGCTGCCGGCGTTGCCCAGTTCCTGCGGATCGGGAAGTTTACTGCGGCGAATCCCGACCACCGCATCGCGCACGCGCTGCAACGTCGGGCCGCCAGCCTCCGCGACCTTCGCATTCAGGTCGCCGTAACCGAGCCGGAACACGGGATTCAGGTCCAGTGCGAAAGTCACCGAAAGGATGATCGCACGGCCGCGCAATTCACGCTTGAACACGCTGTCCCGGTAACCGAAAGCGCACGCTTCACCGGCAAGCACCTCCACCCGGTCGAGATCCGGACGGTAGAGCTCCACCTCGCGGATCACATCCTTCACCTCGGCGCCGTACGCCCCGATATTCTGCACCGGCGCGGCGCCCACATAACCCGGAATCAGCGAGAGGTTCTCCACTCCGCCGTAACCGCACCCGACGGCCCATGCCACGAAATCATCCCACTCCACACCGGCTTCGGCACGTACCAGCACCTTGTCCGCCCCTGCGGAAAGCCGTGTGACACCCCGCGCTACAGGATGCAGGATCGTACCGGGATAGTCCCGGGTAAAAAGCACATTGTTGCCGCCGCTGAGCACATACCACGGTTCACCGGTCTCCCGTTGGCGCACAAAAAACGCCCGGAGCTGCTCCGCGTCCGAAAATTCGGCATACCGTGCCGCCGAGGCCTCGACCCCGAAACTGTTCAATGCCCTGAGGGATATGTTGGTTTTGCTGTTTTCCATTCGTCATCCGAGTTGTAACGCCGCTTGTCTCCCGTCCCGCAATACGGCGGACGGTGTCCGTCGCACGGACCGTACCGCGAACCGTGATACAAATGTAGCCAATTTGTATGACAATTGGTATTATAAAGCCCATTCTCCGGGATCCGGCCGCAAATCCATCCTGTTTCCCATTCCGGCCCGCACCGGCGTTCCTCGTCTTATTTCCTATCCCAATAGTCCTCTTTCCCCGGCAGCTTCACATCCCGCCCTTTCCTGATCCGAAGCTGCGCATGATCCTGTACCGCGAACCGTCCGGCCCCCCCGCAAATCATCGTAGACATTCACTTTTCGGCAAAAACCGCTGGCTGTCCGGCGATTTTTTCTTAACTTTAGTTGTTTTTATTCCGTATGCACTCCAAAAAATATTAAATATGTTTACAGACAAAGATTTGGCGCAGATCAGCGCGCACGGGCTCACCCCCGAACAGGTCGAACGGCAGATGTCCTACTTCGGCAGCGGCTTTCCCTACCTGAATATCGACCGGCCCGCTGTTGCGGACGACGGCATCCGGACCCTCGACGAACGGCAGGTGGCCGAATACGCCAAGCGCTACGACGAGTTCTCACAGGGCAAGCGCATCGTAAAATTCGTCCCGGCCTCGGGTGCAGCCACGCGGATGTTCAAAGCGCTGTTCGAATACCTGGAAAGCGGGGTTTCGAATCCCGCCACGGAAGAGCTCCTCGCGAACCTCGACAAGTTCGCCTTCGCGGAAGAACTGCGCAGCAGGCTCGGCGGCGAGACGGCCCCCGAAAAAATCATCCGCGGAATCGTCGCTCGGGAAGGGCTCGGTTACGGCAGCCTGCCCAAAGCGCTCATCCTGTTTCACCGCTACGGCGACGGGAACCGCACCGCGCTCGAGGAACACCTCAGCGAAGGGGCGCTCTACGCCGCCGACCGCGACGGGAAGGTGAACGTCCATTTTACCGTTTCGCCCGAACATCTCAACGCTTTCAAGGCGCGCGTCGGGCAGGTGCTCCCTGCCTTCGAAAAGCGCTACGGCGTCCGGTACGAGATCAGCTACTCACAGCAGAAACCGTCCACCGATACGATCGCCGCCACACCCGGCGGGGAACCGTTCCGCGAGGAAGACGGTTCGTTGCTGTTCCGTCCGGCGGGACACGGCGCGCTGCTCGAAAACCTCAACGAGATCGATGCCGACGTCATCTTCATCAAAAACATCGACAACGTGGCGCCCGACAGGCTGAAAACCGATACCGTCACCTACAAGAAGGTAATCGGCGGAGTGATGCTCGCCTTGCAGCAACGCTGCCACTCCTACCTGCGCAGCCTCTACAACGGACTCAACGACAAAGTGCTGATCGGCGAGATCGCACGCTTCACCGAGGAGCGCCTCGGACAGCGGCTGCCGCGCGATTTCGAACGGTTAAGCCTGTTGCAGCGGGCCGACCTGCTTTATAAGCTGCTCGACCGGCCCATCCGGGTCTGCGGTATGGTGCGCAACGAAGGCGAACCGGGCGGCGGCCCGTTCTGGGTGACCGCACCCGACGGGAGTCAGTCGCTGCAAATCGCCGAGTCGTCGCAAATCGCCCCGGGCCAGCGCCAGCTGATGAACGCCGCAACGCATTTCAACCCGGTGGATGTCGTGTGCGGCACGAAAAATTACCGGGGCGAACACTTTGACCTGCGCAAATATGTCGATCCGTCGACCGGCTTCATCAGCCAAAAGTCGAAAAGCGGCCGCGAACTGCTCGCCCAGGAGCTGCCGGGACTGTGGAACGGTTCGATGGCGCACTGGAACACCGTTTTCGTGGAAGTGCCCGTCACCATTTTCTCTCCGGTCAAGGTCGTGGGCGACCTGCTGCGCCCGCAGCACCAAGCCCAGTAAAACCCGATACGGGCCAGGCCGGCAGCAAGCCCGGAAAATCGATCGCGCCAACTTCAGACCCGGTAACGGCCCAGCATAAATTTTGTTATCTTTGTGCGGGCTGTTACCGGGACTGTACAGGGTATAAGGTACAGCGCACGGAACGGCCCGATAACCCGACCGGGGCAATCGCCGACGGCACGCCGATACAGGCCGCCGAGCGGCAACCTTTCCGCAAAACGTACAGCTATGGCCAAATCCGGCAAACGTTCGTTCCGCGACTCCGTCGATATGCACGCCGCGCTCTGCAAGCAGATTGCGGCGCGGCAGTTCGCACCGGTGTACCTGCTGATGGGCGACGAACCTTACTTTATAGACTCGCTGACCGGCCTGCTCGCCGGAAGTATCCTCACCGAAGCCGAACGGGCTTTCGGGCAGGTAGTCGTCTACGGCAAGGAGAGCGAAGCAGGCACCGTAATCAACCTCTGCCGCCAGATGCCGATGATGGGCGCCTACCAGGTCGTGATCGTCCGGGAAGCGCAGCAGCTGCGCGGCCTGGAAAAGCTTTCGCTCTACACGCAGGCGCCTGCCGCAACGACGATCCTCGTACTGTGCCACAAGGAGAAAAACATGGACAAGCGCTGGCAACTTTACAAGCATATCGAGGCCAAAGGTATCGTCTTCGAGAGCGTGCGGCCGCGCGATTACGAGCTCCCGGCATGGATTTCCGAATATGCGCGCAGCAAAGGTTTCACGCTCGACGCGAAGGCCGCCGCGATGCTGACCGACCACCTCGGTGCGGACATCGCGAAGATGACCAACGAACTGGGCAAGCTGCTCACCTACCTGCCACAGGGTACCAGGACCGTCACCGCCGAGCAGATCGAAGCGAACATCGGGATCAGCAAGGATTTCAACAATTTCGAGCTCACGAAATCCCTGTCCGAAAAGAACATGGCCAAGGCGATGCAGATCGCCGACCACTTCGCGCGCAACCCGAAAGACAACCCGCTGCTATTGACGCTCAGCGCGCTGTTCACGCATTTCCAGCGCATCTTCATCGTCAACTACCAACGCTGGCTCTCGCGGCGCAAAGGAACCCCGATGCCCTCGGAGATGGAGCTCGCACGGATGCTCAAACTGCCCAACGCTTTTTTTCTCAAAGAGTACACGCAGGCCGCTTCGGCCTACCCCAATAACAAAGTATTCATGATCCTCGGGCTGTTGCGCGAATACGACCTCAAAAGCAAAGGGATGAACACGGGACAGGCCGACGACGGCGAACTGCTCAAGGAGTTGCTGTTGAAAATCCTGATCCTTTAACCGACTCCCCCGTACTATCAGGCCCGAGATTTGTTCGAAAGGGCAGTTGCAACATCCAACCCGACGGGCAAACGGCCGGCAAACAGATTTCAGGCGAATTTCCCGTTCCGGCAGCAGGACGCCACCCCAGGGCGGAACGAACCGTGCCGCACATAAAACAGAACCAACGCCATGACCTATATCATCATCTTCCTCACCGTCATCGTCTCGATCGCCGCACTGCGCAACCGGACGCTGTTCGACCGACTCTCGCTCGTCCCGTACCGGGTCGTCCACGACCGCCAGTGGTGGCGGGTGATCACGCACGGCTTCGTACACGGCGATTATGTCCACCTGGCCGTGAACATGTTCGTACTGCTGTCGTTCGGACAGTTCATCGAACGTTTTTTCGGTGCATACCAGCAGATCGGGCTGGTTTCCAACGGCGACCTATGGTACCTGCTGCTCTATTTCGGCGGCATGGTCGCCGCTTCGGTTTACGACCTGATCCGCTACCGCAACAACCCGCGCTACGCATCCATCGGCGCATCGGGAGCCGTTTCGGCCGTCGTTTTCGCATCGATCTTCTTCAACCCGTGGAGCAAAATCTACCTGTTGGGCGTCATTCCGATTCCCGGCATCATTTTCGGACTGCTCTACATCGGCTACTCGTCCTACATGGGACGGCGCCAGGGCGACCGGATCAACCACTTCGCACACCTGTTCGGTGCGCTGTTCGGCTTCCTCTTCCCGCTGCTGATGAACCCGTCGTTTTTCTCGGTTTTCTGGGACAACCTGACCAAATAACCCTCGCTATGGCTGCCCGCATCTGCTACAACGGAGAGCTGACGACACCCGACACAGCGGGTATCCGTCCCGAAGCGCTCACATCGATGCCCGCGCTGTACCAGATCATCCATACGACCGCTCACCGCGCACTCCATCCGGAGATGCACCTCGAAATCGTGCGCCAGGCTTTCGCCGCCGTCTACCCCGACCGGCCGTGCCCCGCACCGGATACCGAAACGCTACAGGCATGCATCGGGGAACTTCTCTCCGAAAACCGCTGTCCCAGACTGGGCAACAGCCTCAGGCTGCTCCTCTGCCCGCAGGGACTCGACGGCGAACCTTCGCCATGCTGGATGCTGGACGCCGCCACCCCGCTTTACTACTCCGGTTACACCCTATGGCACAAAAGGTTGACTCTCTCGATCTTCCCGTGCGAATACCTGTACATGGGATACCCGACGACCGTTTCTCAACAAATCGCAGGCTACGGTCTTTCGGTCGCCGAGCGGGCGGGATGCGAAGCGGCCGTCGTCGAAAACTTCGACGGCGTACTGACCAATGTCGGGGATGAACCGCTGTTCGTTGTTTTCGGCCGCGAGGTACTGACCTCTCCGCTGGCCTGCGGCGCGACGGACAGCGTGATGCGACGGCTGATCTTCGGGGCCTGCCGCAAAGAGGATGTCCCCATGCGCGAAGAGCCCCTCACCCGCGCAATGCTCGGGCACTGCGACGAAGCGTTCACCGCCTCGGTGCAGGGCCTCGTCAGCATCGACGGCTATGCCGGCAAACGGTATTTCAACCTGATGGCCGGCCGGCTGATCGGTTCTATCCGATAAACAATAAACAGGTTAAAAAACCGGACATTCTGCAAAACATACTCTGCCGGCATAATACCGGACAACGCAAAAACACCCGTCCGGAACCACGAAGATGGACGCAGCGCCCCGTCCACAAACAATAGAATAAGCGTAAAAACAGCACGGGGCCCCCCTATCCGACGGATAGGGGGGCCCCGTGCTTATCAAGTTACAAGCCTAACAGGCCGGTACAATTTATCCTCGCAACATCCTGCCCATCCGAAGCCAGCAGCGCTCAGTTCACATTGTTCTGATTGCGACGGCTACGATCACGCTCCCCCTCGCGTTCCCGGCCCGGGTCAGGATCTTCCTGTTCCATTTCGAGCTGCAGGGCCGCCATCCGGATCGCAGCTACTGCCGCTTCGTCGCCCTTATTCCCGTATTTTCCGCCGGCCCGGTCGAGCGCCTGCTGCATATCGTCGGTCGTCAGTACGCCGAACGCCACCGGCATATTCCACGTCAGCATCACGTCCGTCACCCCCTGCGTTACGCTTTGGCACACGTAATCGAAATGGCGCGTCTCCCCCTGGACAACGCAACCCAGTGCGATCACCGCATCGACATCGGTATATTCGGCAAAGAACTGTGCGCCGAGGGTCAGCTCGACCGTACCCGGTACGCGTTTGACCGTAATATCGGATTCGGCGCACCCGGCCGCAACGAGCGTCCGCATCGCGCCGTCGAGCAGGGCCGCAGTGACCTGCGTGTTCCACTCCGATACCACGATACCGAATTTCATGCCGGATGCAGAAGGCAGCGCGCCTTCGATCACCGAAAGGTTTTTATGAATGGTTGCCATAATCGTTTGTATCTTTTGAGGTTGAAAAAGGTTGCCGTCCGGGGAAGGCAACCTTCATTGGTCTGTTATGCTGCACTCTCAACGGTTCGCATCCTCGATGAGACGCGTCCCGGTCGCCCCGGCTGCCTTGCAGCGCGCCCCGCAGTTAAAGTTGTTCGAGACGGCCGATATATTTCTGGATGTCGCGTGCCTCCATACTGCCGGCATACGACCCGCTGATCGTCTTGTAGGCCTCGAGCGCCTTAGCATTGTCGCCCAGCTTCTCGTACACCAGACCGATCTTCTTCAGGTAATAAGGCGCGGTCAGCCCGTTGTCGCTCGCACCGATGGCCTTCTGGTACATCGAAGCGGCCTCTTTGTAATTTTGCAGCTGTACGCATGCATCGCCCTGCAGGCCGTAGTTCTGCGCTTCGAGCAACGCACCGGGGACTCCTTTCGGGGCGCTGTATTTCTTCAGGTGCGCCAAAGCCTCCTCGTACTGGCCCAACTGTAGGTAGCAGATACCGGCATAATGCTGGGCGAGGTTCCCCTGGGGCGTCGAACCGTATTTGTCGATCACCTTCAAAAAGCCGTCGAAATTGCCGTCGCCGTTCAGCGCGAGGTTGAACGAGTCCGCAACGAAGTGCTGCTCAGCCATGAACATCATCGAGGCTGCCTTTTCGGCGCGCGGGCCGGCAACGAAATATTTATAGCCGTAGAAGCCTCCGACAATCACAAAGACCACGATCAGCGCGATGAGCAGTTTGCGTCCGTTGCGCATGATAAAGTTCTCGGTGTTGCCGATCGCCGACTGGATCTTAACTTCGGGATCGAGGCTTTCCTGTGCCTTCTTGTCTGCCATAATCTGTTGAAAATTAAATTTGGAAACTGATTGGATTTTGCAAAAGTAACCTTTTTTCATCAATTTAAAACAGTTTCCGGAGATATTTTCGTTTCTTTGTGAAAGAAAAACAGGCGGCACCCCGTCCCCGAAAGCTTTTCCTGAAAGATGCACCTGAACCGACTTTCCCTGCTCAATTTCAAAAACATCCGCGAGGCGCAGCTCGATTTTTCGCCGCGCATCAACTGTTTCGTGGGGGACAACGGCACGGGCAAAACGAACCTGCTGGACGCCATCCACTACCTGTCGATGTGCAAAAGCGCTTTCGGCCTCTCGGACTCTCAGTGCGTGCGCCACGGCAACGAAGGGTTCGTCGTCAACGGCATTTACAGCACTCCGACCGGCCGCAACGAGACTATCGTCTGCACCTACCAACGAGGCAACGCGAAAAAACTGAGCCGCGGCGGCAAAGAGTACGAAAAACTCTCGGACCACATCGGACTGCTGCCCATCGTCATGATCGCCCCGTCGGACACGGCGCTGATCAACGAATCGGGCGAGGAGCGGCGGCGCTACCTCAACAGCCTCATCTCGCAACTCGACCGCGACTACCTCTCGGCACTGATCCGGTACAACCACATCCTGGCCGAACGCAACAAATTGCTCAAGAACCAGGGCACTGCGAATTTCAACGAAATACTCGAAGTGTTCGATATGCAGCTCGCCGCGCTCGGCACCGCGCTCCACAAACGGCGCAGGGAGCTGATCGAAGAGCTGGCCCCGTTGGCGGCACAGGCTTACCTGAAGCTCTCCGAAGACCGTGAGCAGGTGGAGCTGACCTACCGCTCCGAACTGAACGAGACGCCGATGGACGAACTGCTGCGCCTCACGCGGACGAAAGACCTCGTGAACCAGTTCACTACCGGCGGCGTGCACCGTGACGACATCCGCATGAGTATCGGCGGCTATCCGCTGCGCAAATACGGTTCGCAGGGACAACAAAAATCTTTCCTCGTCGCGCTGAAACTCGCGCAGTACGACATCGTCGCCGCACACTGCGGCCACCGTCCCATCCTGCTGTTGGACGACATCTTCGACAAGCTCGACATGCAGCGGGTCGAACAGTTGATCGGCATCGTTTCGGACGAACGCTTCGGACAGATTTTCATCACCGACTGCAACAAGGTGCGGCTCGAAGGCATCCTGAGCGGCAACCGCTGCGACTATACGCTTTTCAGTGTCGCCGACGGCACCGTCGCCGCACCGCAACCGGAACTGTCCTCAACGGGACAGGAGCCTTAATCGACCGGAGGCCCGAATGACCGGCTGACTTTGTTGAACAGGGCGACAGACCTTTCAGGGGCACTAGGAGTCCTCCTTACAAGATTTAGACAATACCCTATTTCTGATTACAATACCCTAAGAATCGCAGCCGGGAAGCGGGCGTCGGCTCGGATAAAAAAATCATCGCCGGCTAACACGATCACAGACAGACAGACAGACAGACAGACAGACAGACAGACAGACAGACAGACAGATAAACCGGCATCCCCCCGACCGGCGCTTGCAGGAATACCCCTGCAGCAAACGAACCGACCATGAGACGCAAAGAACCCATACGTATAGGAGAGGCGTTGGACGAACTGTTCAAATCCATGCCGACAATCGCCCGGAAGATCGCCGAGGCGAAGATACCCGACCGCTGGCCGCTGTTGGTAGGATCCGTAATCGCCTCTTACACGACGCGTATGGAAGTCAAAAACGGCCGGCTTTTCGTCTACATCAGCTCCTCTGTGGCACGCAACGAAGTCTTCATGCGCCGCGCCGTCCTCAAGGAAGAGATCAACCGACTTTCCGGACTCGAGGTCATCTCGACGATTATCGTCAAATAAACCACTCCCGCATCCACACTTCGCAATGCCATGCAGTACCGCGCATGCGACATGTGCGTGCCGTGTTGTGCCGCGACATACCATAGCCCAGCCACGCTGACCGCCATGCCTGCAAATAAAAAAACGCAATAAAACAAGGCGGGAAGACTTTAACAGTCTTCCCGCCCGAATGAATTACGCGTCACGCGGACCGCCCCGGAAATTCATCTCCGCTCCGGTCGTTGGAGCCGCAATTATTTCTTAGCTTTGGTCGAATCGCCGGGGATCACGTCGATCACCTTGACGTTGAACTGGAGCGCCTCGTTCGGGCCGATGGCCTGACCGGCACCGCGTTCACCGTAAGCGAGTTCCGACGGAATCCACATGTTGATCTCACCGCCCTTGCCTACGAGCTGGATACCTTCGGTCCAACCCGGGATCACCTGATTGACTGCGAATTTAACGGTATCATTACGCTCCTTAGAAGAATCGAATACCTTGCCGGTCTTAAGCTTGCCCTCGTAAACGACGCGAACCGTGTCGATCGCTTTGGGTTTGGCGGCTTCGTCGCCCGGGGTCACGATCTCATAGATCAGGCCCGATGCCGTTTTCTTGGCGTTGGCGTTGTTCTTCTCTGCGTCCTGCAGGAACTTCTCGCTGGCCTCTTTTTCCTTTTTGGGCTTACGCACCATGAAGTAGTCGCGCATAAAGTTGTAAGCCGCCTCGCGGGTCATCGTCGTGGTATCGTTGGCAAGAACGGCCTTAATGCCGGCTGCAATGACGTTCACGTCCAGCGTGCTGTCCACCCCTTTGACATAATTACCGAAGTCGAGGCCTACGGCATAAGCCAGCGAATCCTGTTCGGTCTTGAGGCTTCCGGCACCGGTGCCGCAGGAGCTGAACACAACAGCTGCAACCGCACCCAGAATAGCAATTTTTTTCATCTTTTACTGCAAATTATTGTTAATGAATATGAATTGAGCGGAACAAAAACCGTGCAGCGCATTCCCCACCGCCCGGCGTCACAAGTGCAAACATAAGCAAATTAAGCGAATCCCGAACATTTTTTACGAATTATTTTCAGCGGCATAAACGCTGCCCGGCCCCTGAACCACCGTACGGGTACGCCGCAGGGCCAGCTGCAGGCCCACCAGGCCGACCACAGCCGCCAGCGTCGAAGCCGCGAGGATCGCAATCTTGCCCGAGGAGACGTAAACCGGATTATCGTAAGCCAGGTTATCGATGAAAATCGACATCGTAAACCCGATACCGGCCAAACAGGCCACGCCCGCCAGGGCCTTCCAGCTCACACCGTGCGGCAGGCTGCCCAGGCCGAGGCGGTAGACCAGATAACTCATCAGCATGATGCCCAACGGTTTTCCGACCACGAGCCCGAGAATGATGCCGAGGCCCTGCGAACTGTACAGGATATGCAGGTCTTCGGCTCCGGCGAACTCGACCCCGGCGTTGGCCAGCGCGAAAACCGGCATGATAAAAAACGCCACCGTATGGTGCAGCGAATGTTCAAGCCGCTGGGCGGGACTGATCGTCCCGGCAGTCACTTTCCGCTTCGTCAGCAGTGTTTTGAGCTGCCGCGGATTGCAAAGCACCTCGACTCCGGCACGGTCCTGCCGGCGGAACTCGTTGATGAAGTGGCGCGTTTTGCGGATGAAATAGGGTTTCGAATAGCGCGGAACGGCCGGAATGGTCAGCGCGATCAACACGCCGGCGATGGTCGCATGCACGCCCGAATAGAGGAACAGTATCCAGAGTACGATACTCGGAATGAGGTAAAATTTCATCGCATAGACATGCATCCGGTTGAGCAGGATCAGCAACCCGAATACGGCTCCCGCCGCGATCAGCAACGTAAAATCGATCTCGGTGGAATAGAACAGCGCGATCACCAGGATCGCCCCGAGGTCGTCGACAATCGCCAGGGCCGTCAGGAAGACTTTCAGCGACAACGGCACCCGGTTGCCCAACAGCGACAGCACACCGATGGCAAATGCGATATCGGTGGCCATCGGAATACCCCACCCCGACGCATAGTCGTTACCGTGATTGAAGACCAGGTAAATGGCTGCCGGAAACAACATTCCGCCGACGGCCGCCGCGATGGGCATCGCCGCCTGGCGGGGACTCGACAGTTCGCCGGCGATAATTTCACGCTTGATCTCCAGTCCGACATAGAAAAAGAAGATCACCATCAGCCCGTCGTTGATCCAGTGCTCGATGCTCTTCGACAGGGCGAATCCGTCGAAGCCGATCGTGAAATGACTCTGCAGGATGCCGTAGTACCACCCTTTGGTCGCGGGCAGGTTGCCCAGCACGAGGGCCAGCACCATGAATACCACCAGCATCACGCCGCCCGCCCACGGGCTGTGCATAAACCAATAGTAGCGTTCCGAGAAGTTGAAAATTTTACGCCGCGTGGCAAAACTTACGTTATGGGCCATATATTTACTATAAGTATTAGCAGGATTTGAGGGTCAGGTTACACAATTTGTACAAGACCCGTGCCCCGACGTTCGCATCCCATTCGCCGTCGCGCGACGGCCCCACTTCGCACAGGTCGAAGCCGACGATCTCGCGTCCCGACTCCACCACGGCTGCGAGCAGGTAAACCGCCTCGCGGAACGACAGACCGCCCGGTACCGGCGTGCCGGTATGCGGACAGTTGTCCGGGCTCAGCCCGTCGATATCGAAGCTGACATAAACCTGCCGCGGCAGCGCCGCAACGATCCGGTCGCATACCGTGCGCCACGTCTCACCTTCGAACTGCGCCGCCGCCAACTCGTAGTCGGTGAACTGCACCACCCTTTCGTCGGCACGGGCCACCTCCAGCTCCTCGTCGCAAAAATCGCGTATGCCCACCTGCACCAACGCCCCGACGCCCGGGGCCTCGTGCAGCGCATTGTACATGATCGACGCATGCGAATAAGTGAAGCCCTCGTAAGCTTCGCGCAGGTCGGCATGCGCATCGACATGCAGGATGCCGATGCCGGGATACCGCCCGGCCACCGCCCGGATCAGCCCGAGCGGCACGCTGTGGTCTCCGCCCACGACCCCCACTTTTTTCCCCGCATCGAGCCATCGTTTCGCCTCGCCGTAAACATAGTCGTTCAGCTCCGCCGACGCTTCGTTGATGCGCCGCAGGCGGCGCTGCATCAGTTCGGACTCGGGACTGCCACCGCCCTCCAGGTGCGACATCACGCGCAGCGCCTCCTGCCGCAGCCGCGCGCTGCGCGGCTGAAGGGTATCGTCCATCTCGAGGGTGCCGATCCCGCGCTCCCATCCGCCGGGATAGTGTATATCATAAAGGTCTACCTGCAGCGACGCATCGAGGATCGCATCTGGTGCGGAAGCCGTCCCGCCGCCATACGACGCCGTGACCTCCCACGGTACGGGCAGCAGCACGAGCTGAGCCTCTTCCGGCGTGAAAGGCAGTCCGAAATAACAACCGTTGTTGATGCCCGGAGCATTCGGATCGAAATCCGCAGCCACATTTTTTTCCATATATCGATTCGGTTATGTTATCTGTTTTTATTTTCTTGTATCGGTTTTACAGGACATGGCCGCGCGCCTTTTCCCGCACGGAAAACTCACGGACACTCCGGTCCGTACATCGCGCGCAGGGGGAAATCTCCCGGAACGGCAGAATGAGTTCAAAATGCCGCATTCCACCTCCCCGTCCATGCCATACCCGCGTTCTTTATCCGAACTCCCGGCAGTAGATGCCACGGGTGCAGCAATACACCCGGCACTCTTTCTCCACCGGTTGCGGATAAAGTCCCAATCAAGCTTCCCGGGTCAAATTCCGGGTTAAAGATAAGAAAAGTTGCCGATATGCGATTTTTTCCGCACCCCTGGCCGTGGATTTCAACAGGTTACCGTCCCAAACGCCCTCCGGGGCGATTTTATAGTCCGTTCCGCCACAATATCGCCCGAGGGGGTTGCGTTATATAGGCAGATTCCGGGTATCGTTGGGAGAACAGAGGCCGGGAGTCCGTTTTTCATAATCAATACATTAAGTTGGGTGGCCACCGCCGCGGACCGAAAGTCTGCGGCGGTGGTTTTTATTGGTCTTAGATATTGGGAGACAAGACAATGAGACGAAGCGGAATTGCCGCCGGATAACAACGTGCGAAAGTTATTGCTAACTTTGCGGTAACGGGACGTTCCGCTCAACCGCCGCCCGCTCCCGGCCAAAACCCGACAAAACATGCAAACCAAACCGCTGATCATAGCCGACCGCGACATCCCTTTCCTGGAAGGGGTGCTCGAACCGTACGCCGAAGTGCGTTACCTGAAAGGAAGCGCCATCACGGCCGACGATGTGCGCGGGGCCGAGGTGCTGATTACCCGCACCCGCACCCGCTGCGACCGCGCCCTGCTCGAAGGTTCGCGCATAAGGCTGATCGCCACCGCCACTATCGGCTTCGACCACATCGACACGAACTACTGCCGCAGTCGCGGCATCCGCGTCACCACAGCGGCCGGATGCAATGCGCGCGGGGTACTGCAATACATCATGGCCGTACTGTGCCGCCTCGGAGCGGAACCGGGCTGGCAGCCATCCGAACGGACACTGGGAATAGTCGGCGTAGGGCACGTGGGTTCGCTGGTCGAAGAGTACGGACGGTTGCTCAGTTTTCGCGTCGTGTGCTGCGACCCGCCGAGGATGCGCCTCACCCCGGGTTTAGGTTTCCTGACACTGGACGAACTGTTATCCCTGAGCGATATCGTTACGCTGCACGTCCCGTTCACGACCGAAGGCCCGGATAAAACGGCAGGGATGGCCTCCGGGGAGTTCTTCGCCCGGATGCGCCCCGGTTCGGCTTTCATCAACTGTTCGCGCGGACCGGTAATGCAGGACGGCCCGCTGCTCGACGCGCTGCGCAAGAGACATATTGCGTACGCCGCCATCGACACCTGGAACCACGAACCGGGAATCGACCGAGAACTGTTGGCGAGGGCTTTTTGCGCCACACCGCACATCGCAGGCTATTCGGTGCAGGGCAAGGCCGCCGGAACGGCCGCCGTCGTCCGGTCGGTGAGCGAGCTTTACGGATTACCGCTGACAGAGTGGTATCCGCCGCAGGTCACCCCTACCGTACCGGACCGGTCGGTCACATGGGACGGTTTGCAACGGAGCCTGCCGCGTTATTTCGATATCGAAGCTGAAACGACCTACCTGAAACAACACCCCGAACGGTTCGAAGAGCTGCGCAACAACTACCCCTACCGCACCGAATATTTTTAATCCGGTCCAGGATCGGCATCCACCCCAGGCAGGCATCACAACATCCCGACACAGCCGGTCATTCCCAATACAAAAATCCCCGTACGCCGCAGCGCCGGGGATTTCTATTACAGCAGATTTACCGGTGAGGAATTTTACATTCCTCCGGGCAGGACAGATCAGAACAATTTGGACATGTTGATGGTGGTCGCATCGCGCCCCTCGCTGATCGCCAGGATCGAGTCGTCCACCTCTTCGGTGAGGCTGCCCGCCGTCCGGTACATCGCAAGGATGTTTTCGAGCGGCGTACCCACCTGGATCGCATGCGACGGACCGAGAAACAGGCCTCCTTCGGGAAAGAGCCGTTTGCGCCGTTCCACTTCGCGCACCACATCGTCCACCGTGCCGAACGCGAGCGTACTCTGGACGCAGACGCTGCCGCAGAAATTGATCTTGTCGCCGAAATCCTTTTGCAGCACTTCGATATCCATCTGCGGAACGGTCGGCTGCACCACATCGTACACGTCGAGCCCCAATTCGATCAGCCGCGGCAGGAACGCGCGCACGCAACCGCACATGTGCATCATCGTGCGGGCGCCGTAACCGTGCACCATCGAGAAATAGGCCTTCAGCTTCGGCGCGAAGTGCTTGTCGAAAGTGTCGAAATCGATGATCTGCGCGATCTGGGTGCCGAGGTCCTCGCCGATATGGGTGAAATCGACCAGCCCGCCGGCCGCCTGCAATACCCGCTCGTGCATCTCGTAGTAAAAACGGAAGCGGGCCTGCATAATATCGAGGTAGACCTCGTTGTCGGTAATCAGGTCGATCAGCACCTGCTCGGTGCCCCGCGCCCGGGCGATGCTGTTGATGAAATCCATATCCCCGGCCGTTCCGAAGCAGACGGCGTAGCCCGCATCGCGGATCTGTTCGCATTGCGTGCGGACAGTCGAGTAGTCGAACCAGTCGGACGACGGAAAATGAGAGCGGTCGAGCTCTTCGAGCTTGTCGATCCCAGCAAAGGGCAGGTAAGAGGGCTCGAGGTACTTACCCCCTTCGAACTGCGCGTATTTGTAACGCTCGCCCCAGTAACCCTCCATGCTGCCGTCGGGAAAAGTGCGCAGCTCCGGCCCCGTGTAAGGCAGTTCCACATAGCGGAAATCGTCGCCCACCACGCGGAGCAGCTGTTCCATATTCGTCAGCCCGAAATGGTCCATAATCATCTGGTTCACCTCGGGCGTACCCTCGTGTTTGACCGGGATACGATCGTATCCGGTGCGGTTAAAGGCCCCCAGGGCCCGTTCCCTTCCTGTCATGGTTAAAAGTCGTCGTTTTAGGTTTGAAAAAACCGGAACCGGACCACCCCTTTCGGGGCGGGAACCGGCTACCGTCCATTTGCCGAACGCTAAGATAATCAAATTTTGCGGCTGCGGCACACTTTTCGAAATCAAAACCGCGCTGAAAGGGGCCCGAATAGGATATTCTCACACATTTATATATCTTTGCCAAAGATTTCACATCATCCGACCATGTATAAGCAACTGATCCGCCCGCTGCTGTTCCAGCTCCCTCCCGAAACGATCCACCACCTGATTATGGCGGCGATGCGCGTCCTGCACTATATTCCCGGCGGACGCCTGCTGCTGCGGATGTTCTACACGACACGACACCCGTCGCTTGTGCGCGAGGTGTTCGGCATCCGTTTCCCGAATCCGGTGGGACTGGCCGCAGGCTTCGACAAAGACGCCGAGGTGTATGAAGAGATGGCATCGCTGGGCTTCGGGTTCGTCGAGGTCGGCACGATCACGCCGCTCGCGCAGCCCGGAAACCCGAAACCGAGGCTGTTCCGGCTGCCGATGGACCACGCGCTGATCAACCGCATGGGTTTCAACAACCAGGGCGTGGCGAGCGCCGTGCACCGACTGCACCGCCGCAACCGCTTCTACCACCGGCGGCATCCGGTCGTGCTGGGCGGGAACCTCGGCAAAAACACGCTGACCCCGAACGAAAAAGCCCCGGCCGACTACCTGCGCCTGTTCCGCAGCCTGTACGAATACGTCAACTACTTCGTCATCAACGTGAGCTGCCCGAACGTAGCGAACCTCTCGTGCCTGCAAAACAAGGAACACCTCAAAAAACTGCTCGAAGGGCTGATCGACTTTCGCCGCGGACAGAACCACTACCGCCCGATCCTGCTGAAAATTTCGCCCGACCTGAGCGACGAACAGATCGACGAAATGATCGAAGTGCTGGTCGAAAACGGGTTGGACGGTATCGTGGCGACGAACACGACCACCAGCCGCCAAGGGCTGCTGACCCCGTCGGACCTCGTGGCCGAGATCGGCAACGGAGGACTGAGCGGCGGCCCGTTGACCGAGCGCTCGCTCGAAATGGTACGTTACATCCATAAAAAGACCGAAGGACGCTTCCCGATCATCGGGGTGGGCGGAATCATGACCGAGGACGATGCCGTGGCGATGCTCGACGCGGGCGCGAGCCTGATCGAAGTTTACACCGGCTTCATCTACAACGGGCCCGGCTTTGCCAAACGCATTTGCAAGCGCCTCAAGGAAGAGGCTATCCGCAAGGAACACGCGGCACGCGAAGCCAAAGCGGCCGAAAGCCCCGACACACGCAACACCCTATAAAAGTTACAGAGACGGCGCATTGGCGCCGTTTTTTGATAAACGGCCGACGGGTTCCATACGGCATTAACTTAACCGGGAACACGATATATTCACACAAGGGACTCATTCAAAGCTACTATGCAGGCAGAAATTATCACCATCGGCGACGAACTGCTGATCGGACAGGTCGTCGACACCAATTCGGCATGGCTGGGCCGCACGCTCGGCGAAGACGGAATCAAAGTAACGCAGATCACCTCGGTACAGGACGATGCGGACCAGATCGCGCGGACCGTAAACGAAGCGCTCGCACGGGTAAGCATCGTGCTGGTCACCGGGGGACTCGGCCCTACCCGGGACGACATCACCAAACATACGCTCGCGGAGCTGTTCGGTATGAGGCTGGTCCGCGATGAACAGGTGTATGAAACGGTCCGGCGGCAACTGGCCGTACGCGGAATCGCATTCAACGAACTGAACCGGGGACAGGCGCTCGTGCCGGACGGCTGTACGGTACTGCCGAACCGCAACGGTACGGCCCCGGGAATGTGGTTCGAGCGCGGCGGGAAAATATTGGTGTCGATGCCCGGCGTACCGTTCGAAATGAAAGCGCTGGTCACGGACGAAGTACTGCCGCGCCTGCGGACGCACTTCTCGCTGCATGCGAACGTTCACCGCACCGCGATCACCTTCGGACTGGCCGAATCGATCCTCGCCGAGCGGATCGCGCCGTGGGAAGCGGCGCTGCCCGCGAACCTACGCCTGGCTTACCTGCCCAGCGCGCTCTGCATCCGGCTGCGGCTTTCGGCCTACGAAACCGATCCGGAGAAGGCCCGCAGCGAGATCGGCCGGCAATTCGACCGGCTGACCGGCCTCATTCCGCACTACCTGGTCGGATACGGCAACGACACGCTCGAATCGGTGACCGGATCGCTGCTGCGCAGCCGGGGCGAGACACTCGCTACGGCCGAATCCTGCACGGGAGGCAACATCGCACACCGTTTCACCGCGATGCCCGGAGCCTCAGACTACTTTCTGGGAGGCGTAGTGGCCTATTCGAACGAGGTGAAAACCGCGCTGCTGGGGGTCGATCCCGACAGCCTGAACCGATACGGCGCCGTGAGCCGGAGCGTCGCCGAACAGATGGCGGAAGGGGTGCGCCGCGCGACAGGCGCCACATACGGCATCTCCACGACCGGCATCGCGGGTCCCACGGGCGGCACGCCCGGTAAACCCGTCGGGACGGTCTGGATGGCCGTCGCCACGCCGGAAGGGGTACACTCCCACTGCCTGGTATTCGGATCGGTACGCGCCCAGAACATCGAACGCTCCTCGTCGAACTGCATCAACCTGCTGCGGCTGCAACTGCTGGGTTTCGGAGAGCCGCCCCTCAGCGACAACATCTGACGTTTCGTCCGTTTTATCCCGCATAGTGTCCTTTCGGATAACACGTTCCGAAAAAAACACGATTTTTGCTTATATTTGCAGGAACCGGTCCGCCTCCCCGCTTTTTCCTTAATTCAATTAAGCAAAGGGATCTCCTCGTAAGTACAGGTACAGACGCCAGTCAGGTACCGATAAGGGGACCTCCCGGGACCGTACGCCCGTATATCCATCCGAAAACCGACGCAAATATGACCCTCGACACCGGAAATATCCTAATGGTAGGCTCTATACTACTCTTTATCAGTATCATAGCCGGAAAAGCCGGATATAAATTCGGCGTCCCGATGCTGCTGCTGTTCCTCGGGGTAGGCATGTTTTTCGGCAGCGACGGCCTCGGGATCCAATTCAACAGCCCGTCGGCCGCACAATTCATCGGCATGATCGCCCTCAGCATCATCCTGTTTTCGGGCGGCATGGATACCAAATATTCCGAAATCAAACCGGTCGCGGTGCCCGGTATCATCCTCGCCACGCTGGGCGTCATGCTCACCGCACTGCTCACCGGCGGACTGATCTACTGCATCTCGGGCATACTGACCGGCGTCCCGAGCCTCACGTTCACCGAATCGCTGCTGCTGGCCTCGGTGATGTCCTCGACCGATTCTGCATCGGTCTTTTCGATCCTGCGCTCGCGCGGCCTGCGCCTGAAAGAGAACCTGCGCCCGCTGCTCGAACTCGAGAGCGGGAGTAACGACCCGATGGCCTACATGCTGACGATCCTGCTGATCCAGATCATCCAGTCGGGCGATATGAGCTTTTCGCAGGCGGCGCTGATGCTGCTCCAGCAATTCGCCGTAGGTGCGGTGGCGGGTTACCTGCTCGGACGGCTCGCGCTGCATGTGATCAACCGGCTGAATATCGATAACGAGGCACTGTACCCGATCCTGCTGGTGGCCTGCGTCTTTTTCATCTTCGCCTTCACCGACCTGTGTAAAGGAAACGGCTACCTAGCCGTCTACCTGGCCGGACTGGTGATCGGCAACCGCAAGATGCTGCACAAAAAGAGCATAGTCACCTTCTTCGACGGCTTCGCGTGGTTGTTCCAGCTGATTATGTTCCTGGCGCTGGGACTGCTTGTCAACCCGAAGGAGCTGTTGCCGGTAGCCGGGATCGGCCTGCTCGTAGGCGGTGCGATGATCCTGCTGACACGCCCCCTCAGCGTTTGGCTCTGCCTGCTGCCGTTCCGCAAGATGAGCGGCAAGGCCAAAATCTACGTTTCGTGGGTCGGGCTGCGCGGAGCCGTGCCGATCATCTTCGCCACCTATCCGCTGCTGGCGGGCATCGACCATGCGCACCTGATCTTCAATATCGTCTTCTTCATCACGATCCTTTCGCTGCTGATCCAGGGCACGACGGTCAACTATTCGGCGCTGCTGCTCGGCCTGGGCAAGGTCGTCACAAAGAAGAAAAAAGAGTTCGGTATCGAACTGCCCGACGAGATCAAATCGACGATGCTCGAACTGGACGTCACCCCCGCGATGCTCACCGGCGGAGATCGGCTCATGGAGATCGACCTGCCTGACAATACGCTGGTCGTCATGGTCAAACGACAAGGCAGGTTCTTCGTCCCCAGCGGCAACACCCACCTGACGGCAGGCGACAAGCTGCTGCTGATCTCGGATTCGGCCGACGACCTGAAGGCGCTTCGGCAGAAACAAATTGCAGGTTAGAGGCAGTTTCAGCGGTAAAAAGTTGTGATTAACGATAATTTTCGCTAAATTTGTCGCTCCTTTTGGAGTAACTACATTAAAAACGCATTGTCGTATGAAAATTTGTGAAATCACGGGTAAGGTGGCGCAGGTCGGCAACAACGTCTCCCACTCGAACAAGAAGACCAAAAGGCGTTTCAATCCCAACCTGAAAACCAAACGCTTCTGGAGCGAAGAGGAAGGCAGATGGATTACGCTGAAGGTCAGTGCCGCCGGCATGAAAACCATTAACAAAAAAGGTCTGTCAGTAGCCCTGAGGGAAGCTGCCGCACCCCGGAAAGTGTATTAATTAACAATCCCGAAACATCATGGCAAAAAAAGGTAACAGGGTGCAGGTGATCCTCGAGTGCATCGAACAGAAAGAGAGCGGGATGCCGGGCATGTCGCGCTACATCACCACCAAGAACAAAAAGAACACCCCCGACAGGATGGAACGCAAGAAGTACAACCCGATCCTGAAACGAGTAACCGTTCACCGCGAAATCAAATAAGGTTGAATCATGGCAAAGAAAGTAGTCGCAACACTCAAAACCGGCACTGGTAAAGCGTTTACCAAGTGTATTAAGATGGTTAAATCCGAAAAGACCGGCGCTTACGCATTCAAGGCCGAAATCGTTCCCAACGAACAGGTTAAGGATTTCTTCGCGAAAAAATAGGCGAAACCGCATCTTAATACAAAAAGCTCCTTAAATATTAAGGAGCTTTTTGTATTTTTGAGGGCCCTGTGGCAGCAAACCGTTACCGGGGGCAATCCGGGAACATGAACCCGAGTTGAAAATAGGCCAGGGCAGGTAAACCGACCTGCCGGAATGTGCACAGCGGAAACCGAAACCTACGACCGGAACCAACCCGGCGGCCCGCAACCTGCTTCCGGCGATAAATTCAAACAAGTATAAAAATCACGATGGGACTATTCAATATTTTCTCGAAGAAAGAGAACAAGGCCGACCTCGACAAGGGCCTGGAAAAGACCAAGGAAGGCGTCTTCTCGAAACTCGCGCGTGCCGTGGCCGGCAAGTCGAAGGTCGACGAGGAGGTGCTCGATAACCTGGAAGAGATACTGATCTCCTCGGACGTGGGCGTCGATACGACCGTGCGGATCATCGAACGCATCGAACAGCGCGTAGCCGCGGACAAGTACATGAATACCGCCGAGCTGAACGCGATCCTGCGCGAAGAGATTACCGCGATGCTGGAGGAGAACCGCGACGCAGAAGGCGCACTGTCGTTCGAGAAGCGGAACGGGCAGCCGTTCGTAGTGATGGTCGTCGGCGTCAACGGCGTGGGCAAGACCACGACGATCGGTAAGCTGGCCGCACAACTGAAAAAAGCGGGCAAGAAAGTATACATCGGCGCGGCCGATACGTTCCGCGCCGCAGCGATCGACCAACTCGGCGTCTGGGCTGAACGCGCGGGCGTCCCGATGATCCGCCAGGAGATGGGCTCCGATCCCGCTTCGGTAGCCTTCGACACGCTCCGTTCGGCTGTCGCAAACGACGCCGACGTGGTACTGATCGACACGGCAGGGCGTCTGCACAACAAGATCGGCCTGATGAACGAATTGACGAAGATCCGCAACGTCATGGCCAAAGTGATTCCCGATGCACCGCACGACGTGATGCTGGTGCTCGACGGATCGACGGGCCAGAATGCTTTCGAACAGGCAAAACAATTCACGCAGGCGACACAAGTGACTTCGCTCGCGATCACGAAGCTCGACGGCACGGCCAAAGGCGGCGTGGTGATCGGCATCAGCGACCAGTTCAAAATCCCGGTACGCTACATCGGCGTGGGAGAAGGAATCGACCAGTTGCAGGTATTCGACCGCAAAGAATTCGTGGACAGCCTTTTCGGATAGACCCCACAGGCCCCGAACACGCAAACACAAACACACCACATACGGGTAAACCGCACACAAACACATAAGCGCACAGGCACACCGCATCTGCAACACCCGCAATACTCCTGATTCTCGCGGCAACCGTAGCATCCGCAGTAACTGCAATACTGGTTCCGTAACACTGGCGACACTCATAATGCCCGGGATAAACAATTAGGATATGACAAACAACAGGTCTCGCAGGTTCGCCAAAATGCAGACGGCAAACGGCCGCCAGGCAAAACCCAGGTGACAAAAGCCGGCCAAACAAAAGGGGAAAAGATCAAAAGATGGTTACCGAAAATTCAGCAGTACCGGACAAATCGCTGCTGGCACAATACCTGCCGGCAAACTATACGGACGCTTACAGCAAAGAGGTGTCCGGCCGGGATGAAACCACACCGGAGGAACTGATGCAGGCTATTTTCACCCGCCCTTCCCCACTGGCCGGAGCGCTGATGAAACTCCGGAACATACTGGTCAAGCCGTTCGGGCTCGAAACCGGCAGCCTGGAAAAACAGGTCGCAAACCGCATACTGTGCCGATCGGACCGGGAAATCGTAATCGGGATGAACGACAAGCATCTTTGGTTCGCCGTTTCGCTGCTATGCGCGCCTAAAAACGGCGGAAGCCAACGTATTACGGTGACTACGATCGTCAAATACAACCGCGCACTGGGAAAAGCATACTTCTTTTTCGTCCGTCCGTTCCACCGCCTGCTCGTGCGCAGATCGTTGGAAAAATTATAACTGCCGCCACCGGCTCATCGTAACCGTACAAGAAGCACCCGTCGCAAAATCCGAGAAACAGGTTTTCCGCCGGACCGCAAACGCCGGGACTGATATAAATATCGCAGACGCCGTAAAAGCACATTATCAAACACATAAAAAGCCACACGACATGCATAAAACGACACGCCTTCCTTGGATAGCAACCTCGCTCTGCCTCGGATTGCTGCTGGCGGGATGCGGTCCGCAACAACAAAAGAATGCCGCACAAAATACCGATTCAACCCCTATTGCCGCGACGAATACCGCCGGTTCAACGGGTGATACCCCGGCTACCGCAGGCACTCCCGCAGAAACAGCAGCTGCGGCACAACAAATGCCCGGCAGCGACCGCGACGAACACGGCTGTATCGGCTCGGCCGGTTACCAATGGTCGCAAGTGCAGAAAAAGTGCATCCGGATTTTCGAAGCGGGCACCCGGTTGGTATCGGCAACCGATCCGAACGCCACGCTGGCCGCCTACCTGGTTTTCGGAAAAGATTCGCTCCAGTCGGAACTCTTCCTGCCCGGCAGCCGGGAATCCTACCTGCTGAACCGCCGGAAAACTTCCGACGGCCACCGATGGAGCGCCGCCAGCGACGGCACGCTCACGGTGGGACAGGCCGACGGAAAATGGAACGCTGAACGCAGCGGCAAAGCCATCTACCGGCAGCAATAACCCACACCATCTACCTCCTTGTATCACCACCCCGGCCCATAGACACATGAAAAAAAAGATCATCAACGTAGTCACGCTCGGCTGCTCGAAAAATATCGTCGACTCGGAGCACCTGATGGCGCAGTTACGCCGCAATAATTTCGAAATCACGTTCGACTCGAACACGACCGATGCAAGAATCGTCGTCGTCAACACATGCGGTTTCATCGGCGACGCCAAAGAGGAGTCGGTGAATACGATCCTCGGCTTCGCGAGCGCCAAAAGCGCCGGAGAGATCGACCACCTGTTCGTAATGGGCTGCCTGGCCGAACGCTACAAGAAGGAACTGGAGCAGGAAATTCCGGAAGTAGACCGTTATTTCGGGGTGAACAACCTCGCCGACATCGTCGAAGCGGTCGGAGGACGCTACCGCGACGAACTGACCGGAGAACGCCACCTGACCACACCGCACCATTACGCCTATCTCAAAATATCAGAGGGCTGCAACTGGGGGTGCGGGTACTGCGCGATCCCGCTGATCCGGGGCCGACACGTCTCGGTGCCGATGGAACAGCTCGTCGCCGAAGCGGAGGGATTGGCCCACAGCGGAGTAAAAGAGCTGATCGTCATCGCACAGGACACGACCTATTACGGGTTGGACCTTTACGGTGAACGCAGGCTCGGCGACCTGCTGCGCAGGCTTTGCCGCATCGATGGAATCGAATGGCTCAGGCTTCACTATGCCTATCCGGCCCAATTCCCCGATGACGTGATCGGCGCAATGCGCGATGAGCCGAAAATCTGCAAATACCTGGATATTCCGTTCCAGCACATCAGCGACAGCCAGCTCAAAAGCATGCGGCGCGGGTTAGACAAAGCAGAAACCTATGCGCTGGTGGAAAAAATGCGCCGCGAGGTGCCCGGCATCGCGCTGCGCACGACGCTGCTGACGGGTTATCCGGGAGAAAGCGAACAGGATTTCGAAGAGTTGCTGCAATTCGTCCGCGACATACGTTTCGAGCGGCTCGGCGTCTTTCCGTACAGCGAGGAGGAGGGCACCTATTCGGCGACCAAACTGCAGGACGACGTACCCGAAGAGGTCAAACAGCAGCGGGTCGACCGGATCATGGAGCTGCAAAACGAAATTTCGCGCGAAAACAACCTCCGTCGGGTAGGCCGTACCGAGCGGGTGATCCTCGACCGCCGCGAAGGCGACTACTGGATCGGCCGCACGCAGTACGATTCGCCCGAAGTCGATACCGAAATACTGATCTCAGCCTCCGAAACAGGGAAATCCGTCCGAGAAAATACCGGCGACAGGACTCTCTCCGCCGGACAGTTCCTCGATGTCAGGATCACCCGAGCGGATGACTACGACCTTTACGGTATCCCGAAACCGTAAAAATCCTGCCGCTGGCCCGGAGGCCCGGCGGCCAAAAGCGGCGACAATTTTTTACGCACCAACTACATCGCCAAATCACTAATAATCAGAACAAACGACTAACCACCCGACCGAACTCCGGCACGGGGCATTGGAATATTCGTAATAATTTGTTACTTTTGAATGGGGAATTTTAAACTTTGAACATCCGCCCGTGGAAAGCAAAGCAGTCATAGCCTCGCTGAAGGAGAAGGTCGGCAAATTATTGGCCGATAACCGGATGCTGCGCGCCGAACTGAAGAAACTCGTGGCCGAGCGCGACCGCACCGCTCTCCAGAAACGGAATGCCGAAGAGAAAATCCTCGCTTTGGAAAAACAGGTGCAAACGCTCGAAACAGCACGCGCCTTTGCGGGTTCCAAAGCCGATAACCGAGCGGCAAGGCTGCGCGTCAACCGTCTCATCCGTGAGATAGACAACTGCATTGCCCTGATGAACAGGTAAAAAAGCACTATAAACGCACGATGTCCCGGACAAGGCGCATAACGGTCAAAATAGCAGGCAAAGAGTACGCGATGACTGTGCCTCAGGACGACGAAGAGAAGTATCGCCGGGCTGCACGGGAGATCAACGAACTGATCTCTGCCTACAAAGGCAGCTTTGTGGCCGAACCGGAGGATTACCTCGCGATGGCAGCCATGCAGGTGGCGGTTAACAAAGTGAACCTCGAAATGGACCGGGCAATGAGCGACCAAATAGACGCGCTCGACGAGATTGGCCGGGAAATTGATAGTTACCTGAACGACATCAAACAGTAACACCTACGTTCTTTACATAGACCAGGAACAAGCCCGCACGGATTCCTTTTTAGCTTTGCGAAACTCAACACTTTAAAAATTGGGGTCAAGCTCAGTAATTCAAAAACAGGCCTTACCCTCCTTCGGGAGGTTTCCCGCTCCGCGGGGACGTTGGACGTTTGCGAGTAACGGCAGCCCCACACATGACGAGATAGGAGCTTCGTCAAACAGAAAGAAGGGAAAACCCGTGCGGGTATTTTTTATTGTAACCTTAACCCACTTATATACTTTTATTTAACGACCAACGGACATGAGCATACTTATCATCGTATTGATTGCCCTCATCGTCACCACCGGCGTATCGTCATATTTCATTATCTCGAAGGCCATGGCCCGCAAAAGCGCGATATTGAAGGAGGCGGAAGCCGAAGGTGAGATGATCAAGAAGGAACGTATCCTTCAGGCAAAAGAAAAATTCATCCAGCTCAAAAGCGAACACGATCGTGTCGTCAACGAGCGCAACCAGAAGATAGCGCAGAGCGAACAGCGCGCCAAGCAACTCGAAAGCACCCTGCACCAACAGCAGGAAGAGCTGAACAAGAAGATCAAGGAGCAGGAGACCCTGCGCGGCCAACTCGAAACCCAACTGCAGGGGATCGACCGCAAGAAAGAGGAGATCGACCGCAAAATCAAGGAGCAGAACGTACGGCTCGAGCAGATCAGCGGCCTGAGCAGCGAAGATGCGAAAAATATCCTGATCGAAAATATGAAGGCCGAAGCCAAAACCGAAGCGCTCGCCTATGTGAACGAAGTGATGGAAGAGGCCAAGATGACGGCCGGCAAGGAGGCGAAGAAGATCGTCGTACAGACGATCCAGCGCGTCGCCACCGAAGCGGCGATCGAAAATTCGGTAACGGTGTTCAACATCGACTCGGACGAAGTCAAGGGCCGCATCATCGGCCGTGAAGGACGCAACATCCGCGCGCTGGAGGCAGCCACGGGCGTCGAGATTATCGTCGACGACACCCCCGAAGCGATCATCCTCTCGGGCTTCGATCCGGTGCGGCGCGAGATCGCACGGCTGGCACTGCACCAACTGGTGACCGACGGCCGTATCCACCCGGCCCGCATCGAAGAGGTGGTAACCAAAGTAGAAAAACAGATCGAAGAGGAGATCATCGAGGTAGGCAAACGCACGACCATCGACCTCGGGATACACGGGCTGCACCCCGACATGATCCGCCTGATCGGCAAGATGAAATACCGTTCGTCCTACGGCCAGAACCTGCTGCAACACTCGCGCGAGACAGCCAACCTGTGCGGCATCATGGCGGCCGAACTGGGCCTTAACGTGAAACTGGCGCGCCGCGCCGGTCTCCTGCACGACATCGGCAAAGTGCCCGACGACGAGCCGGAACTGCCGCACGCAATCATCGGCATGCGGCTGGCCGAGAAATACAAGGAGAAACCCGAAGTGGTCAACGCCATCGGCGCACACCACGACGAGGTCGAGATGAACAACCTGATCGCACCGATCGTACAGGTGTGCGATGCGATTTCGGGCGCCCGCCCGGGAGCACGCCGCGAAGTGGTCGAGTCCTACATCAAACGACTCAAGGAGATGGAAGACATGGCTATGAGCTACCCCGGCGTGATGAAGACCTATGCTATCCAGGCGGGACGCGAGCTGCGCGTAATCGTCGGCAGCGAGAAGATCTCGGATCAGGACGCCGACCTGCTTTCGCACGATATCGCCAAAAAGATTCAGGACGAGATGACCTACCCGGGACAGGTGAAAATCACCGTGATCCGCGAAACCCGCTCGATCAGCTACGCGAAATAATACGTTGCAGGACTCTTCTGCCAGGATACTGTTGTAGCCTTACGTTTACAAGCTTTCACCTACAAGATATTCAGGCAAAAGCAGTCATCCATTTATTTACCCCCACAAGCTCCCTCCGCCGCGAGGGAGCTTTTTTTGCATAAAAAACCGTGATTTTATTTGGATTGTAAGGTTTTTTCTTGTAAAATTGTCGCTATCATGTTCAGTAGCGCATTCGATACATATTTCTCTCTGCAGGGTGGTTGCGGCCGCAAGGCCTACTATGCTATTACCCTGACCGCCGCTACAGCTACCACTACCCCGTTCCGGGGTCGATAGAGTAGTTATTTCCAATTACATATGATGTATGTACAGTCCTGCTCTGAGCAGGACCGGCGGAAGCGTCTTCACCGACGGCCGCCCCATCTCAAAAACCAGCGGAACCCCTCTCCCCTTCGCGCCCGAATAACCATATCCTTAAATTCTCGAACCAATGAAACCAATCAACAAAACGATCCGGGTTTTCGCCCCGGCTTCGTCCGCTAATCTCGGGTGCGGGTTCGATGTCATGGGCATGGCCCTGGATGGCATCGGAGACGTGCTGCGCATCGCCATATCCGAAGGGGACGGCCTTACGATCCGCAACACAAGCGCGGCCGAACTCCCCGAAGACATCGAAAAAAACGTCATCACCCCGGCTGTACGGGCTTTTATGGCTGCCGCCGGCAAAAAGGCCTGCCTGGAAATCGTCGTCGAGAAAAAAATACGCCCAGGCAGCGGGATCGGCTCCAGCGCCGCCAGTTCCGCAGCAGCCGTTTTCGGCCTGAACGAACTGTACGGACGCCCTTTCCCCCTCCCGGAGCTGGTCCCTTTCGCAATGGAAGGTGAAAAACTGATCAGCGGGACTGCACATGCGGACAACTCCGCCCCGGCCGTCATGGGCGGAATCGTGCTGATCCGCGGTTACCAGCCGCTGGACATGGTGAGGCTGCCGGTTCCCGATTCATTCTGCTTTTCGGTCATCCATCCGCATATCGTCGTCAGCACCAAAGCGGCCCGCGACGTCCTTCGCAAGGAAATTCCCATGCACGAGGCCGTGATCCAATGGGGAAATGTCGGGGGGCTGGTGGCCGGCATCATGACCGGAGACCTCCCGCTGATCGGCCGCTCCATGCGCGACGTAGTCGCCGAGCCCTACCGCAAGGGATTTATCCCCGGTTACGACGACCTGAAATCGGCCTGCCTGGCCGCGGGTGCGTTGTGCGTGAACATCTCCGGGAGCGGGCCGTCGGTCTTCGCCCTGAGCGATTCAATAGAAAAGGCACAGCAAGTCGGCAAGGCCATGAAAAGGCATTTCACCGCCCTGCGGATCGCCAACGACCTGTATGTTTCACACATCCCTTCGGTAGGCGCCAGAGTGGTGGAATAACCGTACAAAACCGACAAAACGATTACGAACATGCAATATTACAGCACCAGAAACCACGCTGCGCTTTTCTCGCTGCAAGAGGCCGCTTTCCGCGGCCTGGCCCCGGACGGCGGCCTGTTCATGCCGGCCGTCATACCGCACGCCGACCTGGAAAAGGTACGCGAACTTTCGGAGTGCTCGTTCTCCGAACTGTCCCGCTACCTGACCGGGCTTTTTTTCGGAGACGAACTCCCCGAAGCCCGGACGGACGCTATTGCTGCAGGAGCCTGCCGGTTTCCCGTCCCGCTGAAACAGGTGGGAAAGGACAAATACACGCTCGAACTATTCCACGGGCCGACCTTCGCATTCAAAGATATCGGGGCCGGTTTTATGGGACATGCACTGCGGGAACTGAACCGGACGGCAGGGGAAACAATCATCCTGACCGCGACATCCGGCGACACGGGCAGTGCGGTAGCGAACGGCTTCTACGGCATCGAAGGGGTCAAAGTGGTCATCCTGTATCCGGACGGACAGGTCAGCGGCCTGCAGGAGAGCCAGATGACTACGTTGGGAGGCAACATTTTCCCGCTGAAAGTGAAGGGAACATTCGACGACTGCCAGCGGATCGTCAAGGATATTTTCTCGGATGCGGATTTCCGGCGGGAGAAGCGGGTGACCTCGGCCAATTCGATCAATATCCTGCGCTGGATTCCCCAGTCGTTTTACTACTTCCACGGTTGGGCGCAATGGGTGAAAGCCACCGGCGGGAAGCGTCCCGAAATCGTCGTCCCGAGCGGCAATTACGGGAACCTCGCCGCAGGGCTGCTCGCTGCAAAGATGGGGTTGCCCGTGAGACGTTTTATCGCCGCAGCCAACGCGAACGACACCGTCCCGAAATATCTCCGGAGCGGCCGTTTCGAACCGCAGCCGTCGGTACGCACGGTCGCCAACGCAATGGACGTCGGCAATCCGAGCAACTTCGAACGCATCGTCGACCTATTCGGCAACGACTTCAGCGCCGTGACCGCTCGTATCGGGGGATATTCATGCGACGACCAAACGATCCTAGAAGCGATCCGGGAGTTGTACGACCGCTACGGCTACCTTTCCGATCCGCACAGTGCCGTGGGATATAAGGCCGCCTGCGAGTTCGGAATCGAAGGTTTCTGGCTCTCGACGGCCCACGGAGCCAAATTCGGCGAAGTCATCCGCACAGCGCTGGGGAAAGAGTTTCCGTTACCGTCCGGACTGCACGAACTGCCTGGAAAGGAAAAGCTTTTCACCCGGATCGGCCCGTCGACCTCCTCGGTGGAAAATTTCATCCGTTCGCTCTGACAGGAAAAACCGACAGGGATATCCCGCACAACGAAGAGTCCCGGGAGAACCCAAATAATGCAAAAGAGCTCCGGATAATCCGGAGCTCTTTTCTTACTCGATAAAAACCGGTGCGACCGCCGGACGTTCACTACGTTCGGACTGCAGCCGCGAAAAGCTACAAGCTGTCGCCGAAATCCTTGCGGAACTTAAGCATCAGTTTTTCGGGCCAGTCGCTCGTCGGTTCGAGTCCACCCATAAAGAAACGCAGCACGGGCGGTTCGTACACGAAACGCAGGCCGCCGATCATCTCGCGGTTCTCATAGAGCCATACCACCCGGTCGACGACATACTTGATCTGCGACAGCGTGAAAACGCGACGCGGTACGGCCAGACGCAGCAGCTCGACATCGGCCAGGATTTCGTCGCCGTTTTCGTCGCGCACGCTCGACACCGTTCCGCGCTCCATGCCGCGGATACCCGAAATCAGGTACAATGCAGCCGCGAGGGCACCCGCAGGATATTCGGTCTGTGGAATATGCGAACAGAAGCTCATCGCATCGACATGCGCACCGAGCACACCCGGAGGGGTGACCACCGGAACGCCGTGTTTATCGAGCGTTTCTACCAGATATTTGATAAAATTGGGGCTCTGGCTGATCATCGTTTCGTCGAGCGTCTCACGCAGGCCGACGGTCATCGCCTCGATCTCGCGGACCGAGATACCGCCGTAAGTAAGGAAACCTTCGTAAAGCGGAATCAGTGCCTCCATCTTGGAGTAAAGATCCCTGCGGTTCGTGCAGATGCCGCCGCCGCGCGACGAACTGAGCTTGCGGGCCGAGAAATAGACCAGATCGGCCAGACCGGTCATCATCTTGATGATGTCGGCCATCGAATTCTCTTTCCACTGCTCCTCACGCTGCTTAACCAGGTAGGCGTTTTCACCCAGCAAACTGGCGTCGAGCACGAGCATAATACCGTATTTGTCGGCCACGCGGCGCACGTCCATCAGGTTGCTGATCGAGAAAGGCTGCCCGCCGATCAGGTTCGTCGAGGCCTCCATGCGGATAAACGGAATGTTCTCCACGCCGTTCTCCTGGATGCAGGCTTCGAGCTTCGCGATATCCATATTGCCTTTGAACGGGTTTTCGGAATGGAGGATCAACGCCTCGTCGTGAAGCAGTTCGGCCACCTTACCGCCGTTTTCGAGAATGTGCGCCAATGCGGTGGTAAAGTGGTAGTTCATCGGGATCACGTTGCCCGGTTTAATAAAAGTGCGGCTGATCACGTTCTCGGCCGCACGGCCCTGGTGCACCGGAAGCAGGTATTTCTTGCCCAGCACCTCCTCGACTGCCTCCTGCAGGCGCTCGAAACTTTGAGAACCGGCATAGGCGTCGTCGGCACGCAGCATCGCGGAGATCTGGTTATCGCTCATCGCATTGGTACCGCTGTCGGTAAGCATGTCGAGGTAGACATCTTTCGTACTGAGGCGGAACGTATTGAAGCCGGCATCCTTGATCGCCTCCAAACGGCGTTCGATCGGCACGAGATATAGTTTCTGAACCATCCGCACTTTGTGCAGTTCCAAGGGAATATCCTCTCCCAGGTAGAATTTGACGTTGCTCATGAATTTAAATTAGGGGTGATAGTTTTAAGTTAAACGCGGCCCTGAGGCCGGACGTTTACAAATTTATCACTTTTTACGACGGGGCAAAACTTTTATGCCTGAAATGTTCAAAGTTCTGCAAACTGCCGTATGCCGTTACTTTTTTAACGTCCGGCAGCGCTGCCGGAAAACAGGCCAACGAACGGATGAAAAACGGACGGGACGCACGCGGAATGCGGCAACCGGCAAATCCTCCGGCATACCCGACATTCCCCGGACAGTAGTTCCCGGAAACGGCGCCGTAACCTAATATTTTATACTGGAATTGTGGGCAAATTGTCGGAAACTTCCCGCTCCCGGCAAACGCAATCCGGAACAAAATCGTTATATTTGTAACAATACAGTACCTTGTCCATGTCCTTATTGCAGGAAATCAAAGAGATGCTTTCCACCTGGCGGGCCACCGCGGTGTTGCTGCTGTTGCTGGCAGCAGCGATGGCAGCGGCGACTTTCCTCGAAGCGGAACTCGGCACGGAAGCAGCCCGGGGCGTGGTCTACCATGCCTGGTGGTTTTTCGTCCTGTATGGACTGCTGATCGCCAACTTCGTGCTCGTATCGCACCGTTACGGCCTGTGGCGCCGAAAGCAATGGGGATTACTGTTGTTGCACTACGGGTTCGCCGTAATTCTCGGCGGTGCGGCCATCACCCACCTGTGGGGATACGAAGGCATGATGCACATCCGCACGGGCCAGAGCTCGGACCGGCTTTTTGCCGCAGACGGGTCGGTGCACGAACTGCCGTTCCGCGTTACGTTGCGCGACTTCCGGCTGGTGCGCTATCCCGGTTCCAACACACCCTCCTCTTACGAAAGCGACGTCACGATCCACGAAGGGAACTCTTCACGCAACGTACGCATCTATATGAACAATATCGCCCGCTCCGGCGGGTTCCGCCTCTACCAGTCCTCATACGACCCCGACGAACGGGGCACCGTACTGTCGGTCAACCACGATCCGGCCGGCAATGCCGTCACCTATGCCGGATACCTGCTGCTTTGCGCAGGGCTGGTGGGATCGCTGACCCAGAAGGGATCGCGCTTCCGCACGCTGCTCGAGAAACTGGACCGGTCGAGCCAAACAACCGACGCCCATGAAGCCGAAACGCTTTAAATATATCTACCTGCTGCTCTGCGTGGCGCTCTGCATCACGACCATCAGCCGCGGCTACTACCTCAAGCACCACACCAACGAGGGAAACCCGTTCAGCCGGGCGATCAACACGATCATTCCCGAAGCGATTCCCGGGATCAATCATGTGATCGACGACTCGCTGTCGGACCTGGAAGAGACCAAAAAGATGGAACGCACCATCGAACGCTTTATGGCGCAATGGGAGATCAAAGGCGCCTCGCTGGCCATTATGAAAAACGGCAAACTACTATACAGCAAAGGTTTCGGTATTGCAGACAGCGCCAAAGGCACTCCGGTAAACGTAAGCAACATTTTCCGGATCGCCTCGCTCTCTAAACTGATTACCGCCACGGGTATCATGAAACTCTGGGAAGAGAAAAAACTTTCGCTCGACCAGCCTGTATTCGGCGAAAAAGGCATCCTCAACGATTCGGCCTTCCTCGGCATCAAAGATCCCCGCATCCGCGAAATCACCGTCGAACACCTGCTGCGCCACCAAGGCGGTTATTCGATCCGCGCCGGCGACCCGCTCTTCTGTACCCCGTCCGTCGCACAGAGCATGCAGACCCCGCTGCCGCTTTCGGCCGACGATATGGTGCGTTTCGCCGCATCGACACGGCTCCGCTTCCGGCCCGGGGAAGGAAATGCCTATTCGAACCTCGGTTACGTGGTACTGGGCAAAGTGATCGAAAAAGTGAGCGGCATGCCCTATGAAACGTTCATCCGCGACAGCATCCTGATTCCGATCGGATGCTTCGATATGCACATCGGTTATTCGGAGCCCGACAAACATTTCCCGAACGAAGTGCATTATTACGAACCGTCGGACGCCGAACCGGTCGAATGCTACGACGGCAGCGGACGGACGGTACCGCGCAGCTACGGCGGATGTAACCTGCAGGTGCTCGGCAGTGCGGGCGGATGGGTCGCCTCCCCCACCGAACTGATGAAGTTCATCACCGCAATCGACCCCGACGACTCGAAGCCCGATATCCTGAAAGCCTCGACCATCGCCTACATGACCGAAAAAGACAAGCGTAAATATCCGATCGGATGGATGCGCACGACCGAGCACGACGACTGGTCACGCACCGGAACGCTCGCCGGATCGAGCGCAATGCTCAAACGGCAAAGCAACGGATACACCTGGGTCTTCGTCACCAACACCAGCTCCTGGTCCGGTTCGCGCTTCCCGCGCAAGATCGACGCCATGATCCGCACCGCGCTCGACAAGGTAAAAGATTGGCCCGAACGCGACCTGTTCCTCGATGCGGCAGATGCCTCGAACAACCCGGCCCTGCGAGCCGAAGCCGCTGCAGCCCGGCGTAACCGACCCGCTTCCGTTCCGAGCAACGCATCCAAGTTATAACCTGCCGACATATCCCCGGCACCCGATCGCATGCCCGGGAAATGAACCGGAACGCCCATCACATCACAGTACAAGCATTACAGTACAGCACTGTACACGGGAGGATACCACATAGAACAGTATACAACATTACCTCGAACCGAACTACAATACATTGTCATACAGCTCTAAGAAAAGCCTATTCCCCCAAAGCTCCCGGTCTTAGACACACAGATCCGAAGGGGACAAAAAAAAATAACGACGCGCTCTTGTGAGGCGTCGCTTCTTTTACAGGCCGGTAGGCACGTTACTTTTGTTCGAGACCGCTCAACGTGCGTTCCACGTAGCCCTTGTAATCCTTTACAACAGGAACGTAATCGCCGCCGAACAGGGGCGACGAAATCAGGAAGTCTGCCGAGGAACGGTTGATCGCCGTCGGCACGTTGTAAAGCGTAGCCAGACGCAGCAATGCCTTCACATCCACATCGTGCGGTTGTGCCTGCATCGGATCCCAGAAAAAAATCAGCGCTTCGACGCCGCCTTCGGCAATCATGGCGCCCAGCTGCTGGTCTCCGCCCAGCGGACCCGACTTGAGAAGCGTAATGTCGAACCGGCCATGCTCGTTGCCGCGCCGGTCCATAAGCGTCCGGGCGACCATCTTGCCGGTCGTTCCGGTACAGATCAGGTGGTGCTGCAACAACTTCTCCCAGTTCCAGTCCACCCATTCGGCCAAGTCGCGCTTCATGTTGTCGTGCGCGACGAGCGCCACTCGTTTCTTTGTGTCCATAATTTTTGTTTGATATCTAATTGTATAACGCCGCAAAGATACGAAACTTTGCGGCGGATCAGTTTACCTTATTGTGAAATTCTCCGGTGTTCAGCGAGCGAAGCAAACAGGAAGTCCCACGACGACGCAACCCTCCCGCAGAGGTGGTTCCCGCGGACAGGTCCGTTCTTCGGCTATCCTTCCGCAGATCCGTTCCGGCAAACCGCAGCAACCCCGGATCAATCCCGCCAAAAGCGGTTCTTGCAGATAAAATGGGGATTTCGGAGGGTCTCTTTGTTATAATCGAGCCGGCCGCCCGTAATATTCTCGACCCGGCCGCCCGATTCGAGCAGGATGACCTCGCCTGCGGCAGTATCCCATTCGCTGGTAGGAGACGTACGGACATAAACATCGACGACCGCTTCGGCCAGCAGGCAGAACTTGTAAGAGCTGCCCTGCTGGATCACGACAGCCGACGGATAACGCTGCTTGATGCGCGAGATATGCTCGAACGTCTCGTCGGTATTGTGCGAGCGGCTCACGGCAATGCGGATCGGCTCGTTGGCCGCCTCTACCAACGGCAGCGGCTCGCGTCCTTCGAGAATCTCGGCAAGACTCTTTTCCGACTCCGGATCGGGCAGCACCTCCGTCTTGCGGAAAGAACCCACCCCCCGGATCGCAAAGTACATTTTATGTATATAGGGAACGTAGATCACCCCTATCTCGGGGCGGTTGTTGTACATCAGTGCGATATTGACCGTAAACTCGCCGTTACCTTTGATGAACTCCTTGGTCCCGTCGAGCGGATCGACCATCCAGAAGAGATCCCAGTTGCGCCGCTCCTCGTAGAGCAGGTCGCGCCCCTCTTCGCTCAGCAGCGGGATATGGGTAGGCCCCAGGTAGCTTTTGATCAGCGTATGGGATTCGCAGTCGGCCAGTGTGATCGGTGTCCGGTCGCTCTTGAGGTTCACTTCGATATCCACCCCGTCGTTGTAAATATCAAGAATGCGCGCACCTGCACGAAGCGCCGCATTGTATGCCTTTACCAGGAAAAATTCGGTTTGCTCGCGTGTCAGCATGGTCTCCGGTTTTGTATGTAATAACGTATTGACTCCAATATTAATTGCCCTGTTTTTTCGTATCGCCGTTTTTCTCCGACTCGAAATAGAGTACATGGTCGTTCGATGCGGTTACGGTCGTCACCAAAGGCCCGCGATAGCGCTTGCCGGAAGCATCGACCCAAATACCCCGTGGGAACCGTACCATGCGGCTGTTCTTGCCGTCGAGCAGCGGCGCGATCAAAAAGCGCGACCCCAGCATGAACTGGTCGTCGCAGTCGGTGAATCCGTTGCGCGGGAACTCGTACTCGAGATGGCGCAGCACCGGCTCGGCCGTCCGCTTCGACTCGCTGACCAGCTGTTCGTAGTAAGCCCCCAGCCGCGCACGGTCGTTGACGATCGCCTTGCACGAGGCAGCCACGGCGGGGTCGGTGATGTTCCACGGGGCGAAGGCGATGTTCATTACCGGCATCACCGATGAAAGCTGCAGGTAGCGCAGGAAAACCTTCGGATCGACCCGGTCCAGGTCGGCCAGCTTCGAAACCCGCGGGCTTACTACCGTATAGGGATAGCCCAGCAGGTTGGCCGACACCATGTCCGAGGCGGCCCGGCGCAGGAAATCCCAATCGAAATCGTGGTCCAACCGCAGGTTATGCACGTACGAAACCAAGCCGCTGGTACCGCGGCTGACGGTATACTGGCAAAAATCGCACCCGTCGCTCAGTTCGCTCCAGCGAGAAAGATACGCTGCCGCACCGCCCTGCGCATATTTCAGGTAGGGCATCGCACCGCCGCAATCGAACAGGAACCCGTCGATCCCGTAATTGCTGCGCAACGCGTCCAAACGTCCTTTAATCAATTCGTACACCTCGGGACGGGTCAGGTCGTAAAAAGCGCTGTATCCTCCGTCCCACTCGGCCATCGCGACCGTCGAATCGGGACGCGAAACGAACATCTGTTCGCCCCGGTACCGGCGAAAAATCGGCCCGTCGCCGCTGACAAACGGCGTAACGGTGAGCATCACCCGGAACCCCTTGTCATGCAATGCGCGCACCATGCCGGCAAAATCGCCGAAAAGGTGCATGCTCGGTTCGTTGCTGCCGATCGACGACTGCCATCCGGCAGGCACGACCAGTGTCCCGGCAGGATAGCCCGCTTTCAGAATCAGATCGGCATAATCGCAAAGGGCCGTTTCGGTAGCCTCAAAACCCAATTCGAGGAACGGGTCGTAAACCGGAGCGGTCATCAGTTCCGGGGAAGGAGCGTTCCCCCCGGGCGGGAAATTCTTATGGCAGCAAACCAGGTAGGCCTCGCGCAGCGTCCGGCCGGCCGAAACGGCTTTGACCTCCCCGGCCGACGATTCGATCAGGAAGCTGTCGCCGGTATACGTGATGCTGAACGGTTCGGCGCTCCAGACGTAGCGGCCGCGGTTCGAGACCATGAAAGGTGTCTTCTGGCCGCGTCCCTGCGAAAGGTCGATCTTTTGAAACGGCGCGTCGAACGGCATCGGACGTCCGCCGGCGATAAAGACGCCCCACCATTTTTCGCCTTTGAGCAGGTCGATACGGCAGGTGAAATCGGCACCCAAAAGTTGCACCGAGCAAAACAGGATCAGTAATGTAAAAAGTGTTGCTTTTTTATACATAATTCTATTCAAGTGGGTTAAACCGGAGCTACTGCGCCAAAGCCCGGTCACTACTCTTCGATCACCTTCATCAGCGTGGCGAAATGGAGCACCTGTCCGTCGAAAAGGCCGCTCGCGATCGTTTCGTATTCGGCGAACAACTCCCCGTCCAGGCGCTGATAGTCCGGAATTTCCGCCACGCGCACCTGCAGCGAGTAAGTAAGTTGCCCGGCAGTCTCCGGGGAGAGGATGCGGCTCAACGTAATGCGGTCGAAGCCCTCTTTTTTCAGGAAAGGGATATATTTGTCCCTGACCAATGCCAGCCAGCGGTCGTGCACCGGGGCCTCGACCATGAACGAAGTATTGTAAATGTACATGATGCTGATTTTCGTATAAAGGTACTACATTATTCCGAGTTAATAAAATTTTCGGCGGACCGCTCCCGCCGTTTCCGGGACTGAAGAGCATGCAGGAACGCCCCTATCCCGAGCAAACATCGTTCCGCGAAAGTTCTCTCGAAACGGAAATAAAAACCGAAGGAAATTTGTTTTGGGAAAAATGTTTGCTAACTTTGCAGTCCAATTTGTGCAAAAAATAATTTTATTTAATGTACGCAATCGTAGAAATCGCAGGTCAACAATTCAAAGTTGAGAAAGGTCGCAAGCTCTATGTTCACCGTCTTCAGGGGGATGAAGGTTCCTCTTTGAGCTTGGATCGGGTACTGCTAACAGACAATGACGGGCAGGTTAATGTAGGCTCACCTGTAGTTAAAGGGGCCACAGTTACGGCAACGATTCTCAAACACCTTCGCGACGACAAAGTGATCGTGTTTAAGAAAAGGCGTAGAAAAGGATACCAGGTTCAGAACGGCCACCGCCAGTACCTGACCCAGATCCAGATTGACGAAATCAATGCTTAACGACTAAAAACGAAGAGAAATGGCACATAAGAAAGGAGTCGGTAGTTCCAAGAACGGTCGCGAATCGGAAAGTAAGCGACTGGGAGTAAAACTCTTCGGCGGTCAGGTTGCCAAAGCGGGCAACATCCTCGTCCGCCAGCGCGGTACGGTGCACAACCCGGGCGACAATGTCGGCATCGGCAAGGACCACACGCTCTTTGCGCTGATCGACGGCGTAGTGACGTTCCGCAAGAAACGTGACAACAAGTCCTACGTATCGGTGACCCCGTTTTCGTAACGGCGCGAAAGGACTGGAAATATAAGAGACTGCGTCCGGAGGGTTCCGGAACATTTCTCGGAAAGTAAAAAAGGAAGGTGTGAAATATGCGCACCTTCCTTTTTATATTTTATATGGATATACATCTCCTTTGACGGGAACGGGATCGGCATCTGATTATAACCTACCGACGTCCCGGGTCCGAACGAATTCTATGATCGGGCGTCACGAAGGTCACGGATATTCTCCGATGACACCGAAGGTACGCGGCTCTGCCCAGACCTCCCGATCCAAGAGACAGTCTCCGATCGATCAACTCCAAGGCAGGTAAAAACTTCCGGATGGACAAACGGTTTCCCCACAAAACACATTGCAGCGTCCGGGGCACGCGCATCGGTACAACTCAAATCATCGGTACAATCAGTAAAAAAGAGCCTTGCTGTCGCTCACGCAGATCAGGCCGCGGCCAGCGAGGAATGCGTCGGCAATCTCGTCGTTGCCTTTGGTAATCTTGCATTTGGCGACAGTGGGATTACCCACGTCGTTCACACGTAACTTGCCCACCTTCTGCCGAGTAATCACTCCGCCGACGGGTATCTCTTCATACACCATGAACAGGTCGCCCGGTTTGACACCCATATAAGTTCCGCTATGGATATAGAGCTCCTGCACGCCCTTGCGCGGATCGGCCGGCGCCAGTTGCAGGATAGCCGTTTCGAATTTAAAATTCCGGTCGATGTAATATTCGAGCTGGCCGTACAGTGTCGAGAGCGCTTTCCGGTCGGCGTCTTCCGCTACCGGAGCATCGCCCCGGAGCTGATAGACCTGATCGGGAACGGGAACGCCCAGCTTGAGGTCATAGGCGGAAAGGATCACCTGGAAAGTGGCCCGGAATCCGGGACGGGGAGGTTTTTTGGAATCGGCCGGCAGCGAGACGTGCTCGAACTTATAGTCGGCAATGGCTCCCGTCACCACATAACGGGCTCCTGCATCCTGCATGGCCTGCATCCGGTTTTGAAGAAATTCGCTCTGGACGGAAGCTACCGTCGCCGGGTCCACGAATCCCCATCCGGCCGGAGGACCGGCCAACATGCCCGGGGTTTCCCCGTCGACGATGCGATGGCGGCCGCGGTCGGCAAAAGCGGACAATACCTGTTGGCGCACCGCCTCCACATATACCGCGGGAACGGTACGGTTTCGTGCAAACAAATCGACTACCACCACCTCCTTCTCGGGAAGGGGAGCCGGATCCTGCGCCCGTGCAGAACCGGAACCGAACAAAAGGCTTCCGGCCAGATACAACATAAAGAGGTTAATCCTTGACATAAAAGAAGTTTTAACGAAAGTAAGCAAAAAATCGGGACGTCCGTCACCTGTTCCGACACTTCTTTTCACCGACTTACCTCCGGCACATACAACCGTCACGATTTTCCAAAACTACCCGTGCAAATAATTATCGCAAAACGGTTTAGACGCATTATACCAGGCATATCCCCGCCGGGCTGTACCGGCTACCTCGGATCGCCGACCGGCTGGCCCCGTTTTTGCTTGAAAAGCAGGCCGGAGAGATGCGGTAACGGCATATCCCAGGCAAAGAATCAACCTTCGCGGCGTACTTTTGCAAAAAAAGAATTATACTTGCACAAACAACCTTATTGCGCGCAATGAAAGACATTTACACGAACCTGCTGCGGCTAGCCCTGGCGGCAGGGCTCACACAGCGCGAGCTGTTCATCGAAAAGGTGTCGGCCTTCCTCTCCGAAAAAACGGACAGCAGCCCCGAAAACGGCGAAAGAATCGCCGCAGGGCTCGTCTCGTTGGCCGAATCGCTCAAGGACGAACTCTTCCTGCGCGAAATTTTCGCCGCGCAATCCAAATGCGGTTCCGATCCGGACGGCACCCTGGCCAGCCGGATCGAAGAACTGAACGAAACGCTGCGGGAGCTAACCGCAGCACTCAAACAACACCCGTAACCCGACACGACCATGCACATCGTCAATATCTATATCTCCTACCTGAAAATGGTACGCGCCTCGCAGATCGTGTGGGTGCTGGCCAAACACTCTTTCAGCGAACTCTTCGCCCACTCCCGCCTCGGCAAACGGCGCCGCCGCAAAAACAAAGGGGAGGTACACAAACACGTCTACACCACCCCCGAGCGACTACGGATGACCATCGAGGAGCTGGGGCCGACCTTCGTGAAATTCGGACAGATTCTGGCCGACCGTCCCGACATGGTTTCGGAACGCTTCCGCGTGGAGCTCAAGAAACTGCAATCGCGGGCCGAACCGTTCGACAACAACACTGCGCTGGGACTGATCGAAAAAGAGATGAACGCGCCGATCGACGAAGTGTTCGCCGAATTCGACACCACCCCACTGGCCGCCGCATCGATCGGTCAGGTCTACCAGGGACGGCTGCGCAGCGGCGAAGAGGTCGTGCTCAAAATCCAGCGGCCCTTCATCGAGAACAAAATCAAGCTCGATATCTACCTGATGAAGTTTATCGCGCGCAAGTTCGCGAAAAGCTATCCGGAACTGGCCGCGATCAACATCGTCGGACTGATCGACGAATTTTCGGAAACGATCGTCAAAGAGCTGGACTACACGTTCGAAGCGTCGAACATCCTGCGTTTCGCAATGATGTTCAAAGACGACCCGACCGTGCATATCCCGGCCGTCTACACGAAATACAGCTCCAAGAAACTGATCGTGATGGAGAAGGTGGAAGGCATCACGCCCGACACCCCGCAAGCCCTGCGCGATGCCGGGCTCGACACACACCAGATCGCCGTGAACGGGGCCAACGCGCTGCTGACGATGATCCTGCGCCACGGCTTTTTCCACGCCGATCCGCACCCGGGCAACATCTTCATCCTGCCGGGCAACGTGGTCGCATTCATCGACTTCGGCATGGTAGGGGCGCTCACGCCGCGCGACATGAACTTCCTCGCGGACTTTGCGATCGGCTTCGCGCGCCGTGACAGCGACCTGATGTCGCGCGCCCTGCTGGTATTGTGCGGTAAAAAATTCTTCGAACACGAAGAGGAGATGAAATTCGAAATCCACCAGCTGATGATGCAGTATGCAGGCATTCCGCTCGAGCTGATGAATTTCGCGGGCACAATGCAAAAATGCGTCGACGTGATCGTCAAATACCAATTGCAGATCCCATCCGGCATCTTCATGCTGATCAAAGCACTCGCCACGCTCGAAAAGTTCGCCGGCACGCTGGCTCCGGACCTGTCGCTCACGCCGGTGATCCTGCCTTACGCCAAAGAGGTGGTCAAGGTCAAATACTCGCCGCGCAAAGTAGCCGCGCAACTTTATGATACGTTGGCCGGTTATATGAATTTCATCCGCAACTTCCCCAACGACATGAGCGAAATCCTTTACAAGCTCAAGGAAGGGAAGATCAAACACGACATTCACCTGGCCGACGACGACCTTTTCGTACGGACCGTGCGGCAGGCCAGCCGAAGAGTCGCCTATACGCTGATCGTACTGGGCATGTTCGTCGGATCGATCCTGATGATCGCATTCGAACAGCCTTACGGCACGAGCCGCTACGGGCACTTCCTGCTGGTGGTCGCCTCGCTGCTGATCCTGTTCCAGTTGCTCAAATGGTTGTTCGTTCCGGAGAAAAAATAGCGCGGCAATCTCCCTCGAACCGATATTCGGTGCAGGTTTCCCCCTTGCATTGGATCCGGTTTTCGAAAGTCCGGTCCCGCACCATTCCCAGAGACTCCTGCAACCGGATCGAAGAGAGGTTGCGGGAATCCGTAATTCCCCGGATCAGGGCCACTTTATACACCTCGGCACAATAAGCGACGAGCGTCTGCAACGCCTCGCGCGCCAGCCCCCGGCGTTGATAGGCCGGGGAAATATTGCAGCCTATCTCGGCCCGATCTCCGTCCAGATAAAACGCACAATCCCCGATCACCGTGCCGGTAGCTTTCAGCACCACCGCCAGCCCCGTCCACGTCTGATCCTCGCCCGGCACCTGCCCGGCATACCGTTCGATAAAACTGCGGGCATCCTCCGGCGTATAGGGTTCCCAGTACTGGTAGCGCGCAACCTCCGCCAACGAACGGTAAGCCCATACCGCTTCTGCATCTCCGTGCCCGAAGGGTCTCAAGTACAATCGTTCCGATTCTATCCGTTCCATAATCCTATCCTTTCCATTTTTACAGGCCGCTTTCGAAAGGAGTACCGTCCATACACTCACCCTTCGTTCTTTTTTACCGAGTCCGGCTGCCGAAAGCGCAATCGGACATCCGTTTAGCACTTATTATTTACTGCCTCAACGCTCCCCCCTTCTCCCTGACATCCTCCTTGGCATTGCCGCCGGCTGTAAGGGCTAACGCATCAAAAAGCGAACGGCTCAGCCGAATCCTTATCCGACCGAGCCGGATATATCCGGGCTGTTTTCCCTGCCAACCATTTTTACTTCACATATTCCGCCACCCGTTCGGCACACCGCTCGCCGTCCATCGCCGCCGAGATAATGCCTCCCGCATAACCGGCTCCCTCGCCGGACGGGAAAAGCCCCTGCACCCGGGGATGCATCAGCGTATCGGGATCGCGCGGCACCCTCACGGGCGAAGAGGTCCGCGATTCGACACCCACCACCAATGCCTCGTTGGTCAGGAAGCCACGCATTTTACGGTCGAACGCGGCAAAACCTCCGCGAAGCGCCCCGGAAATAAACGGGGGGAGCCACCGGTGTACCTCGGTCGGAGCCACACCCGGTACATAGGAACACTTCGGCAGCGTTTTCGACGCCGTCCCGCGCACGAAATCGGCCAACCGCTGGCCCGGTGCCACCTGCCGGTCGCCGACCTGGGCATAAGCCAGCTCCTCGAGCTGCTGCTGGAAACGCAACCCGGCCAACTCCCCGTGTGCGGCGCGCAGGTGTGCGAAATCCTCCGGCCGGATTTCCGTCACGATGCCGGAGTTGGCGTAAACGCTGTTACGACCCGACGGGGACATCCCGTTGACCACCGACTCGCCGGAGCGTGTCATCGCCGGAACGATAAACCCGCCGGGACACATACAAAACGAATAGACCCCGCGTCCGCCCACCTGCGCCACGAGCGAATAGGCCGCCGCCGGCAGGTATTCGCCCCGCTCGGGCATGTGATACTGGATCGAATCGATCAGTCGCTGCGGGTGCTCGGCCCGCACCCCCATCGCGAACGCTTTGGCTTCGAGCCGCACGCCGTCGCGGTCGAGCATTTCGTAAATATCGCGCGCAGAATGGCCCGCAGCCAGAATAACGGCCGCTCCCTCGACCAGCGTATCGCCGAGCCACACGCCGCAGATACGGTCGTCTTTGATCTGCACGCCGGTCACTTTCGCACCGAACAACACCTCGCCACCGGCATCGGCAATACTCCGGCGCATCGCAGCGATGATCCGCGGCAGGCGGTCGGTACCGATGTGCGGATGCGCATCGTACAGGATCGACTCGTCGGCGCCGTGGAAACGGAACACCTCGAGCGCACGGCGGTAGTCGCCGCGCTTTTTGGAACGGGTGAAGAGTTTGCCGTCGGAATAGGTACCCGCACCGCCTTCGCCGAATGCGTAATTGGAATCGGGATCGACCGCACCGTTGCGGTTGATCTGCGCGATGTCGCGCTTGCGCGCCGACACGTCGCGGCCCCGCTCCAGCACGATCGGTTTGAGGCCCAGTTCGATCAGCCGCAACGCCGCGAAAAGTCCCGCCGGGCCCGATCCCACCACGACCACCGGTGTACGGTGGTTCACATCCGGATAGTCGAACCGGATTTCGGGCGGACGCTGCTCACCGTCCACATAAACCTCGAAACCGAGGTTTACCCGCACACTGCGGCCGCGTGCGTCGATCGAACGGCGCACGATACGCAGCAAAGCGATCCGCGCAGGATCGATACGCAGGCGCTGCGCCACCAGCGCTGTGTGCAAAACCGGGTCGGCGGCCTGTTTGGGGGAGAGTACAAGCGAGAGTTCTGTCGGCATTTTTTCGGAATAATCGGGTAAAAAGGAGATATTTCAGCCAAAAATACTAATTTTGTTTTAACACTGACTTGTGTCCAATACTTTGTTTGTCCCTTACCGCTGCACCGGGACCGATCGGGCGGCAAGGGCGAAGGAAAGGTTGCGACCGTTTAAAACGTTGGCCCCGATGAAGAACCTGGTAATCATTCCCACCTATAACGAGTTGGACAACATCCGTCCGATGATCGACAAAGTCTTTTCGTTGTCCGAAAAATTCGACCTGCTGGTCATCGACGACGGCTCGCCGGACGGCACGGCTTCGGTCGTGAAGGAAAAACAACAGGAGTATCCCGGGCAACTGCACCTGATCGAACGTCAGGGCAAACTGGGATTGGGAACGGCCTACCTGACCGGATTCCAATGGGCGCTCGAACACGGATACGACTACATTTTCGAGATGGACTGCGATTTCTCGCACAATCCCGACGACCTGGTGCGGCTGCTCAATGCCGCCCAAGAGGGTGCCGACCTGGTGATCGGTTCGCGCTACATTACCGGCGTCAATGTGGTGAACTGGCCGATGAAGCGGGTGCTGCTCTCCTATTACGCATCGGCTTACGTGCGGCTCGTGACGGGAATGCCCGTGCGCGACGCGACAGCCGGGTTCGTCTGCTATTCGTCGAACCTGCTGCGCTCGATCGACCTCGATAAGATCAAGATGAAGGGCTACGGCTTCCAGGTCGAAATGAAATATACGGCGTGGAAACTGAAGTTCAAAGTCACGGAGGTGCCGATCATCTTCACCGAGCGCACCTTCGGCGCATCCAAAATGAGCAAAGGCATCTTCCGCGAAGCACTTTTCGGCGTACTGGGACTGCGTTTCCGCAAAATCACCCCGCGGACAAACGCATAAACCTCACGCATAACCTTTCCGAAGAGACTATGAACCGGATCGTGATCGACAACGGCACACTCGTCAACGAGGGGCGCCGTTTCAACGGATATATCGTCATCGAAGGCGACCGCATCGCCCGTATCGGCGCGGGCCGCTACCCCGGCGCACAAGCAGAAATCGAAGCTGGAACAGAAGTCGGAACAGCAGCGAGGACGGAAGCAGGCACTGCCGCCGGCATCCCGACCCGCGTGATCGATGCCAGCGGTAAATTGGTGTTGCCGGGCGTGATCGACGACCAGGTGCATTTCCGCGAGCCGGGCATGACCTACAAAGCCGACATCCGCAGCGAGTCGGCGGCAGCGGTCTGCGGCGGCGTCACCTCTTACATGGAGATGCCCAATACGAATCCGCCCGCCGTTACGCTCGAACGCCTGGAAGAGAAATTCGCCCGTGCGGCAGAAGTATCCCCGGCCAACTATTCGTTCTACCTCGGCGCCACAAACGACAACATCGGCGTAATCCGCCGCCTCGACCCCCGCCGCGTCTGCGGCGTAAAAGTTTTTATGGGATCTTCCACCGGCAACCTGCTGGTCGACAAAGACGCGGCGCTGGCGGCCCTTTTCGCAGAGTCTCCGGTGCTGATCGCAACCCATTGCGAAGACGAAGGCACGATCCGGGCTAACATCCAGCGTTTCCGGGAAGAGTACGGCGACCGGGCCACCGCCGCGCTGCACCCGTCGATCCGCAACGCCGAGGCATGCTACCGCTCCAGCGCCAAGGCCGTCGAACTGGCCGACCGCTACGGGGCCGACCTGCACATCCTGCACCTGAGCACCGCGCGCGAACTGTCGCTTTTCGACGACCGGCCGCTCGCGGAAAAAAAGATCACCAACGAAGTGTGCGTACACCACCTCTGGTTCACCGATGCCGACTACGCGGCCAAAGGCAACCTGATCAAATGGAATCCGGCGGTCAAAAGCGCCGCAGACCGGGCCGCATTACGGGCAGGCATCCTCAGCGGGAAAGTAGACGTGGTGGCGACCGACCATGCCCCGCACACGCTCGAAGAGAAGCTGCAACCGTACTGGAGCGCCCCGTCAGGCGGCCCGTTGGTGCAGCATTCGCTGATAGCGATGCTCGAAATGAGCCGGGAAGAAACATTTCCGGTCGAAAAAGTGGTGGAGAAAATGTGCCACGCCCCGGCGATCCGCTTTGCCGTACACCGGCGCGGCTTCCTGCGCGAAGGTTATTTCGCCGACATCGTAATCGTCGACCCGGACAAGCCGTGGACCGTCTCGCGCGACAACGTCCGTTCGAAATGCGGCTGGTCACCGTTCGAAGGAACCGAATTTTCACACAGCGTCACGCATACGATCGTCAACGGCGGCGTCGCGTACGAAAACGGAGAACTCAGCGGCACACTGCACGGCCGCGCGCTCGAATTCGAGCGATAGCGCACACCGCACCGGGACAAAGGTTTGTCCCGATAAATCCTTAAATATAACTGAACCTGTCGAGGCACTGCAACAGCATAAACCCTACGCCCCATGAAAATCCAAGCGAAAATACGGACTTTCCTCGCCGAAAATCTCGTCACGCTGCGCCGTGCTCCGGTCGAAATGGCCGTTGCGGCGTACCTGTTCGTCATCGGAGTGCTGGCCCAACACCACGTTTTTCCCTATAGCGGCGAACAACTGCTGGCCGGACCGATCGTACTGCTGCTGACTTTTCTCTGCAACAAATGGTTCGCAAAAGGCTGGCTGCGCGCGCTCTATTACCTGTCGGGGCTGGCCGTCATCCCGTTCCGATGGGCCGACATGGGCGAATGGATCGAAAATCCCGCCTATTACGTCACGATCATTATCGGACTGCTCGCCGGCCTGCTGTGCAGTTGGCACAAAGACAACCGGAGGTTTACCGAAAACCTGCTGCGTTACGTGTGGGACGGGATATCGGCCCTGTTTCTCACCGGCGTCGCCTATCTGCTGTTGCTGGCGATCTTCTTCTCTATCGTTTACATTTTTGGCATTTTCAAAGGGATTACGTCCGATTTTTGCGCAGATGCGGCACTCCTGTTCTTTATAGTACTGTGGCCTTTGGTTTTCCTCACGTTCAACCGCAAGTCGGAACCGGCCGAACCGGAATCCTCGAAGCTGCTCGACACGCTGCTCAATTGGGTGCTTTCGCCCGCCGTTCTGGCATATACGGTACTGCTTTACCTTTATTTTGCGAAAATCGTCGCCACCTGGTCGCTGCCCCGCGGGGGTATCGCCTACCTCGTCTTCGGCTTCACGCTGATCGCCGTAGCCGCCCAAGCCGGCCAGACCCTGCTGAACAAACGCTATTACGACTGGTTCTATAATCGGTTCAGCCTGATCTCGCTGCCCGCGCTGGCGATGTTCTGGGTCGGCGTCGGCTGCCGCTGGAGCGACTACGGGCTAACGGAGAACCGCGTCTACCTGATCGCCTGCGGATTGATTATGACCGCCTGCATGGGACTTTTCCTTTCGCGCAGGACAGGACGCTACCTTTACGTAACGCTCACCGCGATCGTCATACTGGCCCTGTTCACCTACATTCCCGGACTGACGCCCCGCGACATCGAACGGTGGTCGCAAAGCGGCCGGCCGGCTGACCGGCAGGATAAATCGTACCGCGACGACGATAAGGCGGAAAGTTTTTACCTGTGGTGGGAACCCCTCACCGAGGGGATCGACCTGAAAGGTTATTCACGGTTGTACGAAATGCGCCACTGGTATTCGGAAGACAAGCCGACGCCGCATTGGGAGAGCACCGCCGATTCGCTTTTCCTGTACGACGGCTCGAACCGGGTGCTGCTGCGCGAATCCCTCGGCACCATCCTCGAACGGCAGCTCTCCGCCATAGGCTACCAGCCGACCGATTCGATTCCCGAAGACACGCTGCAGCTTTACCTGCCGCAGTTGCTCACCTACCGGTCGCCCGGCGGGAAGGTCTGTTTCGAACGGATCAACCTGAGCCGCGACTCGGTAATGCGCATCGACGATATCCTCGTAAAATATTACTTCGAGAAATAGCGTTTTAAAGACAGGGGCCCGCCGTCGAGCTGCCCCGTAAGGTCCTGCGGGGCCGGAAATGCTATCCGCTTCACTGCTATAAAATTAGCGGGGATTGTTTGCACCCTGATAAAAAAGCGCTATCTTTGCTGGGCTCTAAGGCGGATATGGCGTAATTGGTAGCCGCGCCAGACTTAGGATCTGGTGCCTTTATGGCGTGGGGGTTCGAGTCCCTTTATCCGCACTGGCAAACCGCCTCGTTACACAGGCGGTTTTTTACTCCGGCACAAAAACTCTAAAATAACAGACTGTTAGCATGAACATCGTAAGAGAGAATCTGGAAGACGGAACCACCCTGCTCAAGGCGACGGTGGCCGAAGCCGACTACAACGAAGCCGTGGACAAGGCGCTGCGCACTTACAAGCGCAAGGCCAACGTGCCGGGATTCCGCCCGGGCATGGTGCCCATGAGCATCATCAACAAGATGTACCGCAAGGGCGTCGTGGCCGAAGAGGCTTACCGCGCCGCTTCGAACGGCTGCTTCGACTATATCGAGAAAGAGAAGCTGACCTTGGTAGGCGACATGATCCCCAGCGAGAAACAGCAACCGCTCGATTTCGAGAATTCGACCGAATACGAATTCGCATTCGAGGTCGGACTCGCTCCCGAGATCAACATTCCGCTGAGCAAAAAAGATAAGGTAAAGAAATACACGATCGCCATCGAAGACAAGATGCGCGAAGGCTACCGCAGCAACTTCACGCGCCGTTTCGGCAAATTGGTCGACGTAGATACGGTCGAGAAGGAAGATGCGCTGAACGTCACCCTCGACCAGCCCGAAATGAAGATCGAAGAGGCCTATGTAGGGTTGATCGGCATGAGCGATGCGGCACGCAAACCGTTCCTCGGTAAGAAGGTCGGCGACACGATGGAGGTGAACGTAAACGAACTCTATCCCACCCCGGCACAGCGCGCCGCGATCCTGCAGGTCAAAGAGGATGAACTGGAGGGAATCAATCCGAAATTCACGCTGACGATCACCAAAATCCGCCGCTTCACCGAGCCGGAACTGAACGACGAGTTTTTCAAGATGGCCTTCCCGGAAGGCAACGTGAAGAACGCAGATGAGTTCGCACAGTACATCGACTCCCAGATCAGCCGCGACCTGAGCCGCGAATCCGATTTCCTCTTTACGCTCGACATCCGCCGGATGCTGCTCGACAAGGCGAACCTCGCACTGCCCGACGCCTTCCTCAAACGCTGGCTTTTCACGATCAACGAGGGTAAGTTCTCGCTGGAAGAGATCGAAAAGGATTTCGACAAGTTCCTCGAAATGATGAAATGGAACCTGATCCAGAAGCATTATGTAAACGAACTGAAGCTCGAGGTAACGCCCGAAGAGGCGACCCAGGAGGCCAAAGCGCTTGCCATGCAGCAGTTCGCCTATTACGGCATGAACCAGGTGGCCGACGACATGCTGGCCAACTACGCCAAAAGCATCCTCGAAAACAAGGAGGAGAGCCGCAAGGTATACGAAAAGCTCTTCGAACGCAAAGTAATCGACGCGGTCGTACCGCAGATTACCGTCACCGACACGACCGTGACGCCCGAAGAGTTCGCCAAACTGGCCGAGAAAGCCCAGTAAGGGTTTCTCGCCGCTGCCCGGTCGGAAACCGTATAAACGCCGCGACCGCAGCAGGCCTAACTTTGGCAACCGAACGAGGGCCGCAGGAAACCCTCCTGCGGCCCTTCAGTATTCTCCCGAACGGGGTTCGGGCGGTGTTGCTTACATTCCGCACCGTCGCGGATTCCGCAAGGGCAAAGACTCAAAAGACAGAACCATGCGAAACGGTTGGTTTATATCCGGAATGCTCCTGTGGGGCATGCTGTTAGGCGCGGCTCCGGCACAAAGCCGCGAACCGGCGGCCGTGCGGGTGATGACCTACAACATCCAGTACGGCAACGGCGCATCGCTCGAGGAGATCGCAGCGCTGATCCGGGAACAAAACCCGGATTTCGTCGCACTGCAGGAGGTCGACTGCAAAACGCGCCGCGAGTATGTCTCCGCGCGCCAGCACGGCAGGGATTTCATCACCGAGCTGGGACAGCTCACCGGCATGTTCCCGCTTTACGGCAAGACGATTCCGCTTACCGGAGGTTTTTACGGCATTGGCATCCTGAGCTCACGGCCCTGTATCCGCACGGAAAAGACCATGCTTCCCAAAGCGGACGGGAATGAAGAGGCCCGTGCATTGCTGCTGGCCGAAGTGGAGCTCGGCGATGCAGATACGATCGTCTTCGCCTGCACGCACATCGATTTTACCACCCCGCAGACCCGCATGCAGCAATGCCGCACGGTGGCCGAACGACTGAGCGCCGAGCGCTATCCGGTCATCGTGGGAGGGGATTTCAACTCGCTGCCCGGCTCGCCGGAGATCGGGACGTTCGGTTCCTGGGCGAAACTGTGCCCGGCAGGCCCGACTCATCCGGCCGATGCACCGCGCATGCAGATCGATTACCTGTGGGGCTATCCCGCTTCGGCCTGGAAACTGCAACGTTCGCAGATATTGCCGGTAACGTTGTCCGACCATCGTCCGATCGTTTCAGAGGTCGAGCTGCTGCGTTAATTTGGCTCCGGGACACGACCGACCGGGCAGTCGGCCCCTTTGGAGCATGATTTGCACTGTCGTACCCAAAGACTAACGGCATCCTAAAACAAAGGAACCATGAATAAGAATGAATTTGAGAAATACGCGCTCCGGCACGCCGGAATCAGCAGTTTGAAACTGCACAACTTCCGGTCGATCAGCAACGAGTACATCTCGCCGACAATCATCGAGGAGCGCCAGTTGAACGTCGCGACGATGGACGTTTTCTCACGGCTGATGATGGACCGCATCATCTTCCTGGGCGTGCCCATTTACGACGACGCGGCAAACATCATCCAGGCACAGATGCTCTTCCTCGAATCGACCGAACCGGAAAAAGACATCCAGATCTATATCAACTCCCCCGGCGGATCGGTTACCGCCGGTCTGGGCATCTACGATACGATGCAGCTGATCAGCTCCGACGTAGCGACGATTTGCACCGGGCTGGCCGCCAGCATGGGAGCCGTACTGCTGACCGCAGGCACCGCGGGCAAACGCTCGGCCCTCCCCCACTCGCGCGTAATGATCCACCAGCCGTTGGGCGGCGTCGAGGGGCAGGCTTCCGACATCGAGATCACGGCCAAGCAGATTCTGCGCACGAAACAGGAACTTTATGAGATCCTCGCTTCACACTCCGGCGTCGACATCAAAAAGATCGAGAAAGATGCCGACCGCGACTACTGGATGACAGCACCCGAAGCGAAAGAGTACGGCCTGATCGACGAAGTGCTCGTCAAACGGGGTAAATAACAGCGAGCAAACACATTTCCCTGCTTTTCCGGCGTTATTCTCCGCGATGCGCCGGACAGCAAACCCAAACAGACACCATGGCAAACGACGAAAATCATAACCGCCCCCACGAAGACCACTGCTCGTTCTGCGGACAGCCGCGCAGCGAGGTGGGGGTATTGTTTACCGGCAGCAACGGGGCGCAGATCTGCGACCAGTGCATCGAACGCGGGTACGACATGCTCGCCGAGAGCGAACGGATACAGGAACAGAGCGCACCGCAGATCGAGATGGACGAACTGCTCAAACCGGCCGAAATCAAGGCATTCCTCGACCAGTACGTGATCGGGCAGGACGCCGCGAAACGCTATATGTCGGTGGCGGTCTACAACCATTACAAACGGCTGATGCACGCACAGGGTACGGACCGTGATATCGACATCGACAAGTCGAACATCGTGATGGTCGGACAGACCGGTACGGGTAAAACGCTGTTGGCCCGCACGATCGCGAAGCTGCTGAACGTACCGTTTACGATCGTCGATGCAACTGTGCTCACCGAGGCCGGTTATGTCGGCGAAGACGTCGAAAGCATCCTTTCGCGGCTGCTCCAGGTAGCCGACTACGACGTAGCGCTGGCGGAAAGGGGCATCGTCTTCATCGACGAGATCGACAAGATCGCCCGCAAAGGCGACAACCCTTCGATCACGCGCGACGTGTCGGGCGAGGGCGTGCAGCAGGCGCTGCTCAAAATCCTCGAAGGAACGGTCGTCAACGTACCGCCCCAGGGGGGACGCAAGCACCCCGACCAGAAATTCATCCAGGTCAACACGGCCAATATACTCTTTATTTGCGGCGGCGCTTTCGACGGCATCGAAAAAAAGATCGCACAACGCCTCAACACGCAGGCGGTCGGCTACGGCCAATTGCAGCGGGAGCGGGTCGACAAGCAGAACCTGATGCAGTACATCCTGCCGCAGGACCTCAAGTCGTTCGGCCTGATTCCCGAACTGATCGGCCGCATGCCGGTGCTGACCTACCTCGAACCGCTCGACCGCGATGCACTGCGGCGTATCCTCACCGAGCCGAAAAACTCGATTATCAAACAGTACGTCGAACTGTTCAAGCTCGACGGTATCAAACTCACCTTCGAGCCCGCAGTACTGGATTATATCGTCGATAAAGCGACCGAGTACAAACTCGGCGCGCGCGGATTGCGCTCGATCTGCGAAAGCATCATGATGGACAGCATGTTCGAACTGCCGAGCCAGCGTACGCGCAAGAATTTCCGCGTGACGCTCGCCTATGCCAAAGGAAAAATCGAAACGGACAAGTTCCGCAAACTCAAAGCGGTCGGATAGACCGTCCCACCACCACTTCTTTTCATGCGAAAGGCTGCACTAAGAAAAGTGCAGCCTTTTTATATTTCAGGCCCGTATATTTCAGTTCCATTGCACGGAGAATGAATATGCCCGTTCCCAAATGCAAAACCCTCCTTTCGACTCCGAACCAAGGTTGTGTTCCATCCCGGTTTCCCAACTAATAATTTCCGGTCCAACAACCTTCATGTAATTTACAATCGTTTTAATTTAATCCGCCGGGAGAAATAAAAGCCGAGAATCACAACCGTCGTAAACATTTCGGAAAGTGGCATCGCCAGCCAGATACCGGCTACGCCTAACCATACCGGCAACAAGATAAAACTCGGGATAAGCAGCACGAAACCGCGCAGCAAAGCGAACACCGTAGCGGGCCTTACCTGTTCGAGACTCTGATAATACCCGATGCAGGCCAGGTTCGTGATAAAAAAGACAAATCCCGTAGCGAAATAAGGAAATCCCGCGATAGCGATACGGGCTGCAACAGTATCCGGATCAAGAAACAAACCGACCAGCAGGTCAGGAGCTCCCGCAAATACCGCCATCACCGTAACGCCACAGCCCATCGCGGTTATGAGCGCGACTTTCCCGGTGCGTGCCACCCGGTTCAGGTTCCCCGTCCCGAAATTGTAGCTGATGATAGGCTGGGCCGATTGTGCAACGGCATTGCCGACCATAAACACGAAAGGTATGTAGTAGCATCCGATCCCGAACGCGCCAACCCCGTCGTCCCCCAGGTAACGCATAAATACCTGGTTACCGACAAACATCAACGTCGCCAGCGTCGCTTCGCCGAGCAGAGCCGAAGAACCGATCCGGCATTGGTAGCCGATATTGCGCAGCGAGAGCCTCAGGCTCTTCCTGCTCCGTTTCACCGGGTGCAATCGCAGATGGCGGGCAAAAAACAACAGATAGGAAAGAGCCATCACCCCGCCGGTCACGATACTGACCGAGGTGGCGAAAGCGGCGCCCATCACACCCCAGCCCAGCGGAAAGATGAACAGCCAGTCCAACACGACATTGATGAGTGCGGATACGATACTGCACCACATCGCGAACTTCGGGGCGCCATCCAACCGGATCACGAACAGCGAAACGGCTATCCACATCTGAAAGGTCAGCGAAGGAACAAACCACACCAAATAGTCCCTAACCATCGGCAGCAAATGTTCGGATGCTCCGAGCAGATAAGCCGTTTGACGGGGAAAGCTCATCACGAACACCGACGGAACCAGCGTCACGACCGTTACGAACAGCAGTGCCTGCGTGACATTCAGCCGCGCGGCCTTCACCTTGCCCCGGGCCAGATGTATCGAAGCGACGACCGAACTCCCTACGCCCGCCATCAGTCCGATACCTGTAAAGATCATCAGCAACGGAATACAGATATTGACTGCGGCTATCCCGTCGCTTCCCACGCCATGTCCCACGAAAATACCGTCAATGGCGGTGACTGCCGACATGCTGAGCATTCCCAGCAATGTCGGGACGAAAAATTTTCTGAACAGGATCCGAATATCCGCAGTACCCCAATCGATAGCATCTCTCTCCATCATACGCATGTTCATTTTTCCTCCTCTCCGCGAAGGCCATAAAAAACCGGACAAGCTGATTGGTTTTACCCAGTCATCTTATCCGGCACTTTTATCAGGCCCTCCGATGAGGATTACAAAACTTCCATTGTTTTAAATCGGGGCAAAGATAAAGGTTATCTTCACCCCCTGCAAATCCAAAAATCCCGATCTTTCAGAATCCGTTACGGAATCGTGTCTCCCGAACGGTCTGCCTTCTATTTGGCCAATAAACCGTCCAAATCCTGCGAGGTTAGCCGCGACGAATTGCCGAACCACAACACACGCCCTTTGGCATCGAGCAAAACGCTGAACGGGACGAACTTCACGCCATAGGCATCGAACGTCTTGCCCTCGTCGTCCAAAGCCACGGCAAAGGCATAATTCGTTCCTTCGAACAGCGGTACTATTTTGTCGGCCCCTTCACGGGAGAGCAGCACTACGCTCACTTTGCCCGCTTGACGGCGGGCCAGATCATCGAGTACCGGAATACGTTTCCGGCTGGGCTCGCTGGCCGAAAAGAAAAATTCGACCAATACCGGCCGGTTGTCGTCCGGTTGCTGCCCGACGACATACTCCGACACCTTCAGGTCGGCCACGCGCGCACCGATCACCAGATTTTGGGCCCGAAGCGCAGGCAGGCAGAACAGAGCCACCAGCAACATCCAAAAACATCTCTTCATCGTGCAAAACCGTTTTCGTGCGAAGCCCGCAGCACGACACCGCACGCCGCGGAACAAACAAATATAACCATGTTTTACCAATAAAACGCCCGGACAGGCCAAAAGTTGCAAATCCGGGGCCGGTGCACGGTGCCGGCAACACGGTTTCCGGTTGTTTCCACCGGGTTCCTCACCACTTTCAGCCGAATACCGTACCGGACATTTTTACCGGTTTCCCGGACGTTTTAAGAAGCGTTCTGCCGGACGCTCTGCCGGATTTTCCGCACGATTTTGTTAAATTTGTCCGTACCGGTTCCCAAAACCTAAAATCCGAACCATGACTACACCGCAACTGTCCCACCCGATGCGCCGCACTATCCCCTCCCCGGCCGCAGTCGCCATTACGCTGAGCTGGACCGTTTTCACACTTACGCCTTCCTTTGCCGTCGCCAAAACACCGGAGACAACCGTCCGGCCCGGCAAAACTTCGCCCGAAGCCATGTACCGGGAGACTCCCGGCGTACACACCCCCGCAGGCCCTCCGGCAACCACCGTTCCGGCAGACACCGCGCAATTGCTGTTCCGGGCCGCTGCCAGCACGGGCGAAGGTGCCATTTGGCACCCCGGGCGACGATCGTTGCTGTGGGTCGATATAGAAGGCAAAACCCTGCACGAATATGTTCCGACCGCCTTCGGCAAGGTTTCCTGCGATACAGGCGAGTTGATGTCCAGGACAAAGCCGGCCGGCTCCGATACGCTCCGGACCGTAATGACCGTCCCCTCGGTAACCCGCCGGTGGACCTTCGACCGGATGGTCTCTACGGTCGTACCCGAAACGGACAGTACGGTAATCGTCGCTGTGCAGAACCGTGTCGAACGTATCGACCTGAACAGCGATACCCGCAAAGTGCTCGCCCGGATCGACGACCGGAACGGCAGCGTCCGCACCAACGACGGCAAATGCGACCCGGCGGGACGGCTCTGGCTCGGCACGATGGCTTTTGCCGGGACACCGGGAGCCGGAACACTCTACTGCCTCGACCCGACCGGAATACCGGCCGGCACACGGGACCTCTCCGGCCCGGCCGGACAAAACACTTCCGAACCGACAGCACGGTACGCCGCCGGACAGACCAGAGAGCCTGCCTCGGGGACGACTACACAGAATCCCCCCGAACCGGCAGGACCGAACGGCATCCTGCGTACCTCAGCCCCCCTTATCCCGTCCGTCAAACTGGGCAGCGTAACGATTTCCAACGGCATTGTCTGGAGCGCCGACCGCAGGACGATGTATTACGTCGACACGCCCACCCGCCGTGTGTCACGCTACCGCTACGACGACTCCACGGGGGCGATCGCTTACGAGGGGATAGCGGTGCAAATCCCCGAAGAGATGGGCTTTCCGGACGGCATGACCATCGACAGGTGCGGCAACCTCTGGATCGCGCTCTGGGGCGGTTACGGCGTAGGTTGCTGGAACCCGCATTCAGGCGAATTGCTGCACCGGATTTTCGTCCCGTGCCCCAATGCGGCCTCCTGTGCGTTCGGCGGTGAAAACCTCGACACGCTGTACATCACCACGGCCGGCGGAACCCCAGATTCCCGGCTCCGGCAGGATTATCCGCTCAGCGGTAGCCTTTTTGTCTGCAAACCGGGCGTATATGGTGTGAAAGCGTGCTTTTTTTATAAAAAAAATTAAAAATTACGCTGAAAAGTCCGGAATTACCTTTAATTTTGTAAGATATGCGAGCAAAGATAGCTTAAATGTTCATTATCAACAGATTGACAACAACACACATAAAATAACTACTAAAACGTTTGTATCATGAAACCATCACACATCGAACACCTGGGGATTGCAGTCAAAAGCCTCGACACGGCCATTCCGTTCTGGGAAAAACTGCTCGGCACCAAATGCTACAACATCGAGGAAGTGCCTGCCCAGAAAGTACGCACCGCATTTCTGAAAATCGGCCAGACGAAGATCGAACTGCTCGAATCGACCGCCGAAGACGGCCCGATCGCAAAATTCATCGAAAAGAAGGGCGAAGGGATCCAGCATGTGGCGTTTGCCGTCGAAGGGCTTGAAAACACACTGGCCGAATGCGAAGCCGAAGGCATCCAGCTGATCGACAAAGCTCCCCGCGGCGGCGCCGAAGGGCTGAGCATCGCGTTCCTGCACCCCAAATCGACAGGCAGCGTACTGGTCGAACTTTGCGAAGACAAGAACGGCGGCTGCAAGTGCGGCAAATAACCCTCCACTAACCGTATATTCCGATCAACACAATGAGCAGTAATCAGGATAAAATCAACGAACTGATCTCCTTCCGCGAACAGGCGAAAATGGGAGGGGGACAGAAAAGAATCGACTCACAACATAAAAAAGGCAAACTGACCGCCCGCGAGCGTATCGAAATGCTTCTCGACGAAGGTTCGTTCGAGGAGTTCGACATGTTCGTCAAACACCGCTGCACGAACTTCGGCATCGATAAGGAGAGCTACTTCGGCGACGGCGTGGTAACCGGTTACGGCACGATCGACGGCCGTCTGGTATATGTCTTCTCGCAGGACTTCACCGTCTTCGGCGGTTCGCTTTCCGAAACCTTCGCAGCCAAAATCTGCAAGGTCATGGACATGGCAATGAAAAACGGCGCGCCGCTGATCGGCATCAACGACTCGGGCGGAGCGCGTATCCAGGAGGGTGTCAACAGCCTTTCGGGCTACACCGAGATCTTCCAGCGCAACATCCTCGCCTCGGGCGTGATTCCGCAGATTTCGGCCATTTTCGGCCCCTGCGCCGGCGGCGCCGTATATTCGCCCGCGCTGACCGACTTCATTATGATGAACCAGGGCACCAGCTACATGTTCGTGACCGGACCGAAAGTCGTAAAGACCGTGACGGGCGAAGAGGTCAACCAGGAGCAACTCGGCGGCGCTTCGGTGCACGCGGCCAAAAGCGGCGTGGCCCACTTCGTCGTCGATAACGAGGAGGACGGCATCAAGACGCTGCGCAAGCTGCTGAGCTACCTGCCGTCGAACAACCTCGAAGAGGCCCCGATGATGGCCTGCAACGACGCGATCGACCGGCTGGAGGATACGCTCAACGAGATCATCCCCGACAACCCGAATAAGCCGTACGACGTATTGGAAGTCATCCGAGCGATCGTCGACAACCGTGACTTCTTCGAATGCCAGAAATTGTTCGCGCAGAACATCGTCACCGGTTTCGCCCGTTTCAACGGCCAGAGCGTCGGCATCATCGCGAACCAACCCAAATACATGGCCGGCGTGCTCGACATTAACGCCTCGCGCAAAGCGGCCCGTTTCGTGCGCTTTTGCGATGCGTTCAACATTCCTATCGTGACCCTCGTGGACGTTCCCGGCTTCCTGCCCGGCACAGGCCAGGAATACGGCGGCATCATCATCCACGGTGCGAAACTGCTGTTCGCTTACGGCGAAGCGACCGTGCCCAAGGTGACCGTAATCCTGCGCAAGGCTTACGGCGGCGCTTACTGCGTGATGAGCTCGAAGCACCTGCGCGGCGACATCAACTACGCGTGGCCGACCGGCGAAATCGCCGTGATGGGTCCCAAAGGCGCTATCGAGGTGCTCTCGTCAAAGGAGATCGCCGCCATCGAGGACGACTCGAAAAAAGCCGAGTTCATCGCCGAAAAAGAAGCCGACTACCGCGATAAATTCGCAAATCCGTACGTCGCTGCACAGTACGGCTATATCGACGACGTGATCGAACCGCGCAACACGCGCTTCCGCGTCATCCGCGCGCTGCAGTCGCTCTCGACCAAAAAATTGTCAAACCCTGCCAAGAAGCACTCAAATATTCCGTTGTAAAGATGAAGAGACTTTTATTGACGGGAATGCTTTTGCTGCTGGGTGCAGCTCCTGCCTCTTTCGCTCAGGGCGCCAAGGACGTAGTTATCAACGAGTTGTTAATCAAAAACCGCAACAACTACCAGGATGCCTACGGCCACCGTGTCTCGTGGATCGAGCTGTGCAACTCGGGATACTCGAAAGTGAATCTCTCCAGTTGCTACCTCGTGCTCGAAACGGGCGGCAAAAGCTATTCGTACAGGATTCCCAAAGGCGACGCCCGCACGTGGCTCGATCCCGGTTCCTACACCGTATTTTTCTGTGAAGGTTCCGAAACCAAGGGCACGTTCCACACAAACTTCACGCTGACCGGCGAAACAGCCGACCCGGCCACGCTTCCGGGGTATGTCCCCGATTCGGTCGACCGGCCGCTCCCGGACCAGCTCGTTACACTTTCTTTCCTCGATGCGAACGGACGCGACACGATCGACAAGGTGACCTACAACCTCGCCGACCAGCAGGCCGACATCTCGATCGGACGCATCCCCGCAGACGATGATCCCGGCCAAATCCTGTTCACCAAGCTGACCAGCACTACGCCTTTCGCAACGAACATCACCAATCCTCCCATGCCCAAACATGAGAAGATGCGTCTGGCAGACCCTCACGGCATCAGCATGACGGTGACTGCGGTAGCCGTGGTATTCTCCGCGCTGATCCTGCTCTACCTCGCTTTCTGGGCTCTCGGCAAACTCATGATCCATATCGCAAAGCGCAACAAGCAGAAAGCCTCGGGTACCGCCACAGTTGCACCTCCCGTGAAGATCAAGAATGAAGGAGCGATCGTGGGAGCTGAAATCGCAGCGATCGGCATGGCGCTGAAAATGTACCAGGATGAAATGCACGACATTGAGTCGCACGTATTGACGATCAACCGCGTGGCCAAAGCTTACTCGCCGTGGAGCTCTAAGATTTACGGCCTCTCGCAGCCGCTTCGCAAATAAGCCTGTGTGTAACAGTTCTAATCAGAAAAACTTAACTACAAAATGAAGGAATATAAATTCAAGATACACGGAAACGAATACGAGGTTTCCATCAACAGCGTGGAGGACAACATCGCGGACGTAACCGTGAACGGCACGCAGTACGAAGTGGAGATCGAAGGTAAAGCTTCGAAGGTCAGCAAGATCACCAAACCCACTCCGTCGACGAGCTCCGCCGCCACGACCGCAGAGGTGATTTCGACGGCCAAGGCTGCCGCGAAGAAGAGCGCCGGTACGGCTGTGAAGAGCCCGCTGCCGGGAGTTATCGTCGACCTGAAAGTACGCGAAGGCGACCAGGTGAAAGCCGGCCAGCACCTGCTGGTACTCGAAGCGATGAAGATGGAAAACAACATCGACGCAGACCGGGACGGTATCATTGTCGAACTGAAGGTGAACAAAGGCGACTCAGTGCTGGAGGGCGACACACTTTTAACGATCGGATAGGCTTATGTTGGCAGAAGTAACCACCGCAAGCAAAGGATTCCTCGCATTTTTGGGGGATAACCTGCATCAGATCATCGCAAACACCGGGTTTGCCAATGTCACGTCAGGACACCTGATCATGATCGGCGTAGGTCTGTTTTTCCTCTACCTGGCCATCAGCAGAAACTTTGAGCCGATGCTGCTCGTCCCGATCGGATTCGGTATCCTGGTGGGTAACATCCCATTCTCTCCCGGTATGGAAATCGGCATCTACGAAGACGGTTCCGTACTGAATTACCTCTATTTCGGCGTTATTAAAGGTATATACCCGCCTTTGATCTTCCTCGGCATCGGCGCTATGACCGACTTCTCGGCACTGATTTCGAATCCGAAGCTGATGCTGGTCGGCGCTGCCGCACAAATCGGTATTTTCGCCACTTACATGGGGGCGCTCGCGTTGGGCTTCACCGCCGCCGAAGCCGGTGCCATCGGTATCATCGGCGGCGCCGACGGCCCGACCGCGATCTTCCTGACCAGTAAGCTGGCACCCGACCTGCTCGGCGCCATCTCGATCTCGGCATACTCTTACATGGCCCTCGTCCCGGTAATCCAACCGCCCGTGATGCGCCTGTTCACCACCAAAAAGGAGCGCCTGATCCACATGAAACCGCCCCGCCAGGTATCGACTACCGAGAAGATTCTCTTCCCGATCATCGGTTTGTTGCTGACGACCTTCGTCGTTCCGTCGGCAATTCCGCTGCTGGGTACTCTCTTCTTCGGCAACCTGCTCAAAGAGTGCGGCGTGACGAAGCGTCTGGCCAACACCGCGAGCGGTTCGATGACCGACATCGTGACGATCCTGCTGGGTTTCACCGTCGGTGCATCGACACAGGCCACCACGTTCCTGACGCCCAAATCGCTCTACATTTTCATCATGGGCGCCTGCGCGTTCTTCGTGGCTTCGTCCTGCGGCGTGCTGTTCGTGAAGTTCTTCAACCTGTTCCTGCCCAAGGATGCGAAAATCAACCCGCTGATCGGCAACGCCGGCGTATCGGCCGTACCTGCCGCCGCACGCGTATCGCAGGAAATGGGATTGAAGTATGACAAGACGAACTACCTGCTGATGCATGCGATGGGCCCGAACGTGGCCGGTGTGATCGGCAGCGCCGTAGCAGCCGGCGTGCTGCTCGCATTCCTCGCTTAATCAATGATTATCCATCTCAACTGACTGATTAAAGCCAATTTAATCAATTTTCAATATGACGGAGGCGGCCAATGAGGCCGCCTCCGTTGTTTTCACCCTCCTGACGGGAGGATAAGTAACATGCCTCCGAATCTGGTTAACCTGATTTACCGATTGAATTATCGACCGACTGATCAATCCGACCGGTTGATGAACGGACAGGCTTCCTGCCTCAAAACATTCAGAAACATTGCCCGTGAAAACAGTAAAGCGGGAGACCTCTATATCCCCCGCTTCACGAATACCCCTAACGCTCAGGCCTAGTGGCAGCCGCAGCTGCAACCGCCTTTGTGCTCCTTATCGCCGCAGCCATCTTCACAACCGTCGCCGCAGCCATCGCCGCAACCGCAACCGGCATTCATCGGGCCGAGGTCTTCCGGAGTCGCTTCGCGCACTTCTACGACCTGCCCCTTGAAATCGAGCGACTTGCCTGCCATCGGATGATTGAAATCCATCGTCACGACGTCATCTTTCACGTCTTTGACTACGCCTACCAAACGATTACCCTGGTTGTCACTCATCGGAAGCTGGTTGCCTATCTCGAGCAGGCCGTCTTCAACCTTGCCGTCGACCATGAACACCTCTTTGGGCAGGTCTACCACCGCTTCGCCGATCACCGGACCATAGGCATCGTCGGTATCGAGATGGAAAGCGAACTCATCGCCCTTGCTTAATCCTTTGAGGTGCGCCTCGAATTTGGGCAACAGGAATCCTGCACCATATACGAATTGCAGCGGACTCTCGGCCGTTACTTTCTCAACGAGCTCGCCGTGGACCGTCAGTTCATAGCTGAGCGCCACAAACGTTTTCTCTTTTTCTCCGATTTTCATCTGTTCTATGCTTGTTTAAAATAAATATACATATAATCCGCGCAAACGCCCCTCTCCCGCAGAAAGTTCCGGCAGGTTACGACAGTCACAAATCCCTATTCTTCATACAATACACCGCAGGTGCATTGCAGGTTGCGGTCTCCATACCCGCCGTCGATCTTCGACACATAAGGGAAAAACTTGCTTTCGCGGATCCATTTCAGCGGATAGACCGCCTTTTCGCGGCCGTAGCCGTGGAGCCAAACATCGGCTGCCGCTTCGGCTGCCGTGTGCGGCGCCATTTTCACAACATTATCTTCCGCATCGGCCTTTCCGTCGCGGATCTCCTCGCATTCGCGCTTGATCTGTACCAACGCCTCCATAAAGCGGTCGAGCTCGGCTTTCGGTTCGCTCTCGGTCGGTTCCACCATCAGCGTCTCATGCACCGGGAACGACAGCGTCGGAGCATGGAACCCGTAGTCCATCAACCTCCGTGCAATGTCGGCACACTCCACGCCGGCGTATTCTTTCCGGAAATGCCGCAGATCGAGGATCATCTCGTGCCCCACGCGGCCTGTTTCGCCGGTATACACCACATCGTACTCACCCTTCAAAGCTGATGCCATATAGTTCGCATTGACGATCGCCATTTCAGTGACACGACGCAACCCGTTCGCGCCCAGCATTTTGATATAACCGTAGGTAATCGGCAGAATCGACGCGCTGCCGAACGGGGCTGCCGCCACCGACGTGATCCCATTGTCGCCGCCTGTTTTCACGATCGCGTGGCCCGGCAGGAACTCCACCAAGTGTGCGGCTACGCAGATCGGGCCGACGCCCGGACCGCCGCCACCGTGGGGAATCGCAAAGGTTTTATGCAGGTTCAGGTGACAGACATCCGCACCGATATAACCCGGGTTGGTCAGCCCTACCTGCGCATTCATGTTGGCTCCGTCCATATAAACCTGTCCGCCGTTGTCGTGCACGATTTCGACGATCTCGCGGATCCGGCTCTCGAACACGCCGTGCGTCGAAGGATAGGTCACCATGATGCACGCGAGTTCGCTGGCGTTCGCCTCGGCTTTCGCTTTGAGGTCTTCCACATCGATATTGCCCCGTTCGTCGCAAGCCACCGTCACGGTACGCATGCCCGCCATCGCGGCCGAAGCCGGGTTAGTGCCGTGTGCAGAGGCCGGGATCAGCGCGATGTTGCGGTGTCCCTGCCCCCGGCTCTGGTGGTAAGCACGGATAACCATAAGGCCGGTATACTCGCCCGATGCACCCGAATTGGGCTGCAACGAGGTGCCTGCAAAACCGGTGATAACCGCCAGGTCTTTCGACAAACCAGCGATCAGCTCCATGTAACCCTCGACCTGATCGGCCGGAACGAACGGATGGATATTCGCGAACTCGGCAAGGCTCAGCGGCATCATCGTCACGGCCGGATTCAGCTTCATCGTGCACGAACCCAATGATATCATACTGTCGGCCAGCGAAATATCACGATGTTCCAGCTTTTTGATGTAACGCATCAGGTCGGTCTCGTTCCGGTATTTCTTAAAGACCGGTTCAGTCAGGTATTCAGAGGTACGCTGCAGGCTCTTGGTCACATGGCTCTGCTCGTCGATCTTTTTCAGCGGCGCGAATTTCCTGCCGGCTGCCTGGGCGAAGATCGACAGCACTTTGTTCGCCTCGTCGAGATCGGACACCTCGTCGAAACTGATGCGGATGCGATTGTCGTCGACATAGAAAAAGTTAATCTTCTGTGCCAGTGCCAGCGGACGGATTTTGCCTGCATCAGCCTTCACTTCGATCGTATCGAAAATACTCCTGGTCGCCAATTCATAGCCCAGTTTCTCCAATCCTTCAGCTACCGCGACGGCATGTGCATGCGCATTCAGCGCAATGCGGCGGATACCCTCGGCGCCGTGATACACGGCAAAGAATCCGGCCATCGTCGCCAGCAGCGCCTGTGCCGTACAGATATTCGACGTCGCACGTTCGCGCTTGATGTGCTGCTCGCGCATCTGGAGCGCCATTCGCAGCGCCTTGTTGCCGAGACGGTCCACCGACACGCCGATGATGCGGCCCGGCATATTACGTTTGTAGGCGTCTTTGGTCGCCAGATAACCGGCCTGCGGACCGCCGAAACCCATCGGGATCCCGAAACGCTGCGTCGAACCGACCACGATATCCGCGCCCCACTCGCCCGGCGCCTTGAGCAGCGCGAGGCTCAGGATGTCTGCCGCCACGGTTACCAATGCGCCGCGGCTGTGAGCGGCGGCGGTAAAGTCCTCGTAATCGCGCACCTCGCCGTTAGCCGCAGGATATTGCACGATCGCGCCGAACTCGCGGCCCGTAAAGTTGTAATTGTCGAACCGGTCGCTGACGATTTCGATCCCGAACGGTTCGCTGCGTGTGAGCAGCAGGTCGAGCGTCTGCGGGAAAATATTCTCGTCGACGAACAACACGTTGCGTCCCTCCTTGACCGCCTCACGGGAACGGAGCGAAAACATCATCAGCATCGCCTCCGCGGCAGCCGTCGCTTCGTCCAGCAGCGAGCAGTTACTCACCTCCATACCGGTCAGGCTGATCACCGCAGTCTGGAAATTGAGCAGCGCTTCGAGACGGCCCTGCGAAATCTCGGCCTGATAAGGAGTGTAAGAGGTGTACCACGACGGGTTCTCGAACACGTTGCGCAGGATTACAGCCGGCGAAGCCGTGCCGTAATACCCCATACCGATCAGGCTGCGGTAGATTTTATTCTTGCGGCCGATCTCACGGATGTGGTTTGCAAATTCATACTCGCTCATGCCTTCAGCCGGCAGATCGAGCGGTTTTTTGAGACGGATCGTCGCCGGAACGACCTGCGAAATCAACTCTTCGACACTTTTCACTCCGATCACCCCGAGCATCTGCGAGAGTTCCTGCTCTCCCATGCCGATATGGCGCTCAACAAATTTATCCTGTGACATATTATCAATTGTGATTTGTTTTCTGTTACCCGCACCTCTGCGCAATTCCGCTTAGCTAACTATGACGAGAGCCTCTTCCGGGATGCTTTCCCCATGCACTCCGGGCTTTCCGCCTCATCGCATAATCACTGCGCCACCGCTCTGTGGGCGAGGTTTCCCCTGTCAGGAAGCGACACAAAGCTACAAAACTTTCTCGGTGAAACAAAGCGGCCCGGGAGAAGTTATAAACATTGAATCACAGCCCCGCACCGCTCTCCCGCCCGGACTTCCGGCATCCTCTGTCGCCCTTTCGGAGTCCGTCCCTGTTCAAGCGACCTCAACAACTAAGCAAGACCGTTACGTCCTCAATCAGAATCAGAAACTGTCGCTGACATCACGTTGCATCAGAAACCGGCTCCCCAACGGCATATCGCGGCCCTGGTAAGAACTTAATTCCGAAACTCCGGATACCAAGAACATTAAAAGAGAAACGGCGGCCCATCCCAGTGACATTCCAGCATCATACATTACTACCGGTATCGCCCAAATACTCAATATCCGGGAAACCACCGGATACGCTAATAGGTAAAACTGCTGCCGCCGATAAATTCGCGCAGGATCGAAGTGGGCGGAATTTCACTGCCGTCCAGCGGGGTGAACTGGTCGAGGTACTTGAGCAACCGGCGCGCCTCCCCGTATTCGGGCATCGTATCGGGGACCTCGTGCAACAGCGGCTCGACAAAACTCTTCAGCACGGCGATCTCATAAAACAGCGAGGAGTTGAACATCACGTCGGCCTGCTCCTGGTTCGGGAAAATATGCAGGTCTTCGCCCCGGCGCACGCTCTCCCAACGGCGCAACGTCGCGGTCGCATCGTTGCCGCGTGTACGGTAATCGCGCACGATACGGCGGATCAGCCTGTTGTCGGTCGTTGCGATACGGTTCATGTTGTCCATGGAGATGGAAGTAAAGGCCGACACGTAGATCTTAAACTTCAGCTTGTTATCGATATGCGGCGTCAGGCCGGGGTTCAAGCCGTGGATACCTTCGATAATCAGCACCGAACGGTCGGCCACCTGCAGGCGGTTACCGGCGAAAACACGTTTACCGGTAATGAAATCGTAACGCGGAATTTCGACCTCCTGTCCGTCGAGCAACTGGGCGAGGTGCCGGTTGAACAATTCGATATCGATCGCCTCGAGGGCCTCGTAGTCGTACTCGCCTTTCTCATCCAGCGGCGTATGCTCCCGGTCGACGAAATAGTCGTCCAACGACACCAGTACCGGATGCAGCCCCAGTATCCGCAGCTGAATCCCGAGCCGTTTGGCGAACGTGGTTTTGCCGCTCGACGACGGGCCGGAAATCAGCACGATCCGGCCGCCGCCGGTTTCGTGCGCCGCAGCGATCTGGTCGGCGATGCTGGCCAGCTTCTTTTCGTGGAAAGCCTCGGCAATCTTGATCAGGTCGCCGCCGCCCCCTTCCAGAATCCGCGTATTCAACACACCGATCGTCGCCACTCCGAGCACATCGACCCAACGCGTATATTCGCTGAATACGTCGAACATCTTGTGCTGCGGCACCATGTTCTCCAGCCTCGAAGGGTTGGTGCGGCACGGTACCGAAAGGTGAATGCCTTTATAATATTTATGCAGCCCGAAAAGCGGCACATAGCCCGTCGTCGGGGCCAGCGCACCGTAGAAATAGCCCGACAGGTCGGCCATCGTATAGAGCGTCACGTAGAGGTGCGGACGCGTCTCCAACAGCGCAACCTTGTCCTCCATGCCCAGTTTCGTATACAACTGCACGGCCTCCGCGGAGAGCAGCCGCTGCCGGATAATCGGAATATCCTGCGCCACCAGTTCGCGCATCCGTTCGTCGATCGCCCGGAGCTGATCGGGGGTAATATCTTCCATCCCTTCGATCTCGCAATAGAATCCTTTGGCGACCGAGTGTTTGATGTGCAGCTTCTGTCCCGGGAAAAGGTCGGAAACCGCCTTTTGCAGTACGAAAAAGAGCGTTCGCTGATAGACCCGCATCCCTTCGAAATGGGTAATGTCCACGAACCGCAGCGAAACGGGGCTGTAAATTTTGTAATAGAGCTCCTTGAGGCGGTTATTCACATATCCCGCCAGGAAGGGATTTGGATTCCTGATGGCGAGCATCGCGATCACCTGGGCCATCGAAGTCCCGGGATTTACATGCAGTTCGCTCGCAGTATTCTCACAGTATATTTTAATCGTATCGTTCATAAACTATTAAATGTAATCCGTTATGCAAGGTTCGTAAAAAGAAACGTCCGGCACAACCGTTTTGTTTTATCTTTTTATCGGTTTTACAGGTCATTATCTCTTTTTTGCAAATTCCCAGGAGCCGCCGTCCGGGCCGCAAATAAACTCGACTCCAGGCCGAAGCGACCGTGCCCCTCCGCAGCCGTTACCCTTATAACGGTCGCCAGCCGCGCAAACGCACGGCTGACGACGTATCCGGGAAAGGGTCACAATACCGCATTCGCCGAGGGAACGGCGGCGGGAAGAGCCGCAACGGTACCGCCGGAGCTCGCCGGAACATCCGGCGCGCAGAACAGTTGCAGATTCGAAATCAGCGGGCAGGCCTTCGCTTCTTCGACGGTCAGCCGCACCTCTTTGGCCGTCACGGTCGGCAGGCGCAGAATGCGTTTGTAACCGATGGTCGTCTCTTCGGCAAGCGTCCGCCATCCGTCGGCAGTCAGCGCTTCGACCCTGAACTTCCGCACCCGCTGACCCAACGGAATGTACTCCTGTACCAACAGCCGGTTGAAAACAGTCGGCTGGTCGAACATAACAGTCAGCGACGCGTTACGTACATCGTCATCGGTAGCCCAGTAAGTCGCCGTATCTCCGTCGGTCACCCGCATCGCGCCATACTTGCCGCTGTGTCCACGCACATTCGATGCCGAAACCCGCGCATCTGCCGCCAGATCCTTGGAAAATTCGGCTGCCAGCGCCCGGGCGAACTCCATCAGCCGGAGGGAATCGACGGCAGGAATGCGGCCGGTCTTATCGGGCGGAACATTCAACAGCATCGAGGCATTGCGCCCTACCGACGTATAATAGATATCGAGCAGTTGCGGCACGGTCCTGACCAACGAATCCTCGGCCTCGTGGTAATACCACCCCGGGCGGATCGACACGTCAACCTCGGCCGGAAGCCAATGGGTCCCGTCTTCCTGCCCGGCGTTGAGCGCCTCGCGGTCGGCCGCCCCCGGTACAAAGTCGGCCCTCTTGAGCAGCGACCAGTTCGTTTCGCCAGCAAAGCCTTTTTCATTGCCGACCCAGCGCACGTCCGGGCCGCCGTCCGAAAACATCACCGCACCGGGCTGCAATTCCCGGACGACCTGCCACGTCCCCGGCCAATCGTAGTAGGTATTGCGGTCGATCGTGCGCGTTTCGTTGGCGCCGCCGTACCAGCCGTCCCCGCCATTGGCCCCGTCGAACCACACTTCGAACACGTCGCCGTAACCGGTCAGCAACTCCCGGAGCTGGTTGCGGTAATATTCGATATATTCGGGTTTGCCGTAATCCGCACGATTCCGGTCCCACGGCGACAGGTAGAGCCCCATCTTCATCCCTTCGGCCCGGCAGGCGTCGGCGAACTCCCGGACGATATCGCCCTGTCCGTCCTTGTACGGAGAGTTTTTCACCGAATGCCCGGTATAAGCCGAAGGCCACAGGCAGAAACCGTCGTGGTGCTTAGCCGTGAGGATCGCTCCTTTGAAACCGGCGGCCTTGAGCGTCCGGATCCACTGGCGGCAGTCGAGCGCCGTGGGATCGAACTGCGCGGGATCTTCGCCCCCGAGCCCCCACTCACGGCCGGTAAAGGTATTCATATTGAAATGCAGGAACGCATAACGCTCGAGGGCCTGCCACTGCTGCTGCCTTTGCGAAGGCACCGGCCCGCAGGCGGCCGGAGGCGGCGTGTTCCGGCAACCGGGAAACAACACGCATGACGCGACCGCGATCAACGACACACGCAAAAGAACCCGCATGACACCAATAGTATCCATAGTAGTAGTTTAGAGGGTAATGGTCAACGATTTACAATCGGAAGATCGGGCACACCCGCGGCTGCGCCGCATCCGCCACCGGATTAAAACCAGATAAAGATAACAAAAATCCGCTGAATCCCCGAAAAATCAGCTTCATTTTCACTCCGGCATACTTGTTTTGCAGAAAAAACACTACCTTTGTGCCACCTTCGGTGGAGCGCCCCCGGAAATCCCTCGGCGGGAATTCCGGTGCGGTCCATGCGAAAGGTTCTATAAATAATGTCCAACTCTTTAATTTACAAAACCTTTCAACAAACAAATGACAACAAAAACTGACAATCAACAGGAACAGAAGGCCGTTGTGGCTCCGGTAAACCTCGACACGTTCGACTGGAACGCTTACGAAAACGACCTGGGCGTCTACAACGCACCCAAGGAAGAGATCGAGGCCAAGTACGACCAGACCCTTTCCAAAGTACAGGTAGGCGAAGTGGTCGAAGGCACCGTGATCAGCCTCAACAAACGCGAGGTGGTCGTAAACATCGGTTACAAGTCCGAAGGCATCATCCCCGTGAGCGAATTCCGCTACAACCCCGAACTGGCCGTAGGCGAGAAGGTGGAAGTATACGTGGAGAGCGCCGAGGACAAAAAAGGCCAGCTGGTCCTCTCACATAAAAAAGCCCGTCAGCTCCGCTCGTGGGATCGTGTCAACGAGGCCCTGGAGAAAGACGAGGTTATCAAGGGTTACATCAAGTGCCGCACCAAAGGCGGTATGATCGTCGACGTATTCGGCATCGAGGCGTTCCTGCCCGGCTCGCAGATCGACGTGAAACCGATCCGCGACTACGATATTTACGTAGACAAGACCATGGAGTTCAAGGTCGTGAAGATCAACCAGGAGTTCCGCAACGTGGTCGTATCGCACAAGGCGCTGATCGAAGCCGAGCTCGAAGCACAGAAGAAGGAGATCATGTCGAAGCTCGAAAAAGGCCAGATCCTCGAAGGTACCGTCAAGAACATCACCTCTTACGGCGTATTCATCGACCTGGGCGGCGTAGACGGCCTGATCCACATCACCGACCTGAGCTGGGGCCGTGTGAACCATCCCGAAGAGATCGTCCAGCTCGACCAGAAGCTCAACGTCGTAATCCTCGACTTCGACGATGCGAAAAAACGTATCGCACTGGGTCTGAAACAGCTTTCGGCTCACCCGTGGGATGCACTGGACGCCAACCTGAAGGTGGGCGACAAGGTGAAAGGCCGCGTAGTGGTTATGGCCGATTACGGCGCGTTCGTAGAGATCGCTCCGGGCGTAGAGGGCCTGATCCATGTATCGGAAATGTCCTGGAGCCAGCACCTGCGTTCGGCACAGGAGTTCATGAAGGTGGGCGACGAGGTGGAAGCCATTGTGCTGACCCTCGACCGCGACGAGCGCAAAATGTCGCTCGGCCTCAAACAACTCACCCCGGACCCCTGGGCTGATATCGAGACCAAATACGCCGTAGGCTCACGCCACACCGCCAAAGTGCGCAACTTCACCAACTTCGGCGTATTCGTAGAGATCGAAGAGGGTATCGACGGCCTGATCCACATCTCCGACCTGAGCTGGACCAAGAAGGTGAAACATCCTTCAGAATTCACGCAAATCGGTGCCGACATCGAAGTCGTTGTCCTGGAAATCGACAAAGACAACCGCCGCCTGAGCCTCGGCCACAAGCAGCTCGAAGAGAACCCCTGGAACGCATTCGAACAGCAGTTCGCCGTGGATTCGATCCACACCGGTACGATCACCGAGCTCAACGACAAGGGCGCCGTGGTTTCACTGGGCGACAACGTCGAAGGCTTCGCTCCGGCCAAACAGCTCGCCAAAGAGGACGGCACGACCGCCAAAGCGGGCGAGACGCTCGAATTCAAGGTCGTAGAGTTCTCGAAGGCCACCAAGCGCATCATCCTGTCGCACTCTCGCCTCAACGAGGAGATCAAACGCGCCGAGGTACAGGCCGAACGCGCCGAGAAGAAACGTTCGGACGACGCCACCAAAGACTCTGTCAAGAAGCTCAACGCATCGGTTGAAAAGACCACCCTGGGTGATATCTCCGGCCTGGCCGAGCTGAAAGCCCAGATGGAGGCCGCCGCCGAAAAGCCGAAAAAAGCTGCCGCCAAAAAGAGCGCCAAAGCTGAAGAGGCTTCCGCAGAAACCGAGGAGTAAATAATGTCAACTTCCTATGACGTTTCGGGTTACCATATTGGGTAGCAGTTCGGCATCCCCGACTCCGAAGCGTAATCCCTCTGCTCATGCACTGAACGTGCATGAGCAGTTTTTTTTGGTCGATTGCGGTGAGGGTACCCAGAAACAGTTGCGTTCGGCCGGGATCAACCCGCTGAAACTAAACGCCGTATTCATCACGCACCTGCACGGAGACCATGTTTTCGGACTTTTCGGGCTGATTTCGACGATGGGACTGATGGGACGGCGTACGCCGCTGAAGGTCTACGCCCCGCGTCCGTTCGACGAGATACTGGCGAACCATTTGCACTATTTCGATGCGGCACTCCCCTACCAAGTACAGTGGCACGAGGTGCGCACGCGCGAACACGAACTGCTGTATGAAAACAAGGTGCTCGAAGTGTGGTCGGTCCCGCTGCGGCATAAGATTCCCGCCGCCGGATTCCTTTTCCGGGAAAAGACCCCGCCGCTGAACCTGCTCAAAGAGGCGATCGGACGCTACGGGCTGAATGTCGCCCAATGCGTGGCAGCCAAACGCGGTGAAGATATCCCGCTCGGCGACGGCACGACGATCCCGAACCAACAACTGACCTACACTCCCTATGAAGGGCGCAGTTATGCTTACCTGAGCGATACGCTCTACTCGGCCAAGGCAGCCCGGCTCGTGACGGGCGTCGACCTGCTCTACCACGAAGCGACATTCGCCGAACAGGACAAAACCATGGCGCGTGAAACGGGCCACTCCACGGCATCGCAAGCCGCCAAAGCGGCACTTGCCGCCGGGGCGGGAAGACTGTTGATCGGGCATTTTTCATCCCGGTACAAGGATGCATCCGGATTGGTCGAAGAGGCCCGCGAACTTTTCGCGGAGACCGAAGCGGTGGTCGAAGGCCGAAGCTACGACATCCCGGTAAAAAAGACCCAACCGGAATAACCGTCATTTTCAGCCCGATTTTTGCATGTTAACCGGCTGATTTGAACTGTAATTATGGAGCCCAAAAATATAAAAGCGATCTTTTTCGACATCGACGGCACGCTCGTCAGTTTTCAAACACACGGAGTTCCCTCGTCGGCCGCACGTGCCATCGAGACGCTCCACAGCCGCGGCACCAAGGTATTTATCGCGACCGGACGTCCCTTCTACCAGATCAACAACCTGGGAGAGTTGCGCTTCGACGGCTACGTTACGCTCAACGGAGCCTGGTGCATCGACGCGCAGGGCGAGGTGATCTTCAGCAATCCGATCCCGCATGAAGACCTCGAAGCGGTGAACCGGCGGCTGGACACAGGGCCGCTTTTCCCGTGCGCCTTTATGACCCCGGAACAGGTATACATCAACCTGGTCAACCCCAAGGTGGCCGATGTGGCGCGCATGGTCGGGCTCGATCCGCCTCCCGTGCGGGACCTGCACGAGGTCGCCCGCGAAGAGGTGCTCCAGGTAAATATCTACGTCGGCCCCGAAGAAGAGACAGAACTGATGCGCACGGTCTTCACGCACTGCGGTTCGAGCCGCTGGAACCCCGCTTTCGCCGATGTCAATATTCGCGGCAACAACAAAAGCACCGGCATCGACAAAATCCTGGCCCGGTACGACATTCCGCTCAGCGAAACGATGTCGTTCGGAGACGGCGGCAACGACATTCCGATGCTGTGCCATACGGGAATCGGCATCGCGATGGGCAATGCCTCGGACCAAGTAAAACAGGCCGCGGATTACGTGACGGATGCCGTCGACTACGACGGTATCGCCAACGCACTGCGGCATTTCGGACTGATTTGAATTTTCCGGAGCGATGCACCAAAACAAATTGCAAAAAAAATACGACATACAACAAGCCGGGACCAACATGAATATCCCGGCACAGTACCCGGATAACACCGAGTTTGCCTAAAGGAGACCGGGTACCGGACCGAAACGAAACTCACGAACGGCCGACCGGGAAAACTTCCCCGGCAAAGCCAAGCCCGGAATAGAGGGCCAACATACGACAACCATGGAAATCACTTTAGCGATCGACACCGCCACCTGCATCCGCTGCGGCAAATGCGTCCGGGTCTGCCCGTCCGGCATCTTCACGCAACAGAAACCCGATGGGAATACCGAATCCCGGACGACCGGAACACCCGCCGGCAACGACCAAGAAAACACTCCTGCCTCCTCTTCTAAAAACGGATCCGAGATCCGGATCGTCAATCCCGAAACCTGTATCGTCTGCGGCCACTGCGTCGCGGCCTGCCCGACCGGATCGGTCGAACACGGAGACTTCCCCGCCGGCAAAGTACACAAAATCGATTACGGACAACTGCCCACACCCGAACAGGTCCTGCTGTTGTGCAAAGCGCGCCGGTCGAACCGCGCGATCACGTCCAAGCCGGTTCCGCCCGAAAAACTCGGCCTGATTCTCGAAGCGGCACACCGGGCCCCCACTGCGAGCAACTCGCAGTCGGTATCGTTCACAGTGGTTACCGATCCGAAAAAGCTACTGGAAGTAAGCGATTTTACCATCCGCACCTTCGACAAGGTCCGGGCCAAGCTCCAAAACCCGCTGCTCAAACCGGTACTGAAACCGCTGTTGCCGGGCCTTTACCGCTATGTGCCGGTCTTCGAACGGCTCAAACGCAACCATCTCGCCGGCAACGACCCGATCCTGCGCCACGCCACAGCACTGATTTTTATCCATACGCCCGCCTCGCACCGTTTCGGCGCCGCCGACGCGAACCTCGCCTACCAGAACGGCTCACTGATGGCCGAAAGCCTCGGTATCAGCCAGGTATATATGGGATTCGTGCTCTCGGCCCTGCAACAGGATCCGAAGAGTCTCGCCCGGACGCTGGGGATAGAGGGCCGTATCCATGCCGTAATGGCGCTCGGCGTTCCGGCCTTCCGCTATCCGAACTACATCGACCGGAAGGAAGTCCAGGTGCAGCAAATCTAAACCTCTGAGGGAAATACTCCCGCCCCCGGACACTCACGTTCTCTTTTGCATCGCAGTATGTCAAAGGAAGATATCACCTACAGGCTAAGAGGAGATACTGAATCTAAATCAAATGTCAAAACCCAGGCATATTCGAATGGCCAAGTACCCGGATACCGGATAAACCGGAACCTGTCCGGCCCGTCAGCATCCAATTCTATTGCGCATCCGCCGGGCTTTCGTCCTCACCGGAGGCCGGCTCATCGCCGCGGACAACCCACCCCGGAGCCTGTACAGGAATCAGCTGGTCGTCGGGCGTCACCAAAGCGACGCCGCTCCCTGCCGCGGTAATGTGGCCGATCACGTCGATCCCCAGTGCAAAAATATCTTCCTGCCGCGCCAACGGCACCGTAAACAGCAATTCGAAATCATCACCGCCGTTGAGCGCCGCTACGACCGGATCGCTATGCAGTTCTTCGGCCATTTTGTTGGTCTGCTGTGCGATCGGCAACCGGTTCAAGTAGATGCGCGCCCCCTTATCGGAATCTTTGCACAGGTGCAGGACCTCCGAAGCCAAACCGTCGGTGATATCGATCATCGATGTCGGTACCAGGTCGATCTTCGCCAGCTCTTCGATGATGTCGAGCCGGGCGGACGGACGCAACTGCCGTCCGAGCAAATACTCGTACCCTTCGAATTTCGGATGCGGATTCGGGTGCCCGTCCAGCGCACGCTTCTCGCGTTCGAGCAGGTGCAAGCCCATGTAGGCTCCGCCGAGCGCCCCCGTTACGCAAATCAGGTCGTTGACCTGCGCACCGCTGCGGTAAACGATCTTGTCTTTCGCAACTTCGCCGACCGCAGAGACGGCGATCGTGAGCCCGTTGACCGATGCCGACATGTCGCCGCCCGCAAGGTCGACCTTGTAATCCCTGCACGCATAGCGGACACCCTCATACAACTGCTCCACCGTTTCGACCGAAAAGCGCGACGAGATGCCGAGCGCCAGCGTCACCTGCCGCGGAGTTCCGTTCATCGCCAGGATATCGGAAATTCCCGCAACCACGGCTTTGTAGCCGAGGTGCTGCAACGGGAAATAGGTCAGGTCGAACTGCACCCCTTCCAACAACAGGTCGGTCGTGAAGAGCATATATTTATCCCCGGCATCGATCACCGCAGCATCGTCTCCGCAGCCTTTCACCGTCGAGGGGTTCGACGGCGCGAACGGCGCGCAGAGGCGGTCTACGAAGGCAAATTGGCCCAGCGAAGCGATCGGAGTGTGTTTTTTTTCAGCCATAATCCGGAAAAAGTTAAATATTTATACAAAGGTACGGGTTCTTTTGTTTCGGCAAAAAAAAGTCTTAGCTTTGCATTAATAAAATTGTTTAAAAACTACTTACCGCCATGTTCAACCTCGTATTGTTCGGCCCTCCGGGTGCGGGAAAAGGAACCCAGGCCGAGAAACTCATCGAAAAATACGGATTCAACCACATTTCCACCGGCGAAGTCATCCGCGAACAGATTCGCAAAGGCACCGAGCTGGGCCGCAGCGTACAGAGCTACATCGAGAAGGGACAGCTGGCCCCCGACGGCCTGGTGATCGACATCATCGCCGACTATGTGGCGAAACACAAAGACGCCAAAGGCAACATCTTCGACGGCTTCCCGCGCACGACCGTGCAGGCCAAAGCCTTCGACGAGATCATGGAGAAGAACGGTACGCCGGTAAGCGTCATGCTTTCGCTCGAGGTGCCCGACGAGGAACTGGTCAAACGCCTGCTGCTGCGCGGCAAGGAGAGCGGCCGTGCCGACGACAGTAACGAAGGGGTGATCCGCGACCGGATCGACGTCTACAAAGCGCAAACCGCCGTGGTCGCCGACCACTACAAGCCGCAGGGCAAACACCGCGCCGTAAACGGTCTCGGCACGATCGACGAAATTTTCGGCCGTCTCTGCCAGGAGATCGAATCGCTGAACAAGTAAGGACCCGACACCATCCGGGTTTGCCCCGCTCCCGGACAGAGGACAGAGCGAAACAACAAGACACCGCGACGCCTCGGGACAAAACGACACAAAGCGAGTCTAAATACATTTCGACAAAAAATGCACAACCGGGTGAGTTGTGCATTTTTTGTTAGCCGCATGTTGACAACATGTCGATTATATATTCATAACTCATATCAATCTGTTTATAACCCGCGACGGTGGGAATCATCTGAAAACAGCCGCATATCTGTCTGCATCTTGTTAAAAAGTCAACGGAATCCTGTTAGTTTCCTGTCGATATCCTGTCAGGAAACAGTCGATAACCCGAGATTAGTCCAATGTCAGTCGCCGGTACAGCCGCCGGTAGCGGCGGATCAGCAGGAAGGCCGCGATACAGAGCCCGACGATGAAGCCGACCCAAAGCCCGGGTGCACCCCACCCCAGTATAAAAGCACAGAAGTAACCTACCGGCAGGTTGATGACGATATACGAAACAAAAGCGTAGTACATCGTGATGCGCACATCCTGCATTCCGCGTAGTACACCGAGGGCGATCGTCTGCAATCCGTCGGGAATCTGGTATAGCGCGGCCATCAAAAACAGTTGAGCAGCCACCCCGATGACCGCCCGGTCCGAAGTAAAGAGTTCCGGCAAAAAGCGGCGGAACGCGACGAAACAGGCCATCGTGAGCAAATTCGCAACGATTCCCAAGTGCCAGGAAGCCAGTGCGGCCCGGCGCATCCCCCGGTAATCGCCCGCACCGTAGCGGTGGCTCACCATGATCGTCGTGGCCGCCGAAATTCCGACCACGACCATATAGACGATATTGGACAGCGACAGCACCACCTGATGTGCTGCCAGCGGCACGGTCCCAATCCATCCCATCATAATCAGCGTGAGTGCGAAAGCCGACACTTCGAGCACCATTTGCATCGAGATCGGCAAGCCGACCGCAAGCAGCCTGCGTGTCGTCCGCCATCCCTGTGCAATCCAGGCAAAGAACAGGAAATAACGCCGCAGCGAAGGTACGGAGAGGAAATAACCGAGCGTAAAAAGCGGCATGCAGATACGCGAGATGAGGGTGGCCAGTCCGGCCCCGGCGGCCCCCATCTCCGGGAATCCCCAATGACCGTAAATCAGTAGGTAATTAAACAAGATGTTCACCCCGTTGGCCGTCAGCACGACCACCATTCCGGTAATCGTGTTGCCGATTCCCTCGAGAAACTGCTTAAATGCGGCAAAGAGCATAAACGGAACGACCGACCACGCCAAATAGCCGTAATAAGGGCGTGCCAGTTCTGCCACTTCGGGCGACTGGCCCATCGAGCCGAGAAAATCGCCCAGCACCCACAGGATCGCGAACAGGACAATACCGACCCCGCCGTAAAGCGTCAGCGCATTCTGAAGCAGCCGGGCCGACGACCGGTAATCGCGCCGGGCGTACATCTCCCCGACAAGCGGAGTCAGCCCCATCGACAATCCTGTTCCCCAAAAGAGGAAAATCACGAACACCGCCCCGCCGAACGATACGGCCGCAAGCGGCAGTGCACCGAGACGCCCCACCATCGCGTTATCGAACAGCTGCACGACCACCTGCCCGACCTGCGAAAGCATGACGGGAACGGCCAGCGAAAGGTTCTCACGGTATTGGGGCAGCCAGCCCCGCAAAGTTCGCAAAAGTCGCATACGAAAAAATCCCGGCATTTGCGCCGGGAGGCCAAAGATACGGTTTTTCGACCGTAAACCGACAACAGTGTCAGAAGAAATCGCCCGGGAATATAGCTATACAACAGGAATAGTATACTATTCCGGAGATGGACAGACATGCCTACGGCCTTATTGCCCATCCCGCTCGCAGGCAGAGCCCCTGCCAGGAAACGCCCCGCACAAAGAAACACCCGGAGCATCCCCGCTCTCCGTCAGGCCGCATAAAAGAGACGGCGTTACAGCCACCGGCGCTCGCGGCGGCGGATGCGGGCATTCAAAGAAAGCACCAGCACGACCATCGCCACGATATTGATCAGCAGCGCCACATTGATGTTCACCCGGTCGGCCAGCAGGAAATTACCGACAATGTATACGGCCTGGATCAGCACGATCATCAGCGTACATTGCAAATGCGTATACCCCAGTTGGAGGAATTTATGGTGAATATGCCGTTTGTCGGGAGTAAACGGGGACTTACCGGAGAGAATCCGCTGCGCGAACACCCGCGTCATATCGGCCATCGGGACGAAAACCACTCCCATCAGCGAAATCAGCGTCAAATGCGGCACGGTATGCCCGTGTTGCGCGCCGACCACCAATTGCAGGCACAGGAAGGCGGCGATATAACCCAGGATCAGCGAACCGCTGTCTCCCATGAAAATTTTCAGCTTGCGGCCGAACACATTATACATGAAAAAGACGAGCGTCGCACCTACCGCACACGCCCCCAACAGGGCCAAATGGGCATTGCCGGCCAACAGGTTCAGCAGGCTCAGCACCGAAAAGATCAGTACGCCCAAGCCGGAACACAGCCCGTCCACTCCGTCGATCAGGTTCGCGGCATTGACCAACGCGACGAGCAGCAGCAGCGTAAACGGCACCCCGGCCCATGCCGGTATCGCATACAGCCCGAACAAGCCCTGCAGATTATCGATGTAACAATACGGAAGTACGAGCAGCAGAGCCCCGACCACCTGGAAAACGAACTTGCACTTGTACGAAAGTCCGGAAATATCGTCGGTAATGCCGACAATACAAATCAGCATCAGTCCCGTAGTGAAAAAGAGGAAATCCTCGAACGGCACCACTGCGTCGAAGGTGTTGAACTGCCAGAAAAGCCCGCGCACGAACCAGTAAGCCATCATAATGGCAGGAAAAAACGCCACACCGCCCAGCCGTGGAATCTGAGACGAATGCACTTTGCGGGCATTGGGCATGTCCAGGATACGTTTCTTCTTGGAAATCAGGATAATTTTCGGAATCAGCATCCTTCCTACAGTGACCGCAAGCAGAAACCCCGCAACGATATAGAGGTACAAAGGCAACATGGTGTATGAATAATTTGGTGTCTGTGGTTAGTAGGGGAGCCATTATAAAAGTAGACAAAAAAGAGGAATTCGCAATAAACAACCGACAAAAACTGTTGTTTCATTCGATTATCCACTCCTGACCCGCCGGCTTCCCCGAAAGGGCCAAACTTTATTATAATAGATTACGATTGCGGGGCAGAAGTTGCACCGGTATCCAGATTTAATTTCTCTTCGAGCGCTTTCAGGACATTCTCACTGCTGTTACGACCTGCCATAACGCTGCATACGTAGGCACGCCCCCATCCCTGTTCGCGTGCTACAGCCGAATAAACACCCCGGCAGCGGGTGGCCGCCGCACGAATAGCTTCGATGCGCTCTTCTTTGCGTTCTATTCGTTTTTTCATAATAATTGGATTATATTTGTTGCAGTAATACGATGCTTCTCAATAAGATACGCAGACAAAGTTGACATTTATTTTTGACACGTCCAAATGTTTACGTCAAAAATATGGATTCCCCTAAGCACATGGAACTAAAAAACCGCATAAAGGCCGTCTGCGTCATTTTCAAGCTGTCCGTCAGGGAATTCGAACGAGAGTGCCAACTGAACCGCGGAAATATCTCCAACATGACCGGAGCGCTCGGTTCCGATAAAATATCAAAAATAATTGCACGTTATCCTTCGATTAACCTCTATTGGCTGCTGACCGGAGAGGGTGAGATGTTCCTGTCCCGGTCGGAGAAAACGGGCTCAGACGCACCCGGGAAAGAGGAACCGGCCCAACGGGAAGAGCCGGCCAAAGCCGAAACGGTCGACCGTCCGGCGAACAGGCCCCATGAGGGAGCCGCACCGGCCGAAAACGACAACTCGCTCTTACAGGCCCACCGGGAACTGATCGGCTTGCTACGTACGCACATCCGGCTGCAAAACGAACAATTACGGCTGCAAAACGATCAGCTCCGCCTGCTCGACGAAATGATCGAACGGATAAAAAACAAGGGGAAAGTTTTGTAATCTTCCGAAAAAAGAGTACTTTTGCACCTCGTCGGTTCGGTTACCGACGCCTTTTAACTTAATAAAACTTAGAGAAATGCCTGTAAAAATCAGACTTGCACGCCATGGTAAGAAGGGCTATGCCTTCTATCATATCGTCGTTGCAGACAGCAGGGCGCCACGTGATGGTAAATTTATCGAAAAGATCGGAACCTACAATCCGAACACGAATCCTGCTACAATCGACCTGAGCTTCGAGAAAGCCCTGGAGTGGTTGCAAAAAGGCGCTCAACCCACCGACACCTGCCGTTCGATCCTTTCATACAAGGGTGTCATGTACAAGAAACACCTGCTGGGCGGCGTAAGCAAAGGCGCATTTACCGCCGAAGCCGCCGAGGCCAAGTTCGACAAATGGATCGAGCAGAAGGCCGGCAAAATCGCGGCCAAGACCAGCAAAATCAGCGGTGACAAAGAGGCTGCCATGAAGGCCCGCCTCGAAGAAGAGAAGAAGATCAAGGAAGAACGTGCGAAAGCCCTCGAGGCCAAACGTGCTGAAGAGGCAGCCGCTGCCGCAGCTGCTGCTGCCGAAGAGGCCGCACAGGGCGAGGACGCAACCGAAGAGGCTGCCGCGCCTGCCGAGGAGGCTCCCGCAGCCGAGGCTTAGCCCGCTTCCGCAGCACATACCGTTATGCTTGAGGAGAATGCAAAAGCCGTAGCACGGGTATCCAAAACGTTCGGACAAAACGGCGAACTTACCCTGAATTTATACGACTCCTTCCCTCAGGATTTCAATCCGAGCGAACCGTTGTTTGTCGTCATCGACAAATTGGCGGTTCCTCTTTTTTGCGACCGTTTCCAGCGGCGCGGCCGTAGCGGAGCGGTGGTCGCCTTCGGGGACATCGATACCGAACGGCGCGCGGCCGAACTGATCGGGCTCGAACTCTACCTGAGCCCCGGACCGGACGAAGAGGATGACGAGGGCGACGGGCTGATTTACCTGGAAGACCTTGTGGGCTACACCGTCAGGTTGACCGGAGAAAATCCGGATACGCCCGTTAGCAATCCGCCCCCCCCCTCATCGTCACCCGAGTCCAAACCTGCGTCCGAACCCGGGCTTAAACATTCCGAAACCGGCAGTGACGAACAGCGGTCCGGCTGTTCCGCAGACCGGATCGAAGAGTTTATCGACGGGGAGAATCCGCTGTTCCGGGTCCGGATCGGCAGTCGCGAAGTGCTGATTCCGGCCGTCGAAGAGTTTATCGCCGACATCGACCAGGAACGGCAATCGATCGAATTCGACCTGCCCGAAGGACTGCTCGAACTCTACTCCTGAGCCTGGATACAAGCAAAAGAGCGGTTACACAAACAGTCCTGTTATCCACCGCAAACCGCACAAAAGAATTTTTCGGCAATACTTGCAAACCCGCTCAGCATCGACAGTATCCTGCAGGCACTTACAGCTATCACAAACAGATGATACGATTGAAGGGCACCTTTCGGCGCCCTTCGTTCATTTTCATTTTCTATAATTTTTTGAATAGAAATGTCCCGGGTAGCTACTCCCGGTATGGGATAGGAAACAATAATAGGTTCTACACACGAATCAGGATACGAATGCCTGTTTCTCGGGCATACCTCGTTCCACAGTCAGCTCAACCTTGCCGTCGCGGCAAGTCACACAAATCGTCTCTCCGCTCTGCACACCGCCTTCTACGATCAGCTCGGCCAGCGGCTCCTCGACATAATCGAGAATCGTCCTCTTGAGCGAGCGCACGCCGTAACGCGGCTCATAACCGATACTCACCAGATGGCGTTTAACCTCCTCCGTCGCACGGATCGAATACCCCAACGACTGCACCCGTTTCGACAGGCGGCCCAGTTCCAGGTCGACGATCTTGCAGATATCGGCTTCTCCCAGCGAATTAAAGACCACCACATCATCGATCCTGTTGATAAACTCCGGAGCAAACTGACGTTCCAGGCTTTTCCGGTAAACCGATTCGCGGTTCAACTCCTCGGCAACCGCGCTGCGCGCGGCTGCATAGCCGACGGCTGCACCGCGCTGCTGCACCTCACGCGAACCCACGTTAGAGGTCATGATAATAATCGTATTGCGGAAATCTACCCTGCGGCCCAACCCGTCGGTGAGCTGTCCCTCGTCAAAAACTTGAAGCATCAGGTTGAATACGTCCGGATGCGCCTTTTCGATCTCGTCGAACAGCACCACACAGTAAGGACGCCGCCGCACCTTCTCGGTCAACTGGCCGCCTTCGCCGTATCCGACATAACCCGGAGGGGAGCCGATCAGCCGGCTCACATTATGCTTCTCGCTGTATTCGCTCATATCGACCCGCACCAGCGCTTCTTCACTGTCGAAAAGATGCATCGCCAACTCTTTGGCCATATGGGTCTTACCCACACCCGTCGGACCGACGAACATAAATACGCCGATGGGCCGGTTCGGATCCTTGAGTCCGACCCTGCTGCGTTGGATCGCACGCGTCACCTTGCGCACGGCCTCGTCCTGACCTACCACGACCGATGAAAAATAACCGTAAAGATCCTTGAGCCGCTGCTGTTCGCCCTGCGACATGCGCGCAAGCGGAATGCCGGTCATCGAGGCTACCACTTCACTGATCTGCTGTTCGTCGATCACCGCTGCGGAAGCCGACATCTCCGTAGTCCAGGCCGAAAGCATGGCGCGTAACCGCGAGCGGAGTTCCAACTCGCTGCCGCGTAATACAGAAGCATGCTCATAGTCACGCGACTGCATCGCTTTTTTCTTATCCCGCACCAATTTTTCGATCCGCTCCTCGAGCTGTATCGCACCGGCAGGCATAGCATCACCGATCTTCTTCACATGCGCGCGGCTCCCGGCCTCGTCCATCACGTCGATAGCCTTGTCGGGGAAGAAACGGTCGGCCACATAGCGTTGCGTCAACTCGACGCAGGCGGTCAGCGCCGCATCGGTATAGCGCACCCCGTGATGCTCCTCGTACTGGCGTTTGATATTGTGCAGCACGGCGAGCGTCTGTTCGGGCGACGGCTGCTCGACCATAATCTTCTGGAAACGGCGTTCGAGCGCTCCGTCGGTTTCGATATTCTCCCGGAATTCGCGCAGCGTCGTCGCTCCGATGCACTGCAACTCGCCCCGGGCAAGTACCGGTTTCAGGATATTCGCCGTGTCGAGCGAGCCCTGCGTGCTGCCCGCACCGACGATCGTATGAATCTCGTCGATGAACAGGATCACGTTGTTGGTTTTGCGCAATTCGCCCAACAGCGTGTTGATCCGCTCCTCGAATTCGCCGCGGTACTTCGTTCCGGCTACCAGCGACGCCACGTCCAGGGCAAAAACCCGTTTATCGCGCAATGCAACGGGCACGTCGTTATCCACGATCCTGAGGGCGAGCCCTTCGACGATCGCCGATTTGCCTACGCCCGGTTCGCCGATCAGTACGGGATTGTTCTTCTTGCGGCGGCCCAGAATCTGCACGAGCCGCTCTATCTCTTCATCCCGGCCGATCACCGGATCGAGACGCCCTTCCCGGGCCGCAAGCGTCAGGTCCACCCCAAAACGGATCAACGGGTCGGACGACGGCGACTTGCGCTCTTTGCGCACTGGCATTGCCGGTTCGCTTTCGGTCTCCGCCTGCGGGCGGGGCTTAAATTGTGTAAAATAGTGCTCGGCCTCCCGGTCGGCACTCATCTCGTCGAGGATCTTCATGTCCTCGTAATAATCTTCGTTGGGGGGTAGCTCGCGCACGAACTCCGAAAGAGTCTCGCTGTTGACGTTGTACATCGCCAGCACCTGCCCGCAGATCGAACTGCGGTCCTTGACGATAGCCATCAGCAGGTGGGCCGTATTGAGCAAGTTATGCCTCGGATCATCGGTCTCTTCGGCCAGGCGGATCAGGATGGATCCTTCGGATTCCTTCACCGACGGCAGCAAAACCGGATTCATCGACACGGCGTCGGCCTGCGCCCGTTTAAGGTCGTTTTCGATCCGGATCTTTATCTGATAGATTTCCCACTCCTTCAGCAATTTCCGGAGCAGATACGAAGCATGCCCTCCCTCCTGCTTCAGGATAGCCAGAAACAGGTAGTCAAGCGTAAGGCCCTGTGCCCCGAAGTGGCGCGTCTCGGCATAGCCCTGTTCGAACACGGACCTCAGGGTGTTTGTTTGCTTCAATTGCATGACATTATTCCTCATTTTATCTTTCGGGAAGATAACGCCGCCCGCCTCCTATTTAGTATAAACCCATATTTCGCTTCCATTCCCCCACCTCGAGCTCCTCGATGCGCTCCCCGTCGACGGTAAAGCGCAGGGCGGTCCTAACCTGGTGGAAACCACTCAGCCCCGCAGCCCCCGGATTGAGGTGCAACAGGTCGAGTTTCTTGTCGTAAATCACTTTCAAAATGTGTGAATGTCCACTGATGAAAATCTTCGGCCGGAGAGCCCTCAGGCGTGTCTCTACCCCGCTTTGATAGTGTCCGGGATAGCCTCCGATATGTGTGATCAGCACCGGCACCTGCTCGCAGTCGAACTGCTGCCACTGCGGATAGACCACCCGCAGGGCTCCTCCGTCGATATTGCCGTAAACCCCGCGCAAGGGCTTGAACGCGGCAATCGCATCGGCCGTTTCGATGTTCCCGAAATCCCCGGCGTGCCAGATTTCATCGACTTCGGCCAGGAATTTGCGTAACGGGGCATCGAAAGTACCGTGTGTATCTGAAAGTAGTCCGATTCGTTTCACAGTGGTATTGCTACGGCCTGCTTCGGCCTCTCTCGCGAAAGAACAAAAACAGGGCCAAACCGGCCTTCCGGCAAACAATTTTTCATCCCGCCCGATCGTTCGGGCAAGAGAGGGAGACCGGCGGATTAACCAAAAGTTTCCTATCTTTGTAAAGGTAAATAAAATTTTATGCAGAGCAACATTCCGTTGGCAGAAAGATTACGCCCCCGCACCTTGGACGAATACATCGGGCAGGAGCACCTGGTGGGTCCGCAGGGCGTATTCCGCAAGTTCATCGAGACCGGCAACGTTCCCTCGTTCATCCTCTGGGGACCGCCGGGCGTAGGCAAAACCACGCTTGCCAAACTCGTCGCCACGGCACTCGAGCGCAAACTCTTTACCCTGTCGGCCGTCACCTCGGGCGTCAAAGAGGTGCGCGAAGTGATCGAACAGGCGCGCAAGAGCCAGTTTTTCAATACCCCTTCGCCGTTCCTGTTCATCGACGAGATCCACCGGTTCAACAAATCGCAGCAGGATTCGCTGCTCGGCGCCGTCGAACAGGGTGTCGTCACGCTGATCGGCGCGACGACGGAAAACCCGTCGTTCGAGGTGATCTCGCCGCTGCTTTCGCGTTGCCAGGTCTATGTGCTCAAAGCGATGGAGGAGGCCGACCTGCAACTGCTGCTCGAACGGGCGGTCACAACCGACCCGACCCTGCGCGAACGGGGGGTCGAGGTAGTCGAGACAGAAGCGCTGTTCCGCTTCAGCGGGGGCGACGCGCGCAAGCTGCTCAACATCCTCGACATCCTCAGCAACGCTACCGACGGAAAGATCATCATCAGCGACAAGAACGTCACCGACTGCCTGCAACAAAACATCGCGCTCTACGACAAGAACGGCGAACAGCACTACGACGTAATCTCGGCTTTCATCAAGTCGGTGCGCGGCAGCGACCCGAACGCCGCAATCTATTACCTCGCGCGGATGCTCGCCGGAGGCGAAGACCCGAAGTTCATCGCCCGGCGCCTGGTGATCCTCGCCGCCGAAGACATCGGGCTGGCCAATCCGAACGGACTGCTGCTGGCGAACGCCTGCTTCGACACCGTACACAAAATCGGCATGCCCGAGGCGCGCATTCCGCTGGCCGAAGCGACGATCTACCTGGCGACGAGTCCCAAAAGCAATTCGGCCTATATGGCGATCAACGCGGCGCTCGGAATGGTCAACCACGATACCACCGACCGTCCCGTACCGCTGCACATCCGCAATGCGCCGACCAAACTGATGAAAAACCTCGGATACGGCGACAACTACAAGTATGCACACGATTTCGAAGGGAATTTCGCCGAACAGGAGTTCATGCCCGAAGGACTCGTCGGGCATCGCTTTTACCAACCGGCCGACAACCCGAAGGAGCGTGAACTGGCCCAACGGATCACAACATTATGGAAAGGAAAATACTAACGCCCATTCCGGCAGTCCGGTCGTGTCCGTTTTCACCGCCGAGCCCGGCGAATAGCCTGCGATCCGATAAAAACGAAAGCCTTACAAACGGAAATTCCCGGCTAAAACAAAATTTCCCGCCACGAACCGACCTATAACGACAAACGCAGTCCGGTTTTATCCCCTGATCTGCAATCGAACCATACACCCGACCCGACTTTAAACCCTTAATCCGAAATACGATGAACCCGATCCTGAACCATATTCCCAACCTGAAGCATCTTGGCAGCGGGATGTTCTTCGTGATGGCCGGCCCCTGCGTGGTCGAAAACGAAGAGGTGATGATGCGCGTGGCCGAAAAGGCCTGTGCCGTGACCGACGCACTGAAGATCCCCTACATCTTCAAAGCTTCGTACCGCAAAGCGAACCGCTCGCGCCTCGACTCGTTCTGCGGCATCGGCGACGAGAAAGCGCTGAAACTGCTGGACAAAGTGCGCCGCGAATTCGGCGTACCGACCGTAACCGACATCCACAACCCGGAAGAGGCGGCGATAGCGGCGCAGTACGCCGACGTACTGCAAATCCCGGCATTCCTCTGCCGCCAGACCGACCTGTTGGTAGCCGCCGCGAAGACGGGGAAGGTGGTCAACATCAAGAAAGGACAGTTCCTTGCCCCCGAAGCGATGGCTTTTGCGGCCGGCAAAGTGCACGACGCAGGCAACCCGAACATCCTGCTTACCGATCGCGGCACGACTTTCGGTTACCACGACCTGATCGTCGATATGCGCAGCATCCCCACGATGCAGGCGCTCGGGTACCCGGTGGTGATGGACATCACCCACTCGCTGCAGCAACCCAACACGACCAGCGGAGTCACCGGGGGACTGCCCTCGATGATCGAAACGATCGCACGTGCATCGGTGGCCGTAGGTACCGACGGACTCTTTATCGAGACGCATCCGAACCCGGCCGAAGCGAAAAGCGACGGTGCGAACATGCTGCCGCTCGACCGCTTCGAAGGATTGCTTACGCGCCTTTGCCGCATCCGTGAGACGATCAACGCATTCTAACGTTCACCTGCAAGTTATGGGTTGCAAAAAATGCGGAGGCTGCACAGACGGAACCGGTTGCAAAAAAGGCAGGGAACGTTTAGCCAAATTGCAGACCAAAGCGGAAAATAAGCTACTCAGCGACACGGAAAAACGCGAGGAAAAAGAAAAAAAGAGGAAAATGAAGAAGGTAAAAAAGAAAGAGAAGAAAAACAAATAGAAAAACGACAACGAACCGGCCCACAGGAATATGCTCCCGACGGACCGGACACCAATACAAAAAGGCATCCTTCCAGCGAAAGGTGCCTTTTTCCATATAAACCACGTATACATCACGGCTCGATCCACTTCAACAAAGGATAATCCGTTTCCCACGCAACGGCAACCGGCTAAAGCGAATCCAGCTCTTCTCGCTCTTTTTTCGTCAGGCTGCCGGCCACAAGGTCATACGAAGCCTTCACCAATTCGCGGATCAGGCTGTCCGGGACATCCTGCTCGAAATAGACGCTGATCCAATATTTTTTGTTCATGTGCCAACCGGGACGGATTCCCATGTAGCGAGCCTGCAACTCTCCCGACCAGTCGGGGTCGCATTTGATACAGCAAAAATCGAAAACCGCGACATTCACGAAACAAAACCATTTGTCCCCGACATAAAAACAGAGCACATCCCGGCTATACCGATCGGCAACATTCGGAAACGGCATTTTCTCACGAACACCCCTGAACGAAAGGCAATATTCCCTGAACTCTTCAACATTCATACGAACAACTCCGTTAAAACCGCCCTATATGCGACGAAATCTCCCCGACGAACCGCACCCGAAATACCTTGCAAAACGGGTCCGGACCGGCCGGAATAAAATCTTACAGCGAAATAACCCGCTTTATTTGGCAAACTCGAAGCCGAGATAGAGGTTGTCGATTTTCGATGCGAGGCTGTTCACCGTCGCCAGCGAAGAGTTCAGAGAAGCGGCCTTCTCCCCGACCTGCTGTACGAGCGAAAGCGCTTTAGCGGCCGAAAAGAGCAACTGCAGGTCCGTCCCGTTCAGGTAGGCGAAACCGTGCATCGCACCGAATTTGCGAAGCTCACCGCTTCCCGAAAAAGTGAGCGTGATGCCGTGCGTCGCCGATTCGAACGCATAAGTACCTTTGAGGGTGCGCGAACCGATTACCAGCGAAAACGTGCTGTCCTTGCTGAAGGTCACCGAACAGGAACCGCTTTTAATCCCCGCCTTCTCATAGATACCGGCCAATTTGGACTGTAACGACGCGGTCGTCGCAGATGCGGCCAAGTCGGCCACGGCATTGTCGCTCTCGAGTTTTACCCCCGGCTGCATATAGTTCCACGTAGCAACCAGTGCCAATTGTGTCAGCGCCCCGCCCGTTGCTTTATCCGCAACATTCGAAGCCACGCTTTTCAAGGCGCTCTGCCAATCCTGCGCCCGGACAGGAACGCAAAGCACAGCCAGCACGGCCGCCGCGCACCATATTCTTTTCCGATTCATCGTTTTCCTAAATTTACATACTTTGAGTCCGTGAAACACGACCGGTGCAGCTCAGTAAACAAACCGGTAATCGCAAAAAGCCGTAGCGTAAAGATGAACAAGATTCCGGTAAAATCCAAATCCGGGCCGCCCGGACACATGCCCCGTTACCCGGATACACAAACGCCCACCTCGTTTCGGAGGTGGGCATCTTTTATCGTATACCGGTCCGTCGCTACCCCGATGCTCCGAAAGCATCCGGATTCCCGACGCAGCACCGGATGTCCGCATCCCTACGACAATTCACTGCACCGGGATACTCCTGGTGGACATCGAAGACATTACGGTTTTCAAGCGCTCCGCCGCAGACAACGGCACAGAACTATTTTTTCGGTTTCGGCGCGAGGATCATGATCATCCGCTTGCCCTCCAGCTTGGGCATCTGCTCCACCTTACCCCACTCTTCGAGGTCGGTGGCAAAACGCAGCAGCAGGATTTCTCCCTGATCCTTGAAAACGATCTGGCGGCCGCGGAAAAAGACATAAGCTTTCACCTTATCCCCGTCCTTGAGGAAATTCTCGGCATGCTTCAGCTTGAAATTGTAATCGTGGTCATCGGTATTGGGGCCGAAACGAATCTCTTTGATCACAACCTTCACAGCTTTGGCTTTCAGCTCCTTGGCTTTTTTCTTCTGTTGGTAAAGGAACTTCGAATAGTCGACGATCCGGCAAACGGGGGGATCGGCCTTCGGTGAAATTTCAACCAAATCAAGCCCCTGCTCATCGGCCATCGCCAATGCCTCCTTCAGCGATACGACGGTCGGCACCTGAATGTTGTCGCCGACGACACGCACCTGCTGGGCGGTAATCAAATTATTGATCTTGTGTGCTGCCTCTTTTTCCGGCATCCTGCCGCGGAAACCAGGCCTTGACTGTGGTTTTCTTACTGGAATAGCTATAGCTTTGTCCTCCTTGATTAATTAAACACTAAACACGCTGAAACTTTCTATTTGTTCAAGGCTTCCACCTCTTTTTTCACGCTTTCGGTCACCAGTGCGGCGAACTCCTGCTGGCTCATCGAACCCTTGTCGCCCTCGCCCTGTACGCGTACGGAGACCTGCCCCTCCTGCTGTTCCTTTTCTCCGACAATCAGCAGGAACGGGATCCTTTTGAGTTCGTTGTCGCGTATCTTACGGCCAATCTTCTCATTACGGTCGTCCACCTGAGCGCGAATATCGCAATTATTTAGAAAATCCGAAACATTTTGCGCATATTCGTTGAATTTTTCGCTGATCGGCAGCACGACCACCTGTTCGGGCGACAACCACAGCGGGAATTTACCGCCGGTATGCTCCAAAAGCACGGCTACGAACCGCTCCATCGAGCCGAACGGCGCACGGTGGATCATGATCGGGCGGTGCTGTTTGTCATCCGAGCCTTTGTAGGTCAGGTCGAAACGCTCCGGCAGGTTGTAGTCCACCTGGATCGTACCGAGCTGCCACTTGCGGCCGATGGCGTCCTTGACCATAAAATCAAGTTTCGGGCCATAAAAGGCAGCTTCGCCCAGTTCGACCACCGTCGGAAGCCCTTTTTCCGCCGCCGCCTCGATGATCGCGGACTCGGCCTTGTGCCAGTTTTCGTCCGAACCGATGTACTTCTCCTTGTTGTTCGGGTCGCGCAGCGAAATCTGCGCGGTGAACTGGTCGAAGCTCAGCGTCTTGAAGATATAGAGCACAATGTCGATCACCTTCATGAATTCATCCTTGAGCTGGTCGGGACGGCAGAAGATGTGCGCATCGTCCTGCGTGAAGCCCCTCACGCGCGTCAGCCCGTGCAGCTCGCCGCTCTGCTCGTAACGATACACCGTGCCGAATTCTGCGAAACGCAGCGGCAGGTCCTTGTACGAGCGCGGCTTCCAACGGTAAATCTCGCAGTGGTGCGGACAGTTCATCGGCTTGAGCAGGAACTCCTCGCTGTCGTCCGGCGTATGGATCGGCTGGAACGAATCCTTGCCGTACTTGGCATAGTGGCCCGAAGTGACGTATAGGTCCTTCATCCCGATATGCGGCGTGATGACCTGCTGGTAACCGTACTGCTTCTGCACATTGCGCAGGAAGTGCTCCAGCCTGTCGCGCAGCGCAGCGCCTTTGGGCAGCCACAGCGGCAGTCCGGCCCCGACCCGCGGCGAGAAACAAAACAGCTCGAGCTCCTTGCCCAGTTTGCGGTGGTCGCGTTTCTTGGCCTCCTCCAGCATCGCCAGGTACTCGTCGAGCATCGACTTTTTCGGGAAGGTGATGCCGTAGATACGGGTCAGCATCTTGTTGTGCTCGTCGCCGCGCCAATAGGCGCCGGCGATCGAGGTCAGCTTGATCGCCTTGATGAAGCCCGTGTGAGGCAGGTGCGGCCCGCGGCACAGGTCGGTAAAATTACCGTTCGTGTAGAAGCTGATCGTACCGTCCTCGAGGGCGCTGATCAGTTCCACTTTATATTCGTCGCCCTTTTTCGTGTAAGTGTCGAGTGCCTCGGCCTTCGACACTTCGCGGCGGGTAATGGTCTCCTTACTCCGGGCGAGCTCCTCCATTTTCTTCTCGATCTTGGGCAGGTCCGCCTCGGTAATGGGCACCGGAGAATCGACGTCGTAATAGAACCCGTTCTCGATGCTGGGGCCGATGCCGAACTTGATGCCCGGATAGAGCGCCTCGAGCGCCTCGGCCAACAGGTGCGACGACGAATGCCAGAAGGCATGCTTGCCTTCGTCGTCATCCCATTTGTGCAGTTTAATCTGAGCATCTGCCGTGATCGGCATGTTCAGGTCGCTTACCTTGCCGTTCACCGTTGCGGCCAATACCTCCTGTGCCAGGCGGGGGCTGATGCTCTCGGCTATCTGCATAGCCGTCGTTCCTTCGGCGTACTCACGAATGCCGCCGTCAGGGAAAGTTACTTTAATCATCTGTTTTTATTTTATCGGTTTTGCTCGCGGGTTTCCACGTTACGAGATGGAACCCCCGCCAGACTTTTATTGATTTTTCGCATACTGTAACCCGGATGCCGGGGCAAGCGTCCCGTACTTCCGGCCCTCCCGGTTTGAGTCCGATGCCCGGTATTTACCGTTACATCCGGCCCAATGTCCTAATCGGCCGCCTCGGTCTGGGGCAGGTCGGCCACCGACACGTCGGCACCTCCCTCACGCTTGAACTTCTGCAGCGGATCGGCCGAAATCTCTTCATACACCTTCCGGCTGCGCAGGACGTCTATCGCCATGTAGATCGCATTGCGCATCGCCTGCTCGTCGGCTTTGTCCTGCCCGGCGATATCGAAACCCACCCCGTGCGCGGGGCTCGTCCGGACGACGGGCAGCCCGGCCGTAAAGTTCACGCCGTCGGGCGACAGCGCCTTGAACGGGGCCAGCCCCTGGTCGTGATACATCGCCAGCACGGCATCGTACCTGGCATATCCTCCCGAAGCGAAAAAGCCGTCGGCAGGAAATGGTCCGAATGCCAGGATACCTTCCGAAAATGCGGTGCGGATCGCAGGCGTGATGATCTCCCGCTCTTCGGTTCCGATCACTCCGCCATCACCCGCATGGGGATTGAGGGCGAGCACCGCGATCCGGGGTTCGCGCACCGAAAAGTCTCGGATCAGGCTACTGCGCAGGCCGCGCAGCGAGGCCAGTATCTTCTCCTCGGTCACCGAACGACTCACCTCTTCGAGCGGGATATGGATCGTTACCAATCCCACTTTCAGCAGGTCGCTGCACATCATCATCAACGGCTCGCCGCCGAACTGTGCGGCGAAGAATTCGGTGTGACCCGTAAAATCGAATCCGGCCTCATGCACATTTTCCTTGCTGATCGGCGCGGTCACCACCACATCGATCGCCCCCGCCTTCAAATCGGCGGCGGCGGCCTTCAGCGCGGCGATCGAGGCCTTCCCCGCTTCGGCGGTCAGTTGTCCCGGCTCGATGCGCAACTCGCCCGGTGTGCAGTCGATCAGGTTAACCCGTCTGGGATTAGCCTCCGACGCTTTCCCAATAATATTGAAGTTGAAATTCTCGGCATCCTCCACCTGGCGCCGGTAAAATCCGGCGGCTTTCGCCGAACCGTAAACCACCGGCGTGCACAACTCGCACATCCTCGGATCGAGCAGTGATTTGATAATCACCTCATAACCTATCCCATTGATGTCGCCTTGGGTAATACCGACTTTTATTTTGGCTTCACTCATCTGACTTTCGCTTTGATACCATCTTACAAAGATAATAAACTTCCGGGAAATCGCTCCGCCATGCCCTTGAATATATTACAAAACTGTTCCGGCGGAACGGGAGGAAACCGTTCGTTTTTTCAAAAAACAACTATTATGTATTGCATAGTATTTTAAATTTACATACATTTACCGTACAAACACTTAAAATTACCATTACGAATACCGCTATGAAAAAATTTCTGTTAAGCGTGCTCCTCGCTGCAGGCTGCGTGGCCCTGCATGCGGAGACCCCGATGGTCCGCCAAACCCGGTTCGAAGGCCGCAACATCACCGGTGTCGTAGCCGGCAGTTCATTCAATGTCGAGGTTTACCAGTCCGACACGACGCGGGCAATCGTCGAGATTCCCGCCGAATTGCAGGAATTCCTGATCTTCCAGATAGACGGCCAGGGTGTGGTTACCCTCGGCTTGGATTATTCATGGAAAAAAAAGAACAACGTATTGAACGAAATCATGCGCAGCCTCCGAAGTAATGGCGCACAAATGAAGGCCAAAATCTACATCACGGGCCTCCGCGTCCTCAAAGCCTCGTCGAGTGCCCGCATCCGCCCGATGACGCCGCTCACCGGCAATTCGGCGGAGCTCGGCATCAGCAGCAGCGGACGCATCGAAAACCTGAAGCTCAACGCCACCGGCCGGGTCCGGCTCGCCCTCAGCAGCAGCGGACGACTTACGAACGCCGAGATAGCAGCCCAAGATCTCGACTGTACGCTGAGCAGCAGCTCATCCGCCTCGCTCACACACCACGGCAAGAGCGCCACTTTCGGCCAGAGCAGCAGTTCGCGGATCGACATCAGCGGAGAAGTGGGCAGCGCGAACATCATCACCAGCAGTTCAGCGTCTTTCCGCGGCGCCGGGTACAACATCGGCAGCGCGACGCTGGGCAGCTCCTCTTCGTCGCGGATTACCGTAGGTGTCGTTCAGGATCTCAAAGCCACCGCAAGCAGCTCTTCGGCCATCTACTACAAAGGCGACCCGAAAACGCGGCAGGTATCGACCTCCTCTTCGGCAAAGATTCGCAAAGAAGAATAAATTTATCGCTGCAAATGCTCAGGGAACAACGAACCGGACAGTGCAGCCCAACCGGACTGGCCGGACAAACCGGGAGATACCCCAACCGGGAATACCTCGAAAGTCTCCGCCGTGGGCCGGTAAACGGATCCGCCGTGACACGATCCGGCAGCGGCATAGCTTTTGAAAGGAAATTTTGCATACATTTGAAGTGAAAACTACAAGTACCGAATTAAACGTCAAACCAGAGCATCTCATGAAAAAGACATTATTCTTCCCGCTGCTCACCGCCGCACTTTTCAGCACGGCCGCAGCTTCCGCACAGACACAGATGACACGCCAGACCCGTTTCGAAGGACAGAACATAACCGGCATCGCCGCCGGCAATAATTTCGATGTCGAAATCTACCAGTCGGACAAGACTTCGGCCAGTATCGAAATTCCCGCCGAACTCGAAAAAAAGCTGATCTTCAATATCGACGGCAATGGCGTGGTTACGCTGGGACTCACCGGTAACTTCCTGTCGAAAAAACAGGACGACCTGAAAGCGAAAATCTACCTCAAAAACCTGAAAAGCCTGAAGGCCTCTTCCAATGCGGAGATCAAGGCGATGACCCCGTTTACGGCGGCTTCGGTCGTAATAGACCTCTCTAGCAGCGGCAAGATCGACGACCTCGAACTGACGGCCAGCGAACGGGTAGTCATCGACGCCAAAAGCAGCGGCGAAATCGATGCAACGATCACCACGCCCCTGCTGCGTGCAGACCTGACCAGCAGCGCCGACGGGGAGATCGTCCACAACGGCGCACAGGGCGTGTTCAACCTTGGCAGCAGTGCCGAACTGACCATCAGCGGCAAAGTCGGCGAGGTTACCGTAACCACCAGCAGCGCGAGCGGTTTCCACGGCGAGAATTACACTATCGACAAAGCGACGCTCAAAGCCTCTTCCACCTCGAGAATTACGGTGGGCGACGTCCAAACCCTCTCGGCCCAAGCCTCCAGCGCAGCGGGTATCCGCTACAAAGGCGATCCGAAAATCACCTCGCTGGATACCTCTTCGGCGGGAAGCATTAAAAAGCTCGATTAACCGTAAAAAAAAACCGGGCTGCAAAACTCGCAAAACATCTGTAACCAAATAAAAACCAGGACAGTAATTACGATGTCCCGGTTTTTTTTCATTTTAGGCGTTGTAGAATCGTAAAAAAACGGATTGTGCATCCATATTATCGCTCTATATTTGTATGTTATTTATTCGACATGAAACTGCCGACACGCCCGGAAACGTTCGCTTGCCACCCTGCGGAGGTGGCGGGGGACGTTTTTTTCCCTGTACATGAACCGCATATTTCCGCAAATGAATACCCGCACAACCAAATGAAAAGCATTCAAATAGGCGATCTGAAAATCACGCTCCCGATCATCCAGGGGGGCATGGGCGTGGGCATCTCGCTCTCGGGCCTCGCCTCGGCCGTCGCCAACGAAGGCGGCGTAGGCGTAATTTCCTGCGCCGGCATCGGACTGATCTATCCCAAATTTTCGAACGACTACCGCACCAACTCGATCATGGGCCTGCGCGAGGAGATCCGCAAGGCCCGAGCCAAGACCAGCGGCGTAATCGGCGTCAACATCATGGTGGCGCTAAGCAACTTCGCCGACATGGTACGCACAGCCATAGAGGAAAAAGCCGACATCATCTTCTCCGGCGCAGGACTGCCGCTCGACCTACCCTCGTACCTCGGGGAGAAAAGCTCGACCAAGCTCGTGCCGATCGTCTCGTCGGCGCGCGCCGCACATATCATCTGCGAGAAGTGGAAAACCAACTACAACTACCTGCCCGACGCGATCGTCGTCGAAGGGCCGAAAGCCGGGGGACACCTCGGATATAAAAATACCCAGATCGAAGACGACAATTTCTCGCTCGAGCGCCTGATCCCGGAGGTAGTGGCCACTGCGGACCGTTTTGCCGCACAGCACGCCCACCCGATACCGGTGATTGCGGCGGGAGGACTCTATACCGGCGAGGATATCTACCGCATCATGTCGCTCGGCGCCGCCGGGGTACAGATGGGTAGCATCTTCGTCACCACCACCGAATGCGACGCTTCGGAGACGTTCAAAAAAACCTATATCGAATCGAGCAAAGAGGATATCGAGATCATCGCGAGTCCCGTGGGCATGCCGGGCCGGGCGATCGGCGGCGAATTCCTGAGGAAAGTCAAGGCCGGCCTTACGCGTCCCAAACGCTGTCCGTTCCACTGCATCAAAACCTGCGACTACACCAAAAGCCCCTATTGCATCATCCTCGCGCTGTACAACGCAGCCAAAGGCAACCTCTCACGAGGCTATGCTTTCGCAGGGGCCAACGCTTACCTTTCCAAGAAAATCACCAGCGTGAAAGAGACGATCGAATCGCTCAAAGCCGGATTCCAAGCGGCAGCAGGTCGTAACACCCCGGCGCATCAATAGGGTCGAACTCCGGCAATCGCACTGAATTCACATCAGAGCCGGCCCGGGCCGCCGCAGACAGCAACGCCATTTCCGTCCGGAAACCACTCCGGAAGCAGGCGATAAACATGCGAACGGGCCCTGTTCCCGGTAAAAAACAATCCCGCAGTTCCCCTTCCGGGGCGTTGCGGGATTTAATTATTGTAAGGCTAAAACGTATATCTGTTTCTCCGAACTTTCGTTAAACACCTCTTCTTCAAAACTTCCAAACTTGTGGACGATCTCAAATCCAGCCCACTGCAGATATGAATCCGATTCTTGAGGAAAGAACAACCTCATATCCATATTCTGGACGGAATGGAATTCACCGTTTATCCAATAATGCCATTTGATGCGGTTGATTTGGGTCGCCTTTTCATAACGCATCGTTTGCTTTATCAAGACCTTCCTTTCATCGCAGGTCGTATATTCAGCTGTCAGCCTTTGTCCGTTTTCACTTTCAGCAAGGTATTGAATATCCGGATTAAAGCAATCTAACAGAAATTAATATTCATCAGGGTACAAAATCAATCCGGACTTCGGCCATACCGACACTATGCCCGGAACGTGGCTCGATCTGCATCCGCAGCCCCTCGCAGACCAACTCCCCGGCGGGACGCACGTCGTTAAACTGGTCGACCTCCAGGCCATAGAGGTCAGTCACATAACGAGGAAAAGGCAACCACCGCCCGTCGAGCAGATATTCCAGGCTCCAGCTGTCGGGCAACAAAGTCGTCGTCCGGGCATCGCTGATCCAATAGACAGACAGACCGGCCAAAGAACGGGGACGGGTAAAGAGGAACTCGACCTGCTGGAACTGTCCCTCACACCCCCGGCTAGTCCAACAGGGATAACCCTGGTGGTGGGAACGCTCGGGGGTCATACCGTCGAAAATAGCATCCCGGAAGGGCTGGTCGTCGTTACAGGTGAAACGAACCTCCTTTAACCAAACCTTGTTCTTCTCGGTGCGGGGCAGGGACTCCTGAGCCAACGCCCCGGTACGGGGCAACCAAACGGCCATGGAGAGATCGCCCCGGTTATCCCAAGCATAATAAGGGATCAGCCGCAAAGGCAAGCGGACCGTCGTGTCAAGGCGGGAAGCCGTGAGGTCGACGGCGGGAAGCCCTTTCAATAGACCCTCCTCGATGAGGCTCCGTCGCAAAGCCGGAAGTTCGGACAGATAATAACGCTGCACCAAACCGTTATCGGGCTCCTCGGCGCAATAGACCAACGGACCGCAGACCACGGCCACGCGATCGACATCCGCCTTGACTTCCGGACGGGCCTGCACATAACGGGGCTGCATCGGCAACGACAGTTCCACCCGGTCGCCGGGCCGCCAACGGCGGTCGATCACGGCAAAGCCCTCTTCCAAGGGAACATCAACCGGTTTACCGTTGACCTTGACGGTCCAGCGCCCGGACGCAGCATCGGCATAGGTATAAAGGCCGCCAGGCAAAAACTCGCCGCCGCGAGCCCAGGTGGGGATACGCAAACGCAAGGCGAAAGTCATCGGGTTCGCAGGGGTCAATACGATTGTAGACTCGCCAGAGAATGGATAGTCCGAGGTCTGCTCCACGGCTACCGTCCCATCTGCCAACGGAACTTCGGTCGAACTGCTCCCGTACAAGGTCAAATAAATATCATGTCCGGTATGGTAATACATCAAGCCGGGAACCTGCATCAGCAGGCGGGCGATGTTTGGCGGGCAGCAAGCGCAACCGAACCAGGAGGAACGCCCTTTCTGTCCGAGGTTAAAAGGCTGCAATCCGTCCGCCTCCAACGGATTGACATAAAAGAATCGATCCCCGGCCAAGTTGATCCCCGCCAAAGCACCGTTGAACAAAGCACATTCGAGCACGTCGAAATAGCGTCCATCATGCCGGGAACGGAACATGCGGTCATTGAACAGCACATTGGCGACCGACGCACAAGTCTCGTTATAAGAATTTTTGTTAGGCAGGCTGTAAGGCGGACCGAAACCCTCCAACCCACGGACGGCTCCAAGGCCGCCGGTCAGAGCGATGCGCGTGCGAACCAGGTTCTCCCAGATCGAATCCAACGGTACGCGGTAATGCTGCGTCCCGCACAAAGCGTCCACGTCGGCCATCCCCGAATAGATATAGGCGGCGCAAACGGCATGGCCCACCGGCTCGTACTGCTCCCGCAAGGGGATATGTTCCTGGCTCTTGCTCAAATCGCCAGTGAAATGGGCGGGAGGATCGGTTCCGCGGATCGCGACGAAACGCTGCGCCATCCGCAAATAAAGCGAATCGTGGGTCTGCCCGAATAATTTACACAAGGCGAGTTCGATCTCGGGATGGCCCGAAATATGGTTGATGGGCCGACCGCCGTTATAATTCGGATCTCCCTCGAAAAAAGCGCGGTTGACGTGACGCGCATGTTTTTCGGCTACAGCCAACAGACGATCCTTTCCTGTCGCTCGGCTGTAAGCTACCGCCGCCTCGTAGAGATGCCCCATGTTATAAAGCTCGTGGCTGGAGATGAGACGTTCGTAGGGACGGCTGCCCATCTCGGCGGTATCGGGAATCCCGCAAACATGCGCCTCGTACATATAGCCGTCGGACCGCTGAGCCCCGGCGATCCAGCCGATAATCGAATCCATCCGGGCTTCCAGAAGCGGATCGGGGGTGACCTGTAAGGAATAAGCCGCGACTTCCATCACTTTATAGAGGTCGGAAACCAGAAAAAGGCTGCGAACGGGCATCCGGTCGGGCACGCCGGAGAGGAAATGGGCGGTGCGGCGCAGATTTTCGACCGCCGGTTCGGTTTTCACCAGACAATGGGGTAAGGTAACCCGATCCATCCGTTCACGCCAGGGCGCCCAAAGGCGGTCCCGGACCGTTACCTGACCGAACGGGACGGCCGTTAAATCAGCAGGCAAAGGGGATGATTCAGGCGCTCCCCAAAGCGTAGGGCAAATCATCGAAAGAGACAGAAGCCACGATATCATTTTCATCGACAAGCAGCGTTAATAATCCGGCGGCCCACCGGGCCGCACACAAATTAATAATAAAGGAGAAAGACCTCGCGAAAATCACCCGTCCATAAGCCGGGGGCGTCCTGCATTTTCCCTGACGGAACACAAGAAGGACGGCAAATCCGAATGTCCGCAAAAGCAACCCGCAGGACATAGCCTACATTTCACAAATGTAAAAAAATCACCCGTTGGTTGGATTAAATTTATGAATATTTTATCTGTCCAATCCATGGCAACAGCGACATTCTTGCGTATATCTTCGACCGATCTCGCCGTCGACTTACATCTCTGGCGTCGGATTGCCGACGGCTGATAAGGTTTGGCAGGTCTTGTCGCACTTCTTGCGAAGACGATGGAAAAACAGATTTCCACTGTCAAAGCCCAACGCTAACCCCTGCGCCGGAACTCCGAGCAGACGATGGCCGTGGCCGTAGCGACATTGAGCGATTCGGACGTGGGTTCACCTACCGGAAACGGAGGAATAAACAGCCGCCGCGAAACGAGTTCCGCTACCTCCGGTGAAACGCCCTGCCCTTCGCTGCCCATCACAATCACACCGCCGGGAGAGAGGGCGGCATCGTAAATCGGTTCGCCGTCCAGAAAGGTTCCGTACACCGGAATACCCGCAGCACGCACCTCCCCGAGCCATCGCGCCAGCGGCACATAATGCACGCGCACCCTCGCGATCGCTCCCATCGTGGCCTGCACCACCTTCGGGTTAAAGCAGTCAGCCGTCGTCTCCGAGCAGATCACGTCACGCATACCGAACCAATCGGCCAGGCGCAGGATCGTCCCCATATTGCCGGGATCCTGCACTCCGTCCAATGCGAGCGAGAGCTCCCCGGAAAGTCCCCTTACCGACAAACCGTGCCGGGGAATTTCCACGAGCGCCAGCATATCCGACGGCGTTTTCAGGGAGCTGATCCGCTCCATCTCCTTGTGTGAAATCACCTCCGGACCGCCGTGCCAACCTCCCGGGCTCTGCATGCCACTGTTTTGCGACCGGACGATACCAGAACTTTCTCCCAAAACATCGCCCGGGCCGCCGACAGCATGGCCTCCCCGAAGAGCGCGTACAGCCTTGCCAAAATGCTCCGCTCCCGCTACGGTACACAGCACCCGCCGCACGCGGAGCGGTGCAGCCATTCCCATACCCGCAACCAGTTCCGTCACCAGTTTGGGCCCTTCGGCGACGAACAATCCCGCTGCGTTCCGCCCTTTTTTGTCCCCGAGCGAGCGGATCGTCTGTATTTCGGCTTTGGTCAACATTTTTATCATCGATTATGCGAACATGCCCGGATCATACCGCACCGATTGACGGACGGAGAGCATATACGACACAAATGTAACAAAACCCGGGAAAACTACCGCACCTCCAGAATCTCCACAGGTTGAATACCGGCATTCAGATCCCCGGTGCGGCAATCATCGAAACTGTCCGCAAATCAGACACCCGTACCATTACTTTTTACACGATTTTGTATGCGCATTCTCCCGTACACGACGGCGATCCATCCACGCAGTTCCTCGGGATACGGAACGATTTTTGAGAAAAATTCCCGTGCGATTTGCAAAACAAAAAACCACTGCGTACCTTTGCATTTCAGAAACTATTCTGAGAAGAAGACAGTTTCAGCAAGTGGTATAAATACTTAACTTACTGATAAAGAATGTCTGACAAAAAATCCGCCCGTCTCATTCTGGAAGACGGGACAACTTTCACCGGTTACTCTTTCGGGGCCGAAACGGCCACTACCGGTGAAGTCGTTTTCAACACAGCCATGACAGGCTATCCCGAAAGTCTCACCGATCCATCCTACAGCGGTCAAATCCTGGTCTCCACCTATCCGCTCGTCGGTAATTACGGCGTTCCCCAAAAAGAAAGTGAATACGGTCTGCTCAAGTTTTTCGAGTCAGACCGTATTCATGTTAAGGGGTTGGTCATTTCGGACTACTCGTTCGAATACAGCCACTGGAATGCGGGCGAAAGCCTCGGAGAATGGCTGCGCGAAAACGGCGTTCCCGGCATCTGGGGGATCGACACGCGCCAACTCACGAAGATCATCCGCGAACGGGGAGTCATGCTGGGCAAGATCGTCGTCGAAGGAAGCGCGGAACCGGCCGCATTCGACGATCCGAACCTGCGCAACCTCGCCGCCGAAGTGAGTACGCCGCAGGTCGAAACCTACGGCGACGGCCCGATGAAGATCGTGCTGGTCGACTGCGGCTGCAAGTACAACATCATCCGCTGCCTGCTTTCGCGCGGCGCCACGGTGATCCGCGTGCCGTGGGACTATGATTTCACCGCCCTCGATTACGACGGGGTGATGCTCTCCAACGGTCCCGGCGACCCGCAGCAATGCACCGCCACGATCTCGAACATCAAAAAGGCGATGGCCCTCGGTAAGCCGATCTTCGGCATCTGCCTCGGCAACCAGCTGCTTTCGATCGCCGCCGGCGCGACCACTTTCAAACTCAAGTACGGCCACCGCAGCCACAACCAGCCCGCGCTGATGGTCGGCACGAACAAAGCGGTCATCACGTCGCAGAATCACGGCTTCGCTGTCAACACCGACACGCTGGGCCCCGACTGGGAACCTTACTTCGTCAACCTGAACGACGGTACGAGCGAAGGCATCCGGCACAAACGCCTTCCCTTCTTCTCGGTGCAGTTCCACCCGGAGGCCTCGGGCGGCCCGGTAGACACTGAATTCCTGTTCGACGACTTCATCCGCAACATCCGGGATCACGCCGGCTCAAAACGGTAAGCCCGGTTCGCCGGGCCGTGTGCGGGCCCGGCGAACCGGGCGCAACACCTGAACGGAATTACCAGATTGAGAAAGCCTTAAAATCAAGAATTATGCAAAACAAAATAGAAAAAGTCATCCTGCTCGGTTCGGGCGCCCTGAAGATCGGCGAGGCCGGCGAGTTCGACTATTCGGGCTCGCAGGCGCTCAAGGCCCTCAAGGAAGAGGGCGTCTACACGGTGCTGATCAACCCCAACATCGCGACGATCCAGACCTCGGAGAACATCGCCGACAAAGTCTACTTCCTACCCGTTACGCCCGAATTCGTCGAGCAGGTGATCGCCAGGGAGCGGCCGCAGGGCATCCTGCTCGCATTCGGCGGCCAAACGGCGCTGAACTGCGGCGTCAAACTCTACCAGAGCGGCGTGCTCGAAAAATACGGCGTGCAGGTCCTGGGAACTCCCGTGCAGGCAATTATCGACACCGAAGACCGCGAGAAGTTCGTGCACAAGCTCGACCAGATCGATGTCAAGACGATCAAAAGCGAAGCCGTGACGACCGTCGCCGAAGCGAAACGCGTCGCGCACGAGTTGGGCTACCCGGTCATCATCCGGGCGGCCTATACCCTCGGCGGCCTCGGATCGGGCTTCTGCGACAACGACGAGGAGCTCGATACGCTCGCCAGCAAGGCGTTCACCTACTCGCCGCAGATCCTGGTCGAGAAATCGCTCAAAGGATGGAAAGAGGTGGAATACGAGGTAGTGCGGGACCGCTACGACAACTGCATCACCGTCTGCAACATGGAAAACTTCGACCCGCTGGGCATCCACACCGGCGAGAGCATCGTCGTAGCCCCGTCGCAGACCCTTTCGAACGCCGAATACCATAAACTGAGAAAACTGGCGATCAAGATCATCCGCCACATCGGGATCGTCGGCGAGTGCAACGTTCAGTACGCACTCGACCCCGACTCGGAAGATTACCGCGTGATCGAAGTGAACGCGCGCCTGAGCCGCTCGTCGGCGCTCGCGTCGAAGGCCACCGGTTACCCGCTCGCCTTCGTCGCCGCGAAACTGGGGCTCGGCTACGGGCTGCACGAACTGAAAAACGCCGTCACGAAGAGTACGACCGCCTGCTTCGAACCGGCTCTCGACTACATCGTCTGCAAGATTCCGCGCTGGGATCTCGGCAAGTTCAAAGGCGTCTCGCGCGAGTTGGGCTCCAGCATGAAATCGGTCGGCGAGGTGATGGCCATCGGGCGCTGCTTCGAAGAGGTGATCCAGAAAGGGCTGCGCATGATCGGACAGGGCATGCACGGGTTCGTCGCGAACAAGGCGTTCGCCGGCATCGACATCGACGAGGCGCTCACGCATCCCACCGACAAACGCATCTTCGTGATCGCCCACGCGCTCAAACAGGGCTACACGATCGAACGCATCCACGAGCTGACCCGGATCGACAAATGGTTCCTCGAGAAGCTCGAAAACATCATCCGCATCGAGGGCGAGCTCGAAAAGCACAACGGTATCGCCGACGTGCCCGATGAACTGATCCGCGAAGCGAAACAGCGCGGTTTCTCGGACTTCCAGCTGGCCCGTACGGTCAGCCACAGCAAGTCCGACGAGATCGAGGCCGATATGCTGAAGGTCCGCCGCCACCGCAAGGAGCGCGGCATCACCCCGGTCGTCAAGCAGATCGACACGCTGGGAGCCGAATACCCGGCCCAGACCAACTACCTCTACGTCACCTACAACGGAACTTCGAACGATATAGATTTCGCACACGACCACCGCTCGGTGATCGTACTGGGTTCGGGAGCCTACCGCATCGGCAGCTCCGTGGAATTCGACTGGTGCAGCGTCAGTGCGCTGAAGACGATCCGCGAACAGGGTTACCGCTCGGTGATGATCAACTACAATCCCGAAACGGTCTCGACCGACTACGACGTCTGCGACCGGCTCTACTTCGACGAGCTAACCCTGGAGCGCGTGCTCGACATCACCGACCTCGAGGAACCCAAAGGGGTGGTCGTCTCGACCGGCGGCCAGATCCCGAACAACCTCGCGATGCGGCTGCACAACGAACATGTGCCGATCCTCGGCACCTCGGCCGAAAACATCGACAACGCCGAAGACCGCCACAAGTTTTCGTCGATGCTCGACAAGATCGGCGTCGACCAGCCGCGCTGGAGGGAGCTGACGACGATGGACGACATCTATAAATTCGTCGACGAAGTGGGTTTCCCGGTGCTGATCCGGCCGTCGTACGTCCTCTCGGGCGCCGCGATGAACGTTGTCTCGAACCGCTCCGAACTGGAACATTTCCTGACGCTGGCCACCAGCGTATCGAAACAGTATCCGGTGGTAGTGACCGAATTCATCGAACACGCGAAAGAGGTCGAGATCGACGCAGTGGCCAAAGACGGCGAAGTGCTGATCTACGCCATCTCGGAGCACGTCGAGTTCGCGGGTGTCCACTCGGGCGACGCGACGATGGTCTTCCCGCCGCAAAAGATGTATGTCGAGACGATGCGCCGCATCAAGAAGATCAGCCGCGAGGTGGCGCGGATGCTCAACATCTCCGGCCCGTTCAACATGCAGCTGATGGCCAAGGACAACGAGATCAAGGTGATCGAGTGCAACCTGCGCGCCTCGCGCAGTTTCCCGTTCGTCTCGAAGGTGCTGAAAGTAAACTTCATCGACATCGCGACGAAGGTGATGCTGGGAGTCGATCCCGAAGTCCCGCACAAATCGGCCTTCGAACTGGACTATGTCGGCATCAAGGCGCCGCAGTTCTCGTTCTCGCGACTGCAAAAGGCCGACCCGGTACTCGGCGTCGAGATGGCCTCGACCGGCGAAGTGGGCTGCATCGGCGAGGATTTCCACGAGGCGATCCTCAAGAGCATGATCTCGGTGGGCTATGCGATCCCGAAAAAGAACATCCTGCTCTCGACCGGCGACTCGCGCTCGAAGATGGACATGCTCTCGGCGGCGAAGGCCCTGCAACAAAAAGGTTACAACATCTTTGCGACGAAAGGTACGGCGGCCTTCCTCGAACTGAACGGCGTGCATGCGACGGTACTGCACTGGCCCGACCAGAACGAGCAGCCCAACACGCTCGACTACATCAAGGAGAAGAAGATCGACCTGGTGGTGAACATCCCGAAGAACCTCTCGAAAGACGAGCTGAACAACGACTACACGATCCGGCGCAGCGCGATCGACTTCAACATCCCGCTGATCACGAACGCCCGGCTCGCAAGCGCCTTCATCACGGCTTTCTGCCGCCTCGCCCCGGACGAGATCCAGATCAAAAGCTGGAACGAATATTAGCTAAAGGGAATCTCCCCGTCATGGATGCTGTCCCGGATATCCGAGATCTCAAAAGGCACAACCCTATGCCGGGGAAAACTACAAAATAGCATGGAAAAAGGAGACCGGCTTCCAGCCGGTCTCCTTCGTTTGAATTGTCGCGATTAATCGGTGAAGCCGCCCCTATTCGACCAGGGTCTTTCCATCCACAATCACCGTGTTCACAATCGGGAACTTCGGCTGTTGAGGGGCTGTGTAATAGAATCCGAAGAACTCGGTCGCCCACGACATAACTGCTGCATTTTTCAGCGAACAGTTTGTAACGGAATTGCCGGTGAATTTGCAGATCGTTTTCTCGGTCTTACTGAGATTGATCAGGTTACCGACAAAAACATGCGAAGCGGCCTCAGGCTGGTCTTCCCACAGACCGCCGGATGTAACCGTCACGCCTTCTACCCGGTTGTTCTCAAACGTTACGTTCCTGTCGATAGCTTGCAGGTATCCAATGAATCCCCCGGCCTGGCAGGTGCCGTCACCGACCGGCATATTGGAATCGGCCTCGACGGAAGAATTCGTTACAGAACAATTCGAAAAGACCCCGTCACCACCGTTGTTTGAAACATATCCGATAAACGGGGCTACCTTCTGGGCGCCGCCGGTCACCTCCACGTTCGCGACATGGCAGTTGGTAACGGTCCCGCCGTCGAAACGGCCCACGAGTGCACCCGAACGCGAACCATAGATCTCCGCTCCGTCTATGGTCAGGTTTTTCAACGTTCCCTTAAAGCACCCGAACAAACCCGCATTCTGCTTTTTATTATCGTAAGCGACACCCTGCTCACCGTCTGCCTCCACTGCATAGGTTTGGCATTTCAGATTCGAAACGGTATGACTGCATCCGTCGAACGAACCGGTTATCGCCGTAGTTTCGGTACTTACCGGCCAAGCCTTGTTATTCAGATCCAAATCACGGACAAGCACGGCATCGCCTCCGGTTTTCTGTTTCACCCATCCGGCCAGCTCCGACGGTTCCCCTATATAATATTTCCCATCTGCGGCTTTGCCGGGAGACGCATACGAAGTACCGTCCCAAACCACCGGAGGCAGGATCGTCGCATCCGTACCCCCTTCCAGCGTAACGCTCTGATCCACGTTCACCTCATTGATCCAATTCTGCACCTGGACGGCATAAGGCAAGCGCTTCGTCGCACTCTGGTCGTAAATCGCGGTGGTACCGCGCAGATTCAGGACATTTTTACGGGGCGAACGCAACTGTGCCGCATACTGGATATTGGTGTCGGTCTCCGGATCATTGTAGCTGTAAATCCTCGAATCCTTCACCGTGATCACGTGATTTGCGGCACCGGCCCAGTTGTCGTCCTTCTCGCAGACCACGATAGTCGCGAATATCTCGGTCGGGCCCGGGAACGGATTACGCCCGATCAGCTCGGAGCCGTTCGTCACGTTGATAACGCTTCCCCCGTCGCTCCACAGGTTGAACGCACAGCGTCCGTCCAGGCGCGAGTCGTCCACGTACACTTCGAATTTATCGCTGTGCTGCGTGGCGTTGAAAACGTAAAATACGCCTTCGACAACCGATTTATTCTGCAGTCGAACGATGATATTGCCGGCATGGGCACCGATGCCGATACCGCGCGAGTCGAACATTTTCTTAAACGCCGTATTTTGCTCCGGGGTGTAAGCGACGTTGCCCGGATCGCCGCTTCGCGGCTGCGGGCCTATGTGGGTATTGTCCAGCGTCACGCGGCAAACACTCGCAGCGTCCTTCGCACCGTGGATATTGACACCCCTCTGGTTGGCTTTCGGAACGATCAGGTCCGAATTCTTCACCAGCAGGGTCAGATTATTATAACCGGCGGCCAGGATCGCGCAATTCCGCGCGGCATTGACATCGGCCTCGTTCTGGCGAACCGTTACCCCGTCCAGCACGACATTGATATTGTCGGCCGCGAGGGTGATGCCGTTACCGGCAGGCGCATCGATCGTCAGGTTGCTCAACTCGGCATTGGCCGCAATTTCCAAAGGTGCGGCGAGGGTGGCTCCCTTGGCATCGAGTCCCGAAACTGGCTGTTCGATCAGCAAATAATCGTACCCGCTCTTGTCGTCGGCCAGGGCGCGGTCGAGATCGGCCTGCGAAGCCACGCAGCGGATGAGCTTATCCGCATAGCCCCCGACCTTGGTCACATTGTCCACGACACCGTAGATTTTAACGTTGCCCTGGCGCAGGGTCAGGTTTTCAACCGTAACGTCACGCGGCACGATCAGCGTGCTGGTGGCCGTAATCGCATCTACGGAGCTGTAATGCCTACCGTTAAGGGTTACGGTCGTATTGGGCATATTGAGCGTCACGGAATGTCCTTCGGGCATCGTAATCGCCAGGTTTTTGGGAGCATCAGCCGTAGCCTGGAAAGTGACCGCGGCCCCTGAGGCCACCGCATTCAGCGTCACGGCCACCGTCTCCGTTCCCTGATACGGGGTGGAGGCGGCCGAAAAATCGATGGACTTGCTTGCCTGCACCTCATCCTTCACCACCAGCATCTGATCGCCGCCGCTGAGGGCCGCAGCCACTTCGTCGATGGAGTTCACCTCGGTCAGTTCCATTTCGTTTCCCGGCTCGTTGAATTCGTCGCTGACCGACACAGACAGGTTCGCTCCGCGGGTAAACAGCGCACCTTTGACAGTCGTCAGCTTATTGGCCTCGACCGGAATCGTTTCGATCGCCCGCTCGGTCGTCCCTCCTGTACCGGAAGCCGAGAAGGTCAGGCTGACCGTCGGCTTCACCCCGGCGAAAACATAGTCCAGCGCAATCACTTTGCCGCCCATAACGTCCTCGTCCAGGATCGCCGCCGTTGCCGAAGGCAGGGCCGTCGGAGAGGCCTGCGCCGCCCCCGTCAGGGCATTAAACGTCGTGGGCAGCTCGACCGTATAGGCAATGCCCGTCTGTGTGGGCGTGTACCCCTGCGAAGCCGCTGCAGCCAGGTCGGTAGCCAGCAGGCGGATTTTGCCGAACGGCCGTTTGAGCGTTACGGTCCGGTTCAGCGACGAAGAGGAGAGGTCCGCATCCAGGGTCGCCGTATAAGCGTCCCGGGCCTCATCGTTAATCGCATAAGGGGCGGTTTTCAGCGCTACCGCCTGCAGGCCGTGGTCGGTCGCGGAGAGGGTGCTGTAATAAAGATCGGCATCGGCTTCCGAAGCCACGAAATCGGCCCAGAAGGCGAACTTGTATTTTTTGGCCAGCAGGGTCAGCGAGAACGAAGCCGGATCGGTAAAAGCGCCGGGAGCCTTGAAAACGGTCTTGCGCATGATAAAATTACCGCTTTCGTCGTACACCTCGAGAATGTAGCGCAGGGTTTTGTCAGTCACATTGTTGATCCCGCCCTGATTGGACGCTTTGGTCGAATAGTTCTGGATCGCCGTAGGAAGAGACGCCGTCAGGTTAACGGTGACTTCTCCCTGGCCGGAGCCCGTCGCAGGGTCTTTGGTACAGCCCCCCATCAGCAACAGGAGCGCACCCGTGAGCACAAGTAATAAGTTTTTCATAGCGAATTTGTTTTGGGGTTTTATAATACCGGAAAGATTGAAATGCAATTTGTCCCGTCGCAGGGTCAGTTCGGCAGCGTCACGACGATCTCCCCGTCGAAACGGTCGTCGATACCGATATCGCCGTTGTCGTAACTTTGGGTCAGGAATGCCCCCTCAACGGTCGTGAGTTTACCACGCTCGAGGGGAACGCGGATCCCGGTGTTTCGAGAAATGAGGCCTCCGGCAGCGTCATATGCCTCTATATCGGCATAGACCACGGTGGATTCGGTGCAGATGAACACATAGTCGAAGGCCAGCACCGCCGAGGTCGCACCCAATTCCGAAACAGCCCCGGTAAAAGCCACATCGGTCCGGAAATCCCCGCCAGTCGCATATCCGGTGGTTACATTATAGCCGCACGGAAAATAGCTCGAGTATGAGACCCGAACCGTCACCGGAACAGGCGGGATAATCCCGGCGGCATCGGATCCGGCTTTCGATTCGCCTCCGGTCCGGATCCCATCCGGATTTGCAGGCCGGACGCGCGGCCCGGGACTCTCCTGTAAAGTCCGGCGGCGGGCTGCCAGTTCGGCCAGGTCGTTGGTCCGTATCCTGAATTTGCCGCAAGCGCGCTGCAACGTCACATCGGCGTCCACTTCGGCGAAATAACGGTCACGGTACGGTGTCAGGTCGATCTCCGCACAACCCGAAAAGGCATCTCTGGCATCGGTGCTGCCCGTATAGGGAAAAATCACCGTTACCGCGCTCAAATCGGCCGTATTGTAATATACATCGGCGGTTGCCCCCTTCCGGACATAATCGCCCCAGACGCAGACCCGGTATTTACCGGCATGCAGATCGAACGGCACTTCGAAGGTGGTTTCGCCGCCGGGCGTCCCGGCACTGGTCACCACCTCCCGGGCGACCCTCCCGCTTTGGGAACCTCCCCCATCGGCAAACAGGTCGACCGTCCAGCGCAATTGATAGTCGCCGGAGGATTCGGCCGCCTGCCCGGCACCCTCCGCAAACGGAGTACAGTCGACATGCAGCCGGAGCGTGGTCCGGATCAGCGTGGGATCGTCGCCTCCGCCTTCGGGCCATTCGTGGAACGAATTACAGGCAGAAAGACCCGCTGAAAAACAGGCGATCAGTACGGCAGCGGCAAGACGGGCATATATTTTCATCATCGGTCCTCCTTTTTAAACCCGAAACGGTACAGCAGCGTAATCCCGGCACGCGTTACGCCCCAGTAGGTATGGGTCAGGCCGTGCCCGTACCGCGCGCCGTTCGGGATGTTGTAAAACTGGTCGTATTTCACATTGACGAAACCGGCGCCGAGGGTGAATTCCGCACCCCAGCAGCGGTTCAGCGGCACGACATAACCGTAGCTGATCCCCGCACCCCAGAAGGGCCGGCAATCCTGATAGCGGGTCCGGGCATCGACCGCGATGTTGAATCCGCCGCTGTGCAGGTGGAGCCCGAAAAAATGGCCCCGGAACGGACGGTCGAGCCAGTAACGGAACTCGGGTTGCACGGCAAACAGGTTCATCCGGTATACCCGCCGCACGGTGTACGGGGAGTAGATAACCGGCACATCGACCGAATAATGCCTGCCGAAACCGAACTCGACCCCCAGGTTGGCCACCGTTGCGGCCCACACCGCGAGGTTGGTCTTGACGGCCATCCGGAAGGACGGCGCGGGAGCCGTTTCCCGCACCGGACGATCCGCGGCGGCAACCGCTCCCGGAGACAAATTCCCCGATCCGGGAGCATCGTCAGGAGTATCGGGCGGTCCCCCGGATTCCGGGCCGTCCGGTAACGAAACAGCCGGAGAGACAGAACCGGCGGTACTGCCACCAGTATCATCATCACCAACCCTTGCAGCACCCATTCCAGAGGAGATACTCCCTTCCCGGCCCGGCGCTCCGGCTGTCCGCTTATCCGCCGCACGGTCTCCGGTCATGCAATAGGCCACCACGACCACATCGTGCTGCCCGTTCCATGCCCGCGCCGAATTGAACGTGCGGAAATGCTCTTCCCGCAACCGCTCGTGTGTAATGAAATAGGATTTAACCTGATTGCTCCGGTTTTTTGCAGCGGCCAGGTTCGCCTCCACGCTCCCGAACGAAGGACAATATCCCTCAACCCTGATTTTAGCGCGGTCCGCCTCTATCGAATCCCGGTGCTGCCGGATCATTTCCGTCAGGCGGGCGATTCCCGTCTCGTTTCCCCGGAACGGAGCCTGGAACATCAGTTTCTTCGGGGAAAACCGGAAAACGACCCGGCAGGTATCTTCCGCCGCAGGGGTTTCCTGCCTACCGTGATCGCACGCCAGATCAGCGTCCTGTCCGGCCGATAAGCTCAGCGGTACAAAGACCGCCGCTACCAACATCCATCGTCTTAGCCTCATTCCGATATGTTTTCATTCCCGCGCAATCGCGCTACTTATCGGAAAGCCGTCCGCCCGTTTTCTTCCCCACGGTCCCATGCGCCGCCCGTCTCTTTCGTTGAATTTCATGCCGTCAGAAAAATTTTACGCGCATAAAACGAACATTAAAAACATACATCGATCGTCCCAGGACGAAACGACTCCGGCAGCGGAACAATGACACAGGTTAAATTGTTGGTATAAAAATTATTACAAATGTTTTTTTCGTGTCAAAAAAAGTATTACATTCGCATATAAAGGGAAGACGTTCGTTTTACCCGTATTTTTTCTACCTCAAAGCCTTTCGACACCTTCATTTCCGGAACAAAGAACCTAATCGGCATCTCCCGCCGGCAGGATCGCCGTTGCTTTGCCGGAAATATTCCTATCTTTGTTAAACGATTCATCACGGCCCGCGTAGAATGAATGCGCCGGGACTCAATTTCACCGGAATCCATGCCCGTTCACCTGAAACTACCGCTACCCGGAGGCACGATCTTGGCCCTTTGGCGGATCGACGAAGAGGAAACCCCGCTCGCATCGCTCTGCACCGTCGCAGAACAGCAGGAGGCCGCCGCATTCGCCGCCCCCCGCCGCCGGCTCGAATATCTGGCCTGGCATGCGCTGTTGCACGCGCTGCTGCCCGAAGCACACGCGGCGCACGATCCGGAAGGAGGCCCCGTATTAGTTTTCCCGTCATCCGGCCAGAATACTCCGGCGGACATACCGGGAGGGCTCCCGCACCGGCAAAATTGCATACGGCCCGACACCGGCCTGCACAAAAACGCCCGATCCGAAAACATTCCATTCGAACACACCCGGTTCGGCGACCCGCTGCAAACGGGTGAGTTCGCCCCGCTGCGCCACATCGGCGTCAGCCATTCGCACGGCTACGCGGCGGTCATTCTCTCTGCGCAGCCTTGCGCGGTGGACATCGAGCCTGCCGACTCGGATTTCTCCCGCGCGGCGCGGCGCTTCATCTCCCCGCAGGAACAGGCGCTACAACCGTGCGCCCTTCCCGAAGCTCTTTTCCCCGCACTGGTCTGGTGTGCAAAGGAGGCCGTATATAAATGGGTACGGATAAGCGGCCTGAGCCTGCTGCATGACATCCGCATCACCGAAATTCACCCAGAAACCACCCGTACAAACCCCTCCGGGACAGGATTCCCGGCCCTGGAGGCATTCCACCGGCTGACCGTCACTGCCGCCGGAAAAACGTTACAACTACACGGCTTTACCGTCGAAGGCATCTGCTGCGTATACGGAATCGGATAATTTTCGCTATCTTTACAACGGTCCGGCGCTACAAAGTACCGGACCGTTTCTACGAACCTAAACCGAACCGTTCCATGCAACTCTCCCGCACGCTCTCATTGCTCCTGCAGTGTCCGGTCTTGCCGGACCGAACCTGTTCCGGAATCCGGCCTTGCCGGACCGAATTGTCCACACACAAAGCAACTATGCCGTTCCCGATACGGATGCTGGTACTCGCCCTCCTGCTTTGCCCGCTCGTTTCGCACGCACAGACTACCGTCCGGCTCGACGGCACGCCCGATGTCGCGGAGTGGATCGCCGCACGTTTTGCCAAAGGCAAACAACCGCCTTTCTCGTTCGTCTACAACGGCATTCCCTCGTCGGAATTCCTCACGCGCTGGCAATATGAAAAAGAAAAGATCGCAAGCCCCGATCCGCAGACCGTACGCGAGCGCCATATTTACACCGACCCGGCCACCGGGCTGAAAGTGGAATGCGACGTAACCGGATTCAAGGATTTCCACGCCGTCGAATGGGTCCTGCACTTTACCAATACCTCGCAAACCGATACGCCGATCCTCGAACGGAACGACGTGGCCGACCTGACTTTCACGAACCGCACGCCCGGCACCTTCTCGCTGTTGAGTGCGCGGGGCAGCGTCGGTTCACGCGCCGATTTCATGGTATCGCAACGCGAGCTTCCCGCCGACAGCACGATCCGCTTAGCGCCGCAGGGAGGCCGCTCGTCGGACTGCACGGCTTTTCCGATGTTCAACCTGATCGCTCCTAACGGACGGCAGGGCGTCATGGCCGCCATCGGCTGGAGCGGCGGTTGGCAGGCTGCGCTGACCGGCGGCACTTCCGCACCCATCGCCAACCGGCAGGCCGTACGTTCGGGCAATGTCACGGCACCGGGAACGGGGAGCGCCCTGACCCTGCAGACCGGGATGGAACGGTTCCACCTCTACCTGAAACCGGGCGAACGCATCCGCACGCCGTTGGTGAGCCTGATGTTCTGGAACGGCGACAACCTGATGACCGGGCAAAACAAATTCCGCCGTTTCCTGCTCGCACACCACAGCCGCCAGCTCGACGGCAAATTCGCCGAATACCCCTACGCTTCAGGGTTCGCGCTGCCCGGCCCCGAGCCCTGCACCGAAAACGGCTGCCTGACCGAAGAGATGGCTATCGCGATGGCACGGCGGCACAAGCAGTTCAACCTCGTGCCGGAGGTATTCTGGTTAGATGCGGGCTGGTACACCGACAGCGGGGCCCCGGTCTACGACTGGTGCGACTGCGTCGGCACGTGGACGCCCGACACGACACGCTTCCCGAACGGCCTGCGGCCGCTTTCGGACGAAGCGCACCGGCTCGGCGCCCGTTTCCTGCTCTGGTTCGAACCCGAACGCGTCAGCCGCGGATCATGGCTCGCGCGAGAACACCAGCCGTGGTTGCTGCATACCCCCCGGCGCAACTCGGCACTGCTGGACCTGGGCAATCCCGAGGCATTGGAATGGCTCTGCACGCACGTCGGCGACATGATCGAGCGGGAAGGGATCGACATCTACCGGCAGGACTTCAACCATCCGCCCAAGCCGTTTTGGGAAGACAACGAGCAACCCGACCGGATCGGCATGACGGAGATCCGCCACATCGAAGGACTGTATACCTACTGGGACTACCTGCTGTCACGCTTCCCGCGGCTGTTGATCGACAACTGCGCGGCCGGGGGACGGCGCATCGACCTCGAAACCCTCTCGCGCAGCGCGCCGTTGTGGCGTACCGACTACCCGTACGGCGAGGTGACCGGCTACCAGAGCCACACCTACGGGCTCAACTTTTTCCTGCCGCAGCACGGCACCGGAATGTGGGAGACCGACGACTACTCGACCCGTTCGAGCCTCGGCGCAGCAGTGGTCGCCACCTGGGACCTCTCCACGCGCAAACTCAAAGTAGCCGACATCCAGCGCGCAATTGCGAACTTCAAGAAATACCGTCCCTATTATTATGAGGACTATTACCCGCTCACCGGCATCATCGACACGCAAAGCGACAGTATCTGGCTCGCTTACCAGATGCACCGTCCTTCGGACAACTCGGGCATCGTGGTCGCATTCCGCCGGCCCGAAGCGGTTTCCGACCGCATTACGGTACGGCTTTCGGGCATAGACCCGGCTGCGGCCTACGACGTTTACAACGACAATACCGGACTGACACTGCGCATGGACGGCCGCCAACTGCTCGACGGGCTGATGCTGCAAATTCCGCAGAAACGGGGTTCGCTGCTGCTGCACTACACCGCGACCACACCCGAAACAGCGCGATAAAGGCACGTCGCCCCGATCCGGCCACTGTCAGGTATTAGCTCCGCAAACCCACCGACGCCGTAAACGCTGCGGCTCCTTGGCAGTTTTCATTCTAATTACATACAACCAAACCCGATTAACTTCCCGCATGATGAATCAACGATCTGTACTCTCCCGCAGACGTCTGTTGCTGTCCGTATTGGCCGGCGCACTCCTGACTGGCTGCGGAGGCCCCGGACCCGTCTATCCCGGACCGGAAACGCTGCCGCTGCTCGACGGCAGCCGAACCCGCTCGATCACGCCCGAAAACCCGACCGGCGAACCGGGCCAAGGCGGCAGGGCCCACCCCGACTCGACACTCGACAGCCGCGCCACGAACGCACGCGCCGCCGATAGTCTCGGCCAGGGCTGGAAAGTGAGACCTTTTATCGCCGTGCAGGCGGGTGAAACGGTCACGCTGATGGATGCCGACGGCCCCGGTACGATCCGCCACATCTGGATGGTGGAGGGGCTGAGCCGCGACCACGTACTTCGTTTTTACTGGGACGGCGAGCAAGCCCCCTCGGTGGAGGTTCCGGCACCCGACTTTTTCGCCGTAGGCCACGAACGTTTCGCCCCGGTCAATTCGCAGATGGTGGCGGTCAACCCGGCCAATTCGCTGAACTGCTTTTGGCCGATGCCCTTCCGACGCCATGCGAAAATCACCTTCACGAACCAAAGCGACAAAGAACTCCGGCTGCTGGCTTACCAGATTACCTACTCGCTGGGCAAAATCCCGCGCAACACGGCCTATTTCCACGCCCAGTGGCGACAGGCCGACACCCGCACCCAGAACCCGTATGTGATCCTCGACGGGGTACAGGGCCGGGGCAAATACGCAGGCACCTTCCTGGCCTGGACCCAGCAAACCGACAACAACTGGTTCGGCGAAGGCGAGATCAAGTTCTTCATCGACGGCGACCGGGAGTTCCCGACCATCTGCGGCACCGGCACGGAAGATTACTTCCTCGGAAGCTACGGGTTCCCGCAAAGCTATTCGGGGCTCTATTCGGGTACCACGCTTCCCGCGCACGAGGCCGACAGCCTTCCCAACCGCTGGAGCCTCTACCGCTGGCACGTGCTCGACCCGATTACGTTCGGGAAAGATCTAAAAGTAACCATCCAGGCGCTCGGCTGGTGGCGCAGTGCGGAAAACAAATACCGCAAGCTGAACGACCACATCTCCTCGGTAGCCTACTGGTACCAGACCGAACCGCACGCGCCGTTCCCGGCGTGGGATACATCAAAACGGAATAACCTTTAAAATCAAACACTGTAGATGTTAATCCGGACAAAAAAGCAGCGGAATCCGCTGCTTTTTTTGACAAGACAACCGTTCTCATTATTTCAAGGTCTAAATTTCACACACCTTATTTCGGGTCGTGTTGACGCCGGTAATTCACCAGTTGCTTAACTGTATACCGATAATGGTGATCGTCCGTTGTTCCCAAAGTCGGAAAATCGTATGAATCCCCCTGCATGGGAGCGAACAAACCATCTAAGAAATATCCGTCACCTCTGCCGTCCCATCCCCAATTGATATGAAGTAATTTCGTAGAAGTCGGCACAACAGGAAAATACTCCATATCAATCACCTCATTTTGAGCATTATACCACGTCCTAACGAGTTGATATGAGGAATAAGTATCTTTATATCCATCGACGATCCAACCACTTGCCCCCATGTCTCCGTCCCACCAGTTGGTTGAACTGTAGCCGCTCATCAGTACCGGTCGCGCCTTGTCCAGATCTGTTCTGATCAATGAAGATGAGTAAGATTCCATTTTATCGGCGATATATCCGTACTCTCCATAAGTGTTTTTTATCGCTTCGACAGTCACTCCATAACTCTCACCCTCATTTTCAAGTAAAAAATTAACCACTTTATGACATGCCCGTGAAACCCGTTCGACCGCTTCCGGATACATTTGCAGGATAGGACCGAAAACATATCCCCGGTCTTCCGGCCAGTTGAAAACCGTGATGGATTGCGATTCATAGTTCTGCATGGGAAGCGGCCAATTGTAATAAGCCATTAACTGCACCACGGCTATGGTCGGTCCATATATCGCACTTGCATGATATTGATTGAACAGCCATAATTGTCCCCACCGAGTTGTAATGAACGGGCCCTTGGTCGTGGTTTCAGGACCGAAATAGTTATAATGATCGACGCAATATTCCCCGCTCGGCTCCGGACCAATTATACTGTCCTCGATCCGGCGCACGGAATCCATCGAAATAAGGTAGCTTTTCGTTGGTTGGGTTGCAGTGGTCTGCTCAGTTCGAAAATATATAGATTTAGCAAAGACGCATCCCAATGCCTGGCTTTGGAAATTTTTTACCGCTTAAAATTGGAAACCGACTTTAATACCTAATGCATCGTAGTTGCCATAAGCGCCAAACCTGTATTTGCCAAACGCCTGGTGGGTGTAGGCCAACGAGACGTTAATCGCACTTTGGGGAGATACTTTCAAACTGACGCCGAGAGCGGGAGAAACGATGACCCCGTTTATTTCACCGCGATTGGCCTTTCCCCACCCCCCACCGACGTCCGTTGAAAGGAACAAACTCATTTTTTCAGACACGGGCAGATAGCCTTTCAGATTGCCGAAAGTAGACAAGCCCCACGCATATTCGCCTCTGCAATCCCAACCCAGACCAAGCCCGACCGCAAAATATTTTCCGATCCTTACCCCATTGACGATTTGCAGACTCGCTTTATTACTGTCTATTTTTCCGATGCCGAAAGCATATCCGACAGAAACCTCGCCCTGATACTTCACCAGTCTGTTTTGCGGGAAAGCGTGTAAAGACAGCACGGATACCACCGTCAGCAAAAGTATTTTTTTCATAAGTCCATGATTATTAATGACACATTTGATCATCTATAGTATAAATTTAAAATAAAATATTGAATCAGGCAATTTTATACTTACGAAAGTCCCTTTATTTCATCATAACACTAACAACCTGTGTTTCATCAATTCTGCCTCAACTTATCGCTGCATGCAAATAATGATGTTCCGTCCCCTAAAAATAACACACGGCGCATTGTTTTTTAACATTTTTAAATTATCTTTGCCCTGTATTCATTTTGAAACGGTTATGTTCACGACCCATCACATCCACGCCCATCATCATCCTTGCCTTCACAGGTAGGCTGCGGGAGTGTTTGTGTCCACCGGAACAGATTACGATACCACATGAGGCTTACCTGTCAGGGCGAGCCTCATTTTTATTTAACAGGTCCCGCGTGCCGGGGTAAAGTCCCCCGCAGCGGAGTGCAGCCGGAAACGGCAATGTCAACCGGAAACGGCAACCTGCATCCGCGGCACGGTAGCGAGAGCTAAAACGAAGAAAAAACCATAAAAGTCAATAGCAATATGATCAGAATCGCCATTCAGGCCAAAGGCCGGCTCAACGAAGAGAGCATCGCCCTGCTCAAAGAGGCAGGAATTTCCATCGAGGACAGCAAGCGCAAGCTGCTGGCCAAAAGCGAGGACTTCCCGATCGAGGTGCTCTACCTGCGCGACGATGACATTCCGCAGGCCGTCGCCATGGGCGTAGCCGACCTGGGAATCGTCGGCCTCAACGAAGTCGAGGAGAAAAATTTCAATGTCACACTGACGCACAAGCTCGGTTTCGGCAAATGCCGTATCTCGCTGGCTGTCCCCAAGACCGAGACCTATCCCGGACTGGAATACTTCAACGGCAAGCGGGTAGCCACCTCTTACCCGGCGATTCTCTCGCGCTTCTTCACCGAAAAGGGTATTTCGGCCGAAATCCACGAAATCGCCGGTTCGGTCGAAATCGCACCGTCGGTGGGTATGGCGGACGCCATTTTCGATATCGTCAGCTCGGGCGGCACACTGGTGACCAACGGCCTGAAAGAGGTGGAAAAGGTGCTTTTCTCGGAAGCCGTCCTGATCGCCACGCCGAATCTCGACGAAGAAAAGCGCCAACTGCTCGGCCAGCTGTTGTTCCGTTTCGAAGCGGTCGAGCGCAGCAAAGGCATGAAATACGTGCTGCTGAACCTGCCGCACGACAAGATCGCCGAAGCGATCGAAATCCTGCCCGGCATGAAAAGCCCGACAATCCTGCCGCTGGCGCAGGAGGGATGGAGTTCGATCCACGTTGTCATCAACGAACGCGAGCTGTGGAGCAAAATCGAACAGCTCAAAGCGATCGGCGCCGAAGATATCCTGGTGTTGTCCCTCGAAAAGATGATCCGCTGATGCAAATTATCGTCAATCCCGAAAAGCGCGAGTGGGCCGCGCTGACCGCGCGCCCGCAGATGAAGCGCAGTACGATCGGGCCGCGTGTGGCAGCGATCCTCGATGCAGTGCGTGCCGAAGGCGACGATGCGCTGCTGAGGCTGACCCGCGAGATCGACGGCGTAAAACTGCCCTCGCCGGCCGTCACCGCGGACGAAATCGAAGAGGCTTCGCGCCTCGTCCCACAGGAACTTAAAACGGCTATCGCCACGGCCAAAAACAATATCGAACGGTTCCACGCCGCCCAGCAGGGCGAAGGCGTGGACCTGGAGACGATGCCGGGCGTGCGCTGCGTGCAGAAAGCCGTTCCGATCCGCAGCGTCGGGCTCTATATCCCCGGCGGATCGGCCCCGCTCTTTTCGACCGTACTGATGCTTGCCATCCCGGCCCGCATCGCCGGATGTCCGCAGATTACACTCTGCTCGCCGCCCGACAAACAGGGCAAACTCTCGCCCGCAATCCTCTACACCGCACAGCTCTGCGGCGTCACGCATATCTTCAAGGCGGGCGGAGCACAGGCGGTCGCAGCGATGGCATACGGCACGCAAAGTATTCCGAAAGCCGACAAAATTTTCGGTCCGGGCAACCAATACGTCACCGAAGCGAAACAGCAGGTCTCGCAGTTCACCGCGATCGACATGCCCGCAGGTCCGTCCGAAGTGCTGGTAATGGCCGACGAAACGGCCGATCCCGCTTTCGTCGCATCGGACCTGCTCTCGCAGGCGGAACACGGCCCCGACTCACAGGCGATGCTGGTCGCTTCGTCGCGTGCACTGGCCGAACGGGTCGTCCGGGAGGTCGAACGGCAACTCGCCGAACTGCCCCGTGAGGCGATAGCATCCCGCGCACTGGACCACAGCCGCATCATCGTAATGGACACGCCCGAAGAGATGGTCGAATTTGCGAACGCCTACGCCGCCGAGCACCTGATCATCTCGATGGACAACCCGTGGGAGGTGGCCCGCAGGATTACCGCCGCAGGAAGCGTTTTCATCGGAAATTACACGCCTGAAAGCGCGGGCGACTATGCCTCGGGGACGAACCACACACTGCCGACGTACGGTTGGGCACGTTCGTGCAGCGGCGTAAACCTCGACAGCTTCATGCGCAAAATCACCTTCCAGGAGATCTCCCCCGCAGGGTTGCAGCGAATCGGCGGCGTGATCGAAACGATGGCCGCGGCCGAGGGACTCGGGGCGCACAAAAACGCGGTTACGCTCCGGCTCCGGAAACTGGAATGAAATCGGCGCCACGACCGGAACCCGGTTATCGCCCACCGCAGCAATCGCCCGGCGGCAGGGCCTAACAAACGGGGCCTGACAAAACAGTGTAAAACCGGCAACGAGCCATCCCCGAACGGACGACAGACTGCCGCTGAAACAAACTCCGCCCCGGCGGCACAAACAGACAAACCATGGACATACGCAATCTCATACGGGAGAATATCCGCAACCTCGCGCCCTACTCCACCGCGCGCGACGATTACCAGGGCACCGAGTTGAGCATAGCCCTCGACGCCAACGAAAATCCTTACGACAACGGAGTCAACCGCTACCCCGACCCGCGCCAGAAGGCGCTCAAGGCACGCCTTTCGCAGATCAAGGGCGTCCCGGTGGAAAGCATCTTCGTGGGCAACGGCTCGGACGAACCGATAGATTTGGTTTACAGGGTATTCTGCGAACCGAAAATGCACAACGCCGTAGCCATCACCCCGACTTACAGCATGTACAAAGTGGCCGCCGAAATCAACGACGTGGAGGTCCGCGAAGTACAGCTCGAGGAGGATTTTTCGCTCGACGCGGACAAGCTGCTCGCCGCAACGGATGCCAACACCCGCCTGCTGTGGCTCTGTTCCCCGAACAACCCGACAGCCAACAGCTTCCCCACGGCGACCATCGAACGGATCATCTGCGAATTCGCAGGAATCGTGGTGCTCGACGAAGCGTACATCGACTTCGCCGCAGAGCCGGGCTTTCTCTCGCGCCTCGGCGAATTTCCGAACCTGATCGTACTGCAAACGCTCTCGAAGGCATGGGGCATGGCGGGTTTAAGGCTGGGACTGGCCTTCGCAGACCCGCTGATCGTCGCTACGCTGTCGAATATCAAGTACCCCTACAACGTGAACGGTCCCACACAGCAGACCGTCCTCGAACGGCTCGCCGGGTCGCCCACCGCGCAGGTGGCCGAGATACTCTCCGAACGCCGACGGGTCGCCGCAGCGCTGCAACCGATGAACGTCGTGCGCAAACTCTACCCGTCGGACGCGAATTTCGTGCTGGTAAAAGTCGACGAACCGCGCAAGGTCTACGATCGGCTGATCGCCGCAGGGATTATCGTCCGCGACCGTTCGCGCATGCAAGGGTGCGAGGGCTGCCTGCGCATCACCATCGGCACGCCCGAGGAGAACACGCGGCTGCTGGAGGTGATGGCCCTGCTGTAAACCGCCTGTCGGACCCCGTGCATCTCCCCTATAGGTATTGCAGGATTTCCCCGGGAAACATTGCTTAGGCAAACGTCGCCCGCGAAAGAAAAACACCCCGGGAAAATAAACAGCCTCGCAAACAAGGGCGGCACGCAATCCCGGCATACCATCCGTTCCGCCCGCCGGCGGAATCGGAACCGAGTCAAACCGAAGGGCCCCGGCCCGCAATAAAATACCCCATGCCACAACCCAAGAAGGTACTCTTTATCGACCGCGACGGCACGCTGATCGTCGAGCCGCCGGTGGACTACCAGGTCGATTCGCTCGAAAAGCTGCGCTTCGTTCCCGGCGCGATCACCGCGATGAGCCGCATCGCCACGCTCGGTTACGAGCTGGTAATGGCCACGAACCAGGACGGACTCGGCACCGCGAGCTTTCCCGAAGAGACGTTTCACCCTGCGCACAACCTGATGCTCGCCACCCTTGCGGGCGAAGGCATTCGTTTCGACGAACAGCTGATCGACCGTTCGATGCCCGCCGACAACGCCCCCACGCGCAAACCGCGCACAGGCATGTTCGGCCGGTACCTGGACAATCCGCAATACGACCTGAAGGCCTCGTACGTAATCGGCGACCGGGTCACCGACATCGAACTGGCGAAAAACCTCGGTGCGCGCGGCATCCTGCTGCGCCCGGCCGAAGAGGGGCGCCGAATGCTCGCCGAAGCCGGACTGACGGATTACTGCGCGCTGATTACCGACGACTGGAACAAGATATGGCAGCTGTTGCGCGCAGGGGAACGCACTGCAGCGATCAGCCGCAAAACCCGCGAAACCGACATTTCGGTACGGCTCGACCTGGACGGCGGAGGGCCTTCGCATATCGATACAGGGCTCAAATTCTTCGACCACATGCTCGACCAAATCGTACACCACGCCGGCTTCACGCTCGAGGTGACGGTACGGGGTGACCTGGAGGTGGACGAACACCACACGATCGAAGACACGGCCATCGTGCTGGGCGAGGCAATGTACGCGGCGCTCGGCTCGAAACTCGGCATCGAGCGTTACGGTTACTGCCTGCCGATGGACGAGTGCGACGCTACGGTGCTCATCGATTTCGGCGGCCGGATCGATTTCGCCTGGAATGTCGTTTTCCGCCGCGAACGGGTCGGCGACGTACCCACCGAGATGTTCCGCCACTTCTTCAAGAGCTTCGCCGACGCAGCCCGGTGCAACCTGCACATCACGGCCGAAGGCGAAAACGAGCACCACAAAATCGAAGGCATTTTCAAAGCTTTCTCCCGGGCTCTGCGCATGGCCGCATCGCGCAACAGTTTCAAGTTCGAACTGCCCAGCAGCAAAGGCGTACTGTAAGTCCCGGCACCTGACAACAAGATAAACGACAACAATTTATGATAGCAGTCATCGATTACGACACAGGGAACCTCTGCTCGGTAGCCAATGCGCTCGGAAGACTCGGCGCCGAATACAGGATTACCGCATCACCGGACGAAATCCGCGGCGCCGACCGGGTCCTGCTGCCGGGAGTGGGCGAAGCATCGAGCGCGATGCAAAAACTGCGTGAGAGGAGCCTCGTCGAGGTGATCCGCTCGCTCACCCAACCCGTGCTGGGCATCTGTATCGGCGTGCAGTTGCTTTGCCAAAGCAGCGAAGAGGGCGATACCGCCTGCATCGGCATCTTCGACAACCGCGTACGCAAATTCGACACGCTGTTCGCTGAAGCGGGAATCCTCCTCCCGGACGCAACCGGCACCGCAGCCCCTCTCTCAGATGCAGGCTCCTGTTCCGCTCGGCAGGCCGACGTCCCTGCCGATGCCGCCATACTTCGCCCGGCAGGCCGGCTGAAAATTCCGCACATGGGCTGGAACAGCGTCGAGAATCTCCGTTCAGGACTTTTCACCGGCATCGACCAGGGCGCTTACGTCTACTACGTACACTCCTTTGCGCCGGAGGTGAACGCCGACACGATCGCCACGACCACTTACGGCGTGCCGTTCAGCGCCGCGATCCGCAAGGATAATTTCTACGGCACGCAGTTCCACCCCGAAAAGAGTGCCTCGATCGGCGCTCAAATCCTGCAAAATTTCCTGACCCTGTAACCAGAACCATGCTCCGTACCTCAACAATCCATCTTACCAAGCTATGATCACTATAATTCCGGCCATCGATATGATCGGCGGCGAGTGTGTCCGGCTCACGCAGGGCGATTACGACCGCAAAACCTCTTATTACAAAGACCCGCTCGAAGTGGCGCTGCGATATGCCGACTGCGGTATCCGGCGGCTGCACCTGGTCGACCTGGACGGTGCGAAGGCGTCGCATCCGGTCAACCTGGCGGTACTGGAACGCATCGTTTCGCGCACACCGCTCGAAGTACAGTACGGCGGCGGCATCAAGAGCAAAGAGGCGCTCGAAGCGGTCTTTTCGAGCGGCGCGAAGCGCGCGATCTGCGGCAGCATCGCAGCCACGCAGCCCGACATGTTCTCCCGCTGGCTCGCCGACTTCGGCCCGCAGCGGATGGTCCTCGGCGCCGACACGCGCGACGGGCTGATCTCGATCAACGGCTGGCAGCAGGCCGCCACCATGGGCGTCGAAGAGCTGATCGAGCACTTCCGTCCCGTCGGGCTTTCACAGGTCATCTGCACCGACATCACGCAGGACGGTATGCTCAGCGGTCCTTCGACTTCCCTCTACACGAAATTGCAGGCCGCTTTCCCGGAGATAGACATCACCGTCAGCGGCGGCATCGGTTCATGGAGCGATATCGAGGAACTCGACCGCCTCGGACTGCGCAGCGTCATCGTCGGCAAAGCGATCTACGAAGGACGTATCTCGTTCGACCAACTCCGGGTAACAGCACGATAAACAACCCGCGACAATCCGCAACCACCTAAGCCAATACACATGTTAGCCAAACGCATCATCCCCTGCCTCGATATCAAAGACGGTGAAACCGTCAAAGGCATCAATTTCCTCGAACTGCGCGAAGTGGGCGATCCTGTCGCCCTCGGGCGCCGCTATGCCGAAGAGGGAGCCGACGAACTGGTCTACCTCGACATCAGCGCCACATTCGAGGGACGCAAGACTTTCGCAGAACTGGTGACCCGCATCGCAGGGAATATCAACATCCCGTTCACCGTAGGCGGAGGGATCAGTACGGTCGACGACGCCGGTCGGTTGCTCGGGGCCGGGGCCGACAAGGTCAGCATCAACAGCGCCGCCGTGCGCAACCCGGAGCTAATCGGCCAAATCGCATCGAAATACGGCAGCCAGTTCGTCGTCGTAGCGATCGACGCGAAAACGGTGGACGGACAGTGGCGCGTGACAACCCACGGCGGTCGCAACCTCACCGAGCGCGAGCTCTTCACTTGGGCGAAGGAGGCCGAGGAGCGCGGTGCGGGCGAGATACTCTTCACTTCGATGGACCACGACGGGACGAAGAACGGCTACCCGTGCGACACCTACGCACAGCTCTCGGAAATGCTGTCGATCCCGGTGATCGCCTCGGGCGGCGCAGGCACCGCACAGCACATCGCGGACGTACTGACCCTCGGCAAGGCCGACGCCGCATTGGCCGCCAGCATTTTCCACTACGGCGAAATCCCGATCCCCGTGCTCAAACGCGAACTGGCAAAGCAACGTATTCCGGTCAGGCTGACGAAATTTTAATTACCTTTGGGTGACAGTACCGGCCCTCCCACACGCACACGGGGATCCGGCCAAAACCGCATCCGCAACACACAACCGCATCAAACCGAAACGACCATGATAAAATTCAGCGAATTAGACACGACGAAAAACTGCGAGGGCATGGTTCCCGCAATCATCCAGGACGACAACACCCTGCAGGTGCTGATGCTCGGCTACATGAACGCCGAAGCCTATGAGAAAACCGTCTCCACCGGCAAGGTGACTTTCTACAGCCGTACCCGCCAGTGCCTTTGGACAAAGGGCGAAACGAGCGGCCACTTCCTCACGGTAAAAAGCATCGCCAAAGACTGCGACAACGACACGCTGCTGATCCGTGCAGTTCCCGCCGGAGCGGTCTGCCACACCGGCAGCAAAACCTGCTTCAACGGCCGGGAGACCGAAGGGTTCATCAAAGAGCTGCAAAGCGTGATCCAGGGCCGCCACCAGGAGATGCCGGAAGGCTCCTACACGACCAAACTCTTCACCAAAGGCGTGAACAAGATCGCGCAGAAGGTGGGCGAAGAGGCCGTCGAGACGGTAATCGAAGCGATCGACGGCAACAACGAACGGCTCGTGTACGAGGCTTCCGACCTGATCTACCACCTGCTCGTGCTGCTCGAAAACCAGGGGCTTTCGCTTACCGACATCGAAGAGGAACTCACCCGCCGGCACAAATAAGCGGAAACGCGCGACGGGAAACCCTACTCCGGAACATTTTTTGTTCCATTCCCCACCCGCACGATTCCCCTCCGCTCTTCCAGAGCCAATCAAAAGCTATCGCACCAACCCAAAGCTCAATAAACCTTCAACGATATGGACAACAACAAACTCGGCATCGCCTGCGACCACGCCGGATATGAACTCAAGGAGTTCCTGGTCGGCTACCTCGGCTCGAAAGGGTACGACGTGTATGATTTCGGCACGAACAGTCCCGAAAGCGTCGATTATCCGGACTATGCCCACCCGTTGGCCAACGCGATCGAAAAGGGCGAACTGCCCCGGGGCATCGCGCTGTGCGGCAGTGCGAACGGCATCACGATCACGCTGAACAAACACCAAGGCATCCGGGCGGCCATCTGTTGGGAGCCCGAAATCGCCGAGCTGGCCCGCAAACACAACGATGCGAATATCTGCTCGCTGCCGGCCCGCTTTATCGACAACGATACGGCCGTGAAAATCGTCGAAACCTTCCTCAACACCGACTTCGAAGGAGGACGCCACCAACGCCGCATCGACAAAATTCCGCTCTGCGCCTGCACCGCACCTGAGCAATAGCGGCGCAGACCTATTGAGGATACGGGTACCCGCGGTCCTGTACCCCCTGCATCCGCATACCGTGCCCGGCCAAAGTGCATCCGCCGTATGCAACCGCATAAAACCGACAGGGCTGGTATTTTTGCGGTGCACATTCTATCGTACACCGCTCCTGCCCGGTTTTATCCGGACAGGAGCCGGTTATATTTCTCATCCAATCCGCTTCTCTCCCTGCCATGAAAACCAAACTCTCCCTAATCGGCGTGCTGGCGTCGCTGCTGCTCGGCGCCTGTTCGAAAAGCATCGTACTGAACGATTATGTAATCGTCAAACCCGCCGCCGCAACGGCCACCGAAGCGAAAGCCGCATCGGAACTGCAAAAATACCTGTTCGAAATTTCCGGGGCTGAACTGCCTGTCGTTTCCGACACCGCACCGCCGACCGACCGGGAGATACTGATCGGAATCACCAACCGCCTCCGGGACGACTCGCTCGCACGCTTCGGCGAGGACGGATTCGTGATCCGTACCGACGGAAAGCGGCTCGCGATTTACGGAGGTCCGCGCCATGGGGCGCTCTACGGCGTTTACACACTGCTGGAAGAGTATTTCGGCTGCCGCAAATACACCGCCGAACCGGTCGTGGTGCCGCACACCGCAAAGCTGAGGATCGGCGTGCCGCTCGACGACGAACAGATTCCGCAGATCACCTCGCGTTACACCTATACGATGCCGTATGATTCGCTCTACCTCGACTGGCACAAACTCAACCACGAACTCGACTGCCGCATCTCGGAATTCGGGCTTTTCGTCCACACGTTCAACACGCTGCTGCCGCCTGAAAAATACTACGCGCAGCACCCCGAATACTATGCGATGGTCAAAGGCCGGCGGGTCGCCACGCAACCCTGCCTGTCGAACCCGCAGGTGCTCGAAATCGTCTGCGACGAACTCTCGCGGCGGATCGCGGCGAACCCCGAAGCGAAATACTGGTCGGTCAGCGCGAACGACAACTACGGCTACTGTACCTGTCCCGAATGTGCCAAAATAGATGCCGAAGAGGAGAGCCCGGCCGGGTCGGTCGTCCGTTTCGCAAACAAAGTGGCCGCACGTTTCCCCGACAAAACGATCTCGACGCTGGGTTACCTCTACTCGCGCAAAGCTCCCAAAACCAAACCCGCCCCGAACGTCAATATCATGTTCTGCAGTATCGAGTGCGACCGTCACATGCCTATCGCCGACGATCCGGGAAGCGCCGACTTCCGACGCGACATGGAGGCCTGGGCCGCGCTGACCGACAACATTTTCGTATGGGACTACTGCGGTAGCTTCAAGGAGTTGCAAATGCCGACGCCGGGCTTCGGCGTGATGCAGTCCAACATCCAATATTTCGTCCGAAACGGCGTCAAGATTTTCTTCGAGCAGTGCTCCGGCCCGATGGGCAGCGAGTTCCACCAACTGCGCGGCTATCTGGCCGCGAAACTGCTGTGGGATCCCGAGCTGGACTTCGACGCGACGATGAACGATTTCCTCAACGGCTATTACGGTGCCGCCGGGCCCATCATCCGCGAATATATCGACCTCCTGCGGCAAAACCGGGAAGCATCGGGCGAGCCGTTCGGGATTTTCAACTATACGACCGATTTCGCCGGCAGCTGGCTCGCTCCCGACAAACTGCGCGGCTACCTCGCAATCCTCGACCGGGCCGAAGCGGCCGTGGCGGGCGACACGACACTGCTGCGCCGCGTACACTACACGCGCCAGCCGGTGCAATTCGCCCAGCTCGAACTGAGCCGCACCGATCCTTACGGCCCGGAAGGCTACCTCGAAGAGGTGGGAGGGCGCTGGCAGGTCAAACGCGAATGGCTCGACAAACTGCACGATTTCGTGACCTCCTGCAAACTGAACGGCGTGAAGAACGTCTGCGAATGGCACAACGAACCGGACTCCTACCTGCGCCAGATGCTCCGCAGCGCACAGGTCGAACAGGTCGACAACCTCGCTTTCGGCAAACCGGTCCGGGCCAGCGTCCCGGTCGCGGAAAACCGTAACCCGCAGGTACAGGGCACACAGCTGCTCACCGACGGCGTTCGCGGCACGGAGATCTACCGAAGCCAATGGCTCGGCTACTACCAGCCCGAGGTGGATTTCTATATCGACCTGGACACCGTCCAACCGGTCTACCACGTCGACGCATCGTTCCTGCAAATCCTCTGGGAATCGGCATTCCTGCCCGAAAGCGTCGAGGTATACACTTCCACGGACGGCAAACGGTACCAAACCGCAGGCAGGCAAACCAACACCGTCCTGCGCGAACCGTTTTTCGGCATCAAGCAGTTCGACTGCGATTTCGCACCGCGTCCGGTGCGTTACGTACGTGTCCGGGTCAAAGCGATGGAGCTGTGCCCCGCCTGGCACTACTATGCGGGCGACGACGCCCTGTTTTTCATCGACGAGATCGTCGTGCGCAAAGCCGATTACTGACCTTCACGGCAAACATTCCTGCAAGCTGCGCGAAAGCTAAGAAACCGGTGACCGCCCTGATTCCACAGGCGTTCCGGGAGCCGTCAACGAACTCGGCACGGAAACCCGTCAGAACCGCCTGAGCCGCCCGGTCATGAAGTACTGGAGCACGCCCCGCAATACGAGGAAAACCATGAAGGCGAGCCACAGCGCATTGTTGCCCGCCGCAACGCGCAGCGCATAATAGGTGGCGAAGAAGGCCACCATCGAAAGGAAAACCGAATTGCGCATTACCCGCGTAGCGGTCGCGCCGATCAGCGCACCGTCTACCAAAAATGGGGCGAAACCGACCAGCGGCACGGCAATCACCCAAAGTATGTAATGCGAAGCTCCCGACAGAATCGCCTCCGACGAGGTGAAAAGCCCCAACAGATCGCGCCAGAAAAAAGCGTATATCCCGACATAGCAAAGCGCCGCACCCCCGCTCCACAGCAGCAGGCTGTGCAACGCGCGCCGGACCATCGCCGGGTTCCGGGCGCCGACATAGCGCCCGATCAGCGATTCGGCCGCGAATGCGAAGCCGTCCATCATGTACGAAAAGAGCGTGAAGAGCTGCATCAGCAGCGCATTGACCGCAAGCATCACATCGCCCATACCCGACGATGCGGACGTAAAGAAAGTATAGACTACGACGATACAGGCCGTGCGCAGGAAAATATCGCGGTTGACGCGGAAAAACCGCAGCATCGGCCGCATATTGAAACTCGTACGAAGGTCGACATATCCGATGAAACGGCGGTAATAGACCAGCCACAGCGCCGAAGCGGTAGCCAGGCCGCCGTACTGCGCCACGACCGTACCCCATGCGACGCCCGCGATCCCCCAGTGCAGGCCGTAGACGAACCAGAACCCGAACGCGACGTTCAGCAGGTTGACGATGATCGAAATGTACATCGGGAAACGCGAATTCTGCATGCCGATAAACCAACCCTGGAACGCGAAGAGCGACAGCGTAGCGGGCGCGGCCCACAGCCGCACATAGAAATACTCGGCCGCCTCGCGCATCGTCTCCGGAGTACCGTCCATCATCCGGAAAGCGAGGTGCCCCACCCCGTAACGGGCAATGAGCAGCAACAGCGCAACGGCAAGCGCAACGCTTACCGAACGGACGAACACCGAGCCCACTTCGCGGAAATCGCGCGCACCGTAGGCCTGCGCCACGAGCCCGCTGGTTCCCATGCGCAGGAAGGCGAAATTCCAGTAGATGAAGTTGAAGATGGCCACGCCGATGGCCATCGCGCCGATCAGCGAATCGACCCCCAGGTGGCCGACGATGGCCATATCGACCATGCCCACCAATGGCACGGTAATGTTCGAAATAATATTGGGAATCGCCAGTGCGAGAATCTTCCGGTTCATGGGGCAAAGGTCACAATTTTTCGACGGTTTGCGAAGTTTTCAGAATAAAAATTGGTATTTTCGTGCTTTGGGAAATGTACCGCAAATCCGGGTCCAATACATGCTATACTCCGGTGATTCGGTAACATTCCATAACCCGGGACAGCGCCGTCTGCAGACAAAAGCACCCGCAGCGGAGGCACTATGCTGCCAATGCTCCGAATAACGGCAGCAAAGCGGCAAAACCGCCCGAAACCAAGGCGGCTGTCCCGATACCGTTCCGTCCAAAGCCATTCCGATATGAAACACTACGAAGATATCCACTGCAAAGAGCATGACGACAGCGCGCTGAAAGTCAACGAAGGCGTCGTGCAACCGCCAATCGTAAATCCGTATTTCCAGCGCCGCAAACGTCATACGCTCTCCACCGACGACTACATCAAAGGCATCCGCGAGGGCAACATCACGATCCTCGCGCAGGCGATCACACTGGTCGAGAGCCTGCTGCCCGAACACTACGCGCAGGCGCAGGAGATCATCGAACGCTGCCTGCCGTACAGCGGCAACTCGGTACGCATCGGCATCACGGGGGTTCCGGGCGCCGGAAAATCGACCTTTATCGAAGCGGTCGGCGAAATAGTCGCATCACTAGGCCACAAACTCTCGGTGCTGGCGATCGACCCCAGTTCGGAACGCAGCGGCGGCTCGATCCTCGGCGACAAGACCCGCATGGAGCAGCTCGTGCACAACCCGTCGGTCTTCATCCGCCCCTCCCCGTCGGCAGGATCGCTCGGCGGCGTGGCGCGCAAAACGCGCGAAAGCATTATCCTGTGCGAAGCGGCCGGGTTCGACGTGATTTTCATCGAGACGGTCGGTGTCGGCCAGTCCGAAACGGCCGTCCATTCGATGGTCGACCTCTTCCTGCTGATCCAAATCGCAGGAGCCGGCGACGAATTGCAGGGAATCAAACGCGGCATTATGGAGATGGCCGACATGATCGCGATCAACAAGTGCGACAGTGGCAACCAGCAGCGCGCAGAGCTGGCCAAGCGCCACTTCCTCAATGCGCTGAACCTCTTTCCGATGCCCGATTCGGGATGGCGTCCTCGGGTGTATACCTGCTCGGCCACCGAAGGCAACGGGCTCTCCGATATATGGAACGGCATCGAGGACTTCCTGAAGTTCACGAAGCAGAACGGCTACTACCAGCACAACCGCCACCGGCAGGCCAAATACTGGATGTACGAAACGATCAACGAGGCACTGCGTGAAAACTTTTACCGCAACCCGCAGGTCGAAGCGCATCTCAAGGAAAATGAAGAGTTGGTCCTTTCGGATAAAAAGAGTTCGTTCATCGCCGCGCGCGACCTGCTGAACGACTATTTCGACAGCCTGAAAAAATAATCGTATACTCCGCTTCTAATAAAAATGAAAGCCGGTCATTGTACCGGCTTTCTCAGACCATTCAACCCCACTCTTACCAATTTGCGTCCGAGGAAGTATCAAATGAACGATAAGATTTCTGTATCAAATCATTCAAAGAATCTTTTATCGTATTCATAACAGTTTTAACCCTGCCATTATTGGGATGGCGCTTCAGGGACGGAAGCATCGAAGCCCCATTATCCATATCGCTCGTTATATCGGTAATCACATAAGTATACCGATAACGGTCGTCTTTCACCTCCATCGTAAGTGTGAAGTGGACACGTCCGGGGACATGCCCGATCCCCGCTTTGAATGAAAAACTTTGCTCTCCCTTAAGTATCAATTTGCCGTTCTCTTTATCGTCTAGCTGTACAGCACTGTCATTAGGGAATTGAGTCACAGCCCATATTTTAAGCTGATCGTAAATTGCATTCGCACTTTTCCCGCTAACAGTCACTATCCCCTGATGTTCGAGTAATTCCTCTTTCTGGACTTCAATCTGGGCAAAACACAAATTACTTGTAAATACCAGTATAAAAAACAGAATTTTTTTCATCGTGATAAAAGTTAAGGTTAGTAGTATTTATCTGTGATTAAATTCACACTATATATCGAATAAAACACCTTATCATGCGATGATCAGTCAAGCGATACTGCAATAATCCCCTTGGCTGCATCAGGCATGAAATATTTTATAAATATATTGTTTTTTAACCACTTGACAAAAACTAACACCCAAATCAGCAAATCAGGAAACAGGTCCGGGAACCTCAAACACTTCACACGGACACGCCTTTCAAATTTTCCGTCTCACGAATAATAAAATAAACACGCATATTCTTCAAAGGTCCAAAGCGTTTATGTACCTTCGACAAATACGACTATAACTTACTTATATATTTTTATCCTCGTTGTTTAATCTCGGCCACGCGCTCCCCGGCCTCGCGGCACAGGGCACGCACATCTGAGGTCAGCAACCTGCCGCCTTCGACCACGATTTCGCCGCCGACAAACACCGTATCGACATCGGACGCCTTACCGCAATAGGCCAGGTTCGCGATCAGGTCGTTGCGCGGTGAAAGGTGCGGTCGCTCCATATCCACGAGCAGCAGGTCGGCAAGCGCACCCGGAACGATTACGCCCAGTTCGCCCTCCCGGCCGATCGCTTTCGCACCGTGAACGGTAGCCATCTGCAACGTCCGGTAAGCCGACAGCGAACAAGGATCGGCGGTCGCCACCTTTTGCAACAACGATGCGGTTCGCATCTCCTCCCACATATCGAGGTCGTTGTTCGACGAAGGACCGTCGGTACCGATTCCCACGTTCACCCCGGCGGCAAGCATCTGCACGACCGGCGCAATACCGCTCGCAAGTTTCATATTGCTTTGGGGATTATGAGCGACCGAAACCCCGTAGCGGGCCATAATCTCAATGTCCGAATCGTTGACATAGACACAGTGCGCGGCCAGTACGGGCCGTTCGAACAGGCCCACGTCACGCAGGTGCTCGACCGGCGTCTTGCCGTACTGCTCGCGGATCGTCTGCTGTTCGTCAAGCGTTTCGCTGATGTGGATCTGGATGCCGAGGCCGTATTGTTCGGCAATCTTCAGCGTCTTTTTCAGCGCTTCCGGCGGACAGGTATAAGGGGCATGCGGGGCGAGCATGATCTGCACCCGGTCGTGTCCCCCTGAAGCGTACTTTTCGGCCATGCGCAGCGCTTCGGGTTCGAACGCATCATAACTGGCCCCGACGAAAGTCGGACAGACCACACCCCGGATCCCGGTTTCGGTCACGGCATCCGCCACCCGGTCGGAATGCCAGTACATATCGACGAACGTGGTCGTGCCGCCCAGCAGCATCTCGGCGATTCCGAGCCGCGCCCCAAGGTAGATATCCTCCCCGTCGAGCTTCGCCTCGAACGGCCATATCTTTTCGGTGAGCCACGGCATCAGCGGCATATCGTCGGCATAGCTTCGCATCAGGCTCATCGAAACATGGTTGTGCAGGTTGACGAGGCCCGGCATCGCCACCTTGCCGCGGCCGTCGATCTCGCGCAGCGATGTCCCGCAACGGGCACGGAATGCCGCCGCCTGCTGCGGATCGGCACCGGCAAAAGCGATCCGGCCATCGGCAATACCGATGTTCCCGGTGAAATATTTGTGTGCATCGGCCTCCGAAGCGGTCATCGGCAACACCGTGCAACCGGCAATCAATATATTCATAACGATCGGATATCCGCTGTCCGCTCCGTTGCGGGCAGCCTCTCAAAGATAACTATTTTTCAGGATTCCGTCCAGTTCCGGAATGCTCCGCCAAAACACAAAATACGACACGCGTAGACGACACACCCCGCCGGCAAAAAATTACCGGACTTCATACCATACCGTAGCTTCCGCGCTTTTCGATCCATTCCCCTCACGCGGCAGGGTGCCGCGTGAACTGGCGAACACTCCTGCGGTTAGCCACACAGAAACTGGCACCGTCCGGCACAGACCGCCAAACACAACCTAAGCGGGAGAAAACACGACACAACAGAAAACGGTACGGCATAACCTCGCATACCCGGAAAGCTCAACGCACGGTCACTTCACCGCGCAGCGTCACGACATAGCGCGCACCGGGCACATTCGTATAGATACTGATCGCCTTGTTGAACGCACCGTGCTGACGGCGGGGATTATAGGTGACGGTAACCGTCCCCTCCTGGCCGGGCATGACCGGTTTTTTCGAAATGTCGGCTTTCGTGCAGGTACACGACGTTTCGGCCCGGACGACCACGAGCGGGGCATTTCCGCTGTTACGGAACGTATAAACCCGGCTCACCGTACCGCCATCCTCGGGAATAGAGCCGAGGTCATACCCTTTTTGCAACAGGGTCAGTGCAGGCTGCGCCCGCAAACCGCCCCATGCGGCGAACAGCAACAAAAGAATCAGCGAAAGACGTTTCATAATGTAGAGATCAATCGAAAACCGGGAATGTTCTGCCCCAGGAAGGAGACTTCGCATTAAAAAGCAGGTCTATTGCATCCGGAAATTGTAGGTGATCGTGCCGCGCTGTGAAAGCGGGGCATTGTCGTCGACATTGAAACGGGCGTTGCGCGCAGCCCGTAGCGCGGCAGCGACCAGCGTGCTGTTGTTGGTCGTCGAACCGGACGAACGGTATGCCGCCGAAGTCACGCGACCGTTACGGTCGACGAGAATTTCGACCACCACGCGTCCTTCGTCGCGTGCCCCGTAATCGGGACGCGGCAATGCCGATGCCAGCGTGCGGCCTGACAAACTCGCCTGCCCCCCCGTACCCGGGGCGCCGCTGCCGGGTCCCGTACCGCCGGTTCCGGTACCCGATCCGTCGAAACTTCCGTTCGCCGCACCCGCCAGGTTACCCTGATTGCCTGCCCCTTTCCCGGTACCGTCGCTCGCAGCGGTACTGCCCGCCGTGCGGCCCGGGAACAGCGCTTTGCGGTTCACTTCGCGCGGTTTTTCGGCCGGCGGCTGCGGATTGGGCTTGGGTTGCGGAGTGACTTTCTTCTCTTCTTTGGGTTTCTCTACCTTCTTTTTCGCCTCTTTTTTAATCGCGGGAGCCTCCTCGAAGTCCTGCGTCATCTGCTCCTCCTCGCTTTCGACTTTCGGGGTCTGCTGCTCCTGCTGGCGCGCATCGGCAATCTCGTCGTTGAGCGCCATATCGGCGCCCGGTGCGGCCTCATCGACATTGCCGAAGTTGATCATCAGGCCGCCTTCGGCCGCAGTCACCTCCTGCTGGTGGAACTTCACCAACAGAAACAACAACACCAGCACAATGAAATAGAGCAGCGTGGCCACGCCGCCGATCACGCGTCCGGTCGTCCGATTCTCCTCCTGTTGATAAAAGTAGATCACCGTTACGGGGTTTAAATGTTCATCATATTCTGCTCATCAGCCAAAAACGCGGAATGCTCTCAGCCCCGCTGGAACTTCCGGTAAGCTTCCGCTTCATCCCGGCCGGAGCCTCCGGTACCTGCCCGGCGTATTGTTCCGGTCCTGCCACAAGGCTCCTGTCATCGGAACCGAACGACCGGAGAACCGGCAAAACGGCCGTCACCCGGCCACAAGGGACGGGATCGCGCGTCAATTGGGACTGGTCGCGAGAATCAGCTTGTATTTGTTATTCTTGGCGATATTCATCACCTTGACCACTTCGTCCACCGGCACGCTTTTGTCGCAATGCAGCGATACGGTAGGATCCTCGGCCCCCTGCATCTTGGCCTGCAACGCTCTTTCGAGGCCATCGAGCGAAACGGGTTCCATCTCGACGTAATAGTTCAGGTCCTTGGTGATCGACACCGTCGTATAGGGCTTCTCCTTGAGCTGGTTCGAGCTTTTGGGCAGCATCAGCTTCAGCGCATTGGGGTTGATCAGCGTCGTCGAGATCAGCATGAACAACAGCAGCTGGAACATCAGGTCCGTCATGGATGAAGCGCTGGTCGACGGATCGACTTTCGTACCTCTTTTAATTGCCATGATCGTAAGGTTTACTGCTCAACCGGCTGGTTGAGGATATCCATAAAGGCGATCGAATTGGCCTCCATCTGGAATACGAGCCGCTCGATGCGCGCCACCAGGTAACTGTAACCGAAATAGGCCGGGATACCGACCATCAGACCGCCGACAGTCGTAACCATCGCCACGTACATTCCGCTGGCCAGGATACTCATATCGACCGTCCCGCTGGCCGCAGCCATGTTCATAAAGGCCTGCACCATACCGAGCACGGTACCGAGGAAACCGATCATCGGCGCACCGCCGGCGATCATCGCCAGGAACGGCAGCCCGCGCTCGAGTTTCGACACCTCGAGGTTCGCCACGTTTTCGATCGACGTATTCACATCGCTCAGCGGACGGCCGATCCGCTCGATACCCTTTTCGATCATATGCGAAATGGGCGTACTGCTCGAACGGCACAGTTGCACGGCGGCAGCGATCTTACCCTCGTAAATCAGGTCGCGGATACGGTTCATGAAGTTGACGTCCATCACCGAAGCCTGCTTGATCGCCCAGAAGCGCTCGCAGAAGATGAAGATCGTCAGTCCGCCCAGCGCCAGCAGCGGCCACATCAGCCAACCGCCGGCCAGGAAAAGTTCACCGAGCCCCATCGTTTGGGCTTTTTCAGTCGTTTCGGCTACCGCCTCAGTCGCTTGCAATAACATACTCATATCGTTTTCAGGTTTTTATTGTCTCATCGCCAACCGTCCCGCACCGGTTCAGGGAACCGGGTTCCCGGCGGCAGTAACTTCTCGGCCAACTATAATTTTACCGGTAACCGTTCCGCATCCGTGCCGGGACAGGGCCTCCGCTGCGGCCTTCCGCAAGGTTCTTTCCGCATCTGCGGCACCCGTCACGCCCGAGCTTTACGGGAACGAACGGCCTCAGCGCACAAAAATACGTTTTTTCGCAAATAACGTCGCTTTTTGTTTACGATTTGTTAGCAATTTATACTGCCCCGCCGCACCACGGCACACCCCTGCCCGGACAACAGGCAGATAAACAGCTATACTGCCGGTACGGCCGACCCGACCCGGTGTACGGACACCCGCCCGATGGCTTTATTCGCCTTCGGCCCGGACGGGCGTCTCCTCCCGGCCGGCCGGCTCCCCTTCGGATGTTTTCACAACGGCCGGCACAGCATGCTCTGCTGCCTTGCGCTGCCGTTTCGCGGCCTTGCGCTCGGCCCGGCGGCGCGCGATGTTCGCGAAACGGTCCTTGAATAGCTGCACCAGATCCTTGAAACTGTTGAAGTTCTCACGGTAGAAAATCCCGATACCGCTCTCCTGCGTACCCTGGTTCGGGTTGAAATCCTCGATCGTCCGCGTAAAGGCCTGCACGCGCAGGTTGCCCGAACGGTCGAGGATCAGGCTCAGCGTCGCGTCGCCCGAAACGCTGTTCTGCCGCGTACTGGCCTTGTTGTTCTGCGTATCGTAGTTCACGTCGGCCTCGAGGATCAGTTTGTCCTTGATCAACTCGCCGTAGACCGAACCGCCCACCTCGTCGGACGAAAGCTCCCCTTTGGGCGTATATTTCGGCACGAGGCTGAAACGTTCGGTGGACATCAGGCTGCTGACCTGGTTGGTGAGGAAATCGACCCCGGTGGCCGTGGCGAGGCTCGTGCCGAAACTCTGGTATTCGCTGTAAAAGCTCTTCGTAGCCAACAGCCAAAGGAACTGCGTGGCCATCGCCTCCTGCGTGTTGATCGACTGGGACACGAGCGCCTGCGTCTCGGGCGTGGCATTGGGCAGCTGAATATCGAAATTGATCGTCGGATCGGTCAGCTTGTCGGTCAGTTTGATCAGGCAGTCCACCGACGTGCTCGCACTGCGCCCGGCTCCGTCGCCGGGTGCCATCAGCCCCGAAAGCGACGCTTTGAGTTTGTATGCGGCGGTAATGTCGAGCGTCGCGTCGAGCGGGTCCCCCGTCCAGCGGATACTGCTCCCCGGTTCAAGAGAGAAAGTGCGCGCGACGATATTGCGCAGCGTGAATTTGTAGCTTCCTTCGGTAATATCGTAATCGCCGTAAATCGTGAACAGGTCGTTCGACGGACTGATCGAAAGGTTCAGGCTTCCGTTGCCGCGCCCCTTGAGGACATCGCCCGTAGCGGGGTCGATCACCAGTTGCATATCCAGGTCGGGCCGCAACGTGAGCTGCATGTTGATATTCATGCGCGAGGGGGCCGTATTCCGGAGTCGGGCCTTGCGGTTCAGCAGGATCTGCTTGCGCCGGCTCATGCGGTGCAGGCTGTCCGTGCGCCGCTTCGAAGCGGGGTCTTCGAAGACGATGAAATCGGCTGCCGAGATATTCGACGCACCGCTCAGCGGCAGGAAAAACTGCGAATTGCCGGCCGTCGAGGCGACGATGTTCATGTTCACGCCGTTTTTATTCCCGCTGATGGTGGCCGAACCCGACGCATAGACCTTGCCGTAGAAGAGGTCATTCTCGGCCAGCGTCGTATTGAGCACGAGCACTCCTTCGGGCCTGACGCGCACGTCGTAGGCGAGGTTGCGCAAGTTCGAAAAATCGAAACTCATCCCGAATCCGGCCGAATGTCCCTGCGGGTCGCGCACCGTGGTGGGCTGCATCGTCATCACGTTCGACCGGACGTCGATCACCGACGAGTCGAGCGTATAGGGTACATTCGTATAGTCCACCGTCGTATGGAACGACGGGACGACGATCCTCCCGTCGAGCCGCATGCGCCCCTCGGGATTCGAAAGCCTGAGCGCCGCATTGGCCGTTCCCCGGCTGTCGCGGATCGCCCCCTTGAGCACCGGGTCCAACAGCGCCAGGTCGATGCTGTCGAGCTGTACGTCGGCACGGTAATAACGCTCCGAAGGCTGGTAGTAGCCCTGGACGATGGGCGTCTGCTGCTGCCGGTCCGCCAGTTCGAACAGCGCGCGCTGCGCATTGAAATCCCATTTGCTGCGGAAAACCGTATTGCGCATCGGAATGTCGTTCACCCGGATATCGTCGAAGGCGATATTCGCATAGAGCACGCCGCGGCCCAGCGCTGCAGCCATATCGGCCGAACCGCTGGTAAACCCGCTGATGCGGTAGCCCTGCCGGTCGGTAATCTGCGAAAGCGGCGTCAGGTCGAAGTTATCCATCCTCAGGTGCAACGTGTCGGCCATGCTGTGCGACGCGACGCCGTCGATCACCAACCGCTGCTTGCCGCTGACCATCATGAAACTGTCGACCACCATACGGGTCGAATCGTAAAGTATCTCCTTTGCGCCGAGCGCCCATATCTGTTTATCCGTACCGAACGTAGAAGGATAGAAATGTATCCTGAGCTGCGGAATGCCGCTGAGCGGATCGCTTTGGAGAGTCGATACGGTACTGATCAGTGCATAGGCACCGTTCTCTTTGTTGTTGAAACGGGTCGCCAGGCGGATTTGGTTCTCCTTCACACCGCCCTGCACCGAGAAATCCGGCATATAGACCCCGCCGACGAAAATATCGTCCGAGCGCAGGTACAGCGAAATGGAGTCGCCCTGGTTCCGGCTGCTGACATTGAGGTCCGAGACGAAGAAATTGCCGCGCTCGATGTAGTCGGACGTACAGGTGAGCGAGAAAATATCGCTCTGCGGATTGAACAGGAACGAAAGCTTCGTCCCTTCGGCCAGTTCGAGCCCGGGCAGGAAAATACCGGCCACGTTGTTCGCCTCTTTGACGTCGACTTTGACCAGGTAGTAGTTATCCACCGTGGCGGCCTGCGGTTTTTCGGGACGCTCGGCACGCCTGCGGCGCGAAGTTTCGTCGAGCGAGGGCAGGTAGGTAACCAGCGTATTGGTAAAATACGAAAAGAGGTTTTTGTAGCCGAGCCGACCGCGGAATTCGACGTCGGCAAACGAAGAGTACATCCCCAACTGTTTGCGTTCGGCATTGTTCTGCGCGACGAAACGGATGTTGCCCGTACGGACCGTATCGAGATGGTTGACATAGACCATGTGGCTGACGGTCGCCTCCCCGTTCATGTTGTCGAGTGTCGAGCCAGAGCCCACCGCCACCAGGTTGCCGCGCACGACCGACACCGAATCGCGCTTGTTGAAGTTCAGCCTGTGCAGGTCGGCCCGATAGAGCTGCAACGCGAAATTATAGGCGGGCACCGTATCGTTGAAAGCCAGCTGCCCGTCGAAATCGAACGACAGGTTTTCGTCCTTGGATTGAATCGCGCCGAGGAAACTGCGGTTGTCGAATTCGCCGTTGAGTTCGATATCGTGGTAATCGTAACCGTTGTAATAGATGCGCGGCAGGTCGGCTTTCGTCTTGAGTTTGAGCATGCCGCCCCCGTACGAACCGGTGACGCCGGCCGCAAGCGTGAACCGGCCCAACTTGGGCACTTGCAGCAGGCTACCCAGGTCGAACCCGTCGGTACGCACCTCGCCGCTGAATCCGGCAGTACGGGCCTGCAGCGACTTGAAATTCAATTTCAGGTTGACATTTCCCTGATCCATGCCGAGCCGCCCCGATGCCGCAAAATCGCGGAACAGGCCGTCGAAACGTCCCGTAAACGAGATGCGGCCCATCCGGCGCAACCGCTCCGCATCGGCAGGCTGGAGCGTCCGCCCGGCAATATCGCCGAGGATAAAGGCCACGTCCGCCTCGTTGGTTTCGAGCGAAGCCACGTCGAATGTAAAGCGCGTGCGGGGAATGTCCGGAACGCCGTACATGCCGAAGCGCACGCTCACGCGCGTATCGCGGCAATCCACGCGCGTCAGGTTGCCCGACATCGCGGCCACGGGCCCCTCGACGGTACCGTTCACATGTTCGAAAACGGTCTGCCAGTTGCGCAGCGTCGGGGCGAAAAAAGCGATCGTGCGGAAACTAACGCGCGAATCGACGATCTCCGACGAAATATCCACCTTCTCCAGGAAATCGTTGTAGCCTTTCCACGTACCGGTCCGGAAATAGAGGTGGTTCATGCCCACGCGCGAGTCGGGAGTTCGCAGGGCCAACCGTTCGAAACGCATCCCGGAACCGGAAATTTTGAAATTGCGTGTCGACAGGGCATCAATCACCAACCCGCTGCGCTCTTCGAGCGAAATGTGGTCGATCGCCAGGTTCACGCTGTCGTTCACAACCGAAACGTCGTGTACGCGCAGGTTGAACCGGCGTACATCGAGGTCGGTAAAATTCACCCCGTAATCGCGGTCACGCCGCTCGAGCTTCAGGTGCTTGAAAGCCATGTCGCTGATCGCAACACCCGCAGCCGTCAACCGGAACGTTTTTTTCTCCTTTTTGCGCTCGCGCTTGAGCTTCAACAGGATTTGTTTGAGGTTCGTGCGCCCCGTACTGTCCTGCATCAGGTAGAACTTCGGCTGCTCGAGCTCGACACGCCCCAGCGCGACACGGCCCGTAAAGGGGTTGAGGCTCTGCAACGGCACCACGATACGCCGGGCATAAAACATCGTATCCTGATGGTAATCTTCGATATACAGCCCGTCGAGCGTCACACGGTTGAAAAGCCGCAGCCGCAGTTTGTCGACATGCACTTCGGTCTGCAATTTCCCGCTGAGCCATCCGGTCAGCTTGCGGCCCGCATAATCCTGCACCGAAGGAAGGTTCAGCAACAGCGAGCAGGCGATGGGCAAAATGATCAGCGCGAGGAGGGTCGCCGATAGGAAGGATAACAATATTTTTATAACTTTGCCCATGCACTCCCGATGCCGCCCGCAGCGCGCGAACGGATGCACAAGTTTACTAAAAAATAGCCAATAAATAAATTCCCCGCATGGATATTACAATCCTGGGCATCGAATCGTCGTGCGACGACACGTCGGCGGCCGTCATCCGCAACACCACGCTCCTGTCGAACGTGATCGCCTCGCAGGAGGTGCACCGCAAATACGGCGGCGTAATCCCCGAACTGGCCTCGCGTGCGCACCAGCAGAACATCATCCCGGTGATCGATACGGCCATTAAGGAGGCGGGGATTTCGGCCTCGGAGATCGACGGCATCGCCTTCACGCGCGGGCCCGGCCTGCTCGGATCGCTGCTGGTCGGCGTCTCGTTCGCCAAGGGACTGGCCCTGTCGCTCGACGTACCGATGATGGAGATCAACCACCTGCAGGGACATATCTTCTCGCATTTCATCGACCTGCCGGACCGGGAACTCCCGCACCCGCGCTTCCCGTTCCTCTGCCTGCTCGTGTCGGGAGGCCATTCGCAGATCGTACTGGTTAAGGACTACGCCGAGATGGAGATCATCGGCACGACGATCGACGACGCCGCAGGCGAAGCGTTCGACAAATGCGCGAAGGTGATGGGCCTGCCCTATCCCGGCGGCCCGGTGATCGACCGGCTGGCCAAAGAGGGCGCCCCGCAACGCTTCAAATTCGCCAAACCGTCGGTCGACGGCCTCGATTACAGCTTCAGCGGGCTCAAAACCTCGTTCCTCTACTTCCTGCGCGACGAGATGCGTGACAATCCGGATTTCATCGAACAGAACAAGGCCGACCTCTGCGCCTCTCTCCAGAGCACGATCATCGACACGTTGCTGAACAAACTGGTCAAGGCGGCGAAACAGTACGACATCGACGAGATCGCGATCGCCGGCGGCGTATCGGCCAATTCAGGCCTGCGGAACGCCGTAGCCGCCGAGGGACGCAAGCGCGGTTGGAATACCTACCTTCCCGAGTTCAAATTCACGACGGACAACGCGGCGATGATCGCCATCACGGGCTACTTCAAGTACCAGCGCGGCGAATTCGCACCGATGGACATCGCACCGGTCTCACGCATCGGCGATTTTTCAAAAACCGAATAGTCGGGCCAGACCGGACACAACGATTCTTCAAAGCATACCCGGGTAATCACCCCCGGACACGAAGAGAAACGCATCCTAACCGGATGCGTTTCTCGTATTCCTCTCATCGAGCCAACGCGCGAAACCGTCACGCGCAAAGCGACGCTATTTTTCCGTCAGTTTCCGCAGCGTTTCGTAGGTTTTCGGATCGGAAGGATCGGTTGCGGATTCCGACACGAAGTCGCCGTTCTCGCCGATGATCCAATAGTGCGGAGTCCCGCTGACTCCAAAATAGTGTCGCAATATCCTACTTTCATCTTCGTTCAACCAAATATTCTTCCCGGTATCGGCAATTCCCAATTTGACGATCTCCCGGTCGAAATCCCCTTTATCGCTGGAGGTACAGAGATAGACGAACTCGACAGGACGCCCCTGCAATTTTTCATGCAGTTCGACCGAATAGGGCATCTCTTGACGACATGGCCCGCACCACACTCCCCAGATATCTACATACAGCACCTTACCGCTGTTGCGGTACGGTGCGAACAGATCGGCGATAAACTGTTCGGTCGGACGCAGTTCGAGTTTGTACACATTCCGTTTCGGCGCGGCGGCAGCCAGGTAAGGAGCGACAATTTCCTCCCACGCTTCGCGCATGACCGGGCTTTGGAGATAACGGTCCGTAGCGGAATAGACGTCCGACAGAGCATCGCGGATCTCTTTGTGTTTGTAATGCCGTTGCAGCGCAATCAGCAACAACGCATCACGCGACAATCCGGCCGGATAACGGGCCAGAAGCGTATCGAAGTTGTTGCGGAGAACCTGTATCTTCTCCGTCTCCGGTTTGCCGACCGTATCCGCCCCCCAGATATCGACCTGCCCCAATTGATCCAGGTAATACAGGTACGGCATCAGGAAAGTAAAATTCCGGTCATCCAACGACGATTCGCTGCCTGCGAAGAGAGCGGGGGCCTCTTTGGCAGGAAGCGGGCCACCACCACTGACCTCTATCGCATACCAGGTATACAGCTGCTTCGCAGTAGTAATCTCCCGATCCGCCAGGTCGAAGAATTTCGGATCGCACTGCCGCTTAACGGTGAATGCCTGCAATTGATCCCGATAGGTTCTGTACAACGCATCAGTCCCGGCCCTGAAATCCTCCGCTGTCTTCCCCTCGCGAAACGGATCGTAACTTGTATTCCCCCTATGTACAGCAAAGGCCAACAGGTCGGCATTTACCGCGGCATTCGATCCGCTGTACCGAACCGAAGAGAATTTGCCGTCACTGTTTTTCATAAAGTCGCTGGAGGCGAATTCGACATGAAGCGTATCGCCAGGTTCGAGATAAACAGGAATGCCGTTGCCGCTATAAATCAGGCGCTCCCTTTGCGGACCATAAATCTCCGCTTCCAAAGTAAATGTACCGTCGCTTTCGTTCAGATAGGCCAGCTCCGTATGGAACATGCCGGACAGCGATAAAGTAGGTGCGGTAAGTGTAACGGATTTGGCATAGCCGCTGTCGAGCGCGATGCGTCCGGTGACCCATGCCTTCGATTTTTCCAGTTTCCAGGCGGAAGCCGGTCGCTGCACCGGTGCCGGCGTTATATTTTTCTTCGCAAAAAGAACAAACGCCATCAGCAGGCATACCGCGATGCCGAATATAGAAACGACAAGTGTTTTTTTCATAACAGTAAAGGTTTCTGTTAGTGTATATTAATATTTAGGTTAGTTTATATTCAGGTCAGGGTCAGATAACACAATTCCATTCCGGGACACACGCCTCACCGCATATCGGCCGGCTGCAATACTTTTTCCACCTCTTTCCGGAAAGTTCCGGGCCCATATCCGCCCCACAAGGCTACGACCCGTCCCTCCGGCGAAATCATCACATAACGCGGGGTCCCGTTCACCTTGTATTTTGCGGCCAATCCCACTTTGCCTTCGGCCGTACGCAATCCGGGCCAGGAGACCCGGTGCCCGGCAAGCGTGCGCTTCCATACCTCCGGACTGCGGTCGAGCGTAATGCCGACAATAACCAACTTGTCTTTGTACTGTTCTCCCACCTCATTCATCTCGGGGATCGCCTCCAGACAGGCCCGGCAGGCCGAATGCCAGAAATCGAGTACCATGTATTTGCCCTCGGAGCGGAAATCGGCCAGGTACCGCACAACCCCGGTAGTATCGAACAACTCGCCGTCGGCAAATTCATCGCCGATTCCGACCGCTTTCGGCGGAAAGAGTTTCAGCGCAATATACCGGCCCGGTTCGCTCTGCTTCCAACCGTCGCCGAGCCGGTCATAAAGGGTCAGAACGGTATCGCGCCCCTGAGATTTCGTAGAAGAAGAGACCCGTTGTACTTGACTCACAAATCGGTCCATCCACACGGTCGAAACCGGCGATACGGCCAGTAACTCCAACTCGCGGCTGGCAGCGATCCGGGCCGCGGAATCCCGGCTTGTCTGCAGGGAAAAGAGGCGCGGCGGTACCGAATCCTTACTCAGGTCAAGTTTATTGTAAATAGACATGAATTCGGCGTGGTATTGCTGCCGCAACAACGACATCTCCCGGGAGACCTCATCGTAACGGTTCGACTCGGTTTGCTCAGGCAGGTCGCTTTCGATCTTCCACGCTGCAGGAAACGGCCCTTCTCCGGTAATGGCAGTGGTCGCACCCGGGCCGATCCAACACTCCAACATCGTAGATATAGCTTGGGATGACAATCCTATTTTAACAGGTGCCTCGACGGATCCGGTAAACCTGAATGTTCCGTCACGCAGAGTATCCCGCGCGATCGACGAGCCCCCTTCGAAATCCAGGTCCATCAGAAAAAATACGGCTCCGGCGGCAACGCCTGTGACATGCCCCTCGATCACATAAGTTCCGGCCTGTTTTACCGGGCTTATGTCGTCGTAGTTCCCGGCAACATCCGCCTCCGCGGACATAAGCCCGGACGCCGCATCGGCCTTCGCGAACGCTTCTGCGACGTTCTTTTTGAGAAGTCCCGGTCCATACCCGCTCCAAATTGCGGACACTTTGCCGGCGGGGGAAATCAGCACATAAGTCGGGACCGCGAACACATCGTAATAAAAGGGCAACCCTTCGAAACCTTGCGGGTCGTTCAGGTTCGTCCATGTTATACCGTCCTTTGCCGCTGCTTTCAGCCATTGGTCTCGTATTCCGTCGAGGTTGACCGCCACCACCGTCAGCCGGTCGCGGTACTCCTCGACCACTTCTTTCATTTCCGGCACCGATTTGTGGCAAGGAGCGCAAGCCACTCTCCAGAAATCGAGTAGCATATATTTGTCCGGTGTACGGAAATCGGCCAGCCGGCATGATTTACCCGACGGATCGGCCAACACGCCGTCCGGCGCCATATCGCCGGGTTTCAGACTTCGCGGATAGAGCCTGTGTCCGATCTCGATCCCTTCCGGAGAGCCTTTCTGGCTGTCGCTCAACGCCTCATACAACTCCACGACGACATCCCGGTATGGATAATCCTTTGCATAACGGGCGTTACTTGCCTGCGTCGAGAGTTTATCCATCCAGACTGCGGAAGGAGTAACGCCTTCGGGCAGCGTTTGCAGGATCGCGATTTCAACACTGTCCACCAATCGCTGCAATGCCTGGTATTCGGCCCAAAGCGAATCGGTCTGCGGGGTTTGGACCCGTCCGGCCTGCCTAATTTCGATCATGCACTGTTGCTGGCGGTGGACGGCATCCCGGCAGGCATCCGCATAACGGTTCTGTTCGGTCTGTTCGGGCAGATCGCTCTCTGCACGCCACGACCGGATCATCTTGTCGTCACCGGCAACGGTCGTCCGCCCCGGCCCGGCCCAGAAATCGAGCCGTGTAAATGAAAATCCCTGCCGGGGATCGCCCATCAGCACCATGTGCGTCGGCCCATTCAGCAAACCGCTGAAGCGAAATTTTCCTCCCCGGATCGTATCCTGTCCGATTTGAGGGATGCCTCCCGGTTCAACCCGGCCCAAGCCGATGCCCAAGCCGTCTTCAACACCCTGCAGGTTTCCCTCGATTACAAAAGGTCTGCCCACCGAATCGGGCAGTATTTCATCGAGTTTTTTCTCAATCAAACCCGGAGCGTAACCCGTCCACGACGTAATCACTTTTCCTTCGGGCGAAATCAGGACATAATGGGGAATCCCCTTGACACCGTAATAAACCGACAGTCCGGTCAGGCTCTCCGGATCCCGCAGGTTCACCCCCTCGATCCCCTGCTCTGCGGAATACTTTTTCCAACTGGTTTCCCCGTCCTGGGTAATGCTGATCACCGTCAGCACATCCCGATAGACCTCTCCCATTCGTCTCATCTCCGGCATGGCCATCCTGCAAGGGCCGCAACCGATGCTCCAGAAATCGAGCAGCAGGTATTTGCCTTTGTAATCCGCTAATCGGTGTACGTGGCCCAGCGTGTCGAGCAGGTCGGCGTCGGCCATCTCGTCACCGGGTTGCACTACGGGCGGCGGAAACAGGTTGAGCCGTATCGAGCGTCCCCGGGAAGTTTCCCGCTGTTGCTGCGGCAATTTTTCATAAAGGGCCAGCACCTCCTCACGATACGGATAATCTTTCATAATCCGTGCGGCAACAGCCTGATTACGGAGTTTGTCCAGCCATATCTCCGAAACCGGTGTCTGTTGCAAAATTTCGATCTCCGCCTTCCTGATCAGCATCTGGAGGGAATCCATCCGCTTCAGCAACCGGCTCCGCCGGGCACGATCCGCCTCACCGGCCAGCGCGCTAAATTCAACCGCCGCCTGCTGCATCTGCACGTATTCGCTGCGACTCGCATCGATATAGCGATTCGCTTCAGCCTGCTGAGGTATCTTACTTGCCACCTTCCAGGTCACCAGCAATTTATCGCGCCCGCTGACCGACACGACCGCATCCGGCTCTACCCAGACATTCAGTCCCATCGACGGAAAACCTTCGCCCTGCACCGCGATCGACAGCATTTCAAGTTGTTCCACTTCGCCGCACAGCATGAAACGGCCGTTGCGCAGCGTATCCGCCGCCACGGCAGCTCCCATGCTACCGTCCGGCCGGAACAGCCTCACCACCGCGCCGTCTTCGACTCCCGCCAACTTACCGTTAATGACAAACGGGCCTCCGGCCAGTGCCGGCCACGCGATGCCCAGCCACAAAGCCAGCATCAGGCGACTTTTGTTTGTTTTTTTCCTCATCTCTTCATTCAGGTTAGTAATTTATGGTCAGTAAGAGACGCGGAGGAGAGAAGGAGAGCCGTTGCCCCGCAGAATAAAATTAACAAAAAAAAGCCTAAATGTTATACATTCGAACAAAAAAAGCTTCCCCGGCAACTGTCGGGGAAGCTTCTGTCTTATATTTTTGATACCGGTACCGAACGAAAACAGATACCCGGCGGGATGCGGGAAGCCGCGTCAGGCAACCGCTACTTGCGGGCCACTTCGACCTGTTCGTAACCTTCGATGATATCTCCTACCTTAATGTCGTTGTAGTTGTCGATGTTCAAACCGCACTCTAGGTTCGGGCCGACCTCCTTGACATCGTCCTTGAAACGTTTGAGCGAACCTAGCTTGCCGGTATAGACTACAATGCCGTCGCGGATCACGCGGATCGGGGTATTGCGCGTAATCTTGCCTTCGCGCACGATACAGCCCGCCACAGTGCCCACCTTCGTAATCTTGAAGGTTTCGAGCACCTCCACCGAGCAGACGATCTCCTCTTTCATCACCGGCGCGAGCATGCCTTCGATCGCGTCCTTGATATCGTTGATCGCATCATAGATGATCGAATAGAGACGTATTTCGATCTCCTCCTTCTCAGCCAGGCGGCGCGCCGAAGTGGACGGACGCACCTGGAAGCCTACGATCACGGCGTTCGACGCCGCAGCCAGCAGTACGTCCGATTCGGAAATCGGACCGACCGCCTTGTGGATTACATTGACCTGCACCTCCTCTTTCGAGAGTTTGATCAGCGAGTCGGCCAACGCTTCGATCGAACCGTCCACATCGCCCTTGATGATGATATTCAGCTCCTTGAAGTTGCCGATTGCAATACGGCGCCCGATCTCGTCGAGCGTAATGTGTTTCTGTGTGCGGAGCCCCTGCATGCGCTGCAACTGCTCGCGCTTGTTGGCGATATCGCGCGCCGAACGTTCGTCGTCCATCACGTTGAACGTATCGCCCGCCTGCGGGGCGCCGTTGAGACCCAGCACCAGCACCGGCGTCGAAGGCGGCGCCTCGGTGATGCGCGTACCGCGCTCGTTGAACATCGCCTTCACACGGCCCGAATAGGTACCCGAAAGCATCACGTCGCCCACGCGGAGCGTACCGTTCTGCACCAATACCGTCGCCACATAACCGCGCCCCTTGTCAAGCGTTGACTCGATCACGACGCCCTGAGCCATACGGTTCGGATTCGCCTTCAGGTCGAGCATCTCAGCTTCCAACAACACCTTCTCGAGCAATTTGTCGAGGTTGATACCTTTTTTAGCCGAAATCTCCTGCGACTGGTATTTACCGCCCCAATCCTCGACCAGGTAATTCATCGCCGAAAGCTCCTCGCGGATTTTATCGGTATTGGCCCCCGGCTTGTCGATTTTATTGATCGCAAAAACCATCGGCACCTGGGCGGCGGCGGCGTGATTGATCGCCTCGACCGTCTGCGGCATCACGCTGTCATCGGCCGCGACGATAATGATCGCCACGTCGGTCACCTGCGCACCGCGGGCACGCATGGCAGTAAACGCTTCATGGCCCGGAGTGTCGAGGAAAGTGATACGGCGGCCGTTTACATTCACGCTGTAAGCGCCGATGTGCTGCGTAATACCTCCGGCTTCGCCGGCGATCACGTTGGTTTTGCGGATATTGTCCAACAACGAAGTCTTACCGTGGTCGACGTGGCCCATCACGGTCACGATCGGCGGACGCGGTACCAGGTCTTCAGGTTTATCCTCTTCGGTGTCGATAGCCTCCTGCGTATCGACGGTGACGAATTCGATCTTATAGCCGAACTCTTCGGCCACCACCACCAATGCTTCTGCATCGAGACGCTGGTTGATCGACACCATCAGGCCGAGGTTCATGCAGGCCGTAATGACGTCGGTAACGCCGACATCCATCATCGAGGCGAGCTCGCTGACGGTAACGAACTCGGTTACCTTCAGGATACTCTTTTCGCGTTCTTCGCGTGCCTGTTCCTCCTGTATACGGGCCGATACCGCATCGCGCTTGTCGCGGCGGTGCTTGGCCGTCTTGAATTTGGATCCTTTGGAAGTCAGGCGGGCCAGTGTATCCTTGATCTGCTTCTGTACCTCTTCCTCACTCACTTCGGTGTGCACCGGAGCGGGTTTCGGAGCACCCTTCGGCCCCCTCTTCTTGTTGTTATCACGGAACGATCCGCGGCCGGAGCCTCCGCCCGAACCGGGACCACCCGCTGCGGAACGGCCGTCGGTACGCGGTGCGCCCGGAGCCGGTTTCTGGTTCAGGTCGACTTTATCCTTGGTAATGCGCTTGCGTTTCTCGCGGCGGCCGAAGTCGCCCTTTTTCTCAAGCAGGTTCACGTCGATCTTGCCGAGCACCTTCGGTCCCGACAAGCGGTTCTCCTCCGAATTGGGGCGAAACAGGTTCGTCTGGTCGGCAGCCACACGCTCGTCATACGTTTGGGTCTGCGCCGCAGCATCGGCCGTACGGGTCGAAACAACGGGCACGGGCTGTGCCGCAGGTTTTGCAACTGCAGCCGGTTTGGATGCGGGCGCAGGCGCAACGGCCTTGGGCGCAGCTTTAGCGGCAGGCGCAGCGGCTGTTGCCTCTGGTGCGGCGGTTGACACAGGCGCAGCGGCCGAAGGGGCAACGGATGTCGCCGCCGGGGCTTTAGGCGCCGCGGCGGCAGGCTGCGAAACCGGTTCGCTTTTGACGGCCGGGGCCGGAGCGGGTTTCTGCTCTGCGGCGGGTGCAACCGCCGGGACGCTCTTCTCCGAAGGAAGCTCAGGTTTCTTCGCTTCGGCAGGCGCTGCAGCGGGTTTCTTGCCCGACAGGTCTATCTTGCCCAATATTTTCGGGGTGCTCATCGCAGCCACCTCGTCCTTCACGCTGATCACACCGCTCTTGATGATCACCTCTTTCTTGAAGTCGGCGTCATCCTCGGCCGGAGCGCCGTCCTTGCGATTGCCGAGGGATACCGCCTCGAGCTTCTGATTGATCTTCTCGCGGATGTTGACCGTCTCGGCCTTGTTGGCGCCGAACTCCTTGTCGAGCACCTCATAGACGTGCGGCTCGATCAGCGTACTGGGGGCGTTTTCCACCTTAATCCCCTTCTTCTCGAGATATTCGACAATCGTGGTCTGTCCTACTTTCAACTCTCTTGCAACCTGATGGAGTCTCAGTCTTCGTACATTTGGCATATGCTATTGTTTTTCGGCGTTACGCTTTGCGGAGCCTCGGGCGCCTCCCGGCATCGGGGCCCCCGACCGGGAATCATTCCCGCGGGTATCACTAACTAAAGGATTCGATAAGGGCTTCGATAGCTATATTTTGTGTAAAAATAGTTCAAATTTTTCAATTCTGCACGCACCGTACCGCACAACCGCCCCCTATCGGGGTCCATATCCGGTGGGAAACAGGGCTTTCCCGCTATTTCCCATGGGCACAGCCGCCGTCTCCGGCCGCCCGGTGCGACAGACTGCAGAGCGGCACGCCATCCGCAGCGCCCTGCAAAATCTCCCCGTCCGACTCTATTCGAACTCGGATTTAAGGATACGCATCACCTCGTCGACGGTCTCCACCTCGAGGTCGGTACGCTTGGCCAGCTCCTCGACGGAAAGTTCGAGCACGCTTTTAGCCGTATCGCAACCGATGCTTTTGAGCTGGTCGATGATCCACTGATCGATCTCATCCGAGAAATCGTCGAGTGCCACGTCTTCTTCCTCGACTTCGCGGTACACATCGAGGTCGTAACCGGTCAGCATGCTGGCCAGGCGAATGTTCAGGCCGCCCTTACCGATGGCGAGTGACACTTCGCTCGGTTTGAGGTAAACGGCAGCCGTTTTGGTCTCCTCGTTGAGCTGGATCGACGACACCTTGGCCGGGTTCAGCGCGCGCTGGATCATCAACTGCGAATTCGACGTATAATTCACTACGTCGATATTTTCGTTACGCAGCTCTTTGACGATCGAATAGATACGCGAGCCCTTCATGCCGACGCAGGCGCCGACCGGATCGATGCGGTCGTCGTACGATTCGACGGCCACCTTCGCGCGCTCGCCGGGAATGCGCACGATCTTCTTGATCGTAATCAGCCCGTCGTAAATCTCGGGAACCTCCATTTCGAACAGCCTTTCGAGGAATTCGGGCGCCGTACGCGAAAGCACGATCAGCGGCGAGTTGTTGCGCATTTCGACGCGGGCAACGATCGCCTTGATCGTATCTCCCTTGCGGAAAAAATCGCTCGGGATCTGCTCGGCCTTGGGCATCACCAGTTCGTTGTCCTCGTCGTCGAGGATCAACACCTCTTTTTTCCACACCTGATAAACCTCGCCGGTGATAATTTCGCCCACCTTGTCCTTGTACTTTTCGTACAGGTTGGCCTTCTCCAGCTCCATGATGCGCGAAGCGAGGTTCTGGCGCAGCGACAGTACCGAACGCCGGCCGAAGTCGGCCAGTTTGATCTCGTCGGCAACCTCCTCGCCCACCTCGTAGGTCGGGTCGATCTTGCGGGCGTCGGTCAGCGAAATCTGCTGGTTGGGATTCTCCACCTCGCCGTCCTCGACGATCGTGCGGTTCCGCCAGATTTCGAGGTCGCCTTTCTCGGGGTTGATGATCACGTCGAAATTCTCGTCGGTCTCATAGGTCTTGATCAACAAGTGGCGGAACACGTCCTCCAACACACCGATCATCGTGCTCTTGTCGATATTCTTAAGCTCTTTGAACTCCGCAAAAGTGCTTATCAGATTGAGGTTGTCCATAACTGTAACTTATTCTGAATTTGTATGTTTTCACTTAAAGCTAAGATGTTCGCAGGTCGATTTGACCTCGGCGAGCGGCAACTCGCGCCGGCGGGTAACGAGCTCCTTGCGCTTTTTACCCTCGACAGCCGCCTTCTCCTGATATTCCACCGTAATCGCCTCACCAGTCGCATCGGTCAGGGTGGCCACCAGCTTACCGCCCTCCTTGAGCACCACTTCGACCTCGCGGCCGATCAGTTTGCGGTACTGGCGCAGCATTCTCAGCGGCTGCCCGATTCCGGCCGAAGTGACCGTCAGTTCGAAATCCTCCTGCTCGCGGTCGAGCGACGCCTCGATCGCCCGGCTCAGCGCGACGCAACGGTCGATGCCCACCTGCGTATCGCTGTCGACGACCACTTCGATCCCGTTCCCCGGCGCAACGCGTACGTCGACCACAAAGAGGTCGGTACCGTCCATCTGCGCCTCGGCGATTTCGCGTATCCGTACAGCGTCAATCATAATCGATTCGGTTTCATATAGTTAACAAAACGGGGGACTTACCGTCCCCCATCCCATCGCGTAGAATATGGTGCAAATATAGCTATTTCCCCATAAAAAACAATACTCCGCCCCGATTTTATTCCACTTTTTCCGGTTCCTACGAACCTGAGGCGAGTTTCTATCCGGACGCCCCTTACGAACCGTCCCTGGCGAACCGCCTCCGATCCCGCCATGGATTCGCCGACCTTGTACAGTTCCGGCCTCGGCTCACATCCCTTGTCCGCCGCACGGGTCCAGTTAGCCGCGCCGCACTCACCACCCCCACCGCCGCACGGCCGGAATCCGCCGGATCAGATGGGCGGCACCGAATCCGGTAACGATCGCAGCGACACAGACGAATGCCGCTCCTACCCACGGCCCCATTCCCCGGCACTGGGCCAGGAATGTGGCTCCCACGACGAAAAACGGATGCAACACATAAGTCATGTAACTATCGGCGGCCAAAGCCCGGAAGAACCGGTCGGCCTCATTCCCCCAGCGTTTGAATGCTGCCAGCAGAAAATACGAAAACCCGACACACAGAATCGGCTCCCACATGGCATAAGCAAAAGCCATCCGGTTCCAACCTCCCGAATCGGAATCTCCGGACGAACGGTTCACGAAATAAAACGCCACAAACGCGACAATGGCGACCCATGCCAGCCCGAACCAACCCACGGCGTTGCGCACCTGCATCCGTTCGAGCCACCCGTCGCGCCAGGCAACGATACCGGCACAAAACATGCCCACATACAACGGGAAATATCCGAATTGCAACCCGAACCAGCTCTTCCCGGCCGGACATACCAACCGGATAGCAAACGCAACCAATCCCATCACCACAATAAATGCGACGACCGTCCGGACGGACGGCAACTTAGTTGCAGCGGAGATCTTCGGAACGGTTTTGCGACAGGAGCGGTACACGACATACAACAATTCGAAAACGAGTAACGTCAGCACGAACCACATCGGGCCCGGGTAATGGTTGTGCAAGAACACCTGCACCCAATCCACCGGCACTCCCTTATAGAACCGAATGATACCGACCAACGCAGGATTCAGCACCAGGATAAAAACCAGCAGAGGAACACCCAGCCGCACCAGCCGGTCCCTGACAAATGCCATCGCTCCTTTCCGCTCGTACGATGCGGGCATCAACCAGGCGGAAATAAAGAAAAAGAGGGCCATAAAATAGGACTGATCGATCCCCATGACCAGCGACATCAGTCTCTCGCTCCAGCCGCTCCAAAGGTCGGGCGATTTATAGTACCAGCCGCCGGAAGCCCCGAACGCAATAGCTGTATGATGAAAGATAACCAGACAGGTCAAAAAGACCCGCAATTTATCCAGATAGGGGTAGTAGGTTTTCGCAGCAGGGGACATGAGTCAAATTTTTCCGGTAAAATAACAAAAATATTCCCGGCGATCGGACGTTCGCCGGGAATTTTAGCGGAAATATTACAAGCTTATAACCTGTTTGGATCTTCTTCATCCGGCGAACGAACCACTCCGGACCCCACCATGCAGAAATATCTGCACACGCACGGGAGATTAAGAACGCAGCCCATAGCAATACCAGCCGCCCCGGAAAGGATTTAGCCGATATCCTCGTTTTTTTTGCGCGGATTGTACGGTTTGATGATGCCGCGCTTCGAATTACGGATAAAACTCAGCATCATATCCCGCTCAGGACCCTGCGGCATCTCTCTCTCGACCAACTCGCACCCTTTCGTGTAGGAGTACCCCGATTGGAACAAGATGCGGCACATCTCCTGGATCTGCTCGATCTGCTCGTTGGTAAAGTCGCGCCGGCGCAGGCCGATCGAATTGATGCCCACGAACGAAAGCGGATTGTGCGCCGCCGTCACGAACGGGGGGATATCCTTGCTGATGAGCGAGCCTCCGCTCACCATCACGTGCGCGCCGATACGCGAGAATTGGTGCACGGCGCAATGGCCGCCCAGAATCGCCCAGTCGTCGATCTCGACCTCACCGCCCAGCGATACGCGATTGGCGAGGATGCAGCGGTCGCCCACCACACAATCGTGTCCCACATGCACATAAGCCATCAGCAACACATTGCTGCCTACCACGGTCTTTCCTTTAGCCGCCGTTCCCCGGCTGATCGTCACACTCTCGCGGATCATCGTATTGTCCCCTACTTCGGCTGTCGTATATTCGCCTTTGAACTTGAGGTCCTGCGGTATGCCGGCCACCACGGCGGCAGTATGTACCTGACAGTTCCTGCCCAACCGGGCTCCGTCCATCAATACGGCCCCGGGGCCGATCCAGCAACCGTCGCCTACGATTACGTCGTCGGCAATATAGGCGAAAGGTTCTACGGTAACGTTCGCTCCGAGCTGAGCCTTGCCGGAAACGTAAGCCAATTTGCTAATCATGCTTGCGGATAAGGATATATGAATGTATTCGTAACTCTGTGCTATTATGCTTTATTGCGGGCCACCTGCGCCATCATCAGCGCCTCGGTTTTGAGCTGGTCGCCGACGAACGCCTTGGCTTCCATCAGCACGATACCGCGCCGGATCGGTTCCACCAGCCTCAGTTCGAACTGCAGCGTGTCGCCCGGAACCACCTTGCCGCGGAACTTCACGCCGTCAATCTTCATGAAATAGGTCGAATAGTTCTCCGGATCGGGAATATCGTGCAGCGCCAAGATTCCCCCGCACTGGGCCATCGCTTCGATGATCAGCACGCCCGGCATCACCGGCTCCTGCGGAAAGTGTCCCACGAAGAACGGTTCGTTCATCGTCACGTTCTTGATGCCGATCACATGTTCCGAATCGACATGCATCACTTTGTCGACCAACAGGAACGGAGGGCGGTGCGGCAGCATCGACCGGATCTGGTTGATATCGTATTCGGGTTCCGTATTGGGATTGTACCGGTAGGAAGGCCGCACCGAATCACGCTTGATGTTCTTGCGCACCAGCTTCGCGAACTCGGTATTGGCGAAGTGACCCGGTTTGTTGGCCACGATGCTGCCCCGGATACGCACCCCGATCAGCGCCAGATCGCCCAGTACGTCGAGCAGTTTGTGGCGCGCGCATTCGTTCGGGAAGCGCAGCTTGAGGTTGTTGAGGTATCCTTTGGTAACCTTGATATCGGCCTTGTTGCAGAGCTTCGAAAGGCGTTCGAGCTCTTCGGGCGTGATGTCGCGCTCGACGATCACGATCGCATTGTCCAGGTCGCCGCCTTTGATCAGGTTGTGCTGCAACAGCTGCTCGATCTCGTGCAGGAAAACGAACGTCCGGCACGGGGCGATTCCCGAGGAAAAATTCTCGATGTTGTCGAGCCGGGCATACTGGTTGCCCAAAATTTTCGAATTGAAATCTATGTTGACATTGACCGTGAACTTGTCGTCGGGATAGGCCGCGATTTCGACCCCTTTGTCCTCGATCGAAAAGACCGTCTTTTCGTTGATGTCGTAGTACACCCGGTCGGCATCCTGCTCCTGAAGCCCTACGGAGGCGATCGCCTCGGCATATTCGCGGGCCGAACCGTCCATAATCGGCGTTTCGGGTGCATCGACCTCTACCACCGCATTATCCACGCCGCACGACCACAGCGCGGCCATCACATGCTCGATCGTGCTCACGCGCACGCCTTTGCGCTCAATGGTCGTCCCCCTTGAGGTGTCGACCACGTAATCGGCCAGGGCCTCCACTTCGGGAGCCCCTTCCAAATCCGTCCGGCGGAACCGGATCCCGCTACCCGCCTCGGCAGGCAGGAAAGTCATCTGTACATTAAGCCCGGTATGTAGCCCTTTTCCCTGAAAAGAGAGGGGGCCGTTCAATGTCTGTTGTTTCTGCGACATGATTTTTGTAAATAATTTAGGTGCAAAGGTATTATTTTTTTTCAAAGAAATCGTAATTTTGCTTCTCTTTTGTAACAAAGCGATGAATCCAGATCCCCGTCCAACCTCCACTCAGGCAGCTTTCTCCGGACAGCAACAGCCCGCCGCGCCCCGCGATCCGAGGCGGGGCCGGATCGTTTTGCCGTTCGATCCGCAGCCGGTCGATCTGGGCACATGGACCTACGAACACAAGGTGGGACTCTGTGTGATGATCATCGCTTATCTGGTTCTCGGCATCATTTTCGTCACGACCAAACTGGTCGTAGGAGGCGCTCCGCCCGACCAACATACGATCTACCTGGACATGGTTCCCCCGCCTCCCGAGCAAAAACAGGAGCTGACACCCGAAGAGCGCCGGCAGATGGAGGCCGACCTGAGCAATGCGCATAACGCCATTTCCAACGAAGACGCCCGCAACGAAGCCTCCCGCCAGAACGCCCGCACCAGCGGGGCCGGTTCGGGCGGCTCGCAGGGCAGTTCGAACGGCAGCCCGATCCCGGACAATATCGCCGACGAGGCCGACGCCGTGGCGGCGCGCATGCGCGCCTCGCGCGAAGCCTACGAACGCGGCCTGCGCGAAGAACAGGCGATGATCGACGCGCACAACGCCGGCAAGCGGAGCAAGGACAACCAGGGCAAAAAACAGGAGGATGTCCGCGTCCCAGGTAACGTCTTGATCTCTTTTTCGCTGGCCGGGCGTACGTTTACCTACATGCACGTCCCCGCTTACCAGTGCGAGGGAAGCGGCCAGGTGGTCGTTTCCATCAGCGTCAACCGCAACGGCAAGGTCACCTCGGCCAGCGTGCGGAGCGCCACTTCCGGCGAGGAATGCCTCTCGGAACGTGCACTGGAAGCCGCACGCCTGTCGCGCTTCAATGTCGACGCGTCGGCTCCCGCGAGCCAGTCCGGCACGATCACCTACCTGTTCCAGCGGCAGTAATTTTCATTGCAACCGGTCTCTCTTCCCGGCCACAGGTTTTCCTCCGGGCGGAGTTACAGGACCATATCCCACTAAAAAAGAACGCGCCAAAACGTACCGGAGTCCCCGTACCGACAGGAAAAAGCACACCGGCTCAAACAGGATAAGCATTTCAGCATAAGCCGAATAGCGGCACGGAGTTTGCTTTCCGGGATATTTTAGTACCTTTGCCCCGACCAATTTATAGAAAAACATATGGCATACAATCTTCTTAAAGGGAAAAAGGGCCTCGTTTTCGGGGCACTGAACGAACAGTCGATCGCATGGAAAGTGGCACAACGGGCCGTGGAAGAGGGTGCCGAGATCGTACTGACCAATACTCCCGTCTCGATCCGCATGGGCACAATCGACGAACTGGCAAAGGCGTGCAACGCCCCGGTGATCGCGGCCGACGCGACCAGCGTAAAAGACCTCGAGAACCTGATCGACCAAACCATGGAGCATTTCGGAGGCAAGTTCGATTTCATCCTCCACTCAATAGGCATGTCGCCCAACGTCCGCAAGGGACGCACCTACGACGACCTCGATTACGACTACCTCGCCAAAACGCTCGACATTTCGGCCATCTCGTTCCACAAAGTCATTCAGGTCGCACGCAAAAAAGATGCGATCAACGATTGGGGCTCGATCGTCGCACTGACCTACATCGCAGCGCAGCGTACGCTTTACGGCTATAACGATATGGCTGACGCGAAAGCTCTGCTCGAATCAATCGCACGCAGTTTCGGCTACATCTACGGCCGTGAAAAGTGCGTACGCATCAATACCGTCTCGCAGTCGCCCACCCCGACCACGGCCGGCAAGGGCGTATTGGGCATGGAAGACCTGCTCGACTACGCAGAACGCGTTTCCCCGCTGGGCAACGCTTCGGCCGACGACTGTGCCGGCTACGTGCTGACGCTCTTCTCGGACCTGACGCGTAAGGTAACGATGCAGAACCTGTTCCACGACGGCGGTTTCTCGAGCATGGGCATGAGCCGCAAGGCGATGACCACCTACGGCAAAGGCCTCGAAGTGGAATACGAGGACATCCGGCTGAAGAAATAAGCCACAAAAATAACTGAACGACAAAGGCAGCCTCCTCCTGAGACTTCACCGGCTTTACAAACTTTCGGTGACAATAAGAATCACAAGACCGGAAACGGCGGCAAGTCAGCCTCGGGCGAAAGGCAACCCGGTACAATCCGGACCGTACAACAACAAGGGAACCGCATCGATCGATGCGGTTCCCTTGTTTATTTAGGTTTAAACCAAGCCCGACCGGGACTTATTTATTCGCAATGTTGATCACCGCGATGCAGAGCGCCCGGGCGGCATCGGCCATAATAACGGGATCGAGCTGGTCGATCGTATCTTCGGGTACATGGTAAGCCTGCGGCCACGGACCGCCGGTCGCACGCATCTCGATAGTCGGGATCTTTTCATTCTGGAACGCATTGCCGTCGGTGAACATCCGCGTCGCATAGCTCCAATCGTTCATCACCGTCGAGAAAGGACGGCGCGCCCAATTCTCCGATCCGTCACGAAAATAGGGTACCAGATCTTTCCATTCGGTCGCCGTATTCACCATCAGGCCGTTACCCTTTCCCAGCATATCGATGTTGACCATGCAGGTGATTTTATCTTTCGGGAAAGGCATGCTTTTGAGATAGTGCCCGGCTCCGAGCACGCCGAGTTCCTCTGCGGCGAACAGCACGACGATCACGCTGCGCTTCATCTGCACGCCCGAGGTAGCGAGCGCCTTGGCCGCCGCCATCATAATCACCGAACCCGAAACATTGTCCAGCGCACCGGGATACATCTCCGGCAGCATACCCAGGTGGTCGAGGTGCGCACCGAGAATGATGTATTCGTTCTTGAGTACCGGATCGGTACCTTCGATGACGCCGACGACATTGGCCGTCGTATTGTCGGGATAGAATTTGGTATCGGCCGCCACGCTCACGGCACGTCCGGTGAAAACGGGCTTACCTTTGAAGGCTTTGAAACGGTCACGCCACTGGCCGAGCGTACGTCCCGTACCGGCCATCAGTTCCTTGGCCGTAGCCTCGCTGATGAAAGCCACCACCACGTCGTCCTCCGCACGGCGGGGAAAAGGATTGGCATATTTCGACACGAAGAGCACTCCGGCCGCACCCGCCTCGGCCGCCGCAGCGATTTTGGCCCCGGCACGCTGGTGCTCGCTCCACATCTTCAGCGTATCGAGGTTTTTGCCCTGATAGGGGTAACCTCCTTCGCACAAGACGATCTTGCCGCGCACGTCGACACCCTTGTAATCGTCGTATTTGAGTTCGGGCGCAGTCACGCCGTAACCCACATAAACCAGCTCGCCGGTCACGTCGCCGTTGCCGGAAAGAGCGGTCGGGAAATAATCCTTGCGCGGCAGGTAGTCTTTCACGACGGTATCTTTGCCCAACAGGTAAAAGGCTTTCAGGTGTCCCACGCTCTGCACGTCGTTGTAGGGCTGCGCAAAGGTGTTCTCGTATGTGCCGTTGTCACCCATCGGCTTGAGGCCCCATTTCTTGAAATGGTCGATCACATAAGTCACCGCCTTGTCGTAACCGACATCTCCCGAACGGCGGCCGCGGTATTCGTCCTTGAGCAATTCATGCGCCCAGGTGTGGATGTCCTCGGGTGTCGCCGCATGGAATGCGGTCATCATGGCTTTTTGCTGGTCTGTCAATTGCGACGGCTGATCCGCTGCCGAAATCCGCCCGGCAAAGACCGCCACCATCAAAATTAAAATCAGTTTTTTCATTACGGTTTGATTAATCGTTTTAGTAGCTGTTTGGTTATGGTTTTGTTGTTCTTGTTCTTGTTCTTGTTCTTGTTCTGCTGCCGCTTTTTGCTTTTCCAATCCCTCCCATTCGGCTCCGGCACCCTCCGGATACTTACTCCCCGAGCACCACGCGCACCTTGTCGATCCGGTGCCCGTCGACCGCTTCGGCCGTCAGGGTCAGCTTGCGGCAGTAGAGCACCTCGCCCTGCCGCAGGAAATCGCGGCGGATTTCGAGCATCAGCCCCGCTACCGTTTCGGCATCGCCACGGAAGTTGTCGAGGTATCCGTCATCCAGTTCCAACACTTTCAACAGGTCGTTCAGGTGCGTCTTGCCGTCGAAAATATAGGTATTGGGGGCAACCTTCGTATAAAACTGCTGCTCGATATCCGACTCGTCGGTGATCTCGCCCACGATCTCCTCGAGGATATCCTCCAGGGAGATCAAACCGAGCGTCGAACCGTACTCGTCGACAACGATGGCAATGTGGATTTTCTGGGTCTGGAACTCCTCGAGCAGGCTGTTGATCTTCTTGTGTTCCGGCACGAAATAGGGCTTGCGGCAAAGGTTCGTCCAGCCGAAATCGTCCGCGGCGGAAATATAAGGCAACACATCCTTTACATAGAGAATGCCTCGCACATTGTCCAGGTTTTCCTCGTAAACCGGAATACGCGAATAGCCCGACTGCATGATCACCTCCTTGACCCGTGCGAAGTCCTCCGTTTCGTCAAGCGCGACCACCTCGACCCGCGAGCGCATGATCTCCCCTACTTCCGTATTGACGAACTCGACGATACCCGAAAGGATTTTCTTCTCCTCGACGGTCTGGTCCGAAGTCATCTCGATCGCATTCGAAAGCTCGTCCATCGAGATATTGACCTTTTTCTGCGCCATGCGGCGGTTAATCAGACTCCCCGAACGGATCAGCAGGTACGATACCGGACGGAACAGCGCACAGAGAAACCTGAGCGGCACCGCCATCAGCCCGATGACACGCAGAGAGTTATAGGTGGCGAAAATTTTAGGCATGATCTCGCCGAAGAGCAGCAGCAGGAAAGTAACGACCACCATTTTCACGGCAAATTCCAGTCCCGTGGCACCGCCGAAATCGATCCACGAATTGATCAGCGCGTTCGACAGGATCACGATGCAGATATTGACCAGGTTATTGGCGATGAGGATCGTCGAGAGCAGGTAATCGGACTTGTCCAACAGTCTCAGTGCCGCGCTGTTGCTGCGTGAGGGACGGTTGCGAAGTCCCTCCGCCTGATGCGGAGAGAGCGAGAAAAAGGCGGTTTCGGAAGCCGAAACCAGCGCGGAACAGCAAAGCAGCACAGCAACACCCCCCAGCAGGAGAAAATCCTGCGGAGCGAGCGTATGGAACACGACTGCCGGAATAGAATGTATCAAACCTTAAAAAACCTAAAAAAAGCGCCGGAACACTGGTGTCCCGGTCACTGTAAGCCTTTTTTCCGCAGGCGACGCAGGCAACACCAGCTTCGCCTTTCCCTTACGGAACCCCGTATCACCGGGTGAAATGCGCCGAGCCTTCCGCTGCCGTCCGGATAATGCCGCTATCACGACGCCGATCCGGTTCCGCAGGATTTCTCCCGCACCGCATCCGACCGTCCGGCTATCAACGGGTCAACCCGCTTACGAACCAGATTCCCGCCCTTTTAATCGAACAGTGACCCGCCCCCGGGGTTGTCGTTTTGAGGGGCATCGTCCTTGAGCACGACGCGGGTGGCGCGTCCGCCTTCGTCGGAGCTATCCTTGACGAACTTCATGTTACGTCGCACGAAAGCGGGGACATTCTCCAATTCGTCGATATTGACGTCCGAATCCGGGCGCTTGGCCTCGATCACCTGCGGTGCTGCGGCCGGGCGGCTCAGCGGATTCGATCCTCCGGCGGCATTGGCGTTTTGCCCTCCCGGCATGCCGAACGGATTTTGTCCGGGAACGCCTGCCTGGGACTCGCCCGCACCCGGCTTCTGCACTCCCGGCTGGACGGGACGGTTGAAACCGGGACGATCCTGCAACGGATTCATTCCCTGCGGTGCTGCGGAATTTTCGGTCGGGGGCGTCCACCTCGGCCGCGGAGCGAAGGGGCCGTGGCGGCGCGGTATCTCGGCGGCAGGCGTCTCCTCCTCTGCGGGAACTTCGTCTCCGGCCGGCACATCCTCCTGCAAAACCGAACTGTCAATACGCGCCTGCAACGGCGACGAGGTCATGCGGTCGAACGACTGAGGCAGCGTATCGATGTCGAACCCGGTGGCGATGATCGTCACCTCGATATCCTGGCCGAGCGCCTCATCTGTGCCGGCGCCCCAAATGATGTCGGCATTGTTGCCCGAACGCGTCTGGATATATTCGGTAATCAGGTAAGTCTCTTCGAGGGTGATTTCCTCTTCACCGGAAGTTATGTTGATCAGGATATTGCGTGCCCCGATAATGTCGTTGTGGTTCAGCAGCGGAGAGGCGAGCGCCGCATCGGCCACTTTCATCGCACGGTCGTCGCCCGAAGCGCGGCCCGAACCCATCAGCGCGATGCCGCTGTCCTTCATCACGGTCTGCACATCGGCGAAGTCGACGTTCACCGTATTGTCACGCGTAATCACCTCGGCAATGCTCTTGGCCGCCGTGGCCAAAATATCATCGGCCTTGCCGAACGCCTCCGAAAGGGTCAGCTTGCCGTAAATATCCTGAATGTTCTCGTTGTTGATCAGCAGCAGCGAATCCACATACTGCCGCAACTCGTCGATACCCTCGTAAGCATGTTTCATCCGCTTCGGGCCCTCGGTCTTGAACGGCAGCGTCACGATGGCGACCGTCAGGATGCCCAGTTCCTTGGCGGCCTTGGCGATCACCGGTGCGGCACCCGTACCGGTACCGCCGCCCATTCCGGCCGTAATGAAGACCATCTTGGTTCCTTCGCGCTTGTAGATTTCGACGATTTCGTCGAGGCTTTCGAGAGCGGCCTCGCGTCCCCTTTCGGGGTTGTTGCCCGCGCCGAGCCCCTGCGTGAGGCTCTCGCCGAGCCGGACTTTGATCGGCACCGGACTGCGGTAAAGCGCCTGCCGGTCGGTATTGCAGACCATGAACGACACATCGGCTATCCCCAGGTCGAACATGTGGTTGACGGCATTGCTGCCGCCGCCACCCACGCCGGTCACCATGATGATCGAGGGAGAGATCCTCGGACGGTCGAATTCTATGATATCGGGCATATTCTCTTGCTGCGGCATAATTCTCTGTGTACTATATTTCGTTATCTTCGATCACATCGAACATGTTGTCGATCTTCTGTTTGAGGCGTCCGAAAAGGCCGCCCCCCTTTTTGGTCTTGCCTGTAACGGGTTCTTCCTGAGTTTCTTCATCGATAAACTCCTGTTCGCGGTCGGCCGCGGCCTTGCGTTCGCGGTACAGCGTGTTGATCGTGCGGCGCTGCGGATTCTCGGTCGAAGCCGCCCCGTAGGAATTGCCGCCGAGCTCCGGCTGCGCCTCCTGGCGGGCCGGACGCGTCTGGGGACGGCTGCCCCGGACCGGTCTGCCCGAGCTAAGCCCTTTCAGCAACAGGCCCACTGCCGTAGCCAACGCGGGATTCGATGCGGACTCGATGCTTCCCGGCTCGATGACCGTATCGGGCGTAGCGACACGTACGTCGATCCCGGTATAATTCTTAAACAGCAGGTCGAGGTCTTTCATCTGCGCGGCACCGCCGGTAAGCACGACGCCCGCACCGAGCTTCTGCTGGCAGCCCGACGCCTTGATCTCGGCCATTACGAAGTCGATGATGTCGAGCATCCGCGCCTCGATGATCGCCGCGAGGTTCAGCAGCGAAATTTCTTTGGGCATGCGTGCGTTCAGTCCCGGGGTCTTGATCGACATTTCGGTCTTGATCTGGTCGCGCATCGCGCTGCCGTAACGCACCTTCAGGCTCTCGACATGGCGTTCGAGAATGCCGTAGGAACGGATATCACGGTTGATCGCATTGCCGCCCATCGGCACGATGCCCACATGGCGGACGCTGTTCTTGTAGAATACGGTCACGTCGGTCGTACCGCCTCCGATATCGACCACGGCCACACCCTCCTCCTTCTCGTCCTCGGTGGCCACAGCCTCGGCCGAAGCGACGGCGTTGAGGAAAAGCCCTGCCTGCCGGATTTCGACCTTTTGCAACGCGCGTTTCACACGGCTGACGGCGTTGTTGTCGCCGAGCACGAAGTTGAACACCGCCTCGAGCTTGTTGCCGAACGCGCCCACGGGGTTCATCGTCTCCTCGTCGTCGACGATATAATTCTGCGGAATGATCTGGATGATGGTCTCTCCGTCGGGAGCCTGCACATTGCCCATGCTCTCGTGAAGCTTCTGGACGTCCTCCTCGCGGATCTCGCCGTCGCGGCCGACAAAAACGTAATAGGGATATTTGACGCAGCGGATGTGCTGTCCCGAAATGCCCGCATAGGCTTCCCGGATCGTGATCTGCTGGCGGGCCTCGATCGCCTCGATGGTTCGTTTGATGCTCTGGGCGACCAGTTCGACGTTCTTGATCTCGCTGCGGACGACGCCCTGCACGGGGGAGATTTCGCAATCAATGATGCGGACTTTGCCGCCCTCGCCGCGCGTGCCGACTACCGTCGCCACCGTGTTGGTGCCCAAATCAATTGCAACTACATAATCTCCGTTTTCCACTTCTCAGCCCTGTATTTAGCGTACAGTTTCCTGCACTTGTGATAATAAAACATATTCCGTACTCCCCACCCCGCAAGCCGCATCGACCGCCCGGCACTCTTTCCGGAAGAACCGGGCCTTAATCGGAGCAGACGACCTGCCCGCGGTAAGCCAGGTTGATATAACGGCACGCCTCCCATCCTTCGTAAGCGAGGCCGTTGCGGTAGAAGCTCGTCAGCTTGTCGAGCTTGGAGCGGTAATCGTCGAGCGATCCTAAACAGACGATCTGGTCTCCGGCACGCGGAACCAGCTCGATCTGAGGATTATACCGACCTTCCGAACCGCCGTCCCGGACATTGATCTGCACCCAAAAAGCGCTCCAGAAGCCATCACTCTCCACGAATTTCACAAAATTAATCAGATTAGCCAAAAACAAATAATTTTCGGACACTTTTTTTTCGCCCTTTTTCGACCAATCGTCCAAACTTCCCACAAAGTCCGGGCCGAAAGGCGGCACGATCATCCCCGTGACAACCGGTACATAGACCGAATAGTAGCGCTGCGTAGGCAGGATATAATTGTCGTCGGTCACGTAGAAATCGTAACCGTTTACGCTGTTGACCCTTAGAACGGGTTTCCGCTGGGTAAGCTCGATGTTCAGCATGCCGTCCATCGACGTATAGGCGCGCACCGTTTTGACGAACCCGCGACGGCGGACGAACGCTTCGACCTCCAGCGTGTTGACCTTGCCGACCGGCTCGCGGAGAAACTCCTTCTGCTCGGCGGCAAACCAGTTCTTCACCATCGCCGGAGTGATGAATCCCCGTTCGGCGCTGTCGAGCACCTTCACACGGAGACCCCGGCAAAGGGTCTGTTCCTGCTGCGCATGACAATACCGCGACGCGGCGATCAGGTAACCCACGATCACCGCCCACGACAACACGCCCAGCGTTATGGAGAAGATCCTTTTCAAACCTTTATTGACTTATGCAGGTGCGACATGAACGTCTGTCGACCGTAACGGTAACAACAGCCCATGAATACCGGAAAGCGTCCGCAGCCCTGCAGTCCCGACGGACGAAAGGGCACTTATCTCTTTCCCAACAATTCCGCGATCGGCTCGCAAAAACGGTCGATATCGCCCGCCCCAAAGGTAATAATCGTATCGGGATTTTCCGCGCCCAGCAGTGCCAGCAGTTCATTTTTGGGAACCACTCGCGCGGGAGCCGTAATCAGCGGCAGCAACATCTCCGAGCAAACCCCCTCGATCGGCTCTTCACGGGCCGGATAGATCGGCAGCAGCAGCACCTCGTCGGAGAGCGACAACACTTCGGCGAACTCGCGGCAGAAGTCGCGGGTACGGGTATAGAGGTGCGGCTGGAACACCACGGTGAGCCGCCGCCCGGGAAACATCTCCCGGAACGAGGTGATCGCGGCTTTCAGTTCGTTGGGATGGTGCGCATAGTCATCCATATAGATGCGCTGCGGCGTATTGATGTAAAAATCAAAACGGCGCTTCACGCCCCCGAACGACGCCAGCGCGCCTTTCAGTTTCGCTTCGTCGAATCCGGCCACCCACAGCAGGGCGGCGGCGGCCACGGCATTCTCGACATTGACCCATCCCGGCACGCCCAGCCTACAATCCGCCAGCACCCGGTCGGGACAGACCAGATCGAACGTATAGCGCCCGTCGCTTCCAACACGGATATTCCTCGCATAAAAGTCGCACGGCGAATCGTAACTATACCGGTAAACCGTTATCTCCCGGTTGCGGATCGCCAGTTCCACGCCCTTCTTAAGGATCAGCGCGCCGCCCGGTTTGATCTGCGAAATAAACTGCGCGAAGGCCTCCCTGACCGCTTCGTGCGTACCGTAAATATCGAGGTGGTCGGCATCGGCCGACGTCACCACCGCCGCATCGGGCCACAGTTGCAGGAACGAACGGTCGAACTCATCGGCCTCGACCACCAGCCTCGGCCCCGGTCCCAGCACCAGGTTGGAAGCGAAATTCTTCGAAATACCGCCGAGGAAAGCGCTTCCGCCCCCGCCGGCTTCGTGGTTCAGCCAGGCGGTCAGCGTCGTAGTGGTGGTTTTGCCGTGGGTACCGGCCACCGCCATTACATATTTGCCCTGTGCAACGACACCCAGCATCCGCGACCGCTTCACGATCTCGAAACCCTGCGCCCGGAACCACTCCCACTGCGGATGGTCGTGCGGTACGGCCGGAGTATAGACCACCAGCGTCGATGCCCGGTCCCGGAACGGCTCGGGAATCGCCGCCACCGCTTCATCATAGGTTACCGCGGCCCCTTCCGCCGAGAGCAGGCCGGTCAGTTCGCTTTCGGTGCGGTCGTAGCCCGCCACCCGTTTGCCTTCGTGGAGGAAATAGCGCGCCAGCGCACTCATGCCGATCCCGCCGATTCCCAGAAAATATACGTTTTGAAACTCCATGTTTTATTGATTTTGCAACACCGCCCCCTTATCGGACGACAGGTTCTTCAGTCGAGTAAACTCATTGTGGATAAGAAGCCATCCTCTACCTCTCGTGTATGCGCACCGTCTTTCCCCTATCCTCTGCCGGAATCCTCCTGCCGTACCGTACAGAATCGGCACACCTGCGATAAATAACCGGCGGATAATTTACGAACGTTTGGATCCCGATTTAATTTTTCCGCACCACCGCCACGATCTCGTCGACGATCCGTTCGGCAGAGTCCGCGATGCCCAGCACGCGGATATTGGCGGCCATGCGCCGCATCCGCTCCGGGTCGGCCAACAACGCATCGACCACCGGAAAAAGCCCCTCAACCGCCTCGCCGTCGCGCACCAGCAGCGCCGCATCCTTCTCCACGAGGGCCAGCGCATTCTTGGTCTGGTGGTCTTCGGCCACATTGGGCGACGGCACGAAAATCGCCGGCTTTCCGATCAGGCACAGTTCCGACACCGTTCCGGCCCCGGAACGCCCGACCACCACGTCGGCAGCGGCATAAGCGAGGTCCATCCTGTCGATGAACGCACCGCGCCAGATACCTTCCGACGAACGGCCCTGCATAAATTCGGTCATCTCGCGCTCATAGAATTTACCGGTCTGCCAGATCACCTGCAGGCGTCCTTCGGCGGTAATACGTTCCACATTGGCTTTCATCATGTTGTTCAGCGTGCGCGTACCGAGGCTGCCGCCCACGACCAGTACCACCGGCTTATCCGCTTCGAGCCCGAAATAGGCCAATGCTTCGGCCTTCCGTGCTGCCGGGTCCGCCCCTTCGGCAAAACGTCCGCGCAACGGATTGCCCGTCATCACGATGCGCTCCTTCGGAAAGAAACGCTCCATCCCCTCGTAAGCCACGCAGATGCGTCTGGCCCGCGATGCGAGCAGCTTGTTCGTCACCCCGGCGTAGGAGTTCTGCTCCTGGATCAGCGTCGGAATACCCATGCGCTGGGCGCTCCACAGCACCGGTGCGCTCGCATAGCCGCCGAAACCGACCACTACGTCGGCCCCGAAGCTGCGGATCACGCGACGGGCCTTTCGGAGCGACGCGGCGACCTTGAACGGCAACGACAGGTTGCGGGCCGTCAGCCGCCGTTGCAGCCCCGCCACGGGCAACCCCTCGATGCGGTAACCCAATGCGGGAATCTTCTCCATCTCCATCTTACCCTCGGCACCGACGAACAGCAGTTCCACACCGTCGCCCAGCCGGCGCTGCAACGCTTCGGCCACCGCGACCGCCGGGTAGATATGGCCTCCCGTACCGCCGCCGCTCAGAATGATTTTTATTTTGTCCATAACCACACCTGTTTACAGTTTACATACCGGGATCTTATACATACAGTCCGGATAAAAGATTCTCCTTTGCGCCGGGAGCATGCTGCAAAACCGCACCGACTATCCGGCAACCATCCAACTCTTTACAATCCCCGCAGGTTTCGAATCCTTTCGCATATACGCATTTGCGGATTTCGCAATACTCGCTGCAATAGGCAAATTTCACCCCCTCCGTACGACACCCCATGCAATTTACAGTCGCTGCGGTAATCTCCGGCGCACCATTCATTTCACTCCACTTCCGGGCTGTCGTTTCCCTCAATTCATTGTCATCGGTGAGGGTAGCCCTGCGGGCGTCGCAGCTTTCGCAATCCAATCCGCAACAAGCTATCAATCGCTTCTTCATCCGGCTATCTTTCAAATATCCCTATGTAAGTATCCCTGTTTATTTTGCCCTTTCACACTCTCTTTTCCCGCTTCCCGATTCAGGACCTTTCCCGCCACAAACCAACGGTTTTCCAAATCCCGGTACCGACTGCGGTTCTCCGGCCCTTTCGCCGCACCCCTACTCCAGCAAGGACTCGCCTTTGGGGCGGTCGAGCGACTGCTCTTTCATCTGGCGGCTCACGCCGAGGATAATCCCCAACGACAAACTCGTAAATACCACAGACGAACCTCCGAGACTGATCAGCGGCAACGTCTGCCCGGTCACCGGAAAATAGCCCACCGACACCATCATATTGATCAGCGCCTGCAACGTGATCATCAGGCTGAGGCCCAAAACCAGCAGGCTCGGCAGCGCCGTTCCGCACCGCTGGAAGATTACGATTCCCCGGAAAAAGACACACAGATACAAAAACAGGATCAGACACGAGCCGACCAAACCGTACTCTTCGACAATGAATGCGTAAGCGAAATCGGAATAGGCGTGCGGCAGATTCGACCGCTGCGTGCTGTTACCCGGCCCCTTGCCGGTGATACCTCCCGAGGCGATCGCGATCTGCGCCTGCTCCTCCTGCAGGTTGTCCTCGTCGTTCTGGACCTGCACCTGTTCCGTTTTACTGAGCGCGTCGCCCAATCCGAGGCGGTTGACCCACGTATGCGAACGGCCGATGTTGAACATGTACATCACCGTCACGGCCGCCGCCATCACCACGACCACCAGCGCAATGAGCCGCCAGAGTTCCCGCACCCGCACCCGGCCGATGAAGAGCATCACCCAGCAGGTGAAAAAAGTGAGCGCTGCGGTCGAGAAGTTCGAAAAGAAGATCGCGCCGCAGGCTACGACCACGGGTCCCAGCAGCGGAATCGTCGTATCGAAAAGAATGTCACGGTTCTTGCGCGGGTTCTTGCGCCAGCCGCCGGGAGTCAGTGCGGGCAGGATCGGGATCTTGTCGATCACCTTCTGGCGTTTGGCGAGTTGCTGCGCGAGCAGCGCCACCAGCGTCACACGCATAAAATCCGAAGGCTGGAAGGTCATCCCGATGATAGGGATACGTATCCAGCGCGACGCGCTGTTCAGGTTCACGCCGATCACGAACGTAAGCAGCATGAAGCCGAGTGCCAGGATGAACAGCACCACGGTAAAGCGCACATAGCGCTGGTAGTTGATCCGGTGGACGAACCACATGATCACGAAGCCGATGGCGATGAATTTGAGCTGGTTGAAGAAGTAATGTGCGGTGTTGCCCCCGGCATTTTTGTAGGCCATCGACGCAGTCGAGGAATAGACCACCAGCAGCGAAATGATGGCCAGTGAGATAACGATGATCCACAACGGCTTGTCACCGCTGAACAAACGGTCGAAAAAGCCCGTTTCCGCCGGTTCTTCGATCTGCCCCGGTTGCAGTTGCTGTTGTTCCGCCATTAGTCTCTGTCCTCGCTCGTAAATTATTTTTCAGGGGTTTTCCCGTGAACGCTTCGTCCTTCCATCCACGGATACTCTTCCGGTTTATTTCTACAGAATCTGTCGCCCGTTTACCGGTGCGTCGGCTGCAAATCCACGGCTGCCTTATCACGAGCTTTCCGTAAATCCCTTCCGAATCACGATCCCCCTCCGCTCGCCGCAACCGGACCGTAAGTCCCCGCATCCCATCGACATCTGCGGTTCCCTGCCAAATGCTTGTACTCCGACCTCTTCCGGACATTTCGCCGGCCTATCGGCAAATCGCCGGGTGCCGGGACTGCACATTCACCGCATATCCGCCGTGCATCTCCCCCGGCCGTTACCGGACAGGACGCGATCCCGCACCTCCGTGAACCGGCCTTTCAAAACCGCACGCCTCCGGGACTCGCCGCACAACCGGCCCGAAACGTCTTACCGGCCCTTTTTCCCGGCGGCATGTTTCGCCACCCAGGCTTTGAACTGTTCGCCGCGCTGCTCGTAATTTTTGAACAGGTCGAAACTCGCACAGGCCGGAGATAACAACACCGTATCCCCCGGAGCGGCGCTCCGCACCGCAGCCTCCATCGCTTCGCCAAGCGAATGCGTGTCGACGATCTCCGGTATGCGTCCCGCGAACTCGCGCATCAGCTTCGCATTGTCCACACCCATGCAGACCAATGTCTTGACCCGGCCTTCGACGAGCGGGAAGAGCCGCGAGTAATCGTTGCCCTTGTCCGTTCCCCCGGCGATCCACACCGTCGGACGGCGCATGCTGTCGAGCGCATACCACACCGAGTCGACGTTCGTCGCCTTCGAGTCGTTGATGTACTGCACGCCGCCGTACTCGCCGCACGGCTCCAGCCGGTGCTCTACGCCGGTAAAGGTGCGCAAGGTCTGGCAAATGCTCTCGGGAGGTACTCCGGCCGAAAGCGCCGCGATCGACGCGGCCATCGCGTTGTAAATATTGTGTACCCCTTTTATCTTCAGCTCATCCACACCGATCGACAGCTCCCTGCCGTCCACCCGCACGCGGATCGTGTCTCCGTCGAGGCTCGCCGCACAACCTTCCGTGCATTTCACGCCGAAGGGCAGCACCTCCATGTTCCGATCGTGCCTGCCGAGGTTTTCGAGCGTCAGCGGATCATCCGCGCAATAGACGAACTTATCGGTCGCTCGCTGGTTCTGAAGGATGCGAAACTTGCTGTCCACGTAATTCTGCAGCTTGTGGTCGTAGCGGTCGAGGTGGTCGGGCGTAATGTTCATCAGCACCCCCACGTCGGCCCGGAAATCGTACATGCCGTCGAGTTGGAAACTGCTCAGCTCGATCACGTACCAGTCGAAATACTCGGTGGCCACCTCCAGCGCGAAGCTCTGCCCGATGTTGCCAGCAAGGCCCACGCTCAGGTCGGCCTGCCGCAGCATTTCGTAGGCGAGCGTAGTGGTGGTCGTCTTGCCGTTGCTACCGGTGATGCAAATCGTGCGCGAACCGTCCGTGTAGCGCCCGGCGAATTCGATCTCCGAGACTACCGGAATCCCGCGCTCACGCAGCGCCTTCACAATCGGAGCGCTCTCCGGAATGCCGGGGCTTTTGACCACCTCGTCGGCATCGAAAATCAACTCTTCGGTATGGCGTCCCTCTTCATACGACACGCGCCACTCTTCGAGTTGTCCCCTGTATTTCGGGGCGATCGCCCCCCGGTCCGACAGGAACACGTCGAACCCCTTGACCTTAGCCAGCACGGCCGAGCCGCAGCCGCTTTCGCCCCCTCCGAGCACTACAATCCGAGCCATCGTTATCTGATTTTAAGCGTTGCGAGCGTAATGGCAGCCAACAACAGCTGCACGATCCAGAAGCGTACGACGATCTTCGATTCGAAGTAGCCCTTCTTCTGGTAATGGTGATGGATGGGCGCCATCAGGAAGACGCGCCGCCCTTCGCCGTATTTGCGTTTGGTGTATTTGAACCATCCCCGCTGGATCAGCACCGACAGCGCCTCGACCAGGAAGATACCGCAGAGCAGCGGCAACAACAGCTCCTTGCGGATCAGCAGCGCGAAGACCGCGATGATGCCGCCGATGGCCAGCGACCCGGTGTCGCCCATAAAGACCTGCGCCGGATAGCAGTTGTACCACAGGAAACCGAACAGGGCCCCCGCGAATGCCGCGGCGAAAACGATCAGCTCGCCGCTCGAAGGAATGTACATGATATTCAGGTAGTCGGCATAGATCACGTTACCGGAGAGCCACGCCAGGATGCCGAGGATCACGACGATCGTGGCCGAGACGCCCGAAGCGAGTCCGTCGAGCCCGTCGGTCAGGTTCGCGCCGTTCGACACGGCCGTGATGACGAAGATCGCCACCAGCACATAGACCAGCCACCCGGCCCGGCCGCAGCCGTCGCTGTCGCCGGGAATCAGCCAGTGATAATCGAATTCGTTGTCTTTGACAAACGGGATCGTCGTCTTGGTGGTCTTCTCCGCAGGGCCCATGTAGACGGCCGCGCGCGCGCCGTTGTTGTTCACGTACTCGACCTGCGCTTTCGGCGCATGGCGGTCGAGCTTCTGTTTGACGACCACCTGCGGGCTGAGCCACATGACCAGGCCCACGATAATGCCCAGGCCCACCTGTCCGATAATCTTGAAACGGCCGTTGAGCCCCTCTTTGTTCTTGCGGAACACCTTGATATAGTCGTCCAGGAAACCGATCAGCCCAAGCCACACGGTCGAAACGATCATCAGCAGGACGTAGATGTTGGTCAGGTCGCCGAACAGCAGGATCGGGATCAGGATCGACGCGAGGATGATAATCCCGCCCATGGTCGGCGTGCCGCGCTTCTGGAGCTGTCCTTCGAGGCCGAGGTTGCGGATCTCCTCGCCGATCTGGCGGCGCTGCAGCATGCGGATGATCCGTTTGCCGAAGATCATGCCGATCACCAGCGCGAGGATAATGCCCATCGCGGCCCGGAACGACAGCGAGAGGAACATGCCCGCGCCGGGAATATCGAAATGCAATGAAAGATACTTGATCAGGTGGTATAACATAATAACTACATTTTATCGTTTGGGGAGGCGCACAGGGCACCCCGTCCCCTTCCATACAGTGCCAACGCCGTTCCGGCCGCCCGCTCCTGCGGCACGGCAGGCCGCTCATAGCGACGATCCAGCAAAGGTTTCAAATCGACTTTGACCAACCCCTCCTCAGTATAAGAATACATCGTCGTACCCTGCAACCTCGTCGCCGGAAGGTTCAGTTCGGCATACTTGTAACCGTTATCGTCGATCAGGCAGCTCTTGTCGCCCAGGCCGACCAGCAGCAGGTTGTCGTACCGGTCCCGCTGAATCCAGCAGGAATCGACGGGTATGGTCCGAATTTCATCACGGAGTATATTCCACCTCAACAGGTTATCTTTATCCGTTCTCAGCGTCCAGTCGTCCAGCCCCCTCGAAACGAACTCAAAACGGCCTTTCACCGAATCATACAGGCAATAGCGTCCGTTATCCTCCCAAAGAATCCTCCCGACGGCTACCGTATCGATTTGCGTTTCACGCTGCAGTTTACCCGAATTCAGGTCATGTACCGCAATCCGGTCCTCCAAAGCCAACAAAACACTGTCTTCGTGGAATGCATAATCCATGATCCGGCACCGACGCTGATCGACCACCTGCAACATCGATATCCGTCCCGTAGTTTTCTCATACGCCGCCAGAAACGGCCTGCCGTATTCAATGTACCGGTTCAGGAATACGGCTACCCCACGGTTAATCACGAATATAGACGTATCCGTTTCAAAAATATTCGAACGGCTTCCGGCCTTTTCCGGCAAACGGGTTTTCCACAACAAATGCCCGTCGGTACTGTCGAGTGCCACAATTTCCTCACGCGAAGCCCAGTAGAGCACACTGTCCGACAGGATGGCATTGGAATGCAACTCCTTGATCATGTCCGCCCCTCCCGTCGCCACAAAACCGCTGAAAAACCCCAAAACAAACCCCAGTGCCTGCAACGCGCTCCGCTTATCATACGGTGCGCTCATCACCGCCTCATAATCCCATCCCTGGCCCGTATAGAGATTGAACAGGTGCAGGCCGTCCGCTTGTACCAGCACGACCGAATCGCTTACCATATCACAAGCGCTCCATCCGGACTGGAAATTGAGCGGGCGTTTCCAAAGCGTCGAACCGTCCGCCAGATTGAATCCCTGAGCCTTCTCGCCCCTTGCACCCATAATCTGGGCATATCCCAATCCAATTTTCGGTTCCGCTCCCGACCAATCGTCCGGAAGCGCATACAGGCGGATTTTCTTTTCCCACAGGTCCGTACCCGTTTCCGGATCGATCCGCCGTGACTTTTGCAAATCGGTTTCTACGATCAACTCCTCATCGATCCACGTATGACCGAATATATAGCCAATGTCACGCTGCCATAAGACCGCTCCGTCCGACAGTTCCATCGAGATCATCGGTCCCACAGGCTCCAGATACTTCCCGTTCTTGGTAATATCCCGGAACTGTACAATCGCCCTGCCCGCGACAGTATCCAGCACCGGAATACGCTCCACCCGCCGGTTGAACCGGTACAGCACAGCCGGAATACTATCTCCCGAAACACAATCCCTGCCGACGAAACGGTTTTCACACGTCACCGTCACGGGTGTGTTTTTCTGCCCGCAAAGTCCTACCGGCACCAGCAGCAACCACAGGATTATATGTCGTCTCAAAGTCCCCATATACATTCATGCGGGTTATACCTCGTCATTTTTCACACGCTTACCAGGCCCGGGCCCCCGCCATACCGGCCGGTCATGCCCTCAAAGCACCGTCCCGAACGCCGCGCGCACCTCCTCCCGGTCGTCGAAGTGGTGCTTCACGCCGCCGACGTCCTGGTAGGTTTCGTGTCCTTTGCCGGCCACGAGGATAATATCGCCCGGACGGGCCAGCGCAACAGCCGCTTTGATCGCCTCGCGGCGGTCCGTAATCGCCAGGTAGCGCGCACCGGGCTCCAACCCGGACTTCATCTGCTCGATAATCGCCCCCGGTTCCTCCAGCCGCGGATTGTCGGAAGTCAGTACGGCCATATCGCTGCCGTCGACGGCGATTTTGGCCATCTCGGGTCGCTTGGTCGCGTCGCGGTTCCCGCCGCACCCCACGACCACGTATAATCTCTGGTCCTTCTTGCGGATTTCATTGATCGTGCCGATCACGTTCTGCAACGCATCGGGCGTATGGGCGTAATCGACGATCGCGGTGACCCCCTCCTTCGAATGGATCGGCTCGAAACGTCCGTCCACCGAGGTCAGGTCACTGAGGATACGCAGCACTTCGTCCCGCCGGGCGTCCAAAAGCAAAGCCGTCGCATAAACGCTCGTGAGGTTATAGGCGTTGAAGCGGCCGAGGAATTTAACCCACACCTCGCTGCCGTCGAGATTCAGCAGCATACCGTCCAGCAGCGTCTCGACGATGCGGCACCGGAAGTCGGCGAATGATTGCAGCGCGTAGGTCTTGACGGTCGCTTTCGTATTTTGCACCATCACCATTCCGTTGCGGTCGTCGGCGTTTGTCAGCGCGAAAGCCCCGGCGGGCAGTCCGTCGAAAAAGAGCTTCTTGGCCCGGATATATTCGGCGAATGTCTTGTGGTAATCGAGGTGGTCGTGCGTGATGTTGCTGAAGATTCCGCCCACGAAGGCCAGCCCCGCCGTGCGGTGCTGCACCAGCGAGTGCGAGCTCACCTCCATGAAACAGTAGTCGCAGCCCGCTTCGACCATTTCGGCCATCATCGCGTTGAGCCGGATGCTGTCGGGAGTGGTATGCGTAGAAGGGATCTCGCGGTCGTCCACGCAGTAGACCACGGTCGAGATCAGCCCGGCTTTATAGCCCAACCTGCGGAACATGCGGTAGAGCAGCGTCGCGGTAGTGGTTTTGCCGTTCGTCCCGGTCACGCCCACCAGCTTCAACCGGCGGCTCGGATGCCCGTAAAAAGCCGACGCGACCTGCCCCAGCGCAACGGTCGAATCGGGCACCTGTACGAAAGTCACCCCGGCGGGCCGTTCGGCGGGCAGCTCCTCGCACACCACGGCCGCCGCCCCGGCTGCGACCGCGGCAGGAATATAGGCATGGCCGTCGGCCTGCGTGCCCCGCGTAGCGAAAAAGAGCGTACCCGGCACCACCTTCCTCGAATCAAACTCGAGGCGGCCGACCGCGACGGTCCCGTCACCCACGAGCGAGCGCACCTCGACGCCCTGCAACAATTTATCTAACATCCGCATACAAAATTTGCAATATACAAATATAGGCTTTTGCACAATACCGTCCCGTCCGGCCCCGGGCAATTAGCTGACATCTTATTGACACTTTCCGACCGCGTCCCTTTAACGGCTCCGCCCGGTAACCCACAGCCACAGCCGCGCGCCGATCCGCATCAGGAGTCCGTGACCGGCGCCTTTTCCCGGGTCCTTCCGAACCGGAAGCGCATCGCTGCCGAGCAGTTTGCGCAGGGGTTCCCGGGTACCCGCCACCCACACCAGGTCGTAGGGACGGAAACGGACCAGCCCCAGCGGCTCGACGAAAGTCCCGTCCTGCCGTTCGATCCCGATCACGATCCCCTCGCCGCCGCACATCACGACGAACTGCGAGACGGTCATCCCCACCAGCACCGAAGAAGGATTTACCGAAAACTGCCGCATCACCACTTCGTCCACTCCGGAAGCAGGTACAGCGGGTTCGACCTCCACTTCGGCGGCAAAACGCTTCAGTTCGGCATCCGTACCCACCACCGCAATCCGGTCGGCCGGCAGCAGAATATCGTCCGAATGGGGAATGTTGATCTTACGGCTGCCGCGCTGGATCGACACGATGGTGATGCCCCTGCGCGTGCGCAGGTCGAGCGTCCGCAGGCTCTTGCCGACGAAACGGCTGTCGGCCGAAACGGTAAGCCGTGCCAGGTGCAGGAACTTCGTGCGCTTGTCCAGCACCGTGATCTTATCGCGGTCAACCGCATGTAGGTTCGCGTAGAAACGCCTTTCGAAATGGAGAAAATTATGTTTGATCCGTTTCCAGAAGACCGCTATCGAAAGCAGGATCAGCAGGAAACCGATGATCGTCCCCCAGCGGTACGAATAAAGATGCACGAGTACCGCCATCACGAATGCGGCCGAAAGGAAGAACCTCAGCAGCATCAGCCCGACGAGCAGGCCGTGGTTGAAACGCGGATCTTTCCACAGCGCCGCGAACAACTTGCGGTTCAAATGTCTCAGTGCCAGTGCCCACAACAGCGGCGCCATCGCCAGGATCGTCGTCGTGGTCGAGAGGATATTCCCCCAGAATCCCGGGACCCACTCCTCGACCCACGGCATATAGTAGGTCACGGCCACCCACACCAACCCTCCCAGCAGGATGCTGTAAAACGATATGCTGAGCAGCGAGCGCTTGAGCAGCTGCCGCCATGCGCTCTGGTTCTCGGCGCTCTGCGACGCCGCACTGTACCGGGCGAGAAACATCTTGAACCTCCGGGGCAAATGCCCCTCGAGCCAGCGGTAGGCAGGCTCGCTCTGCTTAATTACGAAAGGCGTTGTAAAGGTGGTAATCACCGAAACGGCCACCGCCACCGGATAGAGGAACGAACTGGTCACACCGAGCGTAAGCCCGAGCGCCGCGATAATAAAGGCGAACTCTCCGATCTGCGCGAGCGAAAAAGAGGATTGCAGCGACAAGCGCAAATCCTGTCCCGAAATCAGGAAACCGATCGTCCCGTAAAAAATCTGCCCTGCAATCACCACGAGGGTAAGCAACAGGATCGGTCCCATATACTGCCACAGCAGCGGAGGTTCGACCAGCATGCCGACCGACACGAAAAAAACCGCCCCGAAGAGGTCTTTGACCGGCGCCATCACTTTTTCGATCGCTTTGGCTTCGGAGGTCCCGGCCAGTACCGAGCCCATTACGAACGCGCCGAGGGCCGACGAAAAGCCGACCGAATTGGCCAGCACGACCATACCGAGGCACAGGCCCAGCGAAATGACCAGCAACGTCTCGGCATTGAGCAACCGCCGTACGCGCCGCAACAGCGACGGGATCAGGTAAATCGCCACGACGAACCACGAAACGAGGAAAAAGAGCAGTTTGAACAACCGTCCTGCAATATCCGCCTCTTCGACGTTCTTCTGCATGTAAAGGGTCGAAAACAGCACGAGCAGCACCACGGCGAACAGGTCTTCGACGATCAGCACGCCGAACACCTGCCCGGTAAATTTGCGGTTACGCAGGCCCAGGTCGTCGAACGCCTTGATGATGATCGTGGTCGAGGACATGGACAGCATGCCGCCGAGGAAAATACTGTCGGTCGTGGTCCAGTGCAGCATGCGTCCGGCCATAAAGCCGGTGCACATCATCCCGGCGATGATCACCATCGCCGTCATCAGCGCGGGGCCGCCCACCTCCATCAATTTATTGAAGCTGAACTCGAGCCCGAGCGAAAAGAGCAGGAAGATGATGCCGATCTCGGCCCAGATATTCACGTTATCCACGTTCGACACCCCTTCGAGCAGGAAATTCCCGCTGCAAAGGAATCCGGCGACGATGTAGCCCAGCACGACCGGCTGTTTCAGTTTTTTGAACAGCAGTGTGATGATACCCGCCACGCCCAGAATCAGCGCGAGGTCGGAAATCAGCGGATTAAGGTGTGCCATCTTTCGGATTCGGATTTGGAAGTCCAGGACATCCCCATGCGGAACAGGCTTTGCACAACCCCGGCCCTGCATACTGGCAAACGGGGGTGGAAAGCCGGCTGCACAAAAAAAAGAGCCCGGGTGCCTCGGAACTTCACTGCAAAAGTAGCCATTTCCGCGCAAAATGCACCGCCCCGTGACGAATAAATCGCCGCGATTTTCCGATGCTCCGTGCCATACCGTTTACCCCCGCCCGACGGCGTGCGGGACAAGTCGCCTTCCCCTCACAAACCTCCGCCGACACGACAAACGCACCCTATACAACGGACAGGACCGCAGCCCCGCAAACGAACCGAAAACAAACCACCAACGAACCGGGAACCACGAACCGCCCCGCCTGGCAATCGCCGCTGCATACAAAAAGGGCCGGCACCTTCACGGCACCGGCCCTCGCTGAGAAATACTTTTACTAACCTTAAATTTTTATAATTCAAACTTAAAACACGATAATCGTACTCAATCGGATATCCTCTAAATAATATAAAATAAATTTATTCAATAGATTATTAAACAGACACTTCCATACCGATATTCGATAAATTCTTCGGCATCACGCTTTTTTCCTGCGTGCCAGCAACTCTTTGGCGGCGAGGTTCAGTTCGATCTCCTCGGGCGTCTCGGGACTGGCCGACAATCCGTGCGGACAGGCGTGCGTATGCTCGTCCACATGGCAGAACGTGATGAACCCGTCGGAATAGATACGATCGGGGGTCTTGCTCTCGAACGATTTGACGTAAACGACAATCGTGCTGCGTCCCGTCGCAACGATGCGGCTCTCGAAGGTAAGCACACTGCCGAGCGTCACCGGGTGCAGGAACTCCATTCCATGAATTTTGAGACAAACCACCGTTCGCGGGTCAAGTTTCGCCGCCACGGCGATAAAACCCGACTCCACAAACCACTCCGCACACCTGCCGGCGAAGAGCGTCCCGTGGTGGTTCAGGTCTTCGCTCTTGATCAGGCGGCAGGTTTTCAATGCTTCCAATGCCATTTTAATTCGTATTATTGCTTAGTTATCGGTAAAGGGGCCGCCTCCCGGCGGTCCCGCAGTTTTCAGGCCGAAACGGCTACGTTTTTGGCGGCTGTCTGCGGTTCTTTAACGGCAGCCTGCGAAAACCGCGCCACATCGGTCACGGCGACGAATTCGTGCGGTACGTACTCCTGCACCTGAGCCAGTGTGCAGGAACCGCTGGGAGTGGTGTAAATCATCAGCAGCACATTGGAGCTGTGGCCGTGCGGGATCCGCTCGATTTTTTCCATGTCTCCGGCCTGGAAAGCCGCCAGCAGCGCCTGTCGGTCCTGCGCCTCGAAAAAGAGCTCCTTGCGGGTCATCGTCTCACCGGTAGGCCCGTAAACGGGTTTCTTGCCGGTGAAGGCCATCACCAGCCGGATCAGTCCGAGCAGCGCCACGACGCCGCCCACCAGCATCAGCGATGCGGAAAGGTTCTTGCTGTCTTCCAGTGCAGGAGCGTTCAGGCTCCAAATAGACAGACCGATACCGGCTGCGACTACAACGAGGGGGAAAACGGGGTTTTTCTTGCGGGCTACGACACCGTCCTGGTGATAAAGGACATCTGTCAACAAATGGTAATTGCTCATAATTTAAAATCATCGTTAAATTCGACATAAGAATTAGTTGCGCTCCCCTCGTTCAAAGGGAGCGGCGGCAGGGCCGGCACGAACATGCCGGGGCCGGAAACCGATTCAAATGCGGGCTAAACGATGATTTTGCGCAGGGCAAAGATGTAATACCCCGACGCATCGAGCGATGAACGAAAGAGGGTGCAGAACTGTTCCTGCACACGATATTGCAACATGGGGGCCGGGGTGTTCCGCAGCATGGCGGGCATCGCTCCGGTCAGGAAGTCGAGGCGGGGATCGAGCCTGAATACCGGTGTCAGGACACGCGAACCGTTCACGCCCTGTGCGGCAGGCAGGTTATCGCTGCGCAGCGAGTCGTGGATAAACTGGCGCATCGCCGCACCCTGCGTATCCAGCGAGCAGACCAGCTCGGCGGCAGTGCGCGGGGAACCGCTGTCGTGCGGCAATCGCTGCGGCACCTCCGCCCCCGAAAGGCTCAACGCGCCGAACAGGCAGCACACCCACAAAGCGATATGTCCCAGTAACCGTTTCATCATCGATCCGTAAGCCGTCAAAAACCGTACCCGGAGAGCACTCCGTCGCACGTTTTTCCGGCAGGTGTACAAAGATAAAGCTTTCCGGGCAAAATTCCCGGAACGACGCCCCGCCCCGCCGTTAAGTTAATGTTAAGTTTTCGGGAGCGACCCGATTCCAAGTATTTTAGCCACACGCAATCCATCCCGTTTTTATGCAGCCGACCTCCCCGTTTCGCCCGGACGCAAAACACAGGGCATACACACAGGAAGGGAAACCATCCAAAATGGACAGACCCAGGACGAACAAGCGATACAAGGCAGGCTGGTCGCGCTACCGCTCAGGCCCGGCGGACGCATCGGATTTCACGGCCCGGGGGCGCACCTCGGGCCGCCCGGCCCCCAGCTGCAACACCACCAGCGCGCCCCGCTGCACGGGAGCGCCCGCGGGAATGGACTGGCTCCGGACACAGCCCGTGCCGCTGAACGCGACGCGCAGCCCCTCGCGCTCGAGCAGGTAGATCGCCTCTTTGATCCCCATGCCGACCACCTGGGGCACGGCTCCGGACGGCTCCCCGGAGAGGGGCGCCAGTTCCATTCCGGTCGAATCGGCTTTCGCAAGGCACTGCCACTGCACGCCCCGTTCCGGTGTATAGGGCACGTCGAACCGGCGCGCCACGCGGCGCACCTCGTCGGCCCGGCCGCTTTTGAGCGCCGGAACTCCGTCCGCCTTATCGCTCCGCTCCGACAGCGGCGTCTGCCACGACGTGTTGCGGGCGTAAACGCGGTCGGCAATCGCACGGAACACCGGCCCGGCCAGCGATGCGCCGTAATAGGTGCCGCGGCGGCCCGGCCCGTTGTAGGTCTTGATCGCGACAATACAACTGTAGCGGGGCTTGTCGGCCGGGAAATACCCCACCAGCGTGGCCAGGTAGTGACGGCCGCCGAAACGGTCAGTATAACCGTGCCGGCCCATCGCGATCTGCGCGGTTCCGGTCTTGCCCGCCACCGAATAATAGGGATTCTTGAGCCCGCGCGCGGTACCGTCGTTCACCACTCCGCGCAGCGCCTCCTGCACCTGCGCGATCACCTTGGGCGAACCGATCGAAGGGACCATCACCTCGGGCGGGAAGGTGCGCAGCGTCTGGCCGTACTGTTTGAGCTCCTTGACGAACATCGGGCGCACCATCTTGCCGTCGTTGGCCACCGCGTTGTAAAAGCTGAGCGTTTTGAGCGGCGTCAGCCGCAGCGCATACCCGTAGGACATCATCGTAAGGGTCACGCCGCTCCACGAAGCGTCGCCCGGCCGGAAAATAACCGGGTCCGCCCCGCCGGGAATCTGCAAATCGAGCGGCATACCGAGCCCCATTTTATAAAGGTGATCGACAAAACGCCGGGGGTTCTCTTTATAATATTTGTTCACGGCCAGCGCGAAACCCACGTTCGACGAGTGTTCGAACACCTCGCGCAGGGTCACGTCTCCGCACGCGTGCGAATCGACCACCCGCGCCCGGCCGATCATCATCCGCCCGTCGCCCGTGTCGTAATGCTCCTCGAGGCTCGCGCCCGCATCGTCGAGCAGCGTCATCAGCGACGCCAGTTTAAACGTGGAACCCGGTTCGAGGTTCATGCCGACGGCATAATTGAAATCCTCGACAAACTTACCCTCCCCCTTGCGCGTCAGGTTCGTGATCGCACGTATCTCGCCGGTGGAAACCTCCATCAGCACGGCCGTACCCCAGTCGGCATCACCCAGCTCCAACTGTTTGCGCAGCGCGTTTTCGGCCACGTCCTGCACGTCGATATCGAGCGTCGTCACCACGTCGATCCCGTCCACCGGCGCCACGCTCAGCGCGTCGGGCACAGGAATCTTGAAACTACCCGAAATGCGCTGCATCAGCATATTGCCGTCGGTCCCGCGCAGCACGCTGTCGAACGCTCCCTCGACGCCCCATTTTCGTCCCGCCTCGTTGACGCGGCCGATCGTGCGCGAGGCCATCGGCCCGTTGGGCAGCAGTCGTTTGTTGATCTGCACGGGAATAAACCCGCCCCGGTTCTGGCCGAGCCTTAGGATCGGGAATTGGGATATTTGTTTGATTTCAAGGTGATTTACACGGCGCGGAGCGATCTGCGTGAAACGATTCTTGCTCTTGTTGCTGTAAGCGCGGTTGAGCAGGATCAGGTAAGCGTTTTTGCTTTTGTCGCCGAAAAAGGTAGCCAGCGCCCCGGCCAGCGAATCGGCATATTTGCGGAACACCGAATCGGCGAGCCCCTGTGCCGCGAAATCCATCCGCACTTCGTACATCGGTACGGAGGTGGCCAGCAGCCGTCCGTCCCACGCGAGGACATCTCCGCGGTCGGCCTCTATGGCCACCCGTTCGTAGGAGATCCGCTCGCCCTTGCTGCGCAGGCTTTCGCCGCCGGGCCCGTATTGGATATATAGTATTTTGCCGGCAATGGCCACCCCCACCGCAAAAAAGAGGATGTAAAGCATCCGCACACGGTTCAGGATGCTCTTCTTGATATCGGGTTTGCGTGGCTCGGCCATGGGTTATTTGTCGATGATTTTGGGCGGGGTGAGCGACTCCTGGAGCGGAATTCCGCGCGCCTCGAGTTCCTTGATGATCTCGCTCTGGCGCGTCGCGGTCATCCGGATCGACGAGAGGGTGAGCGAACGCGAGCGCAGTTCTTTGATCTGTTCGGAAATCCGGTCGTGCCGGCGGTGCAGTTTCTGGATGTGGTAGCCGTTGGCGATATAGAGGAACATCAGCACCGCGATAAACAGCACGTAGGGATACATACGACGTACCTCGGCACGCGTGAGAATGTTACCCGACAGCACTTGCGCCACATTGCGTTCGACCCACGACGGCCGTTTCGGCCGCGGGGTTTCCGCGTCGCCGGAAACATTGTCCCGTCCGGAAGCCGGGATTTCGGATGCGTGTCCCCGCCCGTGCGATGCCATGCCTGACGCGCCCGAAACTCCGGAAGTGCCCGAAGTGCCTGGAACGCACCCATCCGCGGCTGCCGCTTCATGCCACTCCTCCGACACGCTATGTCTGCTCTTTTCGCTCATTGCTGGTGGTGGTATCCGGAGACAAAAATACACTATTTTTCGATACGAATCCCCCCCTGCGGCACATTTCCGGAGTTGTTTCTCTCCACGCGTCCCCGCCTGCCCGGACTTCGCTGTTTTCCAGGCGTTGCCCGTTTCTCTTCCGCGTCCGGCGGCGCTCTTTTACCCTTATATCCTGCCTCTTCTTCCTGTTTTCCCTATTTGTTAGTTAATACATCCTTCTGAATGCGGTTCTTCCCTTTTCTCCCCTTCAGCCTTTCCTTTCTCCTTCACTCCCCGCCCCTTCTGTTCATTTCCGATTCACGTCCTATTCATGTTTCGTCCGTTTCCAGTCCACGTGCATCCCGCCCCTGTCCTCTTTCTCCCCCACTCCTTCTCCTCCGCATTTTTACCTGCCCGCCACCGCTTCCGGCACACCGCGGCCGGCAGCATTCCAATACGCCGTACGGTCTCAAAAACCATTGTTTTTGTTTGCCATGTCGTTTTTTTAATTACCTTTGTTATTACCGGCACTAGGGTGCCGGGCCGTTACCTGGTCAAAAACTTAGGAAATTTTTCACCACGGGTAACAGGCACAGCGCTTCTGCTGAGGCTCACGCCTTGGCATGGTAAGTGCTGTGGCGGCACTGGGTTAGTGGCCATGCTTTAGGCGTGAGCTGCTGTGCTTGTCTCGTGGTGGGTTCCTAAGGCCTTTGACCGGATGGGTGGCAGCAGTCTCACGTCTTCTTTTTCCGGCTCCGCCTTTGAGGAAATGCTCCTTTTTCCTTCTACTCTTACGCCCTTCCTTTCCTTATTCTCTATTCTCCTTCTCTTTTTCTTTCCCTTTCCATTTGCCTGTACGATCCGCAATGCAGCTCCCATTAGGGGCTTATTTTCAGATCATTACCCCTTACACCCGTCGTCCATCCGTCGACGGGCACCTATTTTTGACACACTTAACGCATAATCTTCAAAGAAATATACCATCCAAAATAAACACTATCAATTTATTACATAAATGTTAGCGTAAAACAACCAATATAATCTTTCTAATCAGGGAAATATGAGTATTTTATTCTTGGTTATTTGACCCGAATAGGTTATTTTTACTACAACAAAAACGGGACGGGACTCCCCTGCCGGCCATCCGGAGATGATTCCGGAGACCCGATTCAGGCCGCATAATACCCCAAAAACAGGACTTTACAACTACCGACAAACTCGACATCGTTCTTTTCTGCTTACCGGCATAATACGAGCAGAAGATTGCGTAAGGCAGACTTTTTGTCACATTATATCCATATGAGGAGAGCTGCGCATATAGTATGGTTGCTGCTGGCCGTTCTGGTCCGGCAGTCCGGCCTGTGCGCCCTCCTGCCGGGCACCGTTCTCCCGCAAGCCGCCCTTGCGACTCCTCCCGCCCCCCTTTCCGGAAACCGATCCGACACCGTGCAGCATGTCGAACTCAGTTTCCGTTTCGACCGTTCGCTGCTCGACAGCGCCTACCGCGACAACTCCAGCGCATTGCATACGCTGCGAAACTGGCTCGGACCCTCCTGCTGCGCATCACGGATCGATTCGATCGGCATTTTTTCCTACTCTTCCATGGAAGGTTACGGCTGGCACAACGGACAGCTGGCGCGTGACCGGGGCCGGGCCGTCAAAGGTTACTTGGTCTGGAAATATCCGCACCTGAACCAGTACAGAATTTATATTCATCCGCAGGGCGAGGATTGGGCCGGTCTCCTTCGCCGGTTATCCGATATGCCGGATCTGCCTTCCCGCGACCAGATAGCAAATCTGTTCGACGCAGGCCTGTCGGAAGAGGAGCTCAAAAACCGGTTCCGGATACTAATCGACAGCCAGTCGTACCGCTACCTGCAATCGACGCTTTTCCCGTCGCTGCGCAGGGCCATCGTGCGCATCTACTGGAAAGATTCCGTTCCGGACGTCCTGACCGCGAGAATCCGATCGGACGCCTTCTCCGCCGCCATCGCGGACGCTCCCGAAAAAGAGGTCATCTACACAGCGGAGGAAAAGCCTCCGTTACACGGGTCCGCAACCCCGCAGACGACAACCCCGCAACCGGCGCTCCCTCCTGTTCCGGCATCGCTCCCGGAAACGGCTCCCCCCCCGGCCTCTCCGTCCCGAACCGCCGGCCCCCCCTCAACGGCTTCTGCATCGTCCCCTTCCACACCCACTCACTTCGCATCCCTTTCACCGGTCGGACAAAACGACCGTCGCCAGCGGCAGGATTCCCCGCCCGCCCGCTGGGCAATCAAAACCAACCTTTTATATTGGGCGGCACTCGCCCCCAACCTCGAAGCCGAACTCGGCCTGGGCCACCGTTGGTCGGTAGGCCTCGAAGCGTTGTGCGCCTGGTGGTCGAACGAAAGAGCCCACCGCTACTACCAGCTGTTCGCCGCCGGCCCCGAGGTGCGGTTCCGCTTCGCCGGGCCCGGGCGTTTCCACGGCCATTACGTCGGCCTGTACGGCAGCGCGGGATTCTACGACCTCGAAAACCGGCAGACCGGCTACCAGGGGGATTTCTGGTCGGCGGGAATCACTTACGGCTACCAGCTTCCGGTAGGCCGCAGTTTCGGGGTCGAATTCGCCGTCGGCGCCGGCATGATCGGCTCCAGTTACAAAACTTACGAACCGCTGGACGGCCTCTATGTCTACCAACAGACCAAACGCATCCGATATACCGGGCTGACCAAAGCCCGTATCTCACTGCTGTGGCGTTTCGGCGGAAAAGGGGGACGGTTATGAATATCCGCAGGCCACATATCCTCCGCGCCGCCGTCACCGCCGCCTGCCTCGCCGCCCTGTGCTGCAACGCCTGCCGCAAGACGCTCACCTACGATTACCGGGGCATCCCGGTACGCGTCTCTTTCGACTGGGAGGGCGTGGGCGCCAAACCCGAAGGTATGCGGGTGATCTTCTACCCGCTCGACCGCGAGGGCACTCCCTACGTCGACAATATCGCTCCAGACGGGGGCACCGTCGAACTGCCTTCGGGCCGTTACGCAGTAGTGATGTTCAACAACGACTCCGAGACGATCCTGATCGACGGCGAGAAGAGTTTCGGTACGATCCGGGCCTACACGCGCACGGTAACCACGGTCGACCCTTCCCTGGCGAACGTGGGATCGGGCGGCGGCCTGCTCGACGCACGCGCCGAAACGGCCGCCGGAATTCCGGTGGTGAACCGTCCGGACAAACTGTTCGGCGTGTCGATCGGCGAACTGTCCGTGGGCGGCGAAACCTCGCGCGGCAGCGAGCAGGCGTTGCGGGTCAAGCCCGCTGCGCTCGTCTCGCAATACTGCCTGTGCCAGCAGGTCGTCGGCGGCGAGTTCGTGCAGCGCGTCCGCGGCGCCGTCGCAGGCGTTCCCTGCTCGATCATGCTCGGCAGCCAGCGACCCGTGGCCGCGGCTTCGTACATCCCGGCCGCCTGCGCCCGAACCGAAGGCAACGTGGTCACGGCCACCTTTACCTGCTTCGGCACCGCCGTCCTGCAGGAAGAGCCGAAACCGGTCACGATCACGCTCGAACTGACGCTACCGGACGCATCGCGGCAGGTAGCGCAGACCGACGTCACGCAGGTCGTGGCTCAGGCAGAACCGTCCGACCCTACGACAGTTCCGCCCGCACCTACGCCGGTTCCCGACCAGATCGTCATCGAGTACACCCCGCCCGAAGGCGGAGGCGGTGTGGATGTCGGGGTCGGCGACTGGGGCGAGGAGATCGTTCCGCTCCCGCTGGGCACCCGCGCTGTGCCGGGCCGCCGTACGACAGTGGGCAGCCCCATAGGATACCGGCGCCGCACAACCACCCTCGAAGCACCGCGGACAGGCAAACTTACAACCAGGAAACCAACCAGTTAATCAATATTCATTAACCAACCAAACCCTTTTTATTTATGAAAAAACAAATGATGATGCTTCTTGCCATAGCAGCTATGGCAGGTTGTTCGAAGAGCGAAGTCGTGGATACCCCCAACGGCGACGGCAACACCCCGATCAAACTGAAAACCTTCGTGGGTAAATCGGTCAAAGCTACGGAAACGAAGACCGACAACCTGACAGCTTTCCAGATGACGGCTTACACCACCTCTGCCGCGTTCCCGGGTACGGCTTCGACCGATGAACCCACCCCTTTCATCGCATCGCAATTAGTATCGCGTACCGGCGAGAGCAGCCCTTACAGCTGGCCTTATACCGGCCCGCAGTACTGGCCGCAGGGCAAAAAGGTCTCCTTCTTCGCTTACGCGCCTGCCACCGATGTGACTTATGTCGCTCCCACGGGCGCAGGCTGGCCCGGCTTTACCTACACGGTAGCGGCAGAAGCATCCCAGGCGGACCTGGTCGTGGCACAGCGCACCAGCCAGGACGCGACTTCGAACAACGGCAGCGTGGCGCTGAATTTCAACCACGCGCTCTCGCAAATCCTCTTCTCGGCCAAATGTGCAAACGCCGATTTTACCGCAGTGGTCAAGACGATCGAGCTGAGCGGCATCCAGAACGCGGGTACCTATACTTACGCAACCTCCGCCTCTGAAGGCACCGCCATCGAAGGCGCATGGAGCAGTGTCTCCGGTACCGCAAGCTACGCTTACCTGACGAACGGCACTGCAGCGATCGCCAAAACGACCAGCGATCCGATCGCGGGCACCAACGGCGCACTGATGCTGATGCCGCAGGCGCTCACGGGCGCGAAACTCAAGGTGGTTTATTCTGTTACCCTCGGCACCGGCGAAACCGCGCAGACTTTCGACGTGACCAAAGAAAATGTGGAACTCAAAGGAACCTGGGCTCCGGGCATGAAGTACACCTACGACCTGACCCTTGTTTCGGATGCTAAGCAGATTACGCTCGATCCGAGTGTCAAACCTTGGACCGAAGGTACAATCACCGATCAGCCCTCCCTGTAACAACCTGACGATGCCCCGTACAGCGGCTCCGCCGCGGCCATCGGCCCGGCAAACCTAAATAAGGCGACCGAAGTACGGGACATACGAACAGCAGCGAGGCGGCCAATCATGGCCGCCTCGTTTTTTTCTGCCTTATCGCTTCGTCGCCTCTTTCGCTGCCGCTCCGGTTTCCCGTCGTTCCGGGTTTCCCGTTCGCCGTGCTCCGGAACGTACGACGCCGGAACCTTGCACGGGTTCGCCCGCTATTCACACGTTGTGCGAAAGCGGTTGCGGCACGATCTCCGACGCATCGAAGTCGCCCCACGTCTCGGCCACATAGTCGAGCGTCGCGCGGATTTCGTCCGGATCGAACAGCGTCACCAGCTTCAGCCGCGTCGCCTTGAAATCGGGCAGTCCTTTGAAATAACACGACAAGTGGCGGCGCATCTCCAGCACGCCCCCCTTTTCCCCTTTGAATTCCAGCGACTTGTCCAGGTGCAGTTTCGCCAGCTCGACCCGCTCGCGCACCGAGGGCTGTGGCATAAGCCGACCTGTGGTCAAGTAATGACGTATTTCAGTAAAGATCCACGGACGGCCGTAGGTGGCCCGCCCGATCATCACGCCGTCCACGCCGTAGCGGTCGAACGCCCCGGCGGCCTGTTGCGGCGAACCGATGTCGCCGTTGCCGATGACGGGAATCGTCATGCGCGGATTGCGCTTCACCTCGCCGATCAGCGTCCAGTCCGCCTCGCCGCGGTACATCTGCGCCCGGGTGCGGCCGTGGATCGTCAGCGCCGCAATGCCCACGTCCTGCAACCGCTCGGCGATCTCGACGATATTCTTCGAATCGTCGTCCCACCCCAGCCGCGTCTTGACCGTCACGGGCAGTTTCACCGCCCCGACGATCCGGCGCGTCATCTCGACCATCTTCGGCACGTCGCGCATCATGCCGCTGCCTGCCCCGCGCCCGGCGATCTTGCGCACCGGACAGCCGAAATTGATGTCGATCAGGTCGGGTCCGGCCGCTTCGGCCATGCGCGCGGCCTCGACCATCGGTTCGATCTCGTGGCCGTACAGCTGGATGCCCACCGGCCGTTCGTAGTCGAAGATGTTGAGTTTGGCGAGCGCCTTCGACGCGTCGCGGATCAACCCGTCGCTGGGGATAAACTCGGTATAGACCATATCGGCCCCGTACCGCTTGCACATGAAGCGGAACGAAGGGTCGGTCACATCCTCCATCGGAGCCAGAAAGAGCGGCTTCTCGCCGAGGTCGATCGTTGCTATTTTCACAGGTTCGGATATTAAATTTCAGGTTACATGCGGATATGCCCCCATACCTTCCGGCAGCGCCGGGATGTTTTACAGTTTTCCCGGAGTTATCCGGGCCGCCCGGACCGTACGCCTGCTTCATCCGCCTCCTTTTGCCGGTACGGGCAGGCAAAAAACGTACGACGCGATGCGCTTCCGCGCAAAAATAGCTATCTTTGACGACAAAATCGCAACCGTATCACCCATGAACATTGAAAATTTCCTGCAACAGCAGGCGGCCGACACCATCGTCGCACTATACGGGCCGGCCGATCCGGCCGCCGTCCAGATCCAGAAAACCCGCAAGGAATTCGAGGGCGACTACACGCTCGTGGTCTTCCCGCTGCTGAAACTCAGCCGCAAAAAACCCGAAGAAACCGCCACGGAGATCGGCGAAGCGCTGGTGAAAAACGTTCCCGAAATCAAAGGCTATAACGTCATCAAGGGCTTCCTGAACCTCTCGTTGAGCAACGCGTTCTGGGGCGAAAGGCTCGCCGAGGTGGTGGCCGACGCCGATTTCGGCAAAGGCTCCCCCACCGGCAAAACGGTGATGGTCGAATATTCGTCGCCCAACACCAACAAGCCGCTGCACCTAGGCCACATCCGCAACAACCTGCTCGGATACTCGGTCGCGCAGATACTCTCCGAAGCGGGCAACAAAGTGATCAAGGCGAACCTCGTCAACGACCGCGGCATCCACATCTGCAAGTCGATGCTGGCCTGGCAGCTGTTCGGTAACGGCGAGACCCCGGCCTCGTCGGGAATGAAGGGCGACCACCTCGTGGGCAAATACTACGTCGCTTTCGACAAAGCCTACAAACAACAAATCAAAGAGTTAACCGCCAAAGGCATAAGCGAGGACGACGCGAAAAAAGAGGCCCCGATCATGCAGCAGGCCCAGGAGATGCTGCGCAAGTGGGAAGCCAAAGACCCGGAAGTCTACAAGCTGTGGGAGACGATGAACGGCTGGGTATACGAGGGTTTCGACAAGACCTACGAAGCGATGGGGGTCGACTTCGACAAGGTATACTACGAATCGCAGACCTACCTGCTGGGCAAGTCGCTCGTCGAAGAGGGGCTCGCTAAGGGCGTCTTCTTCCGCAAGGAGGACAACTCGGTCTGGATCGACCTGGCCGAAGACGGCCTCGACCAGAAACTGCTGCTGCGGGGCGACGGCACGTCGGTCTACATGACCCAGGACCTCGGCACCGCTTTCACACGTTTCAAGGAGGAGCGCCTCGACGCGATGATCTACGTCGTGGGTAACGAACAGAATTACCATTTTCAGGTGCTGAAACTGATCCTCGGCAAGCTGGGCTACCCGTGGGCCGACCAGATCACGCACCTCTCGTACGGGATGGTCGAACTACCCGAAGGCAAGATGAAATCGCGCGAAGGAACGGTGGTGGACGCCGACGACCTGATCGGCGAGATGGTCTCCACGGCCCGCGAAATGTCGCAGGAGCTGGGCAAGCTCGACGGCCTGAGCGAACGGGAAATCTCCGACATCTGCCACATGGTGGGCCTCGGCGCACTGAAATATTTTATTTTGAAGGTCGATCCGCGCAAGACGATGCTCTTCGACCCGCGCGAGTCGATCGACTTCAACGGCAACACCGGCCCCTTTATCCAATACACCCACGCGCGGATCAAGTCCGTACTGCGCAAAGCCGCCGCACAGGGCATCGCCCCCGCCGGGCAGATCGACGGCTCGCTGCTCGTTCCCGAGGAGGTGGCGCTGATCGGCATGCTGACCGACTACCCCGCGACAGTAACCGCCGCCGCCGATAATTTCGCCCCGTCGATCATCGCGAACTACGCGTTCGAATTGGCCAAAAGCTACAACAGCTACTACCACGACTTCCCGGTGATCCGCGAAAGCGACCCGGCCAAGCAGGCGCTGCGCCTGACGCTGGCCGCGACGGTAGCCCGCACGCTCTCCGCATCGATGCGCCTGCTGGGCATCGGCGTACCGGAAAGAATGTAGCATACCGGCAGCGGGCTCCCGGCGGCACGACCGCACAGCGGCGAAACGCGAATGCTCTCGGCCGCTGCCCGGGCCGCAGCCGAGAGCCCCCGGATCGGGCCGCCACGCAAACCGAACACCAACACCGAAACCGAAGCGCCATGGGCATCGTCAAGCGGGACAGCATCGCGATCACCGTCCTCTCCTATGTGGGAGTCGTGGTGGGCTATGTCAACAAGATTCTGCTGTTCCCGAACTTCCTGAGCGAGGAGCAGGTCGGCCTGACCAGCATCCTCGTCTCTCTGGCGGTGATGTACGCGCAGTTCTCGGCCCTCGGCATCAACTCGACGGTCGTCAAGTTCTTCCCGTTTTTCCGCACGGCGGACAAACGTCACAACGGCCTCTTCTTCTGGTCGGCACTGGGGGTCAGCGTCGGTTTCGTGCTCTTCACGGCGCTCTTCCTGATCTTCCGCGAGCCGGTGATGCACTACTTCGCCAAGGAGTCCCCCCTGTTGTCGGAATATTACCTGCTGCTGATCCCGCTCGGGCTGGCGACCCTTTTCTATAACTTTTACAGCGCGTGGCTGCAGGCGCTCTCGCGCACGATCATTTCGTCGGCGGTCAACGAAGTGCTGCTGCGGCTGCTGATTACCGCCGAAATTTCGCTCTATGCGCTGGGGGTGCTCAACTTCGAACAGTTCATCGTCGGTTACATCGCGATCTACTTCGTCCCGATGCTGATCCTGCTGCTCTACACGCTCTACCTGCGCGAATCCCACCTGCATCCGGTAATTACCTCGCGCACCAAAAAGCTCGTCACGATCGCAGGCATCTACGGTCTGTGGCAGTACCTCGGCGGCGCGTCGGTGTTCCTGACCAACGTGATCGACCAGACGATGCTGGCAGGTATGGAAGGGCTGATGCAGGGCGGTATCTACGCGATCATGATGTACATGGTCAGCGCGATGCTGATCCCCTACCGCTCGATGGTGAAGGTAGCCACGCCGGTGGTGACGAACCTGTGGAAAGAGCGCGATATGGCCGGCATGCAGCGCATCCACCGCGACGTGTCGCTGATGAACCTGATCGTAGGCTGCTTCTTTTTCCTCGCGATCTGGATCAACCTGGACAACATCTTCTCGCTGATGCCCGCCTCTTACTCGGCCGGACGCTACGTATTCCTTTTCCTGGGACTGGGACGCATCTTCGAAATGTACGCGGGCCTCACGGGAGTGATCCTCATCACGAGCAAGCGCTACCGCTACGACTTCACCTTCTCGGTGCTGCTGGTGGGCATGACCGTCGCGTCGAACGCCGCGCTGATCCCGTCGCTGGGCATGAACGGTGCGGCGATCGCCACGATGAGCACCGTGATCGTCTACAACCTGATCCGCATCGGTTTCGTGTGGAAATTTTTCCGCATCCAACCGTTCGCCGCCACCGACTGCTGGATCGTGCTGCTCACAGGGGCCATGGTGGGCCTCTCGGCACTGATCCCCTACCTGGGCAATTTCATCCTCGACGCCGCCGTACGCACGCTGGTCATTTCGCTGCTGTTCGGCGCCACAGTCTACTACACCAACGCGAGCCCGCAGCTCAACGCCACCCTCGACGGCCTGCTCGCCCGTATCGGCATCCGCCTGCCCCGGTAGTCCCCGCCCCCCGGACGCTCCGCGCACGGGAGGCAACCATGCGTTCACTGAGCCACGAGATTATCGACATCAACCGGATCCGATTCGTCACGCATCTCGCTCTTCATACATGCGGCTTATCGCTCCGGTTTCGTCTTCGGCTCCTTGTCCGATCCTGGCTAGTTCAGTCCCCCGCGACCGAGTGCTTCAGCAGGTCACCGGTTCCGAAGCGAGCGACCCGCAAATGGCCTTACCTTTCCAAAAAAGGGAAAAGTTCAAAAGGGAAGGACGCAGACAAAAAGGCCCTCCGCAAATGCGGAGGGCCTTTCCTGTTTCAATACCTGCGCTTACCTCGCCCCGGACGGCGGCGTGTTCAGCAGCGGCTCATTGGCCGCCAGCGACCCCACGTACTTGATGGTACTCCGCGGAGTCAGCATCGTCATGATCGCCTCGCCCGTAGCCGTGAAAAGGTTGATGCCGAATGTGTAGACATTCCCCTCCCCGTCGACCGCATTGAACGAAATATTCCAGCCCGACTGGGTCTTCGAAGCCTTGTAATCCTTCGGTCGCGGCGCATCGAAATTGAGTACCTCGACATAAGGATTCAGGTAGCCCCTCAGCGTAGGCAGGTGCACCTCGATATGGTCGGGGAAAACGGCGAGGTAGTAGTAGATGTTGTTGATCGTCTGCTCGCCTCCGCCGGGCACCTCGAGCACGCTGACGGGCAGGAACTGGAAGTTGCGTGACTGCACCAGGCTGTCCTGCCGGGCTATGAAACGTGCGTTGCGTTCGGCCCGTTCTTCGGCCCGGGCCTGCCGGCGCACCGTTCCCGGAGCGAACTCCGCAGAAGTGACCGGCAGAGAGGGCCGCTGGGCGAAAACCACGGTTCCCGCGAGCAGCATCAAAACCGACAAAATCCCTTTTTTCATCGCCGTAGTGGTTTTACTTTTAGAACAGCGCTTTGACCGTACCCTGGTAGGTCACGGTATTGAACTGGTCGGTAGCGACGGTCAGTACGCCTTCCTGCGTGAGCGAATAGATCGTCAGCGTGAAAGTATACGTGTATTCGGTCATCGCATCGGTCTGGAAGGTAATCGTCCAGCCGTCGGAGTTCTGCACGGCGGCATAGCCTTGCACCTGCGGCATCAGCGCATTGAGCGAAGTGATGATGGCGGGACCTGCAACGGCGTTCTGGATATACGGCAGGTCGATGTCCACATACGACGGTTTTACCGTCAGCATGAAGTTGGGATTGTAAATGGTGTGTGCCACGCCGGCGGGCATCTGCTGGAACTGGTCGGGCACGAAACGGTAGCCTTTGGACATCACGATCGAGTCCATGCGCTTCAGGTCGGCGGAATTCCGCGCAGCGCGGGCTTCGACGCGTTCCGTACGGCGCGAAAGGTATTCGGCGTCGGTAATCAGGACTTGGGCGGATGCGCTCAGGCCGAACAGGCTGGCTGCCATCACAAGGAATAAGTTTTTCATAGCTTTAAAAGATTAAAATATTGAATAAAGTTATTGGGAGTCTCTATACGTTTATCAGTAGTTACCCATTTGCAGGGGATAATATCAAATTCCCTGCCTGAATTTTGGCTATAAGCCGTTTACCCTCTTTTTAGCGCGAAAAACTGTTTTCACGGGGCGGTATTCCGAACGATTTTGCTATCTTTGCTTACAGGGTCTGGCATTAGGATTTACGGGGCTTGAAAGGGTTTCCGGCTGTCGCGCGGAAGGGCGAAAAAAAATTCCGCCGCCGTGCAAAAAAAACGAACCCATCCGATTTTTCCGGTGAGTTTCCGCCGGTTGCAGAGCGTCCCCCCCCGCCAGGCGCCCCTTTTCCGGGACATTCCGCACTCCGGAAAGGTTTCAGTTTCCGCCCCCTTTCCCCAACCGTCCGGGTGCCCCAACCATCCATGCGGCCGACACCTGCCGAATGGCCCAAGCCTGCCGGTCCGACCGGAGTACCTGAATGACGTGAAGAACCCGAATCGACCAAATTACCGCACCTACCCAAACGACCTGAATCACCCGAACCCAGACTCGGACAAAACCGCTAAACCTCAAAAAGACCCATACCGATGAAACCGACCTTCCCGTTTGCCTGCCTCGGCTTGTTGCTCTGCTGGAGCGCCTCTTCCCCGGAAATCCGTGCAGCCGCCTCGCCTTCCACCGTCATCGGCGCCGCCGGGGCGGCGGAACCGAAAACCGCCATACGCAACACCCGGCCGATCGCCGCGTTTCCCGCCGTCCGCACCGCGGCTCCCGACTCCGGCCTGCTGACGGCCACATGGGAAACCCGCTGGGCCCGCGACGGGGAATCGTCGCCCTATGACTTCGGCGTCTACCATTTCCGGCGCAGCTTCGACCTGGCCGCACGGCCCGAAACGTTCGTCATCAACATCACGGCCGACAACCGCTACCGCCTCTTCGTGAACGGCACCCCGGCCTGCTGGGGTTCGGCGCGCGGCGACCTGCGCAGCTGGTACTACGAGACGGTAGACATCGCACCGCTGCTGCATGCGGGCCGCAACACGCTTGCGGTGCAGGTGTGGAACGGCGGCGAGCTGAAACCGCAGGCGCAGGTATCGTTCATGAGCGGCCTGCTCGTGCAGGGTAACACCGAGGCCGAATCGGCCGTCAACACCCCGGGCGAATGGAAGGTTTTCCGCAACGAAGCGATCGCCCCGACCCCGGTTTCCTACGTCGGATTCTTCGAACAGATCGACGGCAACCGCTATCCGTGGGGATGGGAACAGCCCGGTTACGACGACAGTTCGTGGCACGCCGTGCGTGCCGAGGGTGAAGGCATCCCGTTCGGCCATTCGATCTACGGCGGTTACCAGCGGGCGCTCGTGCCGCGCCAGATTCCGCTGATGGAGGAGACCCCGCTGCGCATCCCGCAGATCCGCCGCAGCGAAGGACTCGCCCGGGTGAGCGACTTCATCTCGGGCTGTGACCCGCTGCAAATTCCCGCCCGCACCACCTGCTCGATCCTGCTCGACCAGACCTTCCTGACCAATGCCTATCCGGAACTGATCCTCAGCGGCGGCAAGGGCGCGACGGTACGCCTCGCCTACGGCGAAGCGCTCTTCGACAGCCATAAACAAAAAGGCAACCGCAACGAGATCGACGGCCGTACGATCGAACTGACCCATTACGACATCGTCCGCCCGGACGGCGCCGAGGGACGCCTCTACCGCCCGGTGTGGTTCCGCACCTACCGCTACATCCAGCTCGACATCACCACCGCCGGCGACCCGCTCACCATCGAGGACCTCTACGGCCGCTTCACCGGATACCCCTTCACCGAACGCGGTTCGTTCTCGTGCGACGACCCGGGGCTGGCCAAGATCTGGGAGGTGGGCTGGCGCACCGCACGCCTCTGCGCAATGGAAACCTATTTCGACTGCCCCTACTACGAACAGTTGCAGTACGTGGGCGACACGCGTATCCAGGCGCTCATTTCGCTCTACGTATCGGGCGACGACCGCCTCATGCGGCAGGCGATCCGCGCTTTCGACCTCTCGCGCTCGCCGGAGGGAATCACCGCCAGCCGCTACCCGAACCTGCAGATGCAGTACATCCCGCCCTTCTCGCTCTACTGGATCAACATGGTGCACGACTACTGGATGCACCGCGACGACGAGGCGTTCGTGCGGCAGTTCCTGCCCGGGATACGGTCCGTACTCGAATGGTACGTCGGCCAGATCGACCCCGCAACCGGTATGCTCCGCAGCCGGATGCCGCACTGGAGTTTCGTCGACTGGGTACGCGCCTGGTGGGTGCCCGAACGTCCCGGCTGCCCGCCCGAAGGTGAAAAAGCCGGGTCGTCGATCATTACGCTGAACCTCTCCTCGGCCATGCGCGACGGGGCCGAACTGCTCGCCCGCTTCGGCGACCGGGCGGGTGCCGCGCGCTACGATTCGATCGGCAGGCAGTTGGCCGCCACCACTTACGAACAGTGCTGGGACGAGCAGCGCGGCATGCTGCACGACTACATCGGCAGTCCCACCTTCAGCCAGCACGCGAACATCATGGGCATCCTCACCGATGCGATTCCCGCGGAACAGCAGCAGGAGGTCTTCAACCGCATCGACAGCGACACGACCATCTCGCAGGCCACTTTCTACTACCGTTTCTATCTGACCCGCGCGCTGAAAAAGACCGGGCTGGCCGACCGTTACAGCTCGATGCTGCAACCATGGTACGACATGATCGACATGGGCCTCAGCACCTTCGCCGAGAATCCTGAACCGACCCGGTCGGACTGCCACGCATGGAGCTCCAGCCCCAATTACGACTTCCTCGCGACGATCCTCGGCGTCGAACCCGACGCCCCCGGTTTCGCCAGCGTCAGGATCGAGCCGCACCCGGGGCACCTGAACCGGATTTCCGGCGTCGTGCCGCACCCGCAGGGCGACATCCGGGTCGAACTGCGCCGTACGCAGCCCGGCAACCGGAACAGCGGCGGCCGGAACAGCACCGTCTCCGGCCACGGTGGGCTCCGGGGCGAAGTGACCCTTCCCGGCACGCTCACCGGGCGCTTCGTCTGGAACGGCCGCGAGATCGCCCTCTCGCCGGGCTTAAATAATATAAACATTTAATAATCATATAGTTAATATAACCATATCAGTAAATACAGGAACATACCCCAACCGGAGAATATGCGCAATTATAAAGAACACGCACAGTCATGCAGCCCGGAAACACGTATCATCGCGGACCCCGAGAGACGCATCGGGCCGTCTGTCCCCGCCTGCATTTGCTTCGTGCTTGTTCCTGACCGGTGATGCATTCCGCAGCTCTGATCCAAATACGACAGGAGCGCCCCGCAAGGGACGCTCCTGCTTTTTGACGGTACGAGAACCGCTTAGACCTCTTCGAAAACCTCCTTGCCTTCCTGGCAAACGGGGCACACCCAATCTTCAGGCAGATCTTCGAACGGTGTACCCGGTTCGATACCGTTATCGGGATCGCCTACGGCGGGGTCGTAAATGTATCCGCACACTTCGCATTTGTACTTTTTCATCTTTTCGTTACTTTTAATCGATTAGACAATTTTTCTTACTGACAATTATTTCCTATCCTGATTCAAACAAATCATTCCACAATCAACGGCACCGGAACGCCCCGTCCTTCGGGCAACGCCCGAGCTTCCCGGCATCCGCACCATGCACACCGGACTTCAGCGCCCTCCGGCCCGTTTACCGGCCCCCGGGCAGTTCCATCCGCAACAGCGGATAGGGTTTCCCTTCCGGATCCCGCTCACAACGCCCGGTCTCGCGGAATCCCATCCGGCGGTAAAAGCCGGCGGCCTGCCCGTTCTGGCTGTTCACCCAGAGCCGCGTCAGGCCCAATACCCCGGTCGCATACTCCAGCAACTCACGGCCCACGCCCCGTCCCCGCGCTTCGTCGCGGACGAACAGCATCTCGATCTCCGAGGCCGATACGCCTAAAAAACCAGCATGCGCCCGGCCTCATTCCGTAGACAATATACGCATAATTCCGGCAAATAACGTTCCGGAATCGCTTTTTTATAGAACTGCAAATCCTCTTCGCTGATAAAATCGTGCGTGGCGCGCACGGCGCTCTCCCACACTTCGAGCAATTCGCCCCACTCCCGGGGCGTCACCTCCTTCACCATCGGCTTATCGTTTTTCCGCCGCAGCCTCCTTCCCGAAGATCAGACGGTTGTAATCCTTACACATTCCGTTCCAAGATGGCCGCCCTCGTGCATAAAATTTGCCCGGTACCGAGCGGCGATGACAAACAGCACATAAACAGCGCACAGCAGACACATGCAAAACACCTGAAGACCGCACGAAAAGCACTTTTGCGACACAAAAAAGCGGCAGGATCGCTCCCGCCGCCCGCTTTGTCATATCCGGAGGCTAATAGTTGCACACGCCGGTATAGGTCTGCGGCGAGAGGCGGCGCAGCTCCTCCTTCACGCTCTCCGAGACATCGAGCGTATCGATGAACTTGCGGATATCCTCGTGCGTGATCGCCTTGTTCGTCCGGGTCAGCGCTTTAAGCGCCTCGTAAGGGTTCGGATAGCTTTCGCGGCGCAGGATCGTCTGGATACCTTCGGCTACCACGGCCCAGTTGTTTTCGAGGTCTTCGTTGATCTTGTCGAGGTTGATGATCAGCTTATTCAGCCCCTTGAGGATCGACTTGAACGACACCACGGTATGCGCCATCGGCACGCCGACGTTACGCAGCACGGTCGAATCGGTCAAATCGCGCTGCAAACGCGATACGGGCAGTTTGCCCGACAGGTGGTTGAAGATCGCGTTGGCGATACCGAGGTTGCCCTCCGCATTCTCGAAGTCGATCGGGTTCACCTTGTGCGGCATGGCCGACGAACCCACCTCGCCGGCTTTGATCTTCTGTTTGAAATACTCCATCGACACGTACGTCCAGATGTCGCGGCACATATCGATCAGGATCGTATTGATACGCCGGAACCCGTCGAAGATCGCGGCGATATTGTCGTAATGCTCGATCTGGGTGGTCACCTGCGAACGGTCGAGGCGCAGCACGCCGTTCACGAAGCGGTTCGCGAACGCCACCCAATCCACCTGCGGATAGGCCGCCATGTGTGCGTTGAAGTTGCCGGTCGCGCCGCCGAACTTCGCCGGGGCCGGAATCGACCGCAGCATCGCGAGCTGTTTTTTGAGCCGGTCCACGAAGACACATATCTCCTTGCCCAGTTTCGTGGGCGATGCGGGCTGTCCGTGCGTATGGGCCAGCAGCGGAATCTCGCCCCACTCCTTGGCCAGCGAAACGAGTTTCGCGATCAGCTCCTCGAGCAGCGGATAGTAAACGTCGTTGGTCGCCTCCTTGAGGCTGTACGGAATCGCGGTGTTGTTGATATCCTGCGAGGTGAGCCCGAAGTGCACGAACTCCTTGAACGGCTGCAATCCCAATCCGTCCATCTTCTCTTTGATCAGGTACTCGACCGCCTTCACGTCGTGGTTGGTCGTCTGCTCGATCTCCTTGACCCGGAGCGCATCGGCTTCGCTGAAGTCGCGGTAAACGTCGCGCAGCTTCTCCATGGCGGCCTTGTCCACGCCGGCGAGCTGGGGCAGCGGCAGTTCGCACAGCGCGATGAAATACTCCACTTCCACCAGCACACGGTAGCGGATCAGCGCATATTCGGAGAAATAATCGGCCAGCACCTCGCACTTGTCGCGGTAACGGCCGTCGATCGGGGATATAGCGGTCAGCTTTGTCAATTCCATGTTTTCCATAGCGTTTTAACGGATTACAAATATAGGTTTAATCCGGTTCACTGCAAAATTATTACCAAAACTTCCTCCGCCTGCACACGGAAGTCCTCCCGTGCAACGTTGTGTTTTCGGATAAAACCGTTATCTTTGTGAATTGCAGGAGTGTGTGCGGAGCACTACGGGAGTGCCCTCCGCCCGCAGGAAGGTGGCCCGTCCGGGTACGCCTCCCGCAGCGGCCTCCCGCTTCCCGCTAACGGAACACCACCTATAAACTATGGACAGCGTGCTGAGCTTTATATTTTTCCTTATCGTCGGCTTCTACCTCGCGGGGCTCCTCGGGCGGCTCCTGCTGCGCCGTTGGATCATCCGCAAGCAAAAGGAGTTCGAACAGGGCGGCAACCCGTTTTTCCGCACCTACACCTGGGGAGGGGGCGGACACTCCCGCAACGCTAAACCGAAACCCGAAGGCAAGGTGACCGTCGAACAGACGCGCATGACCCAGAAGCGTGTCAGCGGCGATGTGGGCGACTACGTCGAATACGAGGAGATCAAGGTCAGCCGCGAAACAGAAAGCGGAACCGATGCGGATGCTTCCGGTCGGGAACCGCAGCAAAAATAAAGATACCGCCGGGATCAGGGTGTACTCCCACGCAAGAATCCCGTCGAACACAAAAAGGGAACGGAAATTGAGCGTGCTTTTGCGCAAACGGCAGCGGAAAAACACGACTGAACGACAAAGCAACAGAACAACCGGACGCCCCGTCCTGCGACCTGTCCGGGACCACAATAGAACCGCAACCGGGGGCCGACCCCGGGAAACCCTGAAAGCAACAGGCGGATGAAAAACTTTTTTGAACTGATCGGGCGCTACTTCATGCTGATGAGCAAGGCCTTCTCCCGTCCGGAGAAGTTCTCGATCTACCGCAAGCGGATCCTGGTCGAGATGGCGAGCCTCGGGCTCAACTCGATCGGCATCGTCGCGATCATCTCGGTGTTCATGGGCGCCGTAATCACGATCCAGATGGCGCTGAACCTGCAGTCGCCGTTCATTCCGAAATACCTGATCGGCTATGCCACGCGCGAGTCGATGCTGCTGGAGTTCTCGTCGACGGTCGTCGCGCTGATCCTCGCCGGCAAAGTGGGGTCGAACATCGCCTCCGAAATCGGCACGATGCGCATCACCGAACAGATCGACGCGCTGGAGATCATGGGCGTCAACTCGGCCAGCTACCTGATCCTGCCCAAGATCATCGCCACCGTCTTTTTTTTCCCGTTCCTGACGATCATGAGCATGGGCATCGGCGTGGCGGGCGGTTACGTGATCTCGCTGCTGACCGGTGCGGTCAACCCCGAGGCCTACCTCACCGGCATCCGCTACGACTTCAAGCCGTTCTACATCACCTATTCACTGGTCAAGTCGTCGGTCTTCGCCTTCATCATCACCTCCATTTCGGGCTTCTACGGCTACTACGCCAACGGCAACTCGCTCGAAGTGGGCCGCGCCAGCACGAAAGCCGTGGTGGTGAGCAGCATCGTGATCCTGATTTTCAACCTGATCCTCACCCAAATCATGCTGACTTAAGATGATCCGAGCCGAACATATCGTAAAATCCTTCGACGGAAGGGTCGTGCTGAAAGACATCTCCGCCACGTTCGCCACCGGTAAGACGAACCTGATCATCGGCCAGAGCGGATCGGGCAAAACCGTGCTGCTCAAATCGCTGGTCGGGCTCCACGCGATCGACAGCGGGCAAATCTATTACGACGACGTCTGTTACACCTCCCTCTCGTTCACCGAGCGCAAAGCGATCCGCCAGCAGATCGGCATGATCTTCCAGGGCGGCGCACTGCTCGACTCCTCCACGGTCGAAGAGAACGTGCGCCTGCCGCTCGACCTGTTCACCAACCAAAGCTCGAAAGAGAAACGCGACCGCGTGAATTTTTGCCTGCAAAGGGTCAACCTCAAGGATGTGAACGACCTCTACCCCGCCGAGCTGAGCGGCGGTATGATCAAGCGCGTAGCCATCGCACGCGCGATCGTGATGAACCCCAAATACCTCTTCTGCGACGAGCCCAATTCGGGCCTCGACCCGATGACCTCGGTGGTGATTGACAACCTGATCAAGGAGATCACCGAGGAGTACAACATCACCACGATCATCAACACGCACGACATGAACTCGGTGCTCGAGATCGGCGAACACGTGATCTTCATCTACAAAGGGGAGAAGTGGTGGGAAGGCAACAAGCACGACATCCTGAATTCCGACAACCGGGAGCTCAACGAATTCGTTTTCGCCTCGACAATGGCCAAACGTGCCAAAGCCTGCAGCGGACTGCACATCTCCGAAACCGGCCGATAAGCCGGCGGCATAACGGCACAGGACATAGCGACAAGATACAAACAGGCCTGCCCCACGAGTAGGCCTGTTCTCTTTTGCGCGGTCTGTCCCGCATGCAAACGGCCCGGGATCACTCCTCCCCCTGAATCCGCAACGGATCGGTCGAGGCGGTCAGCTTCTTGCCGTCCTCGTTGGTCCAGGTGCAGGTGAACACATACTCCCCGGTTACTGCGGGAGCTTTTTTCAACCTGAAAACGAAAGAGGATCCGATCAGTTTATGCCGTTTCAGGTTAAACTCCGACAGCATTTCTTCGAATTCATAAAAACTCCACTTATTTCTCTTCTGCTGCTCCGTAACGAAATGCAACAAGTATTCGCCATGGACCAGAAAATCGTCGAGGCCCTTGTAGTAAACGGAAATCAGGTCGTCCAGCAACGTCCCCGCCGGATGGCCGGCGTCGTAATCCCGGTCGCACACGATATGCAAACCTGTCGTCACACGAAACATATAGCCCCCAACCTGCAACCATCTATTCCAATGATCGTCGCCGTGCGCCACAACCAGCGAATCGAAACGGTTGGAATTGGTCACCTGCGAAATAAGACCTTCATGGTCGCTCCCGACGACCCACATCACATCCTCCAAGGCAACCGGCCCTGCCGGGTTTTTGGCATTCCCCTTCCAGCCGTAAAATTTCATCTGCTGGGGATCATCGTATTCTTTTATCAAATTCGGATAGGTCGGCTCAGGATACCACTCCTTACACCCGAACATTCCCATGCAACAAACCAGAAAAATGAATATTCGTGTACTCATCGCCAGATTCCTTTTATAATTTTCAAATCATTCGTATACGGGCGAATGCTTACGTCCGCATGACCCGTCCCCGCGTCCGGTATCTCCGGACTCTTGGGAAACAGCCACGTGTGCAGGAAATAGCCGTTCCCGTTGCCGTCCCAGCCCCAGTTGCAATGCACGAAATCATGATACTCGTTTTCAATGCCCAGATAATACCCCCGGAGCAGGTTGCCGTTGCTGTCGTACACATCCATAAACACATCGACTGGATTACGTTCCGTTTTATAGCCGTCAACAACCCATGCATGACCTCCGTCATCGTTCCCCCTGAATCCGCAACGGATCAGTCGAGGCGGTCAGCTTTTTACCGTCCTCATTGATCCAGGTGCAGGTGAAGACGTAATCCCCCGTCTCAGTCGGAGCTTTGTTAAGCCAGAAAGTAAACAACATCGACAACAATTTGAGCCGTTTTCTGTTAAATTCGGTTAGCGGGGCATCGAATTCATAGCCTGTATATCCTTTTTGAAGTTGTTGGTCAGTCACTCCTGTCCATACATATTCACCGTCTACCAGTATCTGGTCCGCAGACCGATACTTGACAGTCAGTATGTCGTCCAGCAATGTGCCGGTCGGATGGTCAGCATCATAATCCCGATTGCAGACCACATGCAGTGACACCGTTACACGGAACATACAGGGAATGCTGATCGGATCGCTCCGATTCCAATGGGTATCCCCATGCGCTTTCACCAATGAGTCGAAACGTTCCGGATCAGACGACCTGGAAATCCAGCCTTGCCCCCGATGCAACGGATTCCATCCTCCGGAACAGATGACCCACACCGCGTCAGTGAACGGATTCGGTTGCACAGGATCAATTTCTTTGGCCCATGAACCGAAGATCATCTCTTGCGGATCGTCATATTCCGTTATCAATTGTTCCGATGCAGGTGGCGGTGAAGGGATCGGCTCATCCGAACACGCTGTTGCAAAGGCTGCCAAAAACGGTAATGCGATCAGTAATCTTTTCATGGATGTACGTTTTTGATAATTTCAAAATCCTTTATATAAGGACGAGAACTCGCCGGAGCACTACCCGTTTCTTCATCCCGGATAATCGGACCACTCGGAGAGTAACAATCGTTTAGGAAATAACCGTTGCCATCTCCATCCCAACCCCAGTTGCAGTGGGCCAGCGTGTGATATTCATGCTCGACACCCAGATAATATCCCCTGATTAAATTACCGTTAGCATCATACACATCCATAAACACATCGGTAAGATAGTAACCGTATTTATAGCCGTCTATTACCCAAGCATGACGGTCTCCGCTCAGGGGAGTAGCTGCCGTAAACACCGGTAGGCCATGATCAATATCTTCCCTGACCCGATCCCAGGTATAGCTCATTATACCGTCGGTATGATATCCGTAACCTTCAAACGTTTTTTTTATATTCTTCACGGCAGCACCGCTTCCGTTACAGCCATAGTCGATACTTGCATTAATCCCCAGCATATGTGTAAATCGTGCTATTCTATTTTCGGCGGCAGGATCCCTGCCGAAGTCAAGCCCTCTTTTATAAGAGATGTAAGTGGCCCAGTCTAATTCTACACGTGTCAGATCAAGAATTTCAATGTAAGAGGTCGGATAGCAATGGGAAGACATGATTTGTAACATAGCCGTTATCGTACACCCTGCCGGTGCACGACCTGTCATTTTATTAGGGCATAATGTTGTTACTCTGTTGTTAAATGGATAGCCCTGCCCCCATTCAACTTTTACATAAGGGCCCTCAGTTGTCGTGCATACGAATTGGTTGTGATGATAGCGGTACACCACGGTCGTATCGGAGGGATCGGGCGCCGGCCCGGGGTCGGTGCCTCCGCCGCCCGGATCGGGATCGACCGGAGGATCGGGATCGGTCAGCGAATCCCACAATAGCGAAGTCGCCACGAAATCGGGCAGCCGCTCCAGGAAGAGTTTGATGCCGGGATTGGTCATCGTGTCGGTGATGTTGCCGCTGTCGGCATATCCCAGCACCGAGGGCAGTTGCCGGTCGGCCGACAGGATCGCGAAGCCCGCGTCGTCCTCGTAATTGACCACATAGATACGCCCCAGCGTCGCGGCGACATCCGCCTCGGCAGAAAGGGAGCCAGGGGAGGCATTCGCAGGGGCAACTCCTCCGGCACGCGTGGCCGCGGCTTTGGTACCGGATGCCGCGACAGACGCGGCGAAAGGTTCCAGCAACGAACCGTCGATAAAATCGGTCACCGGAACCACTTCGCGGATCATCCTGCGCGCGGAGCGTGTGGAGAGGCCGTCGGAAAAATCATCGGGAAGCTCGAGCGCCAGCTCCTGCAGGCGCTCCATCGACATCACCGGATTGCGCGACGCTCCGGCAGGGTCGGAATTTCCGTCTCCCGGAGAGATGCCGGGCTCACGGGTACAGGCCGCCGCCAACAGCAGCAGCCCCACTAACCATAAAGCTCTTCTCATAAGCGATAGGTTTGGGGATTAAACAATTTCACAGCAGCACCAACCGGTGCCTGAAACAAAGATAAGAAAACCGCGAAGCAATCGCAACTTTCTGACTATCAAATACAAAATAAATATTCTTAAAAACCGCGCAAAGCCAGTCGCGGCAACGGATCCGGAGGTTTCCGCTTTCCATGCCAACGGAAATACCGGCAGACGTACCGTGCAGCCGACACGGCCGGATACCTCTTTTCTCCCCTCTTTCCCCCATCGCGGCCACCGCTCGATCCCCGCCGTCACAGCGGCAACAACAGCCCCCGCCAGCAGCAAAATCCGGCCGTACAAAAAAAATACAACCCGCTGATTATAACCCGGCCAACGGGTACGGCACCGCAGCCCGCACTTTAATAAAAAAATTTAATATTATTTTTTGCAGGGTTTTTGTTTTTTATGTACTTTTGTGACTGCAACATGCTCTGAGATCAATTCAAATAACCTTAATACAAACAATTATGTCAAAGATTAAAATCGGTATCAACGGTTTCGGCCGCATCGGCCGTTTGGTGTTCCGTGCCGCTATGGCCAAGGACAATGTTGAAGTTGTCGGCATCAACGACCTGATTAGCGTAGAATACATGGCTTACATGCTGCGTTACGACACGATGCACGGCCAGTTCAAGGGTACCATCGAAGTTAAAGACGGCAATCTGGTTGTCAACGGTCAGTCGATCCGCGTAACTGCTGAGAAAGACCCCGCAAACCTGAAATGGAACGAAGTCGGCGCCGAATACGTAGTAGAGTCTACCGGTCTGTTCCTGACCAAAGAGAAGGCCGAAGCCCACATCAAAGCCGGTGCGAAACGCGTCGTGATGTCGGCTCCTTCGAAGGACGACACCCCGATGTTCGTAATGGGTGTAAACAACGACACCTACAAAGGAGAGGCTATCATTTCGAACGCTTCCTGCACGACCAACTGCCTCGCCCCGATCGCCAAAGTGCTGAACGACAAGTTCGGTATGGTAGAAGGTCTGATGACCACCGTTCACTCGACCACCGCTACGCAGAAGACCGTCGACGGTCCGTCGATGAAAGACTGGCGCGGCGGCCGTGCCGCTTCGGGCAACATCATCCCGTCGTCGACCGGCGCTGCCAAAGCCGTAGGCAAGGTAATTCCGTCGCTGAACGGCAAACTGACCGGTATGTCGCTGCGTGTCCCCACGCTGGACGTGTCGGTTGTCGATCTGACCTGTACGCTGGCCAAAGACGCCACTTACGACGAGATCTGCGCCGCCATGAAGGCTGCTTCCGAAGGCGAACTGAAAGGTATCCTCGGCTACACCGAAGACGCCGTAGTTTCTTCGGATTTCCTGGGCGATCCCCGCACCTCGATCTTCGACGCCAAAGCCGGTATCCAGCTCTCGCCGCGTTTCGTGAAAGTCGTTTCTTGGTACGACAACGAATGGGGCTACTCGAACAAAGTGCTCGAGCTGATCGAATACACCAGCAAGATCAACTAATCCGGACTTTCCGAAAATTTTGTAATGCACTGGAAAAGGTGCCCGCTGGACGGGCACCTTTTTCTTTTGTTCCTGTACCGCCCCGCATAACCCCGCAACTCCCCTGCCCGGAAGCGTCCGCTACCCTGACGGCCCCGTGCTCCAGTATCCGGTGCTCCAGAATCCCGTTCCCCGATTACTCATTACGCCTCCGGAACTTCGCACAACAGCCGATTCCTAACCTGCATGTTACTTATTTCCAGCTTGATTATTGACAAAAAATAATCTATTTTTGTCATACTACCGATACCTTCCCACCATGAAAACCATCCTGTCAAAACTACTCATCCTGACAGTCCTGCTGTTGCTGGCAAGCCTTCCGTCCTGCGTCAAGCAACCCGCCCCCAAACCCGCTCCCGGTAAAGACCAGGAGCAGGAGGACGACGACAAGGACGATAACAAACCCGTCGTCGAGACAGATCCGGCCAGGCTCAAATTCCTCTCCTTCTCGTTCGCCCCGGAACACAACGGCCAGATCTATTCCGAGGTGGCGCTCATCGCCTCCGGGAACACCCTTTCGGGCGACATCCTCTACTACCGGACCGACCTTACCCAGCTCGCCGCATCGTTTGAGACGAACGGCGCGAAGGTGACCGTCGGCAGCACCGAGCAAAAAAGCGGCGTTACGGTCAACGACTTCACCAAAGCGATCGCCTACCGGATTTACACCCCCGCGGGCCAATTCCGGGAGTTCAAGGTCACGGTGCGCAACCACTCCTATTCGGGGCTGCCGCTGCTGGTGCTCTCCACCGAAGGTGCCGCGCCCGTCTCCTCGAAGGAGACATGGATCCAGGGTACGATGCGCATCGACCGGCAGGAGAACGACTGCGACGAGTTTTCCGGACAGATCGAAATCAAGGGGCGCGGCAACAACAGCTGGGCGAAAGACAAAAAGCCCTATGCGATCAAGCTCGCCGAGAAACAACCGGTTATGGGCATGAACAAACATAAACGGTGGGCACTGCTGGCCAATGCGAGCGACAAAACCCTGCTGCGCAACCGTGTCGCGTTCGAGATCGCGAAGCATGCGACGGCACTGGACTGGACGCCCGACAGCCGCTATGTGGACGTAATCCTCAACGGGCGGTTCCTGGGCAACTACCTGCTCACCGAGCAGATCAAGATAGACAAAAACCGGGTGGCCCTCGCGGAAATGGATCCGGCAGCAACCTCGGGCGATGCGATCACGGGCGGTTACCTGCTCGAGCTGGACCGTTATTTCGACGAAGTGAACAAGTTCCGTTCGGCCTTCGCCGACCTGCCCGTCAACTTCAAGGAACCCGACGAAGAAGGACTCAACTCCGCGCAGTTCAACTACATGAAAGACTACTTCAACGCGGTCGAGGCACTGCTCTACGCCCCGGATTTCCCCGCCGCAGGCGAATACGCCGAACTGCTCGACACCGATTCGTTCATCGACTGGTGGATCGTGCAGGAACTCACGCACAACCAGGACACGCGGCTGCCGGGCAGCTGCTACATGAACAAGGACCGGCTCGGCAAGCTGAAAGCGGGCCCGGTGTGGGATTTCGACCTGACCACCTTCATCGACAGCCGCAGTTTCCTGCTGAAGGACGAAAGCGCGAACAACCACTCGTGGTTCCCCCGGCTCTTCCGCAACCCGGCCTTCCGGCAGCGCGTCCGGGAGCGCTGGCAGGCGATCAGGCCCTCTCTGGAGCAGATTCCCGCCTTCATCGACAGCGAAGCCGCCTACATCCAGAAAGCGGCGTGGCAGAACTGGGGTATGTGGGAATACGAAATCGCCCGCTCGGACGTCAACCACGACGAGAAGCTTTCGTGGAACGATGCGGTGGCCGCACTGCAAACCAACTACGCGAACCGCTTAGCGTGGATGGACGCCCAGATCGCCGCCCTGTAAACACAGCAACGCAAGGACACACCGAATAAGGACGAGAAGGGGTTGCGCATGCGCAACCCCTTCTCGTTTAATTCCGGTCCCGGCCTCGGCTTATTCCTGGGCAGACCGCATTCAGAACAGCCGGTTGACCGCAGGCACGGGCTTGGCACCATCGGGATCGACGACCGTCAGGCGGAACCCTCCGTCGCCCTCCTCGCCATAGAGTTTCACCGGAGCGTCGAACACGAGCAGCTCCTTGCCGTTCTTGCGCAGGCTCCTGAGTCCGGTCGAGGCCAGTTTCACCACCTCGCCGCGCTCGGGCAGGAAGGCCAGCATACCGGTATACTCGCCGCTGAAGACGTCGCGCCCCACCTCCACCGAGAAGGCCACAGGCTCGCCGCTGCACAACGAAGGATAGTCGGTCAGCACGATCGAGCCGTCGTTGTTGCGCGAGGCCCCTTCGAGCACGTTCTTACGCACGCCGAGCTTCGGCATATCCTCGACGCTGAACTCCGTCGCAACGGCCTTTTTCTTCCACGCCCCGAAACGGTCTTTCACGTAATTGCCGTCGAAGTCGTAGTTCATTTCACCCTCGATCATCAGCTTACCCCCGCCGGCCATATAGCGCTCCATCAGCTCCATCGTCCCGGGACGCGAATACTCGGGATAAAGGAAGATCATCGCGTCGAACTCGTGGCCGTCCAGCACTGGACGGTTGCTCCTCGAGAGGGTCAGCCGCCCGTCGGTAATCAGGTCGGTCGGCACGAGCGCGGTGAGGTACCCCGCCTGCTGCAGCTCCACAGCCTTCTCCTCGATCGCCAGTTTGCGCACGTCGTAAGCGGTACGCTGCGCAGTGTCGGGGAACCAGTTGCAGAGCGCTTCGGTACCGAACACCACCAGCACGTTCGCGTCGGGTTTGCCGGGATCGAAACGGTTCAGCAGCCGCGCCGCCTCGACGAGCCGGTTCACCTGCGGAATCTGGTCCGGGGCCTTGAAATCCACGCCGTACTGCACCGGTGCGTCGTCGATGGCGTGGTAGCCGGTGCGGATGCCGTAGCGCAGGTCGGTCAGCACCTTTTCATAGAGGATATAATCGTTCGGATCGTAAAACATGTTGTAGAGCACCTTGGACGGATAGGCGTACAGCATGCCGATCTGCGTGGGCAGCGGCGTCCACTCGTCGGTCATCGGATAGTCGCGCCGGGTGCTCCACCACGTCGCGCCGGTGGTCCACAGTTCGTCGCCGCCGAGCTGGTTGTGGTAGGTGTCGTGCCAGCCGATCCACGCGTCCTTGCCCAACTTCGCTTTCGCCTGGTCGTAGAAGGAGGCCTGCGCCCGCACGACCCCCTCGCGCATCAGGTCCATGTAGCGGTTGACGGCCTGCATGCGCTGCTGCTCCTGCCGTTCGGGCACCATGCGCATCGCGAGCATCGTCCCGGCCATATCGGTACGGTATTTCGCCCGGAAAGCCGAATCCATCGCGGGCGAGTAGTACCGGCCGCGGTACTGACGCTCACCGATCTGCCAGGGCGGCACGGTACGCAGGTAGGTGAATTCGTCGAGTGCCGCGGAGGTCAGCCCGACATCGCCGAAACGGTCGAGTATCGCGCCGAAATAGGCGGGCATGCCGGCGAACATATCGGGATACTCGTACTCATAGGCCACCATCGCGAGCACCGGCCTCCCGCCGATAAACGAATTGCCGTCGACGGTCACCTCCGTCAACTCCGGGTGTGCGGGATCGGGTGTGCGCACGCTCGCGCGGTCCGTAATGTCACGGAGCGACCCCGCCTCGTAATGCCCCTCGCCACGGCTCAGGTAGGAATAGACCTTGTAAACTTTCGCACCGACGGGTTTCCCGTTACGGATTCCCCAGCCGTCTACCCGAATTTTCCCCTTGCCATCGGCATCGAGGCGCCCCGTGCCGTCGAAGATTACCTGCTGGCGCTGCACCCCTTCGGGCAGCGGATTGGTTCCGGCCGGGACATGCATCCCGATGCGGACGCCCTTCGCGGCAGCCTGCCGGCATATCTCACGGTAAATGGGATTCATCGCGGCCGTATCGGCGAGGTTGGCCCCGCGCGGAGAGAGGACATAGAGGTCGAGCTCCAGCTGACCGAGCATCGTGTCGAGCTGTCCCTGCCAGCTTTGCGGGAAGCCCCCCCGGGCGAACCAGACGGCCGCTTCGGGATAGTTCACGTTCCCGACCTGCGGGACGTACTCCACCGCGCCCCGGGGCCCGCAGGCGGCGGCCAGCAGGCCGAACAGCCCGGCGAGTACCCCTTTGGCGTAATTTTTTCTCATTTCAAATCAGTTTTATCGGTTTCACAGTCGTAGTTTTCAACACACAGGGCGCCATCGGTTCGCCCGATATTCACGGCATACCCGGAACAGCATATCCCCGGCATCGGGTCGCGAACAATACGTCCCGGCCCGCTATAATTCGAGTTTGTAGACATAGACCGGCACCTCTGGGCGGAACTTGCCCGGCAGGCTCATTTCGATGCCGTTGCCGTCCATCTTCCAGTCGATTTTTCCCTTGTAGCCGAGCAGCGACACCCGCTTCACCGATTCATGCGGGGTCAGCAGCAGATCCTGCACGCGCACCGCGGGCGCTTTCCAGCTCCGGGCAAAGACATAGAGTACGTTATCCTTTTTCGTAAAACGGATGTCCGGTTCGGTGCCCTTGGCCGTCTCGTCCTTCACCTCGTCGGGATTCTCGGCACCGGTCTTGCCGCCGATCTTCTCGCGCACGAAACTCTCGCCGTAAACCCGCCACGGACGGGTGCCGTACACCGCCTCGCCGTTGGTGCCGAGCCAGCGGCCCACCGCATCGAGGTTCGCCACCGCCTTCTCCGGGAAAGTTCCCCACGGCGTCGGCCCGATATTCAGCAGCAGGTTACCGCCCTTCGAGACGATATCGGTCAGCAGCCGCGCGACGATTTCCGGCGATTTGAAGACGGTATCGCGCTTGGTGTACCCCCACGAACTGCCGATGGTGATGCACGATTCCCACGGATCGGGATCAAGCCCGCCGCTGACGGTCTGCTCCGGGGTGATGAAGTCGCCGAGCCCGTTGCCGACACGGTCGTTGATCAGGCAGCCGGGACGGTATTTCTGAATCGTGTCGATCATCCGCTGCGACTGTTCCGGCGAGCAGTAACCCGGCGTATCGAACCACAGGATGCTGATGTTGGGATACTGCCGCAGCAGCTCCAGCACCTGCGGCATCGCCTTGCGCTCGAAATAACGCGAGAACTCCTTGGCGCGTTCGTTCGGATAGTCCCAGTCGTTGCTGCGTCCGCCCTCGCGGGGCCAGTTCGACGGGCAGTCGGGATCGTCCCAGTCGCGCCCGAGCGAGTAGTATACGCCGAAAGGCATCCCCTGCCGCTGGCAGGCCGCCGCCAGTTCGCCGATGATATCCCGCCCGAAGGGAGTCGCCTTTACGACGTTGAAATCGTTGCACGGCGAATCGAACATCGCGAAACCTTCGTGGTGCTTCGACCCCATCACGATGTATTTCATCCCGGCGCGCCGGGCCGCCGCCACCCACTCGTTCGCATCGAACTGCACGGGATTGAACCGTTTCGCCTCTTCGCGCATCTCGGCAACGGGAATCTTGTTGTTCAACTGGATAAATTCCCCGAAGCCCCCCTTGCCTTTCCACTCGCCTCCGGCGACCGTGTAGAGGCCCATGTGCAGGAAGAGCCCGTAATGGCTGTCCTGCCACCACTGCATGTCCACCCGTTGGGGAACACCGGGCCGCAGGGGCCCGTATTGCTGCGCGGCATCTTTTTGCGCCGCGCCTTGCCGCACCCCGCCCGTTTGGGCCGGGGCATTACCTCCCAGCAACAGCAGCGCCATTGCCGCGAGACCCATTTTTCTCATCATCATAATCGGTTTCATTCAGGTTAGATTCTCATTGCTGCGGCATTGCCGTACAAAAACAAGCCGCCTCCATTTCACAGTATATTACCTATTCACACATTACCGGCCGACCGCGAACCTAAGCCCGCACCCCCTCCCCCGCTTCCCTCCGGGCGAAAAACGCTATCACGGACGCTTTCTGCCGGTCCATATTCCACAGATAAGGAGCACTGTCCGAAACAGCCCTCCGGCACGGACGGCACTACTTCGCCGCCCGCCGCAGACCGGCCGGCTTCCGAACCGGCACTATTCCGCGTAAAAATAACGGATCGTCTGCTTGCAGTCCGGATGCAGCGTCTTGGCGACCGGACAGGTCGCGGCGGCGTTTTCGAGCAGTTTGCGCTGTTTGGGTTCGTACGCCGACGGGAAATGCACGTCGATAACGATCTCGCCGATGCGGCGCGGATCGGCCGCCATCACCTTGGTTATGCTCAGGCGCGTACCGTCCACGTTAATGCCGTGCGTATCGGCCGCGATACCCATCAGCGTCATCATGCAGCTGCCGAGCGCGGCGGACACCAGGTCGGTCGGCGAGAACGATTCGCCTTTGCCGTGGTTGTCGGTCGGTGCGTCGGTCACGATCTTCGTGCCCGACTGGACATGGGTCGCTTCGGTGCGAAGCCCGCCCATGTAAATGGTCTCTACGGTTGCCATATTCGATTTGTTTTGGTTGATTACAGAATTTTTCCTGATTTCCGGGCCGTCTCCGCAGCGGAGCGCTCCGGTCAACAAAGATAGGATTTTATTTGACAAAATCGCGGCCACACCGCCTACAAACGGCTATTCCGGAAAACTCCGGCGGCCTGTCCGGCAAAAACCGCCGGATAACAACCCGAAATCCCGGCAAAAGCCCCCCACCGGCAACGAATATCCATACGAAAATCCCGATACCGCCCCATCGCGGCAGGCATCCCGCAATGGACACGCTCCGGGAGCCATCCCCGCGACAAGCGCCAGACAAAGGCCAGACCGACACAATCTCCAGAACAGGACCTCTGGCGGCAAGTATTCCGGCGCCCACCCAGGCATCAAGTCCCGGTAACGAGCATCCGGCATGTATCCTCCTGCAACGGCAAGGGCGGCCCGCAAAGGCCGCCCTCCCGGCGACGGGTCCACAACCCGCCGTCCGTACTCCACAACGCCATCCCCCGGGCGGCCGGACCTCACTCATCCGCCGATACCGGACCGTCGCCGTCCGCCCCTATCGCGCGCAGGTGCCGCGCCACTTCGTCGACCGTAATACCCAGTGACCGCATCCGGAGGGCGAGGTTCGCGAGGTCCTGTTCGTAAAACACGTGGCGCGCCTCGGTGCGGATCCGTTCACCGGCATCCGCGCTGACAAAGTAGCCGAGCCCGCGCCGGTTGTAAATAACGCCCTGCGAAAGCAGGTATTCGCACGTCCGCACCACGGTATTCGGATTCACCTCCAGCAGCACGCCCAGCTCCCTGAGCGACGGAATCCGCTGGTCGGCGACCCACTCGCCGCGCAGAATCTTCTCGCAGATCCAGCCGCTGATTTGCAGGTAGATCGGACGGTTATCCCCGAAGTTTGCCGTTCGCTTCATCTCATTCATATTTTCTTTCTGTTCTTAATATCTTTGTTGGCGGCACCCGCGCCGGACTACCGGAACTGAAACCTGACGACCCGGTAAAGCGCGACGGCCCACAGCGCCAGCGTCAGCACGCCGGAGACCGCCAGCTGCATCCCCAACGACGTAATGCCCAGCAACGGCGCGCGTTCGAAAAGCATCACCAGCAACACCATCAGCAGGGTGCCGATATAGAGGCGCTTCGTGAAAACTGCATAGCAGCACAAAATCATCGCATGAATGCCCAATAATCCCACCGTCAGCGCCCCCAGCACCGATAGCGACCGATAAAGCATGCCCAAATGCACGGCCGGCGCCCAGCCGGTCAATGACGCGAGCTGGATCTCGACCCACATGATAACTGCGGCGATCAACGTCCAGAACAGCGAATTGCCCCAGGCAAAGAGTTTCCGTTCGGCACCCGACACCGGGAGCGTCATCTCGGCGACAGTCACTCCCGGCATGACGTAAGCCCGCAGGGTCAGCCTGACAATCACGGCGGTAAATGCAAAGATACAACAAAGCAGCGCCATTACCCACGACGGTTCGACCCGGGCGGAGCCCAGCAGCATAAATCCGACCAGCAGCCACGGCAACACCGCCGGAATCAGCAGCGCAGTCAGGTAGTGGCGCCGGTACATGGCATAATGCCGGTCGATCAGGCATCCCAAACGGGACATATTAAAAGTATCGTTCATCTCAGTAAGTTTTTAACGGTAAATTTTAACGGTCGAACAGTTGGCGCACGGCTTCGCGTTCGCTTACCGCGGCATTGAACAGCATCTCGAGGTCGGGACGGCTGTCACTCCCGGCGGGGTTCTCCAGTATCCCGCGTAAACCATCAATCCCCTCTTCGGCATAGATCGCATGATCGGAGGCTTCCACCGGACCGAACCACATCCGCCCGGAGATCTCCTCGACCGTCCGGTTCAGCACCACGCCCCGGCTGTCGAGGATCACGACGTTGTCGATCATCCCCTCGATGTCGCGCACCTGGTGCGTCGAGACGACCACCGTCCGCCGCTCGTCGGCATATCCCGCCAGCAATTTGCGGAGTACCCGCTTCGAAGGAATGTCCAGGCCGTTGGTCGGTTCGTCCAACAGCAGCACAGGCGTATTGCAGGCCAGTGCGAACGCGAGCTGCACTCGTTTGCGCTGGCCCATCGAAAGGCGGTCGAGCCGCAGGTTGCACTCCAGCGAAAACTCCTGCAGGTACTCCCCGAACTGCCTGAACGAAAAGTCAGGATAAAACGGCGCGTTCACCTCCCCGTAACGTCGCAGGGTGATCGCCGGCAGGGCGAACTCTTCCGGGACGAAAAACAGCTCACGGTAAAATGCCGCTTCCCGGTGCGCGGCGTCGAGTCCCCCGACCCGCACCGTTCCCTGCGACGGAAACAGCAGTCCCGATGCGAGCTTGAGCAGCGTCGTTTTGCCGGTGCCGTTCACACCGAGCAACCCGTGTATATGCCCGGGCAGGAGGGTCAGCGACAGGCCGTCGAACAGCTTGTGCATACTCCCGTAACCAAAAACAATCTTTTCCAATCGAATCATAGCCTCTGATTATAAAAAATTAAGTAAATAATACGGCTCGTCGCGGATGATATGCCATTTTCGCTGCGGTCTGCGGTTTGGCCTCTGTCAACAGACAGCCTGCAAGCCACTGACAGGGGTCTTTGGTTCCGGCACCCAGACCACAAGCCCCAAGACCCGACACCCGGTATCGAATATCAGATACGGATATCAAACACCAGAGCCCTGAGCTTAAATCCCAGACACCTGGCATCATCAAATATCAAACACCAGGTATCATGGACACAGACAGCTAACGAAGACATTCACCCAGTATACTAGTGTACTAGTTAACTAGTACACTAGTATACCACAAAAGTAGTAAAGCGTATCGGTTCTCCAAATTTTTTACGGATATTTTCCGGTTACCGCACTGTTTTTTTAATTCTCCCATCCGGATATGTCTACCTATCGTCTTCCCCGCCATTCAAACCCGATACAATACGCTCCGTGTACAGCGCAACCGGATACGCAAACAATACACATTCGTCACCGGGGCAAGATTATATACCAATATATAATCTTACACAGGCACTCACGGCGCCCCGGGCCGCAAGAAAGGTCTCCGCACGCCGACACCGGCCCACACATGGCCGATCCGCACAAAAAAGCTATCTTTGCGGAGAACCCTTTATAAAACCGTCACCGGTATGAACATCACCTCCGCCGTCTTCCGCTGCAGCAGCCAGAAGCTCTCGCAATGCCCCGCAGACAACCGCTGGGAGTTCGCCTTTATCGGCCGTTCGAACGTCGGCAAGTCGTCGCTTATCAACATGCTGACCGACTCTCCGGCGTTAGCCAAAGTCTCGGCCACTCCCGGCAAAACACGGTTGATCAACCATTTCCTGATCAACGGCAGCTGGTACCTGGTCGACCTGCCCGGCTACGGTTACGCGCGCGTCTCTAAAGGGCAGCGCAAAGAGTTCTCGAAGCTGATCCTCGACTACATCCTCAAGCGCGAGCAGATGTATTTCCTCTTCGTGCTGGTCGATTCGCGCCTCGAACCACAGAAGATCGACCTCGACTTCATGAGCCTGCTCGGCGAACACGGCATTCCGTTCGGGATCGTCTTCACCAAATGCGACAAGCTCTCCGCGAACCAGACCGAATCGAACATCGCACGCTACCGCCGCACGCTGCTGGAGAGTTGGGAGGAGCTCCCGCCGATATTCCGCACCTCGTCCGAAAAGCGGCAGGGCCGCGAGCCGATCCTCGATTTTATCGGGACATGCCTCGCCGATGCGCCGGAACCTCCGGCCCCACCCGCAAAAGACGGACATAAAGCCTAACGTCCGCGCCCCTTCCCGGAAAATACTCCTACCCGGCAGGAGACCTCCATCCTGAAAGTAGAGAAATCCATATCCGGAGGGCCGTACGCCGCCGTGCCCGGGCAGCCATTGCGCCGTCAGTAACCGCCCGCTGCTTTCCGAATGCTCCGGGTTCACCGGCCGCCGCGGCCCATCCGCAGGTGCTATTCACGAAATCTTACCCGTCCCGGAAAAAAGTTCCGGATTTCAACCCGCTTTTTGGTAGAAAAAACGTACTTTTGCAGAGCTAAACGCAAAATTCATCCCGCCATGGCGATTCACAAACTCAAATTTTTTGCCTGCCGCGAGTCCCGCTACCTCGCCGAGAAGATAGCCAAAAGCTTCGGCAGCGAACTGGGAGACTCGACCGTGCTGGAGTTCAGCGACGGCGAATTCCAGCCCGCGTACAACGAGAGCATCCGCGGATGCACCGTCTTTATCGTGCAATCGACCTTCCCGCCCGCAGACAACCTGATGGAACTGCTGCTGATGATCGACGCCGCACACCGCGCTTCGGCACACCGTGTGATCGCCGTGATGCCCTACTTCGGTTGGGCGCGCCAGGACCGCAAGGACCGTCCCCGCGTTTCGATAGGCGCGAAACTGGTAGCCAACCTGCTGCGTGCGGCGGGCGTGGACCGCATCATGACGATGGACCTGCACGCCGACCAGATCCAGGGATTCTTCGACATCCCGGTGGACCACCTCTATGCGAGCGGCATTTTCGTTCCCTATATGAAAGGGCTCCAGATGGAGAACCTTTCGATCGCAGCGCCCGACATGGGCGGCGCCAAGCGTGCGAACGCCTATTCGCAACACCTCAACGCGCCGATGATCATCAGCCACAAGCAGCGTGAGAAACCCAACGTCGTGGGCCAGATGACCGCTATCGGCGACATCTCCGACCGCAACATCATCATCGTCGACGACATGATCGATACGGCCGGCACGATCACCAAAGCCGCCGACATGTTCATGGAACGGGGCGCGCGCAGCGTACGCGCGGCCGTAACACACCCGCTGCTGTCGGGCCCGGCCTACGACCGCATCAACAAAAGCGCGCTGTCGGAAGTGATCGTGACCGATACGATTCCGCTCAAGCAGAGCGAAGACCTGTCGAAGTTCACCGTGCTGACCGTCGCCGACATCTTCTCCGACGTGATCGAGCGCGTGCACAACTACAAAGAGATCAGCTCGCGCTTCATATTTTAGCGCTATTTTTTTGGAATTAACCAAAAATAGCTTAGCTTTGTAGCCCGGTTGGAGAGCCTTGCGGCGCTCCCGCCGCAATTCAGCTAACAAGGTCAGGAGAGGTGGGTGAGTGGCTGAAACCACCAGTTTGCTAAACTGACGTACTGGGTAACCGGTACCACGGGTTCGAATCCCGTCCTCTCCGCAACAAACGCTGAAAATCAGCAGATTGCAAAACAAACACCCAGTTTTACACCCAAGAATGTAAAGTCGGGTGTTTTTGTTTTATTTAAGATAATACAACCACTACATAATAAAAGAGTAGCGATATTAAAAGAATCCGATGAGAAAAGACTAATATTTATCTATCCATTCAGTTTGATTTTTCAGGACTTTACATCGTCCTGAAAGTATTTGTTATTGTATTCCAACGTCAGGAGTGGATTATAATACAAGTTTTTTGTGTGGATAGAATTTCGTTTTGCTTAATGTACGAAAGTACTTATCTATAAACGCATGAAATATTAGCACAATGAATCATTGGAAATCAACTTTGGCCGTGATAGGAATAGGCCAACTCATATCTATTTTAACAAGTACGATTGTTGGCTTCTCCATTATTTTTTGGATTAGCAACGAATTTAAATCCCCGACAGCTTTATCTCTGGCTATTTTAGCTGGATTTTTACCACAATTTGTATTAGGCTTGTTTGCCGGGGTCTATGTTGACAGATGGAATCGAAAGAAAACGATGTTTTATTCGGACTTGTTCATCGCGTTCTGTACCCTATGTCTTTTTATTGTGATAACCAAGGGTTATAAAGACCTTTCTTTTTTTTATCTATTGACTGCTTGTCGTTCAATAGGCAGTACGTTTCATGCACCTGCTTTACAGGCAAGCATCCCTCTACTGGTTCCCAAGCACCATCTTGTCAGGGTATCAGGTTTGTACCATTCCATTCAATCCTTCAGTGAGGTGATAGCTCCCGTTGTAGGGGCAAGCCTCGTTGTTTGGCTTCCCATACAGTATATTCTGCTCATAGATGTGATCGGAGCTGTTGCTGCTTGTCTGACCTTACTTTGTGTCCAGATTCCTTCTCTTCAAAAAACGAAAGTTCTTCCAGATTTCAAAAAAGAACTGACGGAATGTTGGCATACCTTGCGGCGTACAATGGGCATTTTGCCTTTATTCGTATGCTTTACGCTGGTGACTTTTGTCCTTATGCCTGTTTTTACGTTATTTCCTTTTATGACGCTTCTGCATTTCAACGGAAACATTTTGCAAATGGGAGTTGTGGAAATGGGTTGGGGCTCAGGGGCATTGTTGGGCGGTTTAGTACTTGCCTGTAAGGCTTTGAAAAGCAAGCAAACATTAGTGATGCATACGGCTTATGTGATATTGGGATTGTATCTGATTAGCGCCAGTTATTTACCATCAAGCGCATTTATAGGTTTTGTTTGCCTAACATTTACAGGAGGCATAGCCTATTCCATTTACCATGCGCTTTTCATCGCTATTATTCAGCAGAACTTGGCTTCGGACATGCTTGGACGGACTTTTTCTCTCATCTTTAGTTTGAGTACCTTTCCATCAATGCTGGGTATCGTAGCTTCAGGATATTGGGTGGAAGCATGGGGTATCACATCCGTCTTTATGATCAGCGGATGGGTTATCTTTCTGATTGGAGTGGGTGCAAATTTTATTTCTTCAATCAAGCAGTTGGATAATTACGCATAGTATTATTTATTAAAGAATTATTATATGACAAAGAAAGAACACACTACGATTACAGAGTTATTTCAAGTTTTGGACTTGTTGGAAAGCCTGGACATGCAGTTTTGGTTGGATGGAGGCTGGGGAGTGGATGTCTTGTACGGACAGCAAACCCGCTTGCATAGAGATATTGACATTGATTTTGATGCCAATTATACAGACCAACTCCTTGATCTTTTGCAGGAGAGAGGATATCAAATTGAAACAAATTGGTTGCCCACCCGTGTGGAACTGTATAGCAAAGAATTAGGCTATATTGATATCCATCCTTTTGTCTTGAATGCGGACGGCACTTCCAAACAAGCCGACTTGGATGGAGGCTGGTATGAATTTCAACCGGACTATTTTGGAACAGCAGTCTTTGAAGGCAGAAGCATCCCTTGCATTTCTGCAAAAGGGCAACAAGTATTCCATTCGGGCTACGATTTAAGAGAGAAGGATATTCACGATTTATCTATAATTAAACAATGTATAACAACAATGAGCCTAACAATTAGATAAGAACAAGAAAATGACAGAAAAACAAATTGTCTGGTATATCTTACTTACAGAAGTAAAGATAGACAGTGACACCCAGTCTGTCACATCCCTGAGTGTAGCTCCATTGGCAGTCTTGCCGGAATTCCAGCGTAAGGGAATTGGGGGGGGGATGTTGATTCAGTAAGCCCATCAGAGGGCAGCACTTTTGGGTTACGGCACAGCAGTCGTATTGGGGCATAAAGAGTATTATCCTCGATTTGGCTATCGCAAGGCTATCGATTTAGGAATTGAATTTCCTTTCGAAGTCTCTCATGAATATTGCATGGTGGCTGAATTAATACCTGGAGCTACTGAGAATGTGAAAGGTATGGTTTGTTATCCAACTGACTTTAAATAGTTTAACAAGTAAAATTCATTATATAACTCGGACTGGGTATTTCAATTTCCCAGTCCGTATTCTGATAGTACTTATTCAATTGGAAGATTGTGTTGCTTCAAGAATGAAAGTTTATCCCAATACCCTCTTTGAAAGACGATTTTGTTATCTTTTACATGAAAAAATCCGCATCCACGAAGTCCAAGAGAGTCTTTCCATTCCATGATAGCCCATTCGCCATCTTCAAAAATATTTTCCACCATACAAACCATTTTAGCAGTGGCAAATTCATTCACAAACATTTTGTAGATTGATTCTTTACCTATTATTGGTTCGTTTGCGACTTGATGATTTACTGCATTAGTAGCATACAGCTCTGCTATATGATAAGCATCTGCTTTGTTAAAGCAATCTATCCATTTTTCCAAAACTTCTTTAGGCTTCATTTTTTATAAATTCTTAGGATTTTGATTCTGTAATAAAAACAATCTGTTTGGATGCATAGATACTTGATTTTATTAATAATAGGCTATTCTATATTCTAAATCCTCTGGATTTTTGCTCTCTCTGCACCGAGTTACGTAGATTCTGCTGTAACTTTTCCCATTGTTCCTTAAACCATTGTACTATGGGTTGTCGGTTTATGGTCAGCATAAGCTTACCACTATCCATCGGATGTTTCTCAACCCTAAAAATATCATTCTTGATGTCAAATTTCCACCTGTGTTCTTCGGAATAAATTTTGCCACTACATTGTATGGATTCTTTCTTTGTCAAGAGGTTTTCTATCATGTCTTTGGTAAACCCGATAACAGCGCATAATTTTTCCATTCTCAACATCTCTTTGAACATGGGAAACCATTTGTGGGCTTTTTCAAGCAAGGTGCTCAATCGTGATATTTCCTTGTCTTTGGCTTCAAGTTCTTGATTATGTATTCTTTGAAGATTACGAATTTGTCTGCTATGCTGTTCCTGTATTTGTTGTATCTGAATTTTTAATTCATCAGTAGCTTTGTCCCGTTTGGTAATTTCCTGATGTAGCTGCTCGATGTGATGTTCCAGTTCTTTCAGCTTACCGCTTCCGAAAAGAGAACCTACACCGCTTGCTATGGCGGTAGCAGCATTGGTGGCTGTTTTCTTTAGTTTGTCCGTGCGTATCTCTGCTTTTACCTGTTTGAGTTCCTGTTCGGCAAGGCTTACTTGTTGTTCCTTGTGTCGCTTGGTTTCCTCTATACGTTGCAGTTCGGCTTTCTGCTTCTCAATGATGAAATCATTTCGTTCCAG